>Ga0105240_10011988_pt1 | contig 12015 bp, 9 predicted proteins | sample KBSC54metaG_FD_80426 | JGI IMG/M metagenome (GOLD analysis project Ga0105240, IMG submission 80426) | Corn rhizosphere microbial communities from Kellogg Biological Station, Michigan, USA - KBS C5-4 metaG | ecosystem: Host-associated > Plants > Roots > Rhizosphere > Soil | place: Michigan, USA...
CAAGCCCTCTGCCGCGCTTGGGCCAAAGTGCTGCTGCAGGAATTGAAGGAAGTCGTCGCCGCCGGTTGCACGGACATCCAGTTCGACGAACCGATGTGGACCGAATCTCCTGAGCACAGTGAATGGGGTGCGGACATCTTGAACGAGTTGATCGCCGCCCTGCCCTCCGGCCTTCGCGTCGGCCTCCACGTCTGCGGTGGCAACCCCCGCCGCAAGCGCGTCTACTTCACGAAATACACCGACCTCGCCCCCGCCTTCCGCAAACTAAATATCCAAGAAGTCTCCCTCGAACACTGCACCTTGAGCTACGACCTGATGACCTTGTGGCCACTCTGGAGTTTCAAAGGCGACCTCGCTCTCGGCGTAATCGACCAGCGCAGCGACGAGATTGAAACCCTCGATGTCATCCGCAAGCGCATCGAACCCGCGCTAAAACATTTCCCGCGCGAACGGCTCATTCTCACCAGCGAATGCGGCTTCGGCCACGTCCCCCTCGACATCACACACAAAAAGCTGCGCATGCTCGTCGAAGCCTCACACAAATTGTAGTTCCAGGTTGGCGTCGTCCTTCCCCCAAGCCGGAGGCTTGTCAGCGATTAGCCGGTGGTTGAACGAAGTGATACCACCGGTAACGAGACTCAAAACGCCGCACCCCGGAGGGGTGCCAGCGCCGTTTTTCCATCTGCGCTCAACAGCGGCTACTGTCGCTCAAAAACAATACGACAAGTTCAGCGTATGCATATTCACGCCCTGGTTGTGGCTGGCAAAACCGCCGTTTGACATGTGCTGAAAGCGGTAGCCAAGGCGAACATGATTTTCAATCGTCCAAGCCAGACCGATTGAACTACGAAACTGCAAGAGGCTGCCAATGCTGCGCGTATCGAAGTCACGCTCGCTCAAGCCGGTTGGAGCGAACCCGCCTTCAAAAGCAAGGGGCAGTGAGGAGGGGCCAACCGAGAATTCCGGACCGACTGAACCCATCACCGCGGTCACATGATTATTGCCAAAACTGCCAAGGGAAAATCCCATTCGAGTTTTCAACTCCCAGCCTTTCCCGAGGTCAAATTTGAACGGCAGATTAAAGTCCGTCAGCGCCTCAAACTCTTGAAAATGTTCGCTAAGTCGGTCGGCTCCCCGACCGTAATGAAATCCGACCGATTCGAAGGTGCCATCTTCGTGGGATTCTTCCGCTCCCCGCCCGGCCATTGCCGCAATCAGAATTGCGCCCGCCACCAAAGCTTTTGAATTCATACCCTGTTCCGTGCAAATATGTTCTGTGCAAATAGATACAGGCAAACCTCAAACTGTTCAAATGGGGGCTTACCCTACAAATAGCGCGAATCATAGCGGCTAAAACTCCATCATTACGTGGCACCCTTTTCAGAACGCCTCGTTGCCTTCCAGTGTCCCCTGCGAAGATTCCAACCTTGATTTGGCTTGAATTGCCTTGAGTCTCTTTGAATTTCCACACAATCGCCGACGAATTCCATTCGTCATTCGTCATTTTCATTCTCCCCGTTTCCTCATGTTCAATGCCTCAATTTTTTATTTTCCTTGGATTTGGTTGGATTTACTCGGATTTGGTCGGATTCGCCGACCTTCCCGCCACCCGCCACTTGTCACTCCACACAACTTTTTAGGTACGATTAGCCACGATTAGGCACGATTTCTCGCCCCCCATTGGTCTTTTGTGCCTCGTGTTATTCGCGGTTAATTCGGCTCAAAACCGCTCAACTGATCGATTCCAATCAACTCGGCCCTTTTCCAAGCGCAGCGGCGCGACCTGAGAATCGAGAAACCAAGCCATTCTTCAAAGGTCGCACCGCACGCGGTCCTTTCACGCATCACGCATCACGCATCACGCCGTAACCCCTTCATATTTTAAATTGTCAAAGACCTCTGCGGAATCTGTATCCCGCAGCCCTGCCCTCCGTAGCGTCCCCGCGAAGGAGGGTCCCCCCAACGCGAGCACTATAATCGAGTCCGCCCTAAACCGTAGATGTCCAGGACACCCAAAATGAGAAGCGCCAATCGCCAGTGGCGCTGCCACCAACGCCTCACCCGCTCGTAGTCCCGGCTTCAGCCGGTCCTCATCCCTTCACCCCAAAACTCCATCACTCCATCCCCAAAAAACAAAAAAGGCAGGCTTGCGCCTGCCTTTCGTGAATCTGTGCTTAACCGCTTAGGTCAATTGGATCTTGTCGCCCTCCTTGAGGGTGACAATCGCCTTCTTCCAGTCGGGCGCCTTGCCCGCTTGCAGCGTGCGCTTGCGGCGGGACTTGCCCCGCACGTTCAGCGTGTTGCACTTGGTGACCTTGACCTTGAAGAGTTCTTCAACGGCCTTGCGGATCTGGATCTTCGTGGCGCGCCGGTCGGCCACCACGGTGTACTGGTTGAATTTTTCTCCCTGCCGCGTGCCCTTTTCAGTCAGGCGGACAGTCTTGACGATGTCGAAGCTGTTCATTCGTTATCCTTCTTGAGACGGGCTTCCACTTCTTCAAACGCCGCCTTGGTGAAGACGAGTTTGTCAGGACGCAGCACGTCGTAAGTGTTGAGGTCGTCGCTCGTGGTAACCGTCAGGTCCGGAACATTCCGCGACGCGAGCATCAGGTTTTTGCTGATATCGGACTGAACGATCAACGTCGTACCGTCGATCTTCAGCGCCGCGAGCAATGCCAGCATTTCCTTGGTCTTTGGAGCAGCAATGTTGATGCTGTCCAGGACGATGATGTCACCGGCCTTGAGGCGTTCGCTCAGCGCCTTGCGCAAAGCGAGCTGGCGGGTCTTCTTGTTGATCTTCTTCGCGAAGTCACGGGGACGGGGGCCGAAGACCACGCCACCGCCACGCCACAGCGGCGAGCGAACGGAGCCGGCGCGTGCGCGACCGGAACCCTTCTGCTTCCACGGCTTCTTGTTTGAACCGCGGACTTCGCCCACAGTCTTGGCGCAGGCAGTACCGCTGCGTTGCGCGGCGCGGTAAGCCGTCACGGCATCGTGAACGGCCTGCTCGCCCTTGGAGTTTTCGATCAGTTCGAACTTCACTTCGAGTTCGCCCTGGCTCTTACCCTTTGTATCTTGAATCTTTAATTTCATGGCGCGTGCTCCTTACTTCTTCTTGTCGGCCTTTTTACCTGCCGCGGCCACGGGCTTCTTCCAGCCCTTCGGACGCTTCTTGGATTCGCGGATGATGACATAATCACCTTCAGCGCCAGGCATCGAGCCACGGATGAGCAGAATGTTATCTTCCGGACGGACCTGAACGACTTCGAGATTTTGCACCGTGCGGCGCACCTGGCCCATGTGACCGGGCATCTTCATGCCGCGCATGACTGTACCCGGGAACAAGCGCTGACCGATGGCGCCGGACCGGCGATGCCAGCCCTTCGCACCGTGGGTCGAGTCACCGCCCGCGAAACGATGGCGCTTCACAACGCCTTCGAAACCGCGGCCCTTGGTGACGCCGATGCAATCAACATAATCGCCGACCGCAAACACGTCCGGCCCGAGCAATTCGCCCGTCTTCACTTCTTTGGAGAAGTCACGGAACTCGCGGATGCGCTGCACGCCCGCGATCGCGTCGGTGCTCTTGTCCTTCACTTCGACACCGAATTTCTTCAGGTGACCAAGCTTGGCCAAGGTGAGGCGCTGCGGCTTCTGCGCACCGAAACCGAGTTGCACGGAGGCATAACCATCCTTGTCCTTGCTCTTGACCTGCAGGACGCGGTTGGGGCCGGCGAGAATGACGGTAACGGGGGTGATGACGCCATTCGCATCATAGATGCGGGTATGGCCCAATTTCTTTGCAATGATTCCTACTGGCATGGCGCGTCCTCAGATTTTGATGGTGATGTCCACGCCCGCAGGCAGGTTCAGTTTCTTCAACTCGTCCACCGTCTTCGCCGTCGGCTCGATGATGTCGAGCAAACGCTTGTGCGTACGCTGCTCAAAAGTCTCTTGTGACTTCTTGTCAGCGTGGGGTGAACGTTGAACGGTGAACCGCTCGACACGGGTCGGGAGCGGGATGGGACCGGCCACACGGGCGCCGGTACGTTTGACGGTATCCGCGATCTCGCGGGCCGACTGGTCTATGACGCGATGGTCATAGGCCTTCAGACGAATTCTTATGCGTTGTCCTGCCATATAAAGAACGATTTTATGTTTATGGTTACTGTTTAGGTTCTGGCTGCCGGGCGTTCGCCGGCGGCGGCCAAAATTTTCTCCGAGACGCTGCTGGGCACCTGCTCGAAATTCAACGGTTCCATCGAGTAGCTCGCGCGGCCTTTTGACAGCGAGCGGATGGCAGTGGCATAACCGAACATTTCGGCCAGCGGCACCTGCGCGTTCACAATCGTCTGCCCCTGCTTGGCTTCGATGTTGATGATCATGCCGCGACGGCGGGTGATGTCACCGATTAGATCGCCTTGATATTCATCCGGCGTGGTGAGCTCGACCTTCATGATGGGTTCGAGCAGAATCGGGCCCGCCTTTTTGAAAGCGTCCTTCATCGCGAAGATACCGGCCATCTTGAACGCCAGTTCGTTGGAGTCGACTTCGTGGAACGAGCCGTCCGTCACTTGGACTTTGATGTCGATGACCTGATAGCCCGCGTAAATACCGCCCTTGATGGCTTCCTCAACACCGTTGATGACTGCCGGGATGTATTCCTTCGGAATCGTACCGCCGACGATCTTGTTCTCAACTTCGACGCCCTTACCCTTTTCATTCGGCTGCACCATGATGCAGGCGTGGCCGTATTGGCCGCGTCCGCCAGATTGACGGATGAATTTGCCTTCGCCGTCGGCGTTCTTCGTGATGGTCTCACGATACGCGATCTGCGGCGCGCCCGTGCTGGCGTCCACTTTGAATTCGCGCTTGAGACGGTCGATGATGATTTCCAAGTGCAACTCACCCATGCCCGCGATGATAAGCTGGCTGGTTTCTTCGTTGGTAAAGCAACGGAACGTAGGGTCTTCTTCCGCGAGACGTTGCAAGCCTTCCGACATCTTGTCGCGATCCTGCTTGGTCTTGGGTTCGACCGCCATCGAGATGACGGGCTCAGGGAACGTCGGCGGTTCCAACGTCACATCGTAGTCTTCGTCGCACAGCGTATCACCGGTGGTGATGTTGCGCAGACCAACGGGCGCGGCGATGTCGCCGGCATACACTTCGTTGATGTCCTTGCGTTCGCTGCCTTGAATGACCATGAGGCGGCTGACGCGTTCACGCTTGCGCGTGCGCGGATTATAAATCGTATCGCCCTTCTTGAGGTGGCCGGAATAAACGCGGAAGAAGACCAGCTTGCCCGCATACGGATCAGTCCACAGCTTGAACGCCAGCGAGCAGAACTTGTTGCTATCGCTAGTCTCAACTTTGACGACCGCGTCGGTCGTGCCGACTTCGAGACCTTCCGCCGCCGGAACATCGAGCGGGCTGGGGAGATAATCCACCACCGCATCCACCAAGACCTGCACGCCCTTCTTCTTGAAGGCAGTACCGCAAAGGACCGGAATCAGTTCAATCTTGCAGGTCAGACGGCGGATGGCCGCCTTCAAAGTCGCCGGATCAATCGGCTTCTCTTCCAAAACCATCTCGGCAATCGAGTCATCCTTGTTGGAGACCGCATCAATCAACTCGGCGAGTGCAGCCTGCGCACGCTCCTTGTGCTCCGCAGGGATGTCCTTGATTTCGTAATTCAAGCCTTCGTTGGCTTCCGTCGGGCCCCAGTAAATGATTTTCTGGTTGACCACGTCGATGACGCCTTCAAAGCCGCCGGTAACTGGCTTGCCTTCGGCTTCGGTCGGGCCCTGGCCCAACGGCAGGAAAACCGGGAACGCATACGCGCGCAGTTTCGTGCGCATGTCATTCAACGCGTTTTCAAAGTTCGCGCCCGTGCGGTCCATCTTGTTGACGAACGCGATGCGCGGAACCTTGTACTTGGTCGCCTGACGCCAGACGGTTTCGGATTGCGGCTGCACGCCGGCAACACCGCAAAACACCGCAACGGCACCGTCCAAAACGCGCATGGAGCGTTCAACTTCAGCGGTGAAATCGACGTGGCCAGGGGTATCAATGATGTTGATCCGGTGGGAAACATCCTTGAACGCCTTATAAATCTTATCTTCGCCGGGCTTGGCGCATTTCTGCGTCCAGAAGCAGGTGACGGCCGCTGACGTGATCGTGATGCCGCGTTCCTTTTCCTGCTCCATCCAGTCCGTGACGGTATTACCGTCATCAACGTCACCGATCTTATGGATCAGGCCGGTATAAAACAGGATACGCTCCGTCGTCGTCGTCTTGCCGGCGTCAATGTGCGCGGCAATACCGATGTTGCGGGTGCGTTCGAGCGTGTATTCGCGGTTGGGCGAATTTGGCGACTTGGCTGTGGCTGTGGCTACGTCTGACATTTTTAAAATCCTGTTATCTTGAGATAAAAACGCGCCCCAGTTTCAAAACCGGGGCGCGATTCAAAATAATTTCTACCAACGGAAATGTGCGAAGGCCTTGTTGGCCTGTGCCATCTTGTGCACTTCGTCACGCTTGCGGATCGCGTTACCTTGGGCCTGATAGGCTTCCATGATTTCCGCGGCGAGCGCGTCCTGCATCGGCGTGCCCTTGCGAGCATCGGCGAAATCCACCAGCCAGCGCATCGCGAGCGACGCCTGACGGTCCGCGGGAACTTCCAACGGAACCTGGTACGTGGCGCCACCGACACGGCGGGGCTTGGTTTCGATACGCGGCTTGGCATTGTCCACTGCACGCTGGAGGATATCCACCGGGCTGGTGGCCGGCACCTTCTCGATCAGACGATCGAGCGCACCATAGACGATGCGTTGGGCCGTGGTTTTCTTGCCCGAAACCATGACGGTGCTGACCAGCCGCGCAACGAGCGGGCTGTTGAATTTCGCATCCACGGCGAGCGGACGCTTGGTAGCTTGACGACGACGAGACATATTTCAGTTCAATTAAAAAACTTGTTAGGCCTTGGCGGGTGCTTTGGCCGCCTTCGGACGTTTCACGCCGTACTTGGACCGGCTGACGCGGCGCTTCTCAACGCCGGCGGCGTCGAGCGTGCCACGAACGATGTGGTAACGAACGCCCGGCAAATCCTTCACACGACCACCACGTATAAGCACGATTGAGTGTTCCTGCAAATTGTGACCTTCGTCAGGGATGTACGCGATGACTTCGTAGCCGTTCGTCAAACGAACCTTGGCGACTTTACGCATCGCGGAGTTGGGCTTCTTCGGCGTACGGGTCATCACTTGAATGCAGACGCCGCGACGGAAAGGCGCATTTTCAAGGGCGGGCGACTTCGACTTGAATTTCAGTCGGTTACGTCCGTTACGAACGAGTTGATTGATGGTCGGCATTTAGCTCAAATTCCTGATTTAATGGCCCCGTTCGCCCTTAAAGGGCGAACGGAACGCAGATATTATCAAACGTGTTTTTGGTTGCAACTGTATTTGACCGCTTTTCTGACTGTTACAGCGCGGCGGGGGCTTCGTCCTCAACGGGCTCGACCTCCGGGGCTGGTTCTTCTTCAACGATTTCCACCAGTGGCTTGATCCGCGCCTTGCGGTGCGCATCAAAACCGGAGCCGGCAGGGATGATGTGTCCCATGATGACGTTTTCCTTGAACCCGCGCAGATAATCGATCTTCGAGCGGGTTGCGGCTTCGGTCAGCACACGCGTGGTGTCCTGGAAGGACGCCGCGCTCAGGAAGCTCTCGGTTTCGAGAGACGCCTTCGTGATACCGAGCAATACCGGGCTCGCCTCGGCGGGCTTGCCGCCCATCTCCTCGACCCGCTTGTTTTCTTCCTCGAAGTCGAGCTTGTCGATCTGCTCGCCCCACAGGAACGTGGTGTCGCCGGGTTCCGTGATACGGACCTTGCGCAACATCTGGCGCACGATGATTTCGATGTGCTTGTCGTTGATCGTCACACCTTGCAGACGATAAACTTCCTGCACTTCGTTCACCAAGTGCTCCTGCAATTCTTGCGGCCCGAGGACCTCCAGAATTTCGTGCGGGTCCATCGGACCTTCCGTCAACTGCTGGCCCTTCTTCACGAAGTCGCCCTTGAAGACGATGACGTGCTTGCCGATGGGGATGAGGTGCTCCTCGTCCAGTTGCGTCGTCGGATCCTTGATGATGATGCAGCGCTTGCCGCGCACGCTCGGTCCGAAGTCCACGATGCCGTCGATCTTCGAGATTTCCGCGGCGTCCTTCGGACGGCGGGCTTCGAACAATTCGGCGACACGCGGCAGACCGCCGGTGATGTCCTTCGTCTTCGCGCTCTTGCGGGGCGTCTTCGCCAGCAAGCTGCCGGCGACGATCTCCGTGTCTTCCGTGACGACGACGTGTGCGCCGGCCGGAATCGCGTAGCTCGAAATCGCTTCCTTCTTGTTGTCGAGAATCAAGATCTGCGGGTGCAGGTCTTCCTTGTGCTCGATGATGACGATGTTTTCCTGGCCGGTGGTTTCGTCCAGTTCCTGTTTCATCGTGACACCCTCGATGATGTCGCTGAACTTCACATGGCCCGCCTTCTCGGAGAGAATCGGGACGTTGTGCGGATCCCACTGCACGAGCGTCTCGCCCTTCTTGATCTTGGCACCGTCCTGCACGGAAATGACCGCACCGATCTGGATGTTGTGATTTTCCAACTCTTGACCGTCGTCAGCGAGCAAGGAAACGGAGCCGTTCTTGTTGAGGACGACTGTGTTGCCGTCTTCCAGCGCGACCGTACGCAGTTCGTTATAACGAATCAGGCCGTCATGTTTCACCTTGATGATGGGCTGCTTGAACGTGCCCGCCGCGACGCCACCAGTGTGGAACGTACGCATCGTGAGCTGCGTGCCGGGTTCGCCGATGGACTGCGCAGCGACAATGCCGACCGCTTCACCCATCTCAATGGCCTTGCCCGTCGCCAGGTTGCGACCGTAGCAAGGAATGCAAACGCCATGCTTGCTTTCGCAAGTGAGCACCGAACGAATCTTCACGCGCTCAACGCCCGCGGATTCGATCGCCTTCGCCTTGATTTCGTCAATTTCTTCGTTTGAGCGAACCAGGAATTCCTTCGGGTTCGAAGGATTCCGGATGTCTTCAACGGAGCAACGACCCACGAGACGATCGGCCAGCTTCACAGCCACGTCGTCACCCTCGTAAATAGGCGCCACCCAGATGCCGTTGTTCGTGCCGCAATCTTCGGAACGAATGATGACGTCTTGCGACACGTCGACCAGCTTACGGGTCATGTAACCCGAGTCAGCGGTCTTGAGCGCCGTATCAGCGAGACCCTTACGGGCGCCGTGCGTCGAGATGAAGTATTCGAGAACGGTCAAACCTTCGCGGAAGTTCGACAAAATCGGCTTCTCAATGATTGAGCCGTCCGGCTTTGCCATCAAACCACGAACACCGGCGAGCTGACGGATCTGCTGCTTGTTACCGCGCGCACCGGAGTGCACCATCAGGTACACCGGGTTGAATTCCATCTTCCCTTGGTTGTTCTCCAGCGTCTTGAACATCACGTTCGAGATCTTGTCCGTCGCGTGCGTCCAGCTATCGATGATTTGGTTGTAGCGTTCGCCCGTGGTGATGAGACCCTTGCGATAGCGCTTGTCGATTTCCTTGATCTGCTTGTGGGCAGAATCAATTTCCTCGTTCTTCTCCTTCGGGATGATCATGTCATCAATACCGATGGAGACGCCCGCCTTCGTTGCTTCGCGGAAGCCGATTTCTTTCAGCTTGTCGAGCATGATGACGGTCTTCTCATGACCCGCCACCTTGTAGCAGCGCCAGATCATGTCACCGAGTTCCGCCTTGCGGACTTCCTTGTTGAAGAAGCCGAGTTCCGGCGGCCAGATTTCGCTGAAGATGACGCGGCCAACCGTGGTCTCGATCACCTTCTTGGTGTTGTCACCCCAGACCGTGTTTTTTCCGAGGTCAGGATTGGCGAGGAGGATGCGCTCGTGCGTCGTGACTTCGCCGTCAGCGTGCGCAAAGGAAACCTCATCCTTGGAACCAAACAGCAGTTTGCGGTCGCGTTGTTTGCTGACCGAACGCGGTTCAGCGGTCACATAGAAACAACCGAGCGTGATGTCCTGCGTCGGCGTGATGACCGGCTTGCCGCTCGACGGGCTGAAGATGTTGTTCGTCGCCAGCATGAGCAGGCGCGTTTCCATCTGCGCCTCGACTGAGAGCGGAACGTGCACGGCCATTTGGTCGCCGTCGAAGTCTGCGTTGTATGCGGTGCAGACCAGCGGATGAATGCGGATCGCTTCGCCTTCGATGAGTTGTGGCTCGAATGCCTGGATGGACAAACGATGCAACGTCGGCGCGCGGTTCAGCATGACCGGGTGACCCTTCGTCACTTCTTCGAGGATGTCCCAGACTTCCTTCGTCTGGCGCTCGATCATCTTCTTCGCACTGCGGACAGTGTGAACATAACCGAGTTCCTTCAGGCGGCGGATGATGAACGGCTCGAACAGCACGAGCGCCATCTTCTTCGGCAGACCGCACTGGTTGAGCTTGAGTTCCGGACCGATGACGATGACGGAACGGCCGGAGTAGTCGACGCGCTTACCGAGCAAGTTCTGACGGAAGCGGCCCGACTTGCCCTTGAGCATGTCGGAGAGCGACTTGAGCGAGCGGTTGCCGGCACCGGTGACGGCGCGGCCATGACGACCGTTGTCGAACAACGCATCGACAGCTTCCTGCAACATGCGCTTTTCGTTCCGGATGATGACTTCCGGCGTCTTGAGCGAAAGCAAGTTCTTCAACCGGTTGTTGCGGTTGATGACGCGACGATAAAGGTCGTTCAAGTCAGAAGTCGCAAAACGTCCGCCTTCGAGCGGAACGAGCGGGCGCAGGTCCGGCGGAATCACCGGCAGCACCGTGAGGATCATCCACTCAGGACGAGTCTTCGAGCCGTGCAAACCTTGGAGCAGCTTGATGCGCTTCGCGAGCTTCTTGCGGATCTGCTTGCTCTTGGTTTGCGTCATGCCCTCTTGCAATTCTTCGACGACCTTGGCCAGGTCAACGCGAGCCAGCGCATCACGCACGGCTTCGGCGCCCATCTTGGCAACGAATGCATCCGCGCCGTAGGTTTCCTTGGCTTCGGTGAATTCCTTCTCGGTGAGAAGCTGGTTCACAGTGAGTGGCGTGGAACCGTTGTCGATGACGAGGTAATCCTCGTAATAGATCACGCGTTCCAACTGCCGTGCAGTCACGTCGAGCACGAGGCCAAGACGGGACGGCATGCACTTGAAGAACCAGATGTGCGAAACGGGCACCGCGAGTTCGATGTGGCCCATGCGCTCGCGACGGACGCGGGCCATGGTCACTTCGACGCCGCAGCGGTCGCAGACGACGCCACGATGCTTGATGCGCTTGTACTTTCCGCAAGAGCATTCCCAGTCCTTCACAGGACCGAAGATGCGTTCGCAGAAAAGACCGCCCTTTTCGGGCTTAAACGTACGGTAATTGATCGTCTCGGGGTTCTTAACTTCGCCCTTGGACCAGGAACGGATGGCGTCCGGCGACGCGACGGAAATCGCGACGTAGTCCACCTGGTTCACTTTGTCCAGACCGAGTAATTCCCGGGTGCTTTCCTTTGAGCTGATCATATCTTTAATTCAGGAAAAATGTTTCGATTGTTGTTGTCGGTTTAGGATGCCGTGCCGGTCGGTGCCAATGCGGGCACCGGTTCAGCGGGCTGATCCACCGGGTTCGAGTAACCGACTTTCACGTCGAGCACGAGCGACTGCATTTCCTTCACGAGCACGTTGAACGACTCGGGAATGCCAGCCTCCAGGGCGTTGTCGCCCTTGACGATGCTCTCGTAGATGCGTGTGCGGCCCTGCACATCGTCAGATTTGACGGTGAGCAATTCCTGCAACGTGTATGCGGCGCCGTAGGCTTCCATCGCCCACACTTCCATTTCCCCGAAGCGCTGTCCACCGTACTGCGCCTTGCCGCCCAGCGGCTGCTGGGTGACGAGCGAGTACGGACCGACGGCG
>Ga0105240_10011990_pt1 | contig 12014 bp, 11 predicted proteins | sample KBSC54metaG_FD_80426 | JGI IMG/M metagenome (GOLD analysis project Ga0105240, IMG submission 80426) | Corn rhizosphere microbial communities from Kellogg Biological Station, Michigan, USA - KBS C5-4 metaG | ecosystem: Host-associated > Plants > Roots > Rhizosphere > Soil | place: Michigan, USA...
GAGGCCGACCTTAATAACGCTGCACAAACACGTATGATCAGTGCTCTGTCGTCATACATTCATAACCACGATCCGTATAAACGTCCTGTATTTGAATATACGGCGTCAGGCTTTCCAGCGCGATTCATGGAAGCGTATGTGCCCCACCTCGACATTATCGGAGAGGGGGCGTACGAGATTGACGACGGATTGGGCGCCGGCGATTCGCCGAATTGTAGAGGAACATTACCCTACCCGAATGCATGGGTCAGGTGGGTCGCGGAGCAGGAAATCTCCGCAATTAGAGACACCGGCCATAGCACTGCTCCGAACGACCGCACGCCCATCCTGATCGCGGAGGCATTCTGCACGACTTGCAACGGTATAGGCACGGTTTGTCCCACCGCCGCTGGCATTCGGCACGACGCCTTTGTGGGACTGGCAGCAGGACTCAAGGGCATTTTGTTCTACAATTGGCCTGCGGTGCTTGCCATGACCGGAGGCCAAGTCGCGGCTATAAGCAGGGTCGGCAGCTTGATCTTGGGCCAGGAGGGAATTGGTGAGTGGGTATTAAAGGGCACTCGGCAACCTGACCTGCCGGTGACCGTACCAAATGGTCCCGCCAAAACTCCCTCGTTTAGACCGTATGGCGGTCCTGCGACCAGCTACCCTTCCGTACGAGCGGCAGCCTTTGATTGGGCGGGAGAGCGCCTTATCATTGCCGTCAATTCATCGCCCAAACCAGTCATAGTAGGCATATCCGGATTACCGGCCGGAGCACCCAGGGCAACGGTGATAGGCGAAGCGAGGTCGGTCAAGATAGCCGACGGCACCATTGTCCCCACCGAGTCGTTTGCCGGACTGGGAGTGCACATATACAAGGTGCCACTAGTGAAGAAACTGGCCGACGGACGGTTGACCGCGCTTCAGCCAAGCAACCGCTTAAGGTAGGGCGACTCGGACAAGCCTCAAGCGACGCAGTCGCTCGCCCCTTCGCGCGTGGGCAGAGTCCTACGCAAAATAACGCAAAAAAGGCCCTTTGAGTAAGGCAAGATTCTCATGCGATGGTGGCTAAAGGCTGCGATCCAAGCCGGTCTGTCTCTGACGCCCGGTGGCGAGGCTATCAATCACAAGCTTCAGCTCCTTCGCGGCTTTCGCGAGGAGACGCCGTACATGATCTTCACCAATGTCGGTCATCTGTGTGACCTCGCGCAAACGGCCGGCAAATGCGGGCTCGATCTGGATCGTTCATATACGGTCGAGGTGGGAACGGGCTGGATGCCAACGCTGCCGGTAGGAATCTATTTGCTCGGAGGACGGGTACATACCTATGACCACGTCGCGCACCTCAGGCCCGGCAATTTGCGCCGGCTAATTGACTTGTATCCGCAATTTCTTTCCAAACTGGCGCGGTCGACCGGACGCGAAATCAGCGAACTGCAAGCTCGGCTAGCTGCTCTCAGCGCAACACAAGCGCAAACAACCGATTTGTCACCGTTCGGGATACACTACCATGCTCCTGGTGATGCCACCCAAACCCATTTGCCCGATGCCTCGATCGATTTGTATATGTCAGTCGCGGTGTTGGAACATGTGCCTATCAGTGTCGTCGTAGGCCTTCTTCGGGAGGCCTACCGCGTTCTCAAGCCAGGGGGCCTTACGTATCATCACATCGGTTTGCACGATCACTACGACACGGTGGATTCGAGAATCACGCAGGTCAACTTTTTGAAATACCGCGATATCACCTGGCGGCTGATTGCGCAGAATAAAATCCACTACACCAACCGGATGCGCGCAAGCGAGTTCGTGGCGGCATTCCGGCAGGTAGGCTTCGATATAGTGAATTGCAAAAGGAAAGTCGATGAGCGCAGTCTGGAGGCCCTTGGTTCGATGCGCCTTGCAAAGCGCTATCGAGGTTTCGAGAAGCTAGATCTCGCCACATGCTCAGTGACGATCTGTGCACAAAAGCCGAGATGAAAGAGCCTAAGGTGTGGTCGCGTCGTTCTGGAACAGGCGCCGTTCCGAACACTAAGGAATATCCCTGACGTCGTGAAGTCTGGAAGTCTTTTACCACGCCACCGGGCGGAGTTAAGCATCGCGCGAGCAAAGGTTCAAGAGCATGCAAACCGTTAATGGTCGTCAGGAAACCTTGCCAACGGTCAATGAGTATCTCGCGCAATTCGTGAGCGTTCCCGAGCACCATCGCTATATTTGGCCTGCCGTGAAGGAATTTATGCCGCAAGGGCAGGCTCATTGCATTCTCGATGCAGGATGCGGCAAGGGCGAAATCGCGTGCAGGCTGGCGGAAGACGGCAACCGCGTCCTGGCGGTCGACATCTTCAGAGATGAGAGCATGCCAGCAAATGGTTTGGTACGCCATGTGGTCAGGTCGGTTGAGCAACCGCTGGCTGATCTCGGGCCTTTTGACGCGGTCGTCTCAGTCGAGGTCATCGAACACCTCTACTCCCCTCTAAAAGCTCTGAAAAACTTCTACGATGCACTTAAGCCTGACGGTACGTTGATTGTGACGACAAACTATCATGGCTACGCGAAGAATCTAGCTCTTAGCATTTGCAACCGTTGGGATCGCCACTTCGAAGCGACGATCGAGGGTGGACAAGTCAAATTCTTCTCGCGCAAGACGCTTAGCGAACTGCTCGATCGCGCAGGATTCGAGCGAGTCGAGTACCGATACGTGGGGCGAGGTCCGCTGATTTGGAACTCCATTGTGGCGTGCGCAAGGAAGCCGAGGCCGAGTGCTTCGACCTGATAGCCCCTCTTGGAATCCTGGCGGGTCCCTTGATCGTCGTACGTTCTTTTCAGCGCCACCGTCATCTCTCCGCCGTAAGACCCTCACTATTGTAGCGCGATCCAGCTGCCGTCACTTTGTTGGCTCACCATCGGCAGCTTGTAGACGTGCACCCCCAATCCTACGAATGAATCCGACAACGCGCCCCCGCTAATCGCGATAGTCCGGCTCTCGCCTACGACACTGGCTGGAGGAGCTCCGGCTGGCAGGCCGGATATTTTAGCTGTTACGGACGACGATGAAGAGTTAATTGCGACGATGATCCGGGTTCCCGCCCAATCCCATACCGCTGCCCGTATCGACGGGTAGGTAAAAGAGGCGATAGTTGCGGACACCGAGACGGTAGAGGGACCGCCTGTTATGGTTACTGGCAGATCGCCTTTAGCAACGCCTTTAATCATCCATTCGCCGACACCCTCTGGGCCTAGCAGCAGTTCGTTCGCTGCACTTAGGGCTGCGGGTACTCCGTTGCCATCCGGTAGCGCCCCCTCGTTCCATAAATAGTCCAAATATCCCTTTGCCCCTGCGGCCAAACCGTTCCAAATCTGGTTTGTGATGCTGGCGGCCGTCGTGCCCGGAGCTCCACTACAATATGCCCCAGCTGGAACCGTCTCGGGGATCAGTATTGGCGTCTTCTGGCTGGAAGCGTAATTCGGTCCCACGCTGTAACCCGCGTTCTTAATGGCCTGAATTTCCTGTTCAACCACGTACCGGGCGAACACAGGCGGCAGGGCCTGCAGTGGGGTGAAGTTGCAAGAGCTTCCATATCCGTCATCTATCGGATATTCGCCCTCTCCGACCAGGTCAACGACCGATATATGGCTCTGAATCGACGATGCACTCAATCCCGAGGGTAAATACTTGAACACAGGACGGTGCTGCGAATCATTTGTGTGAATGTACGAAGAGTAGGCTGCATCCTGTGCAGGAGTATCGGCGCTCTCTTCCGGAATTCCCCAGAATACAAGGTAAGGGTCAGACCACATCTGGGCGATGTAAGTGCTTTCGCAGGTTGAAGTGCTACCCCCACTGCCGCAGACAGAATAATTGTTAAGATACCCGGGTGCGCCGACCAAGCCAGCAGCGTGCGCGGAGTCGATGATATTAAGGTCGTCCCCAGCGCTGCAGGTCGAGCAGTATTCTTGGCTAACATTGAAATTATGCGTCAAGTAATTCGTGAAGCCGCCGCCGCTATCGTACCCGTCATAGGCGCCGACCATCATCCGGTCGCCCTGTGGATAGATTCCGTGCGGCGTCGCCACGTTGAATTTTCTCGAAAATGAGCTTCCGTTGACACTGAGGGTCAAAGTGTTAGAGCCGATGACGCTTGGCGCATAGCTACACGTAACCAATCCGTTTGCAGTGTTGAAGCTGCAGGGCAAAGATGTACCGGTTTGGTCTGAAACTGCCACGCTGGTCGCTCCTCCTGCCTGCGCAAGGACCATGTAGCTAGTCCCGCTGTAAAGCGTTTGTGACGCAGGAGGAGTCAAAAAACCCGAAGCCCCGGTTGGAGCCGGCGTGGACGATGGGGTTGGCGTCGGGGTTAGTTTGGCGGTGGAAGTTGGAGTAGGTGTAGCTGCCGATGTCGGTGCTGGTGATGGCGAGGGTTTCGCTGTTGGATTAGGCGTAGGTGTCGCTATCGGAGTGGGCGATGAAACTCGCTTGTGGTGCTTATTGAACACGATAGGCCTTACGGAGTGTCGTCGCCAAATTCGTTGCGGCCCCACGTAAGGTTCCGGAAATGCTACCGCTACCACTCTGATTCGATGCGGCCCGTTGGGTACCGTGGCGGAGTTCGAAAACACGGTGTGCGCAAGAGTCGTGCCGAAATGTTGAGCTTGATATAAGTCGCGCCTGACGAAAGGCGCGCCGCTTCTTGGCTGCACAATCACAGCTGCCTCTGCAGCTGGTTTGAGAGCCATGAACAGAACACAAAGCGCGACCACCGCGACCGCCAGATCAACGCCAAAACGTGATCGAAACCGACTTGACTGCCTCACTGCTTTCCCTCCGCAATTTGATCGCAGCCTCGAACGCAGGTTTCGCGCAGGAATATCCATGCTCGTTGGGGTGATGCCTGTGACCGCAGGTGGTCACCCCAACAAACTCAGTCGCGCAGAAGCCCGACGTTCGTAGGACTGCTGACTATTGAATTTCTATTGATCGACGCTGTTTATGGCGCGATACTGGAATGTTTCATGATCTTTTCCCCCCTTCGATCCACTTGCAGAAGCCTGGCGGTTCCCCAATGTCTTTCAGCGGCCTTTTTTGAGGGCCGCGGCGCTGCCCTAGGCAACGGTCTCCACGCGACGTAGCCGAGCGCATGTCCAGTCCCGGACAAGTCAATTTCCGGCCCAGAGACGCCAATCAACGGATCTGTAACGACGAAGCACTACCTGGAGTTTTGGCTTCTCCCCCGGTTACGGTCAAAACGCAATTGCTATGCCACAATATTGAAGTTTGTCTTATCATTTCTATTTTCTGTCCTGCCGATCCTTACTGCGCCACAGCGTAAACGCGATGGTGCAGAGCGTGTCGAACTGCAACAAGCAGCGCGCTCCGATGCGCTCACCTTTATTAAGAGGTGCGCTATTTTCGCAATCGAGCCTTTTGCGAGAGGAAAGAGCCGCCCCGCAAGCACGCCTCTGTGACCGCATGCTTTCTAGCGAACCGAGCGAAATAAAATCAAGAGGAATTCTCGGCTTTCTTAGGTGTGGCATGGGATAGGCGAAATTTACGAGAAGGTACATAATTGCGAAGCATTGGATGCGATGACGATGACGATAAGCGAAGGTAGGACGTCGAATGGCCGAGGAACCGATAAGGACGAGCCGAATTGTCAATGGAGTGAAGCCATCGGTTGGACAGCTCTCCATGCGGGACCGGGATGCGGGCGTGTTGTTACTCAATTGCACCGGCGAGAGATCAGCGAGCGCCGAGTGCAGGCTGTTGTGTGGTATACCTCGTCGATGAAATGAAGCCCGGTGACTACATCCGCATAGGTCCGATAGTCATTGAGCTAGACAGTCACAGGTGAGCCGTGAGATCAAGTGGAAGGTGATGTATCTCAGTGAGTATTGAACATGCGCTGATGTGATCGCGACGCTTTCATGCTTCATCGACTGGGTATACAACACTTGCACGCGGCACTCCCCGCTCGGATATCGTGCGCCGGTGCGGTTCGAGGAGTAACACGCGCATACCTGGTCCAACCTCGAGCTTGAGAACTGGCCAACCAGGGAGTTTACTCCGTCTGTCGATACCTAAAAGCATAAACGTCGACGTCAGGTGGACTCAGCGCGGGACGCGCCGTACCCTGGCGGAGATGAAACCAGCCGCAGCTCGGGAACTCAGGAATACAGAATGGTAACGATCCTTCGTTGTGGATTAGGAACTGAGCGATAGGCTACACACTACCGAGGCGACCCCTATTCATGTCGGTGATACTCAGCGTCAAAGGGTGTCGACCGAGAGCGCCGCTCAGTATTCTGCCCGGTCTTCAGATGGGAGCGCCAGGCCACGGCGGTCGCAGCAATGCACGACGGTGTGCTATCTGGCAACGATTGACGCGTCGACGATCACTCGCAGGCCTGATCCCCCGACAGTTCTGATGAGGATGGCGACTCGTTTGATTCCCGACAAGTAACCTTCAAAGATTGCGTCGAAGTCGCGGAGCGGTCCCTTGACTACGCGCACGCGTTCCCCGAGCCGTAAGGACTTGGGGCTCAGCTGGACAACCCCTCCCGTGCATCGGGCACGGACGTTATCGACGATCTCCTCGGACACAACAAGGGGTTCAGAACCTGCTGAAACGAACCCGCTAACACCTGGCATGTACCGGATTTCGAAATAATGCGTAGCAAGGTCAAGTCGGGCAAATATGTACTGAGGAAATAGCGGCACTACTGAAGAGTGTCGGAACAGCGGCGACTGTAACATCGGCATGAAGGTTTCTGGCACGACGTGCGACAGTTGCTCGCGAACATAGGTTTCTCTATTTGATTTCGTCCTAACCAAATACCAAGAGTATTGTACAGACATACAACTGGCCTCCTGATGATGTTTCTGAGAGCCTCAGCTGGCTGTCGCAAAGAACGCTGAGAAAAAATCGCTCCTGCATTTCTTGAGATCTTTGCAAAGGATGAAGTGATGCCTTTCCCCGCGAGTCAATAATCCTTCTTCTGTCATGTCAGCGATCAATTTACTTACCAGGGGTCGCGAACTTCCGATCATTTCCGCGAGATCATCTAGCCCCAACTCGGGAATGATAAGAGTCCCCCGCTCGTCACTGACACCACATCGCGCGCCAAGATTATCAAAGACCATATCTAGTCGCGTTCGGTATGTAGACGCCAAAAAGGTTAGACGCCTTTCGAACAGTCTCGACCAGGCGGCATTAAGCTGTTCGAGCAAGTGAACCATCCTTCTCTCGTCGATTGTGCCCAGTAATTGAGGGATCTGTTCGCGGCTTAACAGCCCCGCTGAGCATCGTGTCAAGGCCTGAGCCTCTAGAATTTGGCGGCGCCCCTTGGGATAGGCACTCTCGGCGAATCCCAGCAAGTCGCCGGGCCGTGCGAGGTCGACTAAGATCCTGTCGCCATTGGTGATGGGCAAATAGAGCTTGGCAAATCCCTTAAACAACCAGAAGAGAAGGTTGGCCGGCGACCCGCGCAAAAAGAGGATTGCGCCCTTCTCGTAGGTGACCGGCGTCGAGCGCTCTTCAACTTCCGCTGCTATCTTTGTGGGCAAGTCCCAAAAAGCGAGTTGCTCTTCCAAACGAGTACGGAATTCGAAGGAGTGTTGATCCATATGTAAATTTCACTTGGCAGTCGGTTTGGACCTGATTGCCTCGAAGCTCAACGGCAATTTGTCATAAGCTTCGCCGATCGCGTTGCCGGCTCTGGCGCGGTTCCACCTTGGGTTCGGCTCTTTAGCCTCGGTCTGATCGGAGGATTTGAGGTCGGCGTTAATTAACTGGTGCAGCGGCATTCGATCATGTTGAAGGTCGGATCTGGCTTCGGCGGCGGCCGACTGACCGCGGAAAAATGACCTGGGCGCCATCTCGTGGCCTCCATCCAGCCCCCCGTGCCATCCCAGGCGATAGATCGCGATCGTAAAGGTAGGACTTGTGGTGCGGACGAAGGAGCTTATCGGACCGCCGCGATTAACGCTGGTGGCGCAAGCGCAGCCTTCTATTTGAGACACTTCCACATCGTTGGCGGGATTCGACAATTGACAAGCAGTCGTACCTAACCGGGCATTTTTGATGTGAATCGGATTCTGCTGGCTGATCGTCGTAACGCCGAACGCTGTCAACGCAATAGCGAGGAACAACAAGCGGATCGTGAACCGCCCCCATATACGCCATGTAACTCGCCTCTGCACATTTTGCACGGAAGCGCGTTTTGTGACCACGACAGTTTCCCTCGCGCACTAGCAGCAAGGTGAGACTTTGAGTAGAAATTTCGGTAGCCGATAGGACAAGCATAAACCATTCCTGAACAATTCAGGATAAACCAGCACGTATAAGGTGTTTTCGAGCGCATATGTGTTCATATCTACAGTGATGGAGATTTGTAGGTGAAATAGTTTCAAGCTTCGCGCAATACTTCTTTACAATTGCTGAACTCGAAGGTCGAGTGGCGGACAGCCCGAGACTGTTTTGACCCAAAACCCGAAAAGCGAGCCAGGGATAACTTGAGTTCGAAGCGGCGGTTGAGGGTCCCCCAATTCTTCATCCAGTCGGAAACTGAAAATCCGGGTTTACGGGCGGGCGTTCCGTGCGTTGTCGGTTGGTTTTCCGGGACGGCTTAAGTCGAGTGTGACCTGATGCAGGTAGGCCCACTGGTCGAGTGCGCGCGAAACAAACTCGGGGCCGTTGTCTACGCGAATGCTTTTCGGTGCTCTGCGCACTGCGGCGATCCGATTCATCACTGCCACCACCTGCTCGCCGGTGATGCCTTGTCCCACCTCGATGGCCAGACTTTCGCGGGTGAAGTTATCGACCACGGTCAGCGCGCGGATGCGGCGGCCGTCGAAGAGTGCGTCGGAGACGAAGTCCATCGACCAACATTCGTTAACTGCCCCGGCCGCAGGCCGGGCAATCCGGTGCGCGGCCATTACATGGCGCCGGGGCCGCCGAAGCCGCATCCTCAGCCCTTCTTCGCGGTACAGCCGGTATACGCGCTTATGATTGATCCGCCAGCCTTCACGCCTCAGCAGTATGTACATCCGGAAGTAGCCATAGCGCACTCGCGCCGCTGCGAGGTCACGAATGCGCTTGCGCAGCACGGCCTGGCCGCCACGGATCGACTGCTAGCCATGCGACGATCGATCAAACAAACGCTCGCTTCTTGGAGATTGCCGGTACAGCGAACGAGGAGATAGGGACTGCTTGGCGGAGAGGGGGGGATTTGAACCCCCGAAACCCTTTCGAGTTTACACGCTCTCCAGGCGTGCGCCTTAAACCGGGCTCGGCCACCTCTCCGCGTGCGGAAAGCAGTATGCCATTTGCGCCCGCCCGCCTGCCACTGGCCGCTTCGCGATCCCAAAACGATGGCGTGTTCGCCGGAGCGCTGCTGCAAAGAAATGTCGGTTTGAATTTGCCGGCGCGTCCAGGCTATGAAGTGCGGAAGTTCATAGCCTGACCCGCGCCGGCATCGCCGCCTGGCTCGCGGCTATCTGCATCAAACCATGGCAGCCAGAGAGCTGCCTACGCGAAATCCGAGACCGTACCAACCTTCGCAACGCCACGCAGGGCAGGCCCCTCCCAAAGCGATCGGTACTCGTTTAGAACTTCAACCGGTAGATTGCCGAAGGATCGTGCCACGAACTCAAGCTGACGCATCTGCGGGCTGCCTGGCTCGTATGCCCGTACGAGGTGCTCGGCTCCCAACCTGATCATCTTCACCATTTCAGACAATCTGGGCTCGTCCTTGTCCTCGAAGCTTAGCTCGCCTCGCGCGCGCTCCTCGGCGGCATCTTGATAGTAAAGCGCAGGTGCATAGACGAGATTCCAGAGCTCCGCGGTGGTGAAATCGAGTTCCCGCTCCGCGGCGTTCGATATCTCCAGGACGCTCTTGTTGGTCGTCCAATAGGCCTCGGGTTGCAACTCGCGGATTCTCTCAAACAGCGGCAAAGCCACAAAGCGCGCCGCGACATCCTGGTATTCCCGCACCAGCTTCTGTCTTTCCGCATAATCGTGGGATCGCTGCACCAGCCCTCCATAGAGCATCCGATGGAGGGTTTTGTGGATCGCCTCCGGATGCGGGACGCGGTTGCTCATCGCAAATCCGACTACACCGACTGGACCCATGTTCGCCAGCGCCCGATGTATGCAATGCCGATCACGCAGCAGTTGCTCCGGGTCCAAAACTCTGTCAGGGCTGTCGAAAAAGTCGTCAATCCAATGGGAGGCGTAGGTCAGGAACGACTTGGTCTGAATTTCGTCCCATCGATCTTCGGATACGATTCCAAGGACGAACGCATGGACCTCTATGTCTTGATCGGGGTGGACGGCGCTGAGTGACGTCCCGAACTCCAGCAAGCCGACTTCGGCAAGCAGATGTTGAAATTCTGCTTCACCGGCTCTCACCGCTGCGACGATCTCTCGCCAGCGCGGGATTGTTCGATATAGCGATTTAAGATGCGCTCTCGCGTGCTCCGTCTGTTCAATCCTGATTTCTCCAGTATTCATCTATGGTCCTCGATTTAGAGCGATGCGTTTCCGTTTTGTCCGTGATCATTTTCGGGTGCGGCGAGCGGTGAAGTTGAAATAGCTTTGGCGGCGTTCCCGGCTGCCACTGCCGTGCTCTCCGCTCGCGCCGGCGAGCCGACCTTGAATCGGAGCGCTCGCCGATCGCCGAACACGTGGGAGAGGTATTCGAACCCCGCGCGGACGTATGCTTCGAGGCGCGCACCTTCGAGGATCAACGGCTGAACCCAGATTTCACCGCCGTCGAGCGTCTCGGCATAGGGCCACTTGATCGGTTCGCAGGCGTTCACGAATCCGAGCTGCGCGTAGGACGGAGTAAGATCAATTGGCTTGAGTATCGAGTAGAGCAGAATCGCTTTCGCCTGAAGGAGTCCTGCGATCCCCGCTCCGACATTACGGGCAACACGACCCATGCCGGGCGAGAGCGACCACAGCTCGCCCCCTTCGAGTACCGAATGTGATGGAAAATGACTTACGTCCGGTTTCGGATAGCTCTGCGGTAGCGCTCCGAGATCGTGGAGAATGAACCCCGCGCGCATCCGTTCAGGCGGATCGTCTTCGTGCTCATAAAGGGCATAGAGGTTTCCGAACGCGAGGTGAACCCTCCCCAGCTGGGATCGGACAGTCTCCTTGAAGCCCAAACCGCGTGTAGCCCGAGCTTCCGCAAGACATTTTGCAAATACTCGACGTTCGTTGTCTGAAGTCAGTTGACGCAATTCCATTGAATTTCTCCTGCTTTCCGGGATTTCCATTTCAGCTTTGAGCATTCATCGACTCCGCCGAGTGTCCGGCGGAGCGCGAGCCGAAGTTCCGGCCCGCGTAGGTATTTCGGTCTGCGTGAAGAGCATTGCGAGCTTGCAATCGGTCGAAGGGATTCGGAGGCCGCTATTGCGATTCGCGCTCATCGATGATGTTCACTCGAAGTGTTCGGATATAACGTGCTGGTCATATTCATTCCTTGCTTGTCTCTACATGGCAACCTGCGGTCAAAGACGGCACCGCTGTGTGTCGGGGGGTGGGCTCGAGCAGTTCGTTCACGGATCGGGACGGTAAATTCCATAATTCGAAGGCAAGGGCGCTCAGAAGCGCTGAAGAAGGTTTGCGCCTGGCTTGCTAACGGATGGTGGGCAATGTTAGGCTGTCAGTGGCCGAGGGGGATCATGACCGCGAAAACCCGCACGAGCTCACTCAATTCTCTCATTTGCGAGATTTTGAGGTCAGCCAGGCGCGGTTCGAGAAAGCTCACGGTTTCCCGCGTCGAGCAGCAATTCGATCGGGTCTCGCGTCAGGATTATGCGCGCCAACTGAGAGCGCTCTTTGATAGACGGCAGATGCGAGAACTGTTTGCCGACTTTCGACGCGCGCTCCCCGCATTGAATGCCAAGACATTCCGAATACGAGAACTTCGCCGATTAGCTAAAGTTGCTAGCCAATTGGGCGCTCGCTTCCAAACCGGGCGTTTCGAGGGCGGGGTTGGCAAGAGCTTGCGGGGCTTTTACGTCGATGATC
>Ga0105240_10011994_pt1 | contig 12013 bp, 10 predicted proteins | sample KBSC54metaG_FD_80426 | JGI IMG/M metagenome (GOLD analysis project Ga0105240, IMG submission 80426) | Corn rhizosphere microbial communities from Kellogg Biological Station, Michigan, USA - KBS C5-4 metaG | ecosystem: Host-associated > Plants > Roots > Rhizosphere > Soil | place: Michigan, USA...
CCGCGCTGACCACATCGAGCCCACGCTGCTGCGCGAGAACCGTTCGCAGCCCCTCCTGCACGAGCCGAACATCGCTCACCACCAGGACTCGCACTGTCATGATCTGCTTTCCGCTTGCATTATTTTAGCGACTTCGAAGGTGGAGACGGATTGTACGACTGCTGAACTCGCAAGCGGTCACTGTTCGTACTCTTTCTTTCAGCGGCGACGAGCCCGCGAGTGTACGCAACGTATGAGCAGATACCAAGGCGAGCCGTCTGTTAGTGGCTTTCCCGTAGACCTTCCGAAGAACGCCCACGCTTCCAAGGATCGCTGCGAGCACTGCGCGCGCGGTTCAGCTCAGGGCCTCGTCGGTTGCCATTCCGCGGCGGCCACCGCAGCTTGACGTCCCGCGCTCGCGAGCGGATAACACTATCTGCCGCCGGGCTCATACGACGCGAGTAAACCGTCAAATAAAGGTAGCCAGCGCCTTCACGCTGATCACCTCACCGTAAGCGAATGGCCCCGCGTAGATATTCTCTAGCGCGTCGACAATTCAATCGCCGCTCGCCACACGGATGACGCGCTCTTGAAACTGAGACCCAACATACAGGAGACAGCCGCCATGACGCTCTGGGAAATCAAGGGACGCGAGCTCGTCAACTGCACCTGCGAGTATGGCTGCAATTGTCAATTCAATGCGCTGCCGGACAAAGGTCATTGCCACGCCGTCGCTGGCATCCAGATCGACGAAGGCTATCACGGCAACACCCGACTCGACGGCCTGCGGATCGCGGCGATTTTCAAATGGCCCGGAGCAATCCATGAGGGTAATGCCGAGGCCATCGCGTTCGTCGACGAGAACGCCGATGATGCGCAGCGCGAGGCGCTATTGAAGATCATGACAGGGCAAGACACCGATCCGTTCGCGACGATGTTTGCCGTCTACGCCTCGACCGTCACCAAAATGAACGCTCCGGTCTTCACCAGGATCGATCTGGAGCTCGACATCGATGGCCGCAAGGGTCGCATTTTCGTCAAGGACTATATCGATACGAAGGGCGAGCCGATTCGCAACAAAGTGACAGGCGCGGCATCGCGCGCCCAGATCGTGTTGCCGGAGGGTTTCGAATACACCGTGGCCGACATCGGAAGCGCCTCGAGCAAGACCGGCGGTCCAGTCCAAGTCGAAATGAAGGACACCTACGGCCAGTTCGCCCGCTTGCATCTCAACAGCCACGGAGTCGTGCGGTCCTGATCGCTCCGCAGGTCGTGCTGCGCCCGGCATGAGCAGAGCCGAGGACTTTCTACGGAAGTCCTTCCGGTCGACTGCGCCCAGTCGTGCTGCGCTAGCGGCTGCCGTCGACCTCGACCAGACGGCCAGCCCGGCAGTCGGGGTACCCCTCCAGCTCAGAGCAGGGCGCACCTAGAGTTGCACGCTTTCCTGCGGCACTCGGCATGGGTGACGTGCAGGCCGAGGCTGCCATGAGGAAGGCGACCGACGTGAGAACCAAAGCGATGTACCGCATTGGAGCCGCTCCTGTCAGGGGACTGCTCACAGGAACCCACGAGTGCGGTCGGGATGCGCACGTCCCTCGCGATACTCGCGGGAAGAGCATCGAGGCTCTCAGCTCGAGTGCACAATCCGTTGAGTACCGTATTCCAGCGCCTGCGCCGGCGCAATGTCTGCGCTGATGCGCTCCCGCCGCACGTTGCGGTGGACACCCTGATCGGAGCCCTGACTGTACACGGCCCGGACGTGTCATTCGCTCGAGGAGGGGGACAACCGCCTCGGTCCGATCCCGAAGCCCTCGTCTCCAACAACAACATGGAGCCCTGCAACGGTCTTGCCGATGCGGCCATACGGGAAGAGCATCGTGAATTTCCCGAAGAAGAGCAGCGACGAGTCATGAGGGTGTCGCCCTGTTTCTCGAACATCGCCTGGATCAATTCGGTCGATTTCCGGCGGGCGCTGCGCTGAATCCAACGCTAGACCTGCATGCATCCGCGCGGCGCTCCGGAATCCGATACTCCGAATATCTCTCCAGCACCCAACCATAGAAGCGCCGGTGCTGGAGCTGCTTGCGAAGCGCATAAACCGGCGCGGGCAAGAAGGATTGGACCTCCGACTCCGACTCGCCCGGTCTGCAGAGGGGCCAAAGCAGCGCACATGCAGTCAGGTCAGCTCGGGAAAAGCGATTGCCGACCAGGAACGAACCTCGCCCAAGGGTGGTGTCGAGCCGGTCGAAGGCCGTCATGAGGCGCCGTTCAGCTTCGCGGGCTGGTCCGGCATGGACGTTCATCATCTGTATCATCACCCGTCGAATCGGGACAAAGGAGCATGCAAACAGCAATCGCTGGTGCCAGGGCGCACCTTGGGTCAGGAAGCGCACTGCGCGGGCGCGATCGGGTAGAGCGTGGTAATAGAACCAGAGGCGTAGCGACACGCCAATTTCCTCGTCCAGATACTCTTCCCACTCGATAGCCTCATTGGCATCGTCAGGATCGGGCGGCGTGAGGCTCCGATCCGGAAAATTCTGCTCCAGGAAGTCGATGATCTTCGTCGAGTCCTGGACCACGATTCCACCAGCCTTGAGAATCGGCACACAGGTGCCGGGGGCGAGCTTTCTGGTGGTTCGCATGTGGAAACCGGGCAACAGATGACGGGGCGCGTAGGCGATCTCCTTGAAATCGAGCGCCCAACGCGCCTTTTCGGAGTAGTGCGAGAACCTGAAATCGTAGAGCTCGAACATAGGGCCTCCTGTCGCAGAATTCCCCCTGCATGTACGCCTGGAGGTGGCGGAGTAGAATCCTACGGGCACGTATGCCTGTCTTTCGAAAGGTCCTGAAATTTTCTGACTTCGGGTTGCGCGATGTCCGCCAGCCGCCATGTCTATGAATTCGGAGACTTTTGCCTCGATGTTGCGGGGCGTTTGCTCCTTCTGAAGACTGCAGCCCGGCCGTTGCCGTTGACCTCCAAGGCATTCGAAACCCTCCTGTACCTGGTGGAGCACAGCGGTGAGGTCCTGGACAAAGCCAGGCTGATGAGGGCGATCTGGCCCGACGTCGTCGTGGAGGAAAACAGCCTCAATCAGAACATTTCCCTGCTGAGACGGGTGCTCGGGGAATGCCCGGGGGAGTATCGCTTCATCGTCACCGTTCCGCGGCGTGGCTACCGCTTTGTCGCGCAAGTGCGGACGATCGACGAATTGCCGCACGACACGGCCCACATACCTGATGCCGGGAGCGACGTACAGCCGAGAACAGGTGCTCGCGCGCGCACCCCGATCGCAATTCTTCCCTTCGCGAACCTGACAGGCGATCCGGCCATGGACTATTTTGGAGACGCGATAACAGAGGAACTGATCAACACGCTCGTGCAAGTCCGGTGGTTCAAGGTAGCGTCCCGAACTTCAACATTTGCATTCAAGGGCAAGAATGTGGATGTACGGCAGATCGCGCGGGACCTCGACGTCGAAGCCGTTCTGGAAGGTAGCATCCGCATCGCCGGGGAACGCATCCGGGTAACGGCGCAACTCGTCGACGGCCGAACAGGCCATCACGTCTGGTCCGAGAGGTATGAGCGCGGCCGCGAGGACCTTGCCAGGATTCAGGATGAGATCACCGTTGCGATCGTCGATGCGACAGCGGGCTATTTCGTGATGGGAACCACGAAGCGCAAAACACCGACTCGGGACCTGGCCGCTTATCACCTCTATCTCCAGGCGATGGCGCTTCGTGCACAGCCAACGGAGCACAACCTCGAGAATGCCATGCAACTCCTGAAACGTGCGCTTGCGCGTGACCCAGACTTTGCGCGCGCATGGTACGCCCTCGCGGAGGCGCAAGCCCATGGCGCTGCCAATGGCCATTGCAGCATGAATCTACTGAGGGTTGCAGAACGCGATGCCCATCGAGCGCTCGCACTCGATCGGTCACTCTCGAGCGCACATGCCGTGCTCGGGCTCGTGAGCGCCTGTCGCGGCAGTTGGATCGAGGCTGAGGCGGAGCTGGGCGAAGCGAGCGCTCTGGTGGCCAGGAACCCGGAGGCTCTCGCGTTTCATGCAGTGTATGTCGCCCGGCAGGCCGGCCATCGACGCCGGGCCTTGGAGGACCTTCAGTCGGCCTATGGGCTCGCGCCCGCCTCAGCGGCGCTCGCGTTCCACGTCGGGACTCAGAAGTTGCTTGATGGCGAGGTTGTCGACGCGCACAAGTGGATCAACGCGGCGATTGCGAACGGCTTCCCCAAGAGCCTCGCCGCCGTCCAGGAAGCTCGCGCGGAGCTCGCGATGCGTGAAGGTCACTTCACCGAGGCTGCGCAGGCACTGACTGAAGCCCTATCCTGCGCCTCGCGCGCAGCTGGAGGATTCGACGCGATACGATTGTTCTGCGCGGCGAAATCCGACCCCTCACGCAACACTACGGCTATTGCGGCGCTCCAATCATGGGCGGGGAAACTGTACGCCGAGCATCTGGATCGGCTCACTTCGCAGCGCTTGATCGTCTGGTTCACCCAGCTCGGGGCCATCGAGGCCGCACACGATGTCGCACACGGCACACTAGATCGACTCTCACTGTCCGGAACAGTAGGCAGCGGGTGGGAAATTCTGTGGACCAGGGATATGCATGCGTTTCGTGATTGTCCGCGCTTTCAAGGGCTGGTGTCGCGCCTCGGATTGATCGACTATTGGCGACAATATGGCCCGCCGGACGACTGCGTGCTACAAGGCGACTCGTTGATCTGCTGTTAGTCAGTGCGCCGGAACCTGCACGCTTGCACCGATCGGACAGCTCACTCCCGTGCCCTGCAGCCCGCAATACCCATCCGGGTTCTTCGCCAGGTACTGCTGGTGATAATCCTCCGCATAATAAAACTGCGGAGCCGCCGCAAGCTCAGTCGTGATCTCCCCGCGCCCCGCCGCACTCAACCGCGCCTGGTACGCCGCCTTGGATTGCTCCGCGACCTTGCGCTGTTCCTCATCGAACACATAGATAGCAGAGCGATACTGAGTACCGACATCATTACCCTGCCGCATCCGCTGCGTGGGATCGTGCGACTCCCAGAACACCTTCAGCAGATCCTCGTAGTCGATCTTCTCGGGGTCGTAGATGAGGCGCACGACTTCCGCGTGCCCGGTCTCGCCGGAACAGACTTCCTGATAGGTGGGATTTGGCGTGAAGCCACCGGCATATCCCGCGGCGGTGGAGTAGACCCCGGGGAGCTGCCAGAACAAGCGCTCGGCACCCCAGAAGCATCCCAGCGCGAACACCGCCTCCTGCAGACCGGCAGGAAATGGCGGGACAATCCGGTGACCGTTCACGAAGTGGCTTTCGGGGACCTTGAGGGGGGTGCTGCGACCCGGCAGAGCCTGCTCACGGCTGGGCATGGCGGACTTCTTGCGAAACAAGGCCATAGGTGTGGCTCCGTTCGAGGGGAAGCAGAGTGTGGGGACCGTGGCGGGGCAACTCAAGGCTCGGCATGCCCGCGCTGCGCGGTCGAGGGTGCCGCAGGCCGCTGGCGGAAGTCGCACCCCCGCCCCAAGGCCGGCCGAGACGCCGGCCTTCCCCGGGAACGCCGCCGTGGTGGTCATCTTTGCAAGTTGCTCGCAGCGTGGCTATATAGGGGCCGTCCTGAATCAGCGAAAAGGCAATGACCGCGCCGGCTCGCACCTTCGGCCTCGCCCTGGCCGCCACTCTCGCCTTCGCCGGATGGGCTTGTGGCTACGCACCTCTCGCCGTCGCACGGACCCCATCGCCGAATGACGCGAGCAGCACCACGGTCATCGGCGCGAGCGCAATGCTCTCGGACGGCGCAAGCGCATTGGAGGCCGGGCATGCCGAAGAAGGGCTGCGTCTGACGCTGGCTGGATTGACCGAACCGCTGTCGACTCGCGAGCTTGCCGCCGGGCACGCCAATGCCTGCGCCGCGCTGGCGATGCTGAACCAGTGGGAGGAAGCGCTGGATCACTGCAACCAGTCCATCCAGATGGACAGCTCCAACTGGCGCGCTTACAACAACCGCGCCGCGGTCTACGTGGCCAAAGGGCTCTATGACCTGGCCATTCACGACATCGAAACCGGCCTTTCGATGGCCCCCGACTCGCATACCCTGCAGGAAAGCATGCGAGTAGTCCGCCGCAACAAGCGCATCATCGAGCAGCGTGCCCGCAGATCCGTACCGTCGTGATACCTCGCCTCTGCCCACAGGTCGGCGCCGCGGACCGCGACTTGGGCGAGCCCGACCCCAAACGTGACGTAAGCGCTTGCGGGCCCGCACCGCGCCACCGTAAGCTTTCGCCGCCATGGGAATCAGTCAGCCGCAAAACCTCCGCACGCCGCCGATCGAAAGGCTCCGGCCGTACGGTATTCGTGTGAGCCTGCCCGTCGGTGACCCGTTCAGGAAGCTCCTCGGGCCGGAATGGCACCGCCTGCATTGGTACTCGACACCGGAAGAACGGGACGCGGCGCTGACTGAAATGAGCCGCCGTCATCAGTACTCACGGGCCACGGACAAGCCGTCGTTGGTCTTCGAGAAGGTCGAGAACCTCGCCCAGAGTCGCGGTCTCTAGCCGCGCACGCTCCGACGTCCGCGTGATTACGGCCGGTGCACCCGCACAGACGGCCGCCGCGCACGCACCACGTGGGCGCCACCCGCTCAGAACGTCCTGCCCAGGAACAGGTAGAACGCCTGCCGCCCCCGGTTGTCGAACCCTGTGGCGATGTACACAGGTCCGAGAAACGTATCCATTCCCAGGAAAATGCTCTCATCGCGGTGCGTGTTGCCGAACGACGCCTCGCTGCGCGTCGCCCACACATTGCCCATCTCGAATGACACTCCGAGGTAGGTCGGGACATCGAGATACCCCGGTCCGCCGCGCCCGATCTGCTTATAAAAAAGCGTCCGGGCAATCCCATAGTGAGGCCCGCTGAGCGAGTTCGCCTTCAATCCCGACAGGTTCAGGAACCCGCCGAGTGTGAACAGCAGCTGCACGTCAGCGGGAATCCCTCCGGGCAGGATCTGCGCGACGTCAGGAGTGTTCAGTGTCGTGCCGCCGGCGGCGGAGAACACGCCGGTGTATCGACCAAAGGACACGGCCCCGAGATAGCTGAACTCGATGCGGTCGGAATCCTGGTCCGATCCGAGCGCGCGGCGCTCGGCATCCCACTCGAAGGAGGCCTGCTGACCCTTGTGCGGGAAGTTCACATCATCGAGCCGGTCATAGGACATGCGCACGAAGAAGCTGCGCGTGTTGAATGTCTCCCGCGGCAGGTTCGGATCGCCGATCTCCACTCGGGAGTGGCCCTCCTCGTGCTCCACGCCCGTGCGGATCTCGCCCCAGTTGCCGAATTCGTACCCGAAGTCCAGCCCATAATTGAACTCGCGCACGCGATACTCGGCCGAGGAGATCTGCCCGAGCGGTACGTCCAGATTGCGGGCCTCGTAGAGAATATGAGGGTCCACGAACCACCCGGCCGTGTCGGACAGGGGCAGGTACACGTCGCTTCCGACGCGCGTGTCCTCGCCTATCTGCAGATCACCCACCAGCTCGCCCCCCGGCGCGGTGATCTCGGACATGACGATGCGCGCTGCGGCATCGTAGCTGGAGGTCCCCTGGAAGTCGTCCTGCAGGCTCAGACCGAAGCGGATGTAGTTCGGGCCCCAGGAATTGCGCCGCGCGTCGAGCGAGAGGCCGTACTCGCCGTCAGTCGGGTCCCGCACGACCCGGTAGTCGAGAGACTCCAGGTTGCCTTGTCCGTAGACGGTCGTGATGTGGCGCGCCACCTGGTCCGGATCGAGCGGCTTGCCGACGACATCGCTGAAGAGGCGCTCGAGGCGGTTCGCGTAGCGCTTCTCGGATCCGGCTTCGATGCGCACGAAGTCGATGCGCGGCGGCGAGTTCCGTCCGGCATCGCGGCGGGCGACGTACTGCTGGAATTGCTCGGGACTCTCCGCCAGTGCGAGCAGCTTGCTCTCGGACTCTCGGGCTGCAACCTCGCCGGCGTTGATGATGCGGCTGAAGATGCCGAAATCGAACGACGAAGTGTCCCCGAGCTGCGGCTCGATCACGACGTCATTCTTCGTCAAGGTGGCGAGCTGTTGGTGCGAGTTCTTCTGGATCAGGATCGCCAGCATCTGGTTGGAGATCACGGGCACGCTGTTGAGCTTGTCGCGTTTGAGCAGCGGGAAGCCGACGTCCACGACGATGACCATATCCACGCCCATCTGCCGGGCGACATCGATGGGGATGTTCTCGGAAATCCCCCCGTCGACCAGCAGCCGCCCGTCGCGCTCGACCGGAGCGAACACACCGGGCGCGGACAGGCTCGCGCGCATCGCGGTAGTCAGGTCGCCGGATTTCATGATCACCGCCTCTCCGGTCTCGAGGTCCGTCGCCACCGCGCGAAACGGTGTGGGGAGGTCATCGAAGCTGGTGATGCCCGCGACCGGCAGGGTCAGGCGGCGCAGCATCTGGTTGAGCTTCTGCCCCTGAATCAGGCCCTTCGGGAGCTGGATGTGGCTCCCGCGAAGCCCCAGGGGAAACTTGACCAGGAAGTTTTCATCCTCCTGTTTGCGGCGGAAGGTCAGGTCCTCGCGCGACGGGCGGTCACTGAACGCGTCCTCCCAATTCAGGGAAGTCATGATCGACTCGATCTCGCGCGCGCTGAGCCCGCTCGCATACAGGCCGCCGACGACGGCGCCCATGCTCGTGCCGGCGATCGCATCAATCGGGATGTGGAGTTGCTCGAGAACCTTGAGCACGCCGATATGCGCGGCGCCCCGTGCGCCACCGCCAGACAGCACGAGTCCGATGCGCGGCCGGTGTGGCGCAGGAGCCGCTGCAGCCGGAGCCTGCGCGACGGGCGTCTGCGCAGCAGGAGTCGGCACAGCGGGCGCCTGCTCACCTGGAGTCAGCGCAACGGGCGTCTGCGCCGCAGAGGCGGTACCTTGCGCAACCGTTTCCGGCCGCTCGCCGGTCACGCGCGAGCCGACCGCCGGGGACACCCCACCCGCGGCGTTCTGGGCATTTGCGCCGCTCATGATCGCGAGCCACAGGGCCGCGATGAGATAAGTGAAGACCCGGACCGCCCGTGCTGAAATCACGGCGGGAAGAATACCAGCATGCTGCACCGGAAACCCCTCCGTTGCCCGATAATGGGCGGATGAGCCAGGTCAAGAACCACGGAGCCCAGCGAACGCGGTGGCACGCGATGGTGGCCGTGCTGGGGGCGGCCTGCGGCGTGCTGTCGGGCGCCCTCTACGCACAGTCCCCGGATGCAAGTGATTGGGGGTACTACGGCGGCGACGCATTCGGCGACCACTACTCCAGCCTCGATGAAATCAACCGCCAGAACGTAGCGCACCTGCAGGTGGCATGGACCTACCGCACCGGCGAGCTCGGTGCGGGATTCGCCGCGGCCGGTCACCTCTCGTTCGAAGCGACACCGGTGCTTGCGTTCGGCTCTCTGTTCGTGGAGACGCCGACGAACATCGTCATCGCGCTCGACCCGGCAACGGGCCGGGAGCGCTGGCGTTACGACCCTCACATCGACCGCTCGCGGCGCTATGGTGAGGCCTCCTCCCGCGGTGTGTCGGTATGGGAGGAGTCCGACGCCAAGCGGCAGTCAGCCGCGTGTGCGCGTCGCGTATTCACAGGAACTCTGGACGCGCGCCTGATCGCCATCGATGCTCAGACAGGCAAGCCGTGCAGCGACTTCGGAGCCAACGGCCAGGTCGACCTGACAAAGGGTCTGCGCATCCGTGACAGGGATTTCTACGAGGTGACCTCCCCGCCTGCCGTCCTGGGCGACGTCCTGGTCGTGGGGTCCGCGATCGGAGACAACCGGGCGGTTGACGTCGAGCGGGGCGTCGTGCGCGCGTTCGATGCGCATACGGGAGCGCTTCGCTGGAGCTTCGATCCGATTCCCGACTCCCCTTCGCATCCCGCCGCAGCGCAATGGAATCTCTCCCAGGCCGCGGGGACCGGGGGTGGTAATGCATGGGGAGTCATGTCGGTCGATAAAGACCACGGACTGGTGTACGTCCCGACCGGCTCCGCCAGCGTGGACTTCTATGGCGGCACGCGCCTCGGGAGTAATCGTTTCGCCGACAGTTTGCTCGCGCTCGATGCGGCGACCGGCAAGGTGGCGTGGCAACAGCAGTTGGTGCACCACGATCTGTGGGATTTCGACCTCGCGGCACAGCCTGCGCTCGTCGACGTGGAAATGCAGGGAATCCCCGTCCCTGCCGTGATCGAGGCCACCAAGTCGGGAATGCTCTACGTGTTCGAACGCACCAAGGGCAGTCCCCTGTTCCCGATCACTGAGCGCCCGGTACCCCGGAGCCTGGTGCCCGGCGAGCAGGCTGCCCCTACGCAACCGTTTTCCTCACTCCCGAGGCTCGTCTCGCAGGCGCCCATACGTCCGCAGGATGCTTGGGGTATTACGTTCTGGGACCGCGGCAAGTGTCGCGATGCAATCGCGTCTCACCGCAGCGACGGCATCTTCACTCCGCCTGACACTCGCGGCACGATCATGTCTCCCGGCTACATCGGCGGCGTCGATTGGGGCGGCATTGCCTTCGACGCCCGCCGCCAGCGCGTATTCGCGGCGGTGAATCACTTACCGATGGTGGTCACACTCATTCCCCCAGGAGAGCTGGGCAAGCAAGCCGCGTCCAGCGACTATCGAAGCTCGGAATTCGCCCGCCAGGCAGGTACACCGTACGCGATGCGTCGTGAGCCACTGTTGTCCCCCTGGGGCCTGCCCTGTATAGCCCCGCCGTGGGGAACTCTGGTCAGTGTCGACCTGCGGCGTAACCGTATCGTCTGGCAGGTGCCCCTCGGATCGACCGAAGGACTGGGCCCGTGGTTCGCGCCCACACGCGATTTCGGTACGCCGAACATGGGAGGCCCGATCGCGACGGCCGGCGATCTGGTATTCGTCGGGGCAGCGATGGACAGCTACTTTCGGGCATTCGACCTCGAAACTGGCCGCGAGCTGTGGAAATATCATCTTCCGGCCGGCGGCCAGGCAACGCCGATGACCTATCGCGCGGGACGCAATCAGCGCCAGTACGTGGTCATCAGCGCCGGTGGCCATGGCGGCCTCGGCACGCCGCGTGGTGACTACGTTATCGCCTTTGCCTTGCCGGGCTTGACGAGATGACTCAATGCTCTATTTGATTCTGTCCTATCTCATCCAGGCTGCGCTGATCGTCCATTGCATCAAGACGGGCCGGAATTTTCTATGGATCTGGGTACTGCTGCTGCTGCCCGGCGCCGGCCCGCTCGCCTACGTGGCCGTGGAGATCATTCCGGACCTCTTCCGTAGCCGCACGGCGCAGCGGACCGCACGGGGCTTCAAAAAGGCGATCGACCCGGGTGCTGATCTGCGCCGCTACGAGAACGAAGCTCGCGTCGCCGGCAACGTCGCAAGCCGCCAGCGCTATGCCGAGGAGCTCACACGTCACGGCAGGTACGATGAAGCCATCGCTCAGTACCGCAGCGCGCTTACTGGTTTGTACGAGCACGACCCCAACCTCATGCTTGGACTCGCGCGCGCGCAGTTCGGCAAGGGCGATGCGGCGGGCGCACGCGCGACGCTCGACGAGCTGATCCGGCTGAACCCGGACTTCAGGTCTCCCGAGGGGCATCTGCTCTATGCACGCGCTTTGGAAGAGGAAGGCAACACGGACAAGGCGCTGGAAGAATACCGCGTGCTGGCGCCAGCCTACCCGGGAGCCGAAGCCGCCGTCAGGTACGCTCAGCTGCTGCTCGCGAAGGGGCGCCGCGAGGAGGCGCAGAAAGTGGCCCGCGAGCTGCTCGAGCAGGCGCGAATCGCTCCCGGTCACTACCGCAGGGCCCAGAGAGTCTGGCTGGATGCCGCCGCGCGCCTCGTCTGACCCGTCTGCTCAACCGCGGCCGATGGTCGCACGAAGCCACCACGTATCAGCCCGCCAGCGGGACACCGCCTACCGCCGCCATCGTCGCGCGTAGGGAGCCCCGCACCCTCCCGTCACCGTTGCGGCTGCCGC
>Ga0105240_10011996_pt1 | contig 12011 bp, 4 predicted proteins | sample KBSC54metaG_FD_80426 | JGI IMG/M metagenome (GOLD analysis project Ga0105240, IMG submission 80426) | Corn rhizosphere microbial communities from Kellogg Biological Station, Michigan, USA - KBS C5-4 metaG | ecosystem: Host-associated > Plants > Roots > Rhizosphere > Soil | place: Michigan, USA...
AGATGGAGAATCGCATCGTAAGCCACCCAGAACCGATCCAGGTCATCGGCGACGATGCGCGGGGAAGTGGTGGCCGATGGCATGGCGGCACGCGTGACTGACATTATCGATACGACCACGAACATCGCTGTGGCAAAGAGCCGGAGCTTCATGCTTTTCTCCCAGGGAATCAGGCTTGGCGTTCGATCAGATGGCTGCTTCTGAGCGTAGGCATCCGCGTTGCGGTGAAGATCAATCTTCAGTCGTCGGGCTTGGTTAGCCTCGCTCAATGATCACCCTCCGCTTGACCCCTCGGGCGTTGTGCTGCGGTTGAAGAGTTTCCGTCGACTACAGGTCTGTCTTGGGCGCGATCGCCCAGCGTCCTGAGGAAAAACATCCGCACATCATCGTGGTAGTACCGGCGTGGCTGGCCGGAGGGGCTGTGTGGTTGTCCAGGCATGATCAGCAGTTCGACATGCTTGTCGGCACGGATCAGCGCATCGACCATGCGCATGGTGGTCGACAGCGGCGCGTTGGTATCGCTGGTGCCATGCATGATGCGCAGGGCGCCGCGAAGATTCGCGGCAGCCAGAAGATTGGAGCCGGCCCGATAGGCCTCGGGATTCTTGTCGCGCAAGCCGAGGTAGGGTTCATTGATCATGGACTCTTCCTCCAGCCCACCCGGTGCACCGGCGTAACCGGCTTTGAAGAAATCCGGTGCCGTCAGCATGCCGCGCAGAGCGAAGTAGCCGCCCCAGGAGTGGCCGTAGATGCCGACACGATCCATATCCATATAGGGGCGAGTGCTCGCAGCCTGGCGTATGGCGGCGACGTGGTCGGGGATTTCCAGCTGGCCGATGCGCCCATAGCTGGCATCCTGAAACGCCTTGCCACGGCCAGGAGTGCCGCGCGCGTCGAGCACCATGACAATGAAGCCCATCTGGGCGAGCCCGCCGGCGATACGCGATTCCTCGGACATGCCCACAAAGCTCCACGGCACTGCGGTGGTGAACGGGCCCGCATAAATGCAGTCGATGACCGGGTAGCGTTTGCGTGGATCGAAATCCCAAGGCTTGTACAACACGCCGTACAGCGGTGTCACACCGTCGGCGGCGAGGGCTTGCATGGCTTCCGGCGGCGCATAGTGAATGTCGGCCAGGTCGCTTGTATCGGCCTTCGCGTAGCCGAACGAGGTTTTTCCATCAACCGCATTAACGTCCCATACCCTTGGCTGGGTGCGGCTGGAATGGCCATCGATGTAATAGCGGCGCGATGGTGATGGATAGGTGCGATGCAGACCCGGATCGGATGTCAATCGTTGCAGCGGGCCGCCGGAAAGGCTGATCCGATACAGCTGGCGATCATAGGGGGCGCTCTTGTCCGCGGAGGCTAGCAGCAGGATCGCGTCGTTCTCTGCAGTCGTTCCGATCACCTGGTGGACGGGGAAGTCTCCCTTCGTGACCTGGCGTACGAGTTGCCCCGAGTAGTCGTACAAGTAGACATGACGCCAGCCATCGCGCTCTGACATCCACAGGAAATGCCGGTTGTCCTCAAGCGGCACGACCTGCAAAGCGGAATCAGCGTCGAGCTCGAGTCCGCCGACAAAACTATGAGGACGCTCATCGCTTACGAGGAGGCGGGCCTTGCCGCTGCGCGGATTGACTGCCGATAGAGACAGGCGTTTGCCGTCGCGGGAAAGGTGCAGCACCAAGGCTTCGCTGCTATCCGGGCGCCAGCCGACCAGCCAACTGTAGTTTTCACCCTCCGGCGACTGGAGCGGCGTTACTCGCTGGCTGGACGGCTCGACCGAATAAAGTGTCTGACGGGGTAGGGGCGTGCCAACTTTGGCATACGGCACCATCGCCACTTTCTCGATGGCGTCGCTGTAATCCACGATGGGAATCGTATGGACGGCCCGATCGTCGTTGCGCCAGACCAGCAGCGCGCGACTGTCGGGTGACCAGCCGCCAGCGGGGATTTGCCAGTTCTGCTTCGTTTCGTCCTTACGTTCGACCAGTGCGTGGCCATGGCTGTCGACAACGGCGAATCCGTGTTCGCGCTGCACCGCGGTGCTCAGGCCATCGGGCGAGCGCGTGCTGCTCATATCCCTGGATGCGCTGGCTGCAAGCGGGTCGGTGGCCGACAGCTCCGCGACCCGATGCCCGGAAAGTCCCAGTGTGTAAGCACGCTCCTGGTAGTCAAAGACGATGCGCTGCTGGTCAGGAGCTATCACGAAGAACAGATTGTCCGGCGGCGCAACGGGCTTTCCGCTGAGGCGCCCGAGTTGTGCTTGCAGATCGGCGGGAGCAATCAATGGCTCGCCAGCTCCGCTACGTGCATCAACCAGCACCCAGGTGCCCCGGTATGGACCGGTGGCGGCCCAGTAAACGAAGCGCTCGCCGGCACCGAGCCAGCGCGGAGGGACAAGGGTGTCTTTGATTCGGCCTGGATAGCCGTAGTACTGCTCGGCAAAGTCGAGACGGTCCTGCAGCGTGCCTGCTTTGTCTTCGCTGTCGTAAGGCGCAGCGAGGGCCCTCCCGGTACTTGCGCAGACGGCTGGCCAGGGCGCCGTAAGCGACACGATCAACAGGCAAGCGGTTGCTGGGAGCTTCATTACGATGTCCTGGGAGCGCGGGAGCGGCATGCCGAAGACATGCTAGGCGGGCTTATCATGTAGAACCAATATATCTTTAGCTGATCATCCATACTTCTGGAGTATCGATCGTGGAGTTTCGGCAACTGCAGCTTTTCGTCGCCGTGGCTGAGGAACTGCATTTCGGGCGCGCGGCGGCGCGCGTGCGCATGGCGCAACCGCCCTTCAGTCAGCAGATTCGCAAGCTGGAAATCGAGCTCGCCGCGGAACTTCTCACGCGATCGAGCCGCCGCGTGGCACTGACACCGGCGGGTGCGCAGTTGCTGGAGCAGGCCAGGGGGCTGCTGGCGAAGCGCGCGGAAGTGGTCGCCTCCGTGCGGCAGGTGGCTCAAGGGGAGGCCGGCTTGCTGCGTGTCGGATTTGGCGCTTCTTCGGCGTTCGGTGTACTCCCGGACATCATCCAGCGATTCCGCACCCAGCACCCTCATGTGATGCTGCGCCTGGATGATCGCGAAGCGCTCGATATTGGAGCGGCGCTGGTCCATGGCGAGCTGGATATCGCAATCGTGCGCGCGCCGTTTCAGTATCACGGCGTCGATGTCGCGCCGCTGCTGCAGGAGCGCTTCGTGCTTGCGCTGCCGGAGAAGCATGCGTTCGCGCGTAAGAAGAATATCGTGGTGGCCGCGCTGGCATCGGAGCCCTTCGTTCTGTTTCCACGGCATGTCGCACCGAGCCTGCATGACACCATCGCCAGCATCTGCATCGAAGCGGGGTTTTCTCCCCGCATTGTTCACGAGGCCAGTTCCTGGCCTTCGGTGATCAGTCTGGTCAAGGCGGGCCTGGGCATTACCATGGCGCCCAGTTCCGCCCGGGATATCTTGGCCGGAGGTGTGGTCTTCAAAGATCTGCGCGGCGCCACCCAGCGCGCCGAACTATGTTTGGCGTATCCAAGGCAGGGACTCTCGCCTGCCGCCCAACATTTTCTGATGGTGGCCCGGCTGTCATCGAAAGAGCATCGACGCAGCCGTGCCATCAGCGATGGCGTGCATGTTTAGTTCGAAGCACCATCTCGCCGCCCGCCGCGGCCTGGACCCTGAAATCCTTGCGAGGCGCTTTGACCGGAGCGGCTTTGCACTGAATGTGATGCAGCGGCAACCTCGATTCAGAAAGCCCGTGCATTTGCAGGGGCTTTTTGCTTTCTCCGCTGTTCGTGCCGCGCTGCTGCAGATGGTCTACGGCGTCTTCGGTGCGTGCCGCACCATCCCCAGAACCTGCATGACCGCCTTGGCCACCGCGTCCGGCTGATCGACCTGGATGTCGTGCGAGGTATCCGCAACGTGCACCAGCGTGCCGGCGGAGGAGGTGGCGGCGATCTGCGCCTGCGTGCGGGCCCGAGCCTCTTCCAGTCCTTTGCGGTCGCGCGGCAGCGCATCGGCATAGGTGTTGGCGGCGGACAGCACGATCAGGGGTGTCGAGCCGTGCGTCTCCTGCTTTGACACGGGCGGCTTGAATACCGCGGCATTGTTCTGGAGTACCGACAGCACGGTGTGCCAGTACGCAGGCTTCGACATGAGCGCAAGGTTCACCGCGTTGAGCCTGGCGCTGGCGTGCGGATCGGCCTCGCCGAGACACTGGCTCAGTTCCTGGTCGGTGGACGGCAATGCGTGCTTTTCGGCGGCAGCCGCGCAGCGGCGGAGAAACGCGAACCGCTGTACCGAGAGGGTGTCCTCATCCTTCTGCCAGTCGGGGGCAAACCGGCCGATATCCTGCGCGGGCGGATCCAGCAAGACCATCGCGCTCACCTCCGCCGGATATCGGCTCGCATACTGCCGCACGATGTTGCTGCCCAGCGAATGCCCCACCATCACCAGCGGAGTCGCCAGTCCAGCTCGCTGGATCAATGCGTGCAGATCCGACACGTCAGCGTTGAGATCTCGCGGCAACGGCCCCTCGCTGCTGAAGCCGAAGCCGGCCCGGTCGTAGGCGCAGACGCGTGCGTGGGCGGCCAGGAGCGGCTGCACTTTGAACCACGTAGAAGAATCGGCGAGCGCTCCAGCTTCCAGCAGCACAGTCTGCGCCCCGCTACCCGAACAACGCAGATTGAGCTGTCGGCCGTGACCGAGGTCGATCAGCTTCGCCGCTTCCGCATAGCTGTCCGGTATGCGCTGCGGCGTGGGGTTGGCATCGGTGGCCGCGGCTTGGCCGAACATCGCGGCCAGCAGAAGGGTGCAACTCACTCTGAGGTACATCCTGCTCACGGTGTGTCTCCCTCCGATGGCCCGGACAGTGCGCCGGGCAGGCCCTCCATCGACACGAGGTGGCACACGAAGTTCAGGGGCGCGATGCGAGCACCGCAGCGCAACTTAATTCCGCAGCACGCCGCAACTTTATTCCGCAGGCAAACCCAGTTGCGAAAGCATCTGCACATACCGGTCGGACGCCGCGAGAAAAACCGGGCTGCCATGCTTTCTTGGTAACTGGACATTGCCGGCGTTCGAACCTGGCCTCAGCTCCAGACCGGTGGCAAACGCCACCCTGGCCTCCTCGTCGCGACCGAGCTGCTGATAGCCCACCGCCAGCGCGAAATGCGTACGCCCAGTACCCAAGGTCACCGCAAGCGATCGCTCCAGCCATGGCAAGGCCTCGGCGTAACGCTCCATCAGCGTGTAAACCATGCCCACACCGAGCAGCCAGGTCCAGCGCGCGAAAGCTGGCGTGTCGAAGGTGTCGGCCTGCGTGAAGGTCGCCAGCGCTTCTTCGAAACGGCCTTGCCGGGTTTGCGCGATGCCCAGATGAAATAGCGCGATGCCGTGCCACGGATCGAAGCTGAGCATGCGGCCACAGGCGATCAGGGTCTCAGGCAACTGACCGGCCATCGTCAGCAACCGGCAATAGGCTTCCAGTACCGGGATGTAGTGCGGCTTCGCCTGCATGGCGCGTTCGAGCAAAACCCGCGCGCGCTCATGGACCGAGTCGGCATCGGCCGGGTCGTACCACGCTGTCTGCGTGCCCCGCAGCAGATGCCCGGCCAGCGCGGCCAGCAGATCGACGTCGTCGGGATGATCGGCAAGCGCCTTTTCCAGCATCTCCTGCGCCACCCGAAAACGCTCGCGCGTGGTCTGATTGATGATGGCCGTGGCTTGCTCGATCACCACCTTGGCGTAAGCGGCCGGCAGTTCGTCCTCGCCACCGCCCTGCATCCGCGCACCGCAGTTCTGCAGGGCGTTGATGCGCAGCGCGAGCGGATGGCCAAGCCCGGCGACCAGCCGGGAGCGCTGCAAGGCCGCATCGCCTGCTTCGGTGGAGACGGCCACCGAGCCGCTCCAGCGCACTTCGCCGGTGGCCGTGGAGGTCATGCGCGCATGCGCTTCCCAGGCCGCTGCGCTCTTATGCAATTCGCCGCTGACCACGAAGTCCGCCACCGTGCCGGCGTCCTGCGCCAGCGTGATCACGCGAACGCGCTCGATCCTGGCCAGGCCATCGGCCAGGCGCTCGCCGATCTTGGTCGCCGTTTCAGTCCAGTGCGCATCGTCGGCCGTCATCGGTTTCACGGCGATGGTGAAAGGACTGGCGGCGGATTCGCGTTCCGCCGCCATCCGCTCAAGCCGGCCGGTCACCTCGGCATCGAGTACATAACCCCGCCCAGGCAGCAGACGCAGCAGTTCGTGGCGCTCATCGCCGAGCGCGCTGCGGATCTCGCGGATGCATTGAAACAGGCCGTTCTCGCTGATGTGGACGTTCGGCCAGATCGTCTCGATCAGCTCCTGCTTGCCCAGCACGCGTCCGGCGCGGGTGGCGAACAGCCACAGCATGTCGAAGGACTTCGACCGCAACTTGATCGCCTCGCCACCCGGGCCGCGCAGCTCGCCACGCTCCCGGTCGAGTTCATAGCCTGCCAGATACAGCACGCGGACCCTGCTTCTCGCCCCCTTGGTCTGGCCAGAATATCAGCAAAGCCTTCACATCTCATGGCGACTGCGATGCGGCCCCATGGGGCTGAATTTCAGCAAATTTCAGTGAAATTTCAGAGTGGACAGCGAGATTCCGTGAAAGGATGCGCAGCGAGCCGGATGCTGCTCAGACAGGGGGCGAGCGGAAAGCCATAAGCGGCCAGTGCGCGCCGCGATTTCAAAGCTGTGGTCAGAAGAGCCTGCGCGTCCAGCGCGCCCGGGGCAGGGGGGACTGCTGCCGCCATGGCCGCACGCGGCCATGGCGGTGGCGATCTCCGCGCGTTCCACGCTCATCGGCCTTACTCCGTTTCGAGGCGCCCATGAATCGTTTTGCCCAGCCCGTTCGCCGCACGCTGCTCGCACAGATGATTGCGGCCGCCTTCGCTTCGCTGCCGCTGATCGCCACGGCGCAGTCGCTGCCCAAAGGCGCGACGGTGGTGGCGGGCAACGTCACGCTCAGCCAGTCCGCGCCGAACCGGCTGGACATCCATCAATCGTCCGACACGGCGATCACCAACTGGCAGAGCTTCTCCATCGGCGCGGGCCACACCGTCCAGTTCGTGCAACCCTCCGCGTCGAGCGTTTCCTTGAACCGCGTGGTCGGCAACAGCCCTTCGGAGATCTACGGCAACCTCGTCGCCAACGGCCAGGTGTTCCTGATCAACGGCAACGGCATTCTGTTCGGCCGTGGTGCCCAGGTCGATGCTGGCGGCCTGGTGGCGTCGACGCTGAATCTCTCCGATCAGAACTTTTTGCACGGCAACTATGTGTTCTCCGATCCCGGCAATACGCGGGCTGTCGTCAACCAGGGCCAGCTCAAGGCCAGCCATGGCGGTGTGCTGGCGCTGATCGGCCACCAGGCGATCAACCTCGGCAGCATGCAGGCCAGCCTCGGCAGCGTCGTGCTCGGCGCCGGCGGCACCGCGCAGCTCACGCTGGCCGACAACAAGCTGATCAGCTTCGAAGTCCAGCAGAACGCGCTCGGCGCACTGGCGCGCAACGGCGGCCTGATCCAGGCCGGCGGCGGACAGGTGATCCTCACCGCCGGCGCCAGGGACAGCCTGCTCGCCAGCACGGTCAATAACGACGGCATCATCGAAGCGCAAACCGTGCAGGGCCAGGCCGGCCACATCCTGCTGCTGTCCGGCATGCGGACCGGTGCCACGCAGGTCGGCGGCATGCTCGATGCCAGTGCGCCCGCTGCCGGGGATGGCGGCTTTATCGAAACCAGTGGCGCGCACGTGCAAGTTGCCGAAGGCGCGCGCATCACTACCCACGCCGATGTCGCCGCGAGCGGCCGCAATGGTCAGTGGCTGATCGATCCCACCGATTTCACCATCGCCGCCAGCGGCGGCGACATGACCGGCGCCGCGCTCACCACCGCACTGGCCGGCGGCAACGTCACCATCCAGAGCACCAGCGGCGCCAGCAGCGGCTCCGGCGACATCAACGTCAACGACACCGCCAGCTGGAGCGCCAACACGCTCACGCTCAACGCGCAGCGCAACATCAATATCAATGCCGCGCTCAACGGCAGCGGCTCCGCCGGTCTTGCGCTGCAGTACGGCCAAGGCGCGGTGGCGGCAGGCAACACCGCCAGCTACAACGTCAGGGCGAAGGTCAACCTGGCGCGCACCGGCAGCTTCCAGACCACGCTGGGCAGCGATGGCAGCCCGATCAACTGGATCATCGTCACCGGCCTGGGCACCTTGGGCGATACCAGCGGTACCAGCCTGCAGGGCATCAGCGGCAACCTGGCCGGTCACTACGTGCTGGGCGCGGACATCGACGCCAGCGTGACGGCCGGCTGGGCCACCAGCTTCGGCGTGGGCTTCACCCCCATCGGCATGATCAACGGCGGCGGCGGCCCCTTTACCGGCGCCTTCGACGGGCTCGATCACGTCATCAGCAATACGACCATCAATATCCCCGGCAACAACGGCACCGGCTTGTTCAGCTCAATCCAGAACGCCACGCTGCGCAACGTCGGCATCGTCGGCGGCACCTTCACTGGCGGCAGCAACACGGCTGGGCTGACCGGCGTGGCCTACGGCAACAGCGTTATCGACAACGCGTATGCCGCGGTCACCATCAACGGCGGCGGCTCGGGCACGGGTCACGTTGGCGGCCTGGTGGGCTGGGACGAAGGCATCATCAGCCATTCGCACGCCGGAGGCCGTGTCACCAACGCCTATCAGATCGGCGGCCTGGTGGGCTACTTGAATGGCGGCAGCATCAGCGATTCCTACGCCACGGGTAACGTCAGCACCAGCATAACCACGGCCAATAACGACACCAGCTCCTCGGCGGGAGGCCTGGTGGGTTACGTGGCGAGCGGCAGCATCAGCAGCAGTTACGCTGCAGGCAGCGTCCAGGGGTATAGCTCGATGGGCGGCCTGGTGGGCAAGTTCACCGGCGGCACCATCAGCAATGCCTACGCCTTAGGCAACGTCAGCGGCGGCATCTCCCGGGGTGGCGGCCTGATCGGCTATATGACCGGCGGCACCATCAGCAATATCTACGCGACGGGCGCCGTCACCCTTCCAGGGCCGGGCGATTCGTTGGGCGGCCTGGTCGGTTTCATCACCGGTGGCGGCATCAGTAACGGCTTCTATGCCACGACCAATGCCGGCGGTGGCGCCATCAACAACAGCGGCACCGTCAACGCTTTCTGGGGCGGAAATTCCCTGGGCGCGGGCATGACCTATGCGCAGCTCCAGTCGCTGTCCACCTTTGCAAGCTGGGGCAGCAGCATCGACAACCAGGGCGGCACCGGCAGCGCCTGGCGCATTTACGACGGTTACACCACGCCCTTGCTGCGCTCGTTCCTTACGCCGCTTGCCGCGACGCTCCAGGGCGGCCTGGGCAAGACTTATGACGGCGCCGCCGCCAGCGGCAGCGTCAGCTACACGCTGAGCGATCCCACGGCCAGCATCAGCGGCGGCAACAGCCTCAGCTATGCCACCGGCAGCAAGAATGCCGGCACTTACAGCGTGGCCAATGGCAAGCTGGCGGTCACCGGAAATCTGTATTCCAACCAGAACGGCTACGACATCAGCTATGTCGGCAGCTATGTGATCGCCCAGAAGCAGCTCTCCGGCACGGTCACCACCAGCAACAAGGTCTATGACGGCACCACCGCGGCCGCGGTGAACGGCAGCCTGCAGACCGCGGGCATCATCGCCGGCGACGTGGTGAGCCTGAACACCTTCGGCGGCAGCTTCGCCGACAAGAATGTCGGCAACGGCAAGGTGGTGAATGTGGGCAGCGCGCTGCAGGGCGCGGATGCGGGCAATTACCTGCTGGTCAATACCGGGGGTGCCTTGACCGCCAGCATCACGCCCAAGCAAGTCACTGTCACCGGCCTTGCCGCCAGCAACAAGACGTATGACGGCACCGCGGCCGTCAGCCTGAGCAACTGGGGCAACGTGGATACCGGGATTGCCGGAGCCACCCTGACCCTGACGCATGGCGCGGTCAGTTTCGCGAGTGCCAACGCTGGTAACGGCATCGCCGTGACGGCGACGGGATACGGCCTTGCCAATGGCAGCGACCTCGCCAGCAACTACCAGTTGACCAGCACCAGCGCCGCCACTGTGGCGAATATCACGCCGGCCACGCTGATCTACACGTCTGACGTGGCAAGCCGTACCTATGGCGCCGCCAACCCGGCGTTCAGCGGCACGCTCACCGGGTTCGTGAATGGCGAGACCCAGGCCACCGCCACCACGGGCGCGTTGAGCTGGCTGACTCCAGCCACTAACATCAGCAACGTGGGTGGCTATGCGATCAACGGCAACGGTCTCGCCGCGAATCATGGCAATTACGTTTTCACTCAGGCCGCGGGCAACACTTCGGCGCTGACCGTGACACCGGCGGCGTTGACGATCACGGCCAGCGATGCGAGCAAGGTCTACGGCCAGACGCCAAGCCTGAGCGGTTTCAGCAGCAGCGGCCTGCAGAACGGCGAAACGATCGGCAGCGTCACGGAGTTGAGCGCGGGCACGTCGGCCACCGCGAGCGTGGCCGGTGGCCCGTATGCGATCACCGCCAGCAACGCCACCGGCGGCAGCTTCAACGCGAGCAATTACACGATCAGCTACGTCAACGGCAGCCTGGCGGTGACGCCGGCGGCGCTGACGGTGAAGGCGAACGACGCAAGCAAGGTCTACGGTCAGACGCCAAGCCTGAGCGGCTTCACCAGCAGCGGCCTGCAGAACGGCGAGACGATCGGCAGCGTGACGGAGTCCAGCTCGGGCACGTCGGCGACGGCGAGCGTGGCCGGTGGCCCGTATGCGATCACTGTCAGCAATGCCACGGGTGGTACGTTCGACGCGAGCAACTACACGATCAGCTACGCCAACGGCAGCCTGGCGGTGACGCCGGCAACGCTGATCTACGCGGCTGATGCGGCGAGCCGCACTTACGGTGCCGCCAATCCGGCGTTCAGTGGCACGCTTACCGGGTTCGTCAACGGCGAGACCCAGGCGACCGCCACCGCCGGCACGCTGAGCTGGCTAAGTCCGGCTACCAACACCAGCAACGTGAGCAGCTATGCGATCAACGGTAGCGGCCTCACCGCGATCCATGGCAACTACACCTTCACCCAGGCCGCGGGCAACACCTCGGCGTTGTCGGTGACGCTGGCGGCGTTGACGATCACCGCCAGCGATGCGAGCAAGGTCTACGGCCAGACCCCAAGCTTGAGCGGCTTCACCAGCAGTGGCCTGCAGAACGGCGAGACGATCGGCAGCGTGACGGAGCTGAGTGCGGGAACCGCCGCCACCGCAAGCGTGGCCGGCGGCCCGTATGCGATCACCGCCAGCAATGCGATGGGCGGAACGTTCAATGCCGCCAACTACACGATCAGCTACGCCAACGGCAGCCTGGTGGTGACGCCGGCGGCGCTGCTGGTGACGGCCAGCGATGCGAGCAAGATCTACGGACAGACACCGGTGCTGAGCGGCTTCACCAGCAACGGCCTGCAGAACGGCGAAACCATCGGCAGCGTGACGGAGTTCAGTGCGGGCAGCTCGGCCACGGTGGGCGTCGGCGCGTATACGATCGCGGCCGGCAGCGCGACGGGCGGTACCTTCAACGCGGGCAATTACACGATCGCCTATACGAACGGCAGCCTGACCGTCGCTCCCGCGGCGTTGACGGTGACGGCGAACGACGTAAGCAAGGTCTATGGCCAGACGCCAAGCTTGAGCGGCTTCACCAGCATTGGCCTGCAGAATGGCGAGACGATCGGCAGCGTGGCCGAAGCGAGCACAGGGGCGCCGGCCACAGCGAACGTAGGCTCGTATGCGGTTGGCGCCAGCAACGCCACCGGTGGCAGCTTCAACGCGAACAACTACGCGATCACTTACGTCAACGGCAACCTGACGGTAACGCCGGCAACGCTGACCTACACGACCGATACGGCGAGCCGCACCTACGGTGCAGCCAACCCGGCCTTCAGTGGCACGCTCACCGGCTTCGTCAAC
>Ga0105240_10011998_pt1 | contig 12011 bp, 8 predicted proteins | sample KBSC54metaG_FD_80426 | JGI IMG/M metagenome (GOLD analysis project Ga0105240, IMG submission 80426) | Corn rhizosphere microbial communities from Kellogg Biological Station, Michigan, USA - KBS C5-4 metaG | ecosystem: Host-associated > Plants > Roots > Rhizosphere > Soil | place: Michigan, USA...
ACTGATCGGAGACAACATTCGGGTTGCTAGCCTTGTACTGGGCGACATGGAGGCGCAGATCGCAGCGTGTCAGGTGGGCGCGAAGCGCTTCCTCGAACTTGCAGAGCGTTACTCACTGCCTGTACTAACCGCCGCGGTGGATGACCTGTTCGATTACTCCGAGCGACTCATGCGACACGAGATCCAGAAAATTCCCGACGGGACGTACAGCGCCACCGGCCGGATCGACGGCTTCCTGGGAGCGGACGATCCTGCGCTCAAGAACCTGCCCATCTGCGTCACGGTCACAGTGCAAGGCAGTGACATGACTATCGACTTGGCGGGCACCGCGCCCCAGGTTGACGGCCACGCTATAAACATGCCATTTGTGGGCACTGTCGATGTAGCTCTTTGGCTCACGATCCGTTCCATCCTACTCGACAGCGAGGTCACTGGTAACATTCCGCAGAATGACGGCTTGTTTCGTCCGATTCGCATCCTCGCACCCCGAGGGTGTATCGCGAACCCCATCTTCCCGGCCCCCACCATCGCCCGCTTTGCGCCGGGCAACATCGTGGCGGATACCCTGATGAAAGCGCTTGCTCCGGCTGTACCGGACAAGATCTGCGCCGGTGTTGCAAACCTGAAGGCCATAACCTTTAGTGGATTCGCCGGCGAAAACCAATGGGTTCACATCGAGATCTTCGAGGGCAGCTATGGAGGTCGATACGGCAAGGACGGAATGGACAGCGTGGACACCCTTTACGCCAACACGCGTAACAATCCCATAGAGGACATCGAAAGCCACGTACCGTTGCGCGTAACGCGTTATGAATTCCGCGAGAACGCCTGCGGCGCCGGCCGCTGGCGCGGGGGTTGGAATTCGGTCAAGGAGGTTGAATTCCTCACTGACGGCTCACTCAGCGTGGAGGGTGACGGGCATGCCAACGCTCCATGGGGATTCGCCGGCGGCTTGACGGGTCACCCCTCGAGTTTGGACCTGGTGTCGAAGGACGGCGAGGCAAAGTCGCTGCCCTCGATGTTACCCACCATCGCGGTCAGCCTTGGCCAGAAAGTGCGCTCTGTCGGAGGCATCGGTGGAGGCTACGGAGATCCCTTCGTCCGTGACGCGGAGGCCGTTCTCAACGATGTTCTAGATGGGTATCTGACCACAGACGACGCGGCCATCCGCTTCGGGGTCGTTATCGAAGAGGGACGCGTAAATCAGCAAGCTACGCGTCGCAAGCGACAGGCCACGAAATAGGTTGGTGAGATCGCTATCGCCTTCTGATCACAATCTTGTTGGCGCTGCGCTCTGCTACCAACGTGCTATCGAGGGTCAACGAGGCGGTCCGGCAACTATCGAGAGATCCACTTTAGCCGGTATGCACTTCGGCTTGTCGGTCTACGACACCGACCCCAGGCGACCTGTCTGCACAGTGCGCATCACTGCTTTGACTCAGCGAGCGCCCAGTGCAGTTCTGGTCACTTACCCTCGTGAAGATTTGTCTGCTGGTGGTTGTGACCACTCGCTAAGTGATCGGCGATAGCACGAACGAGCTCGGCGTTGGTCATGGGTGTCCAGCCATGTTGCTTCATGGGCCGGCCGTACTCGAAATGTGCCACGTAATGCGGAGCCGTCGTGCCGCGCATAAAATCTTCAAAAAGATAAACGGCGAGATTCAGGTAGCCGTTGTCCATATCTGCGCAATAAAAAAAGAGCTTTCCTTCTAGCTGCGGGCCGATGGCCGCCCAATGCTCTGCTGCATAGGCGCGGAGGTCATATCCCTGCTCCCGCCTATACTGCGCAACGCTATAATCAATACCGCCAGTGACTGGGTCCCAGAGTGGCTGCGGATAGCCATCCTTTCCAACAGGATTAAATGTCGCATTCCACTCAGCAAAATCAGTGCGCGCTCCCCGCCCATGACTCCCAAGCACCTCTCCAATAGTGCTCTGCTGGCGTACGCTTGCAACGATCTGACCGTCGCTCGTTATAACGGCCGGAACCTCGAGGGGTACCCAAGCCGGCCGCGCCCACAATGGAAGCCGCGCAGCGCTCGCAACAAACGCGTTCTGGTCTTCGTAGATGTTCAACATCTGGTAGCGGCGAAAGTCGATGGGATCCGGGCAAAATATCCACGCGCCACCGAAGAACTCGGGGTGATACAGTTGCAAGGCCAGTGCCTCCCATCCGCCGGTCGATGCGCCAGTGACGGCGCGCGCATAGGGCTCCCGGATAACTTGAAAGTGCTCCTCTATATACGGTATGAGTTCCGTCATGATTGCGTCACCGTAAGGGCCTTGGTTGGCGGAGTTCACAGCAAAAGAGGTATCGGAATACGGCGTTGGGTGTTGGAACGTGACTGCGATCACCCGGGGAAATTCTTGTGACCGCCACGACTGGGCGAACTCGTAGCCCGATTCGATTCCCGCTTTCTCCCGAAAGTCCCGCTCTTCGTCGCCCTCCGGCACGACGGTCGTACTGAATCCGAATGGGGGCGAGACAGAAAAATGCCCCTGCTGATAAATGACCGGATAGCGGCGCTCAGGATTCCCGGCGTAATCGCGCGGTAGCAACACGACAGCGCCGATATACATCGGCTTTCCCCAAAATGCTGTAAGCAGTCGGCTCTGAATTCTGACGTGCTTCACCCACTCCGTATCAACCGGCTGTGGTATGGGCGGAATTACCTCACTCAGACTAAGTGACACGGTCTGAGGCGACGTCCGCTCCCAGTGAATCCTGCGCACTTTGCTGAAAAGATTTCCGGGGGATAGGTTGGGCTGCTGTCCCTCCCACTGATCATCGTGCGCCCAGATCACATGTCCGTCGGCCCGATGAAACTGCGTATAAACGTTGAGGAGCGCCTGGACATAGTAATCTCCAGCCGGCAGGTGCCTGAGACTTGCAAATGGATATCCTGGCGTATGCTCATCTATCGAAACCGGTTGGTTGGGCTTTAACGCTGAGATGTCGATGCCGAACATTGCAGGGGAGTTCTGCGACGAACCGAAATGCTGCAGCCGGACCTCGGGACTCCCCTCGCGACTGATCATCAGTAGCAATCTTCCGGTAACCGGCTGCTGATGAAGACCCTCAGGAAATGTCACCTCGAATCTTCCGGATGTCGGAGCTTCCCCGCCTAGCACCACTCCGATGCGCAAACAAAAGCCGACGGCAACTGCTCCGAGGCACAAAGCTCGTAGTAAGCGACGACTGCTTGCTTGCAAATGAAACCATCGGCCGCCGCCTCCAAGTGAGTGCCAGTCAACACGCAGCTTCTTGAGCTTCATTCGCAGAACGCTCAAAACGTCCGGCTGACACTCACCCCAATCGCGCGCGGCTGAATGACTGTACCGTAATAGCCGCCGGTGACTCCAACTGCAGCGGTGCCGGGTGTAGCACCAACGATCCCGCGCCGGTCGGCTAAATTATTGAGGTATAAGTTGAACAGCCACGACTCATTCCGCACGCCGGTATGCAAATTAATCGTGGCATAGCCGGGCAGCACGGCCCGCGGGGCAATCGCGCCGTTAGGAGGGCAATAATCTGGTATGCAGTAACTGGAAAATTCTCCCTCTCGCAATCCCACATAGGTTAATGCCCCTCCCAGAAACCCAGTCCAATCGCTAGAGAGGCGAGCATCCTGGTTTGCCGTCACACCACCGGACCAACGAATGCTGTAAGGCATACGATCACCGGCGGCAGCATAGGAGCCTGCGGCACGAGCGGCCGCGGGCGGGTTGTCCGTCAATGCGGCATCGTTATATGAGCCTTGGACGGTAACCGTAAGACCTGTTAGTGGCCGCGCCTGTATCGCAAACTCAACTCCCTCACTTTTGGCATTGCCCGCATTCGTCACAAAGTAGTCCACCGGACCGTAGTTCACGTTCAACTGAAAGTCGTGCCACGTGGTGTAATAGATTGCCGCATCGATACTGAGTCGCTTATCGAGGAACTCTCCTTTGAGGCCCATCTCATAATTGTTCGTCCGATCGGGCTTGTAGTCGCTCGGGATAAGGTCTGCGCTCTGCGCCGACGGAATGGGATTAGGGCCCCCAATTCGATATCCTGAAGCGATCCGGGCGTAGACCATGGCATCGGATGACAGCTTGAATTGCGGAGACACGAGATAGGTGAAGGCATTTCCCGAGGCACGCTCCGGCGCCAGCACCTGAGGAGAGGGAACGCCGAAGAGGTCGATGATTCCGGGGCCCGTGTTTTCCTGCTGGAAAAAGATCCGGTTTCGAGCTTCGCGCCCTCCGACCTGGAGACTGAATCGATCGGTGAAGTGTAGGGTTACATCACCAAACACAGCCTCTTCCGAGAGCGTAAATGGGGAATAAGCCCAATTGTAGGTCCACAATAAGCCACCCACCGCTCCCGTGGAGGGATCGACAAAGTAGTTATCTGCGCGGTTTTCATTTCGTGGGGCCACCTCGCGGGTATAGAAGCCTCCCACGAGCCAATCGAACCACTGACCGATCGATGACGAGAGGCGCAGCTCCTGGGTGAACTTGTCGATAGTGTTGCGCTGGAGAACTCCAGACCCCTGTACGTTTAGATTTTCAGGGCTCAGGAATAAAGTGTTGAAAGCCGGTCCATAATCCTGCCGGGCATTTAGCGTGCTGACGTTATATCCGGTGACCGACACCAAATCCAGCCCCGCCACTTTGGCGCGCACGGTCGCGGTATACAGCTGCTGTTGTGTCGAATAGGGATTGGCAAACGGCTCGCCGGTGAAGTTGAGGTATCCGTTCGTCGGTTGTAGGGTTCCGGTGCACGCAGAATTGCCCGGACAAGCGCTCGGACCGCTCAATTGAGCATTGAAGTACGCGGATCCATTAGCGTTGGTTTTCTGGATGATCGCACCCAGCTTCAGTGAAAAGTCTCCCGAGGGACGCCACATCGCGGAGATACGGCCTCCAGACACATCCACCGAGTTAACGTTCGTCTCTCCCGAGATGAGATCATTAACGTATCCGGGATCGCGGCGCGAAAAGCCACTCACGCGCACGGCGATCGCATCCGACAGTGGAATGTTGGCGGCCGCTCGGACGCTATATCCTGCACCCCCGACTGGAACATCCACGCCCGACACTTCGATGCGACCCGTCAATGCGCTAGTCGATGGATCAACGGTGACGTACTTAATCAAGCCGCCGAGACTGTCGGCACCATAAAGAGTGCCTTGTGGGCCTTTCAAGACCTCGATGCGCGCAAGATCGCTCGGGTCGATGTCCGGCGGGGCGAGGTTTCCATATTCCAAGACACTGCCAGTCCCAATGGGCACGTCGTCGACGACGGTAGCAACGGTCGCGTTTTGATTGATCCCCGCACTCAGTCCCCGGATGGTCAGATACATGGTCCCGGATAAAAACGCGTTGGGCTCCACATTCAAACCCGGTACGGTACCGAAGTAGTCGACCAGCCGGCCTTGGCCGTTCTGGGCGAGCTCTTCTGGGTTAAGGACTGTCATCGCGATCGGCACATCGAGAGCGCGCTCCGTCTTCTTCTGCGCCGTAACAATCACCTCCTGGAGTTGCGCCATGCCTTCCGAATTGGACGAGGCACCTTGCGCCGCAGGGCCTACAGAATTAGATGATCCCTGATCCACTTGAGCCACGCGAAAAGCATCGGAGCTACTTTTCGTGCCCTCCTGAGCCGGATCGGTGATCGCGGACCGCAAGGATGCTCTCGGGCTACCACTCGTCGTAGGTCCCTCGATGAGCATCGCCCCGCTTGTCGCATCCGTTCGTAAGTGGAGCTTGGTACCCTCTAATAACTTCGCGACCGCATCCTGGGCCGTCAGATTGCCGCTAACACCACGAGTACGAATCCCGGCCAGCTGCTGCGCTTGGTATACCAGACTGACATCGGCTTGCCGTGCGAGAGATTCAAGCGCTTGCACGAGATCGCCCGCAGGCACATTGATTTGGCGTGGCGAGTCTGCGATGGCGTACGCCGCGACCGAGAGTGAGCAGGCGAAAGCGATAGCCGTCAGACGCGCCATAATAGTTTTGAACACCGAGCATCCCCCGAAGAAGTCTTCTCGAATAGACAAGACGAGGGAGGTTCGAAAATCACCTAAGGAGACGCTACGGAACAGGGCTCGAAGTTAAAATAATGTTTTCAACATTGCGCTGCGCGCGGATCGGAAACCCACCTTCGAGCAGCCGGACAAAAGCCTCGTTTTCGGTGGCCCGGAACTTGCCGCTGAGCCGGATGGAGCCGACCGCAGGATCTTGAATAACAATTTTGCGGCTGTTGTAACGATTGAATTCAGCGACCGCGCGACTAAGCGTGTCTTCTCGAAAGATCAGATAGCCACTGCGCCAGCTCAGCGATTCCTCGACTTTAGCCGGTGGCTCGGGCTGCACGAGGATGGCATCCCCTTGCGTGCTGGCCAGCTTCCCAGCTGAGACGAGGGAGAGCGGCTTGGACTGCCGTGATGTGAGTGAGGCCGCCTGTTCGATGCGAACAGCACCCTCAGTGACTAACACACGAATATCTTTGTCGAGACGCCGCAGGGAGAACTGGGTGCCGACGGCAGTCACGCGTTTGTCACCTGCGAGTACTACAAAGGGACGCTGGGAGTCTTTTGCGACTTTAAAAAAGACCTCGCCCTGATCCAAGCGGACTTGGCGTCGCTGCGGGGTGAGCTCAACGCGAATGGCGCTATCGGTGTTGAGGGTGACCACGGAACCATCGGGCATGTCTATGGAAGCCAGTCCCCCTACAGATGTGTGATAGTCAGGGCTCGAAGGCCATAAATACCAGGCGCTCGCGACAAGCAGCACCAGACAGACACTCACAGCCGTTGCCCACGCGGGACTTACCCTGTACGGCGGTGAGGCAATCTCCACGGGCTCTCCGAAGAAAGGGGAGAGATTGAACTCTTCCGGCTTAGGAACTTTGCCCGATGGCAGCCCGGCACCCAAAGCCTGGAGACGATCGGCGCGGCGCCAGACGGTTTCCAACCGGATGTAGGCAACCATGTTGGCCGTAGACTCACTCAGCCATCGGTCCAACTCGACCTGATCCCGATCATCCCACGTATCGCTGTCCCGTCGGCTGAGCCATTCCGCGGCGCGCCGCTCGGTTTGCTCACTGGATTCCATCGTCGGACTCCTCCTTTTGCGATGCATCCCCCGTGGCCGTCCGAGTACGAGCGGACGGCATGACTGCCTTAGCCAAAAGAGTTTGTGCCAGGATACGCATTCCTTTCTGAAGCTGAAATTCCACTGTTCGCACGCTGATATTCAGACGCTGCGCGACATCACTTTGCGCAAGACCCTCCACCTTACGGAGCCATACTATTTCACGGCACTTCGGGGGCAGATGTCCAAAGGCATTCACCAGTTGTTTGAGCTCCTGTCGCGCATTAAGTCGCCGCTCGGGCGAGAACTCGTCTATCAAGACGTTTAAGTCCTCCAAATCGCCTACGGCTTCGATAGAGACGATTCGGCCACGACGAGCACGGTCAATGAGGAGATGACGAGCCGTGGCGAATAGGAAGGCTTTCGGGGAGGTGGGACGCTTATGCTTGGCCGCTTCGTAGATCCGGACGTAGATCTCTTGGCGAAGGTCGGGAATATCGCTTCGCTGAGGCCAGGTGCGGCTGAGATACCGCACGAGTGCCGCTTCGTGAACGAGGATCTCCTCGGCGAACCAAGTGTTCAGGGCGGTGTCCACGCGCTGCACATTACCACTGAAAGTGGAGCAGAACGCAGGGGAGCGCCGGATTATTGGAGCGAGAAAAAATATTCAGATGCGTGTAGGTGATTCGGGAGAGTGGATCGTCTGAAATATTTGATAGGCCGATCGAAAAAGGCCCGTCAGCCCGTCAGCCTCCCCTGCCTTCGACCACGAACGCTTCAGTAGGCGGCCGCCTCAACAAGGGACGTTGCCGCTTCCGATGCACCGTTTTACCAGTCGCACCTTATTGCGGCTTTTCTGTCTTGGGTACAGTGTGCCGTGGTGCCGAACTCAGCGTTTCAATCAATTTGACCTCGTGCATCCGGTAAGGTGTGCCATCGGAGTGCAACAAGTCGTGTTTCCACAAAGGCGGTTCGCCCGTGTAGGGCTTGAGCCATGAATCAAAGGGAAATTTGGTCTGCATGCGCCCATCGACCAGCCCCCAATTGAACATTCCAATGTCCAGACGCTTGCCTAAAGGCAGTATCGCTTCGACTGTCGAGCCATCTGGTCGTGAGAGATATTCGGTGCACAGAACCGGCCGACCATAACCCTTTAAGAATTGCGCTTGCTGCTCGAAGACTTTGGGCGGGCTGTAGCTGTGGAAGGAGATAACATCGGAGTTCTCGATCTGGAGGCGCTCGACCGGCGTCAAATCCGGGGGCGCCCAGGTGTGAGTCGCGTCAAAGATCCCACTGGTGAGAGGTTGCGTCGGATTCGCAGCGCGAGCCCACGCGAAAGCCTTTTCGAGCAGTCGACGGGTCAGCTCAGACTTGTTCGGGCTATCGCGCTCCTCCATGCGAAGCAGCGCTGCAGGGCTACCAGGCGGCGGCGGGTGTTGCAGAGAAAGGGGTTCTGCTCTGGGAGGAGGTTCATTCCAAACATCCCACGCCAAGATGCGCGGATCCTTCGCAAACGAACTCACGACATCATGAACGTAGTGTTCCAACTGGGGATAATGAGAGGCGTCTTCCAGGCGATCCCGGCCGGGACCCTGCACCCATCGTGTGGTAAACACCCCCGGCATAGGTGGACTCTGCGGGCCTAAGTGCGGCTCGGGATCGAAGCAGCTGTCGAACAGCACCAGCATAACCTTGATCCCGTGTCCATGAGCGATGCCGAGCAGACGGTCGATCCGTTTCTTGTACCCGTCAGCATCCTGCTCCCAGAGCAAGTGGTGCAGGAACACGCGTATGCTATTGATGCCCGCGGACTGTGCCCATCCCAGCTCCGTATCAATGGTGACAGGATCGAACGTTTCCGCCTGCCACATTTCGAGCGTATTGACTGCCGTCGCTGGGATGTAGTTAACGCCAACAAGCCAAGGTTGGCGCTGGTACCAAGCAGTGGCTTCGGGTGCAGTCCAACGATCGCGCGCCTCCACGCGCGGCGACAGCTCGATAAAGAGGATCATTGCGATAACCGACAGCAGGATTCTAGTCACGCTCCGATGCCTCTTTCCGCGCGGTTTGATTTGCATCTGGAATTTATCATCGTATGATAACTTTATGATCGTATGATAGCGTTGAAGGCAGTGTCAATGAAGCCTAATACCTTGATGAGACGCGGCCGCGGGAACGACCCTCGGAAGGGCCCTGCTCGGGGCCTCTTAGGTAGTCTCATTGAGCAAATCGGTTTGCGCATTTTGAACGGTGATTACCCTCCGAAAGAGGCTCTGCCTACAGAGCCCGAGCTGATGGCAGAGCTAGGGGTTAGCCGCACGGTCCTGCGCGAGGCAATCAAAATGTTGGTCGCGAAGGGGCTCGTCGAGCCGCGCGGCAAGCTGGGCACGCTGGTGCGCGAGCACAAGCACTGGAACTTTCTCGATCCGACTATCCTCCACCTCTATTGTCAGGTGGGCGACTACTCTGCTTTCGCGCGAAATTTTCAGCAGATCCGCTCCATCATCGAGCCGGAAGCGGCAGCCCTCGCGGCGGGCCACCGCAGCAGTGCGCAGTTAAAGGCGCTCGAGCGCGCTTACCGGGAAATGGAAGCTGCGAAAGATATCGATCGATGGACAACCGCCGACCTGAATTTTCACGAGGCCATTCTCGAGGCTACAGGCAATCCATTTATGCGCCCGTTGGGTGCACTAGTCAGTGCGGCTCTACAAACGCTGTTGTTTCATTCTGCCGAGAACGCTACCGACGTGGCGGACGCGTTGCGCGTACATGGACGGGTCCTCGACGCCATTCGCAACCGCGATCCAGACAAGGCTCGTACAGAGATGAAGACACTACTAACACATACCGCGCTCTTCGTCTCCAAGAGCATAAAAGTGGCGCGCCACAAGCGTACTGCACATTCACCGGGCACGGGTCGTTTGGGTTGAAAGAAAGCGGCCCAGGATGTCGCACTGCTAACCAGTCCCACGCTGCATCGCAACAACGCTCGGTCAAGCATTCCTTCCACCAGTGGACGCACCGTAAGGGATACCCTTGAATACCTTCACAGCTTCGGCCACATAGCCTTGCACCCTACCCGCAGTCGTTCGGACGACGGGTGAAGGTTTCGCTGCGGCCGCATTCGTGGTTCGGCCGATTCTGGGAACCACTCCGTCGATGGTTAGTGCAATTGCACCCCATGCCGCTCTCTGGAAAAGAGAGCGACGCGTGAGATGCGGTAAGTTCAAATGAGACACGCTGCGCGTTCCCGCTCGCTTCGGTGTCGCGCTCATCTCAATCATTCTCAACATTGTTAGTGCTCGCGCGAGCAAGCCCTGCGCCGAGCGTCCCTGGACTGAGCGTCCAGGGTAACGCCTATCTTCCCGGTTCTCTCTATATCACCATCCGCGGCCTGAGCACGGGCGAGACTTCGAATCCGACTGTGGGCGCGGTGATTGACGATGTACCCGTGACTTCCGGCTCCTATCTGGCCTACGGCAACCTCACAGCACCCGACATCGATCCGAGCGACTTGTCGCGAATCGAGGTGTTGAAGGGGCCGCAGGGCACTCTCTACGGGGCCGACAGTCTGGGCGGCCTCATCAAATACGTGACCACAGATCCGTCGACTGCAGCAATTAGCGGGCGCGCCGAAGTCACGGGAGTCGACGTGCCGGACGGAAGCGCAGGTTATGCGGTGCGGGGCGCGGTTAATATTCCGCTGTCGGACTCCCTGGCTGTGCGGATAAGTGGCTTCGATCGCCATGATCCCGGCTACACCAACGACATTGTGACCGGGCAGTACAACGTCAACACGGCGGACGTCTATGGGGGTCATGTCGCAGGCTTGTGGCGTATCTCGGCTGACGTTTCACTCAAAGTGAGTGCCCTCGTTCAGCAAACCAACGGTAACGGCGGCTCGTATTTCAATGCGCAACTCGGCCCCAAGGGAACGGTGGAACCCACCAACGGCTACCTCAACTATGGCGCAGAGGCATTCGCAAATCCCTACCGCAGGCAGCAGCAACTCTACTCTTCCACGTTCAAGGCCAGGGTGGCCGGGGTCGACCTTGTTGCTGTGTCAGGCTACAACGTCAATAAGCTGACCAGCGTGATCGACCAGGGTAACTCCGTCGATGGTTATTACAACGTAGCGCCGGACCCGCTGCCGGTAAGTACTCTCAGTCTCGTTCGGTCACGGTTTCCCGTTCGTAGACCTCCCGCATGTGGGCGCTAAGGTGCTAGCAATCACAGACAACGACCCAGAACTGGCGCGGCAGGTGGCGGAAGAGTTCGGACGTCGAGCGTACGGACTGCGGCATCAAATCGGCTTCGAGTCGCTCTCACTTTCGCTGGAAGAAGCGTTGGAAAGAGCTTTGGTTGGCAAGAAGTGGCCCGTTGTTGTGGCAGACCAGTCCGACAACCCAGGGGGCGGCGCACCCGGAGACGCCACGTTTGCTTTACGCTGGTTAGTGGAACACGAAGCGCGGGATGTAGGTCTCGCCATTCTCTATGACCCTGAAGTTGTCAGCATTGCGAAAAAAGCAGGTATAGGGGCAACACTGCCAGTGCGATTGGGTGGGAAATTAGGTCCGACTTCAGGTCAGCCGCTTGATCTCGAGGTCACGGTACTCGCGTTGCGCGACAATTATCTGCATCCGCTGCCCCAGCAATCGGGAGATCCGTGGTGGTTTCCATGCGGAGATGTCGTGGCGTTACGGTGCGGCTCTATAGATCTGGTTGTGAGCAGCGAACGTTGTCAGTGCTTTGATCCATCGATTTTCAGCGATCTGGGCATCAGACCCCTCGACAAGCCAGCCTAACTAATTGAATCTCAAAGGCTCCCTCTCCATTACGGCTCCATAGTTGACCAAAGACTGTACGGACTGTACGCTTTGCTCCTACCGGAGGCACCATGGCGAAACCACTGCGAAGAGGCGCCGAGG
>Ga0105240_10011999_pt1 | contig 12011 bp, 9 predicted proteins | sample KBSC54metaG_FD_80426 | JGI IMG/M metagenome (GOLD analysis project Ga0105240, IMG submission 80426) | Corn rhizosphere microbial communities from Kellogg Biological Station, Michigan, USA - KBS C5-4 metaG | ecosystem: Host-associated > Plants > Roots > Rhizosphere > Soil | place: Michigan, USA...
AAGTCGAGGGCTGATCAGGCGGGCCATTCGGGTCCTTCGTCGCCGATTTATCCGCGGAACCGGTACTGGCGGTTGAGGGATTCTTGTCCAGGGAGTTGGTGGTGTCCTTGGAACTGGTTTTGTCTGGCGCACTGGCGGCGGTTGCGCCTGTACCGGTGGTGGCATTGTTCTTTTCCGCTGTACTATCTGTCGACTTTGAGCTTTGGGCCGTATCGACGGGCATCGTTTGCGCTTGGAGAATCGGTACGAGGCCGATGCTGGTAGTCGCAATGCCTGCGATGAGGAATGCTTTGAGGGTGGATGATGTTTTCATTGGCGTGAGGGGTTAAGTTGGGTTCGTCAGTCCAGCCGGTATGGGCTGGATGAATACGCTGGCGAATCCTTCCCTCGTGAATTGCATCGCGCATGCCAATGAAATGATGCATCGAGATGTATCCCGAAGGCAGCTACTTACAGAAATAGTGCGCCGGGCCATGAGCGGCCTTTTGCGAGAAGGCCCCGCCCTTCCTCCGCAATGTGCGTGTATCATTGGTACAAAGAATACTTATGGACCGCCACCAATGCGGGACATTCTCCCATTTCGATCCAATTCGATTTCTTCAAAAGTTGAGTGAGGATAACGAATAAGCCAACAGCCATTGATCCACTGGGGCGGATTCGGCTGAGTTGGGACATACCTATGTTCTTTGAGAATGAAGTTGGCACTCTGGAGAGCGGCAGTGGCGCTGATTCTTCCGAAAACGCCATAGGCCGTGAAGACGACCATGAGGAGCCCGAGAAGGACGCCCCCGCTTTTGCCCACGGCGCGAAGCTTGGGCGAATCCTTTGGAAGGCCCGAAATCGTGAAGGCCAGCCACTCGAGAAGGCACAGGACGATGCAAAGGGGAGGCAATAACAGCCAGCCGCCAAACAGGTAGACCACCTTGACGAAACCATTGTCTGGAGGATAAAGCGCAAGCGCGGAATTGATCAGGAGCCACGAAATGGGCGCCGAGATGAAAATAATTTTCGGCCATGTGGCCTTGGGGTGTGTCCAATGAAAAAAGAGGAGCAGGACCGGGGTGACCAGCAGATTCAAGCCGTAGATATCGATTGGTTTCATGGGGTGCCCTTCTTTTCCGAGTCGGCGCGCATGATCCTGGCTGCTGTCTGGATTGCCTCTTGTTCCAGTATCCCCAAGGGATAGCCGGGAGAAAGGCATTCCACCAGATAGACGCTGAGAAAGGCTCGAATTGAGCCGAGGCGCTCATATTGTCCGACATGGCAGAATTCGTGAACGTAGAGTTCGCGATGGTGGCGATAATCCGCGCAGTCCTGTCGAATATAGATCCCGTAATTTAAGGTCAACCCCGCCGTGTGCGGCCCGATCAGATCGGCGAACTTGGAACCGAAGGTGATCAACGGGTGCGGAGGTGGTTGGATTGAGGGTACGATTTGAACATGGATTTTCTCAGGTGAGCTGACGCCAGCCCGTCGGGCATCATCCATTTCGGCCTGCGTGAGGCTACGTCCGTGCTCGAAGATACGGGCTTGCTGTTTCTGGACCCACCGGGTGGCCCAGGGAAGGAAAGGGCGCAAGAGAAGGGAGAGAAGCCAGGCCATGGAGGTACTAGAGCACCGGCGACAAGGGGCGGAGTGCCGACTCTATCAGCTTTTCCATGTAGGGGCGTTGCGAGAAAACTTTTCGATCGATCTCCTGGGCCTCGTCGATGGTCTTTTGGAAAATTGCCGCAAGCTCACGATTTGTGCCCCGGTCGTAAGTCAGTAGGCTTAATTCAAAGTTCAGCCGCATTGACCGCTCGTCAAAATTGCACGATCCGATGGAGGTCCAGTCATCATCAATGACCATGTATTTGGAATGCTCAATACCCCGGTCGTATTCGTAAATTCTGATGCCCCGGCGCAACAAGGCGTCGTAATAGGAACGTCCCGCCTTGACCAGCGCCGGATGTTCGCTCTTCAATGAAACGAGCACGCGTACATCGATGCCGCGCGAAACGGCTACCTGCAGTGCCGTCAACATCGTCTCGCCTGGGACAAAGTAGCCAGCCGCGATCCACAGGCGGCTCCGGGCCTCGGTGACCAGGGCCAGGCAGGTCCGCAACATGGGCTGGTCTTCTTCATCGGGCCCGCCGCGCAGGACTTGGACGAATTTCGCGTCGTCAGGAACTTTCGCAACTTTGGGCGGTTGCTCGAGATCATCCCTTCCGGTCGCGAAAAACCAGTCCTCGGCGAAAAGTTGATGAAGCACCTCCACGACGCTCCCCTCCATGCGGACCTGCACGTCCGCCCAATCGCCATAGAATGGATTCAGTCCCAAGTATTCGCGACCCAGGTTCATCCCGCCCACATAGGCGGTTTTTCCATCGATAATCTGGAGTTTGCGGTGATTGCGAAGGTTGAAAGAGTACCGGTTTCTCAAGGGCGAAAGCGTGTGGCACCAGGAAAACTGTCCACCTGCCTGCAGAAGTGGACGGAAATAACTTTCCTTGAGCCAAAAGGAACCGAGTTCGTCGATCAACACACGCACCTTCACGCCGCGACCGACGGCCGCAATCAGGAGATACAGGAACTCCCGGCCCACCTCGTCGTCCCGCCAGATGTACGATTGGAAGTCGATCGTATGCTCGGCTTGGCGGATCGACTCCTGGAGCGAATCGTAATACGGACGTCCCTTGCGCAGGATGTGCAGTCCGCTCGCCGTTGCGCCCGGTAATTGGGTGATTCTCGAAAGACTCTCCAGAAACATATGCGCGGTTGGGGGCAGGGGCTTTTTCCGGGAAAGCGCCTTCCAGGTCTTGTCCGCATCGGATCTCGCGGACGACCGGCTGCTGGTGTCTCGAAAAGCGAGACGCCGGTCCATACGACGGCGTTTCACTTGCTCCGACCCGATCATCAGATAGAGCACCGGTCCGAAAAAAGGAAACAAGACTATCGCCCAAAGCCAAGCCAAGGTGGCCGTGGGCCGCTTATTGAGCAGCAACAAATGGGGAATACAGAACAGGCCCGCTACCCAAATGACGTCCAGAAGCCAAAACCACATGACGATGGTTAGAACATCCCACCACAAGACTCAAGGGTGCTGATGGGAAAAATCTCGATTCATTCTTCACCTTTTTCTGGCGAAGACCTATTAATTTTTTATGCGCTCTTATCTCCATCTCCTCCTCGCCGTTGGATCCCTCCTTTATCTGGGTTTCCTCCAACCGTCTTACGCCGAGAAAAGCGATGACGGGCCCGATGCCAATGCGAAGGTCTGGGCTGATTATCATAAGCTCGATCAGCAGCTGACCGATACTTATCAGAAAATTCTCGTCGGGCTGGACTCAGCCGTCGCGCGGGAGAAATTCACCGATGCCCAAAATGCCTGGCTCAAGTTTCGCGAGGCCCAGGGAGTATTCGCCGCTGAAGGCGCTCCGGACAAGGCGACCTACAAGCGACTCATGGCAACGAGTTTTACCGAGACGACCGAAGCCCGTCTTGCCGAGTTAAAGAAAATCAAGACTGCTACATCGGTGAAGTAGCCCCCGAACTGCTTGCTCTCTCCTCATCCAGCAACCCTCGAGTTGCAGGGAAGCTAGATGATTCCCAGCACCCGCAGAATGAGCAGCAGGATAAGAACGGAGACCAGACCTCCGCCGCCATAGCCTACGCCGCCGTAGTAGTAGCCGCCGCCGCCAAACAAGACTGCCAACACGATAATCAGTACAATGAGGTTCATACCTCACATGTTGGCAGTGGCTGTGCCATTCTGACGGGATGAGTTGCAGGTTATTCTGATGGAAGGAACTAGAGAAATGCTGTCAGAACGGGATGCGAATTTAATCCCGTCATTTGCACGATCCGCGCCGGGGGAGGCGCAAAATAGAAGGAACAAAAACCTAGGGCATGGCCTTGGCGGGGCGAGGTAGATTGAGCAAAGTTTGCGCTGTCAGGATCGCCGCGTTCTTTGCGGCGAGTTCGAGATACTTGGTTGTCTGGACCGTGCCTGTCTGGCCGCCCGCCAGATCGCACAGGCCGCGAATGACCAAGACCGGGACGTGGTTGATCCAGCCTACCTGGGCAACGGCGGTTGATTCCATATCGTGGCCATTGACCTGCCAAGTCTGGTAAGCGAAGGCGCGGAATTTCGCGTTGTCGAGAAAGACGGGGCCGCTCATGCCGCCGCCGCCGATGATCACCTGTGCCTTGGTTTTATCGGGGCCTTCGAGGTCCAGCTTGGAGGCGGTTTTCGCGGTTGCTTCCAGCAGCGCGGGGTCGGCGGGGAAGGAGTGTTTGTCCTCGGGTTCCGAGTAGCCTTCGCGGACGACGGTGACGTCGTTTGGATAGATCCCGTGGAAGTTGCCGTACTTCGGTGTCCACCATGTGGGGAGGATGTGCTTGCCGGGATTGTTCGGATCCGGGTTGGCCCAGACGGATTCCATCTGATGGATCCATTCCCCGGGCACAATGACGTCGCCGGGGTGGAGCTTCGGGTTGATCCCGCCTGCGATTCCGCAGAAGACCACGGCGTCGACCTTGAACCGGTCGATGACCAGTTGGGTGTTCATGGCGGCGTTGACCATGCTCTGGCCGGTGAGGCCGAAGACGAAGTGGTAGCCGTTGAGGTCGACCTCGTCGAAGCGGGTGCCGTTGATCATCGTGCTCCTGACGGAGGTGCCTTTGGGAACCATCTGCGCCTCGACGGCCTTCATCTCGGGCTTGAAGGCGGAGAGGACAGCGATCCGCTGGAGATCGGCGGCGGCAGCGGGGGAGGGGACAAGTCCCAGCCAGAGACATCCTGCGAGCAGGGGGGCGAGGAGGGGGCGGGGGAGCATGGTGCTCCTTGGCATATCAGGCTGGGCGGAAAGGGACAGGCAAAAATGGGGAGGGAAGGGAGGGCCGGGGTGGCTGACGAGGGCTTGGGCGGGTGGTGGTGGGGGGCTGGGGAGGGCTCCTTGGGCGGGGCTTTTTCGATTTCCCGGATTTCTACCAGTAAATGGGGTGCTTTACCTCTGAAGGGATGGGAGCGAAGTGCCCGGATTTTTACCAGTGAGGGCTGGAAAAAGCGGGTTTTTCAGGAATCGGGAACGGAAAAGACGCCTGCCCCTTTTTTTCCACTTTTCTTCCCTGGAGGTGGAATCGTAGGAGGGGGCTTCTCTATTTTGTCGTGGGGGAGGGTGCCTGAGCGGGGCTGGTTTGCGCCATGGCTTGGGCCTCTTGTTCCAATTGCTTGAAGCGCGGGGCATTGTCCTGTTGCCATTTTTGTAAGGCCGCCTGCCGTTTTGCGGGACTATCGTTTCGGTGCTGGTTTGAAAATGCCACCTGGTCGCGCACCAGTTGATCGTGCGCGGTTAAAAAGGCCCGCAATTGGGGGGATGCATCCGGCGGGACTTGCAGTGGTGGTGGGGCAGGTAAGGGGTTCCTGGCCTGTTGTTGAGAGATGATTTGGCTGAGCTCGTTTTGTCGCTTCAAGAGGTAGAAATTTTGCTGTTGAAAGAGCGCGAAGGCCTGAGGATTGGGAGCGCCATTGATGCTCTTGGCCTGCAACTGTTTCATCTTGTCGTCCAGTATGGCGCGATTTTGTAAATACTCCTTCATCTCGGGGCCTGTACCCGTGGGGAGGTTGGTAGATGACAGGGGGCTCACAAGGCCAGTTTCTGTCCATAATATCCCCACTGAGCGAGGTGCAATCACAAGTTGAGTCGCCTTCACTTTATGTTGAAGGCTCCGTTCGGCCAACCAACAGATCAAGGGTAACAGTATTATCCCCATGATAAGACAGATCACCCTAATCCGCGTTCGAGCTGCTTCCAAATGACTAAGCTTTAGCATATTTTATTTTCTTGATACGGTAGTACCCGCGTTAACGCAAATCTCACGCATGCCACCCAAGAGATTGCGGGTGTAGTAGTATCCCAAAGGTTGCCGCGGTTGGCCCTTACCCCTAGTGGGTCACCAGTTGTTTTGCTTCCTCCACGCTGATAGCTGTTGAGGTATCTGGGCTGATAAAAGAGTTGGTGCGATTGGTTCCCCACTCGTGGGCAAAAGGCTTGCCCTCAGCGATGTCGGGCCTCCAATCCACAAGCATACCAGTTGCATCGAAGATGTATGCAGGAGGCCCTGACGGCGCATTTAAAAAAAAATTTGGAGCATTTCCAACCACGTAGACGTACATACCTCCCTGATAGGTAAACTTGAATACCTTAAGTGGATTAGGCTGCCTTGCGAAAAAAACATCTAGCGTTGTATTTTGAAGTGGACGGACAGACTCCACGTACCTTTTGTGTTGATTTATCAGAAAGGCAAAAAACAAAAATAGTAAACAGACTACAGTTACAGTAGGCACAAAAATACGCTTTATCGTTTTCATGGACGGTTGTAGGTCCCCCATTTTATCTTGTCGGCACAACATTTTGCACAGCTCTGACGACACACCTGAGACAACCAGCCGCCCGGTGCGCCCAAAATTACTGACTCAGTTGAAATACAAGCGAAGTCGGATTTCAAGTCGTCGTAGGAACCAGCAGGCGTGTTATCACCATCCGACCGATCTTTAATTTCATTGACCGATCCCGCAATTATCGCAATGGGCCCGCCACAGACTCTTGATAGGCGACATGATAAGAAGCAATGCTCTAAAGCATCTCCAGAACCTTTGTCTCCATAATGGCTTTTTATCCAGTCTTTCAGGACTTGTGCGTAAAGGGCACAAGCAACGAAGGGAGAGCCAACTGCTGCGATTCCTAGGGGTGAACGTCCGCTAATATCAACTTTGTTGACAGGATTATCCAAGTCGAATTCATACAGATTTATTCCGCCACGTTCTCCGATGGAATCCCGGGAAAGCCAACGGCCCAAATTCGAATCGTAAGCCCGGTATTTGGTCAACTCCAATCCGCTTTTTTGATGTTGGTAGTACCCCATGTACTGTTTAGTCGGAAGGTTTGTTCCAGACACCACTGTCATTCGTCCGAAGCAGTCGTAGGCCATCCTCGACACGATTGTCCCCGACGAATCACACATTTCATGCACTGAGCCCTCATGATCGCGGGTGTAGTAATAGGGAGTGGTGGTACCGCTGAGGGTTTGCTGTTCGCCCTGCGGGAAGAAACGTTTGCTCTCGGTCGTCGTGCCTATCGTGCCGCGTTCCTCGGCGATTTCGGAGCCGACCCAGAGATAGTTCTTGGTGCTGGTTAGATTGTGGAAACCGGTGGAGTCATACTCGGCAATCTGCGTGCGGCGGCTCAACCCGTCATACGCCATGGTCGTATAGGCCGTGCTGGGATAGGCGATCTTCACCAACCGATTCAACGCGTCCCACGTGTAGGTGTTCCCGTTTTCGTCCGTATGCGTGTTGCCATTATTGTCGTAAGTCGGGCTGCCATTCAACCCGGAATAGACCTGGTACTTGTTGGTGCGTTTGTTCCCGGCGGAATCTTGCGCCACCATCGTCACGGTATTGAGTCCAGGCGGCAAAGTAATCGTGCTGCTGAAGGAATTGCCGGTTCCTAAAGCCACCAAGGTCCCGTTCAAAGTCAGGGTGACGGGCTTGTTGACAGAGCCGGTAAAAGCCAGGGCTGAGCTTAGATTCGTGAGCTGGTTCAAGCTGTTGAAGGTGCCCGTGGTGGTGATGCCCAGCACCGTTTCCGACAATCGATTGCCCGCCGAATCGTATCCATACGCGTTGGAGCTGACCACGGCGCTAGTCGAAGTATTGGTCTGCACAGCATTGGTGAGTTGATCATCGTTGTCGTAGGTCAACGCATATTGGGTGGGCGTGTTGGCATCGGCCTGCAGTCTCCATGTAGCGATGGTGCCCACCGGGTTGTAAGTATACTGGAAATCGGAAAGGTTAGTGCTGCCTTTGAGGTTTGAGATTTCCTGAAGCCGCAAATCGCCCGTGCCGCCAAAATAACTATAGACGGTGCTCAGTCCGGTACCCGAAGGAGCCGTCATGCTGGACAGGCGGCTGCTGGCATCGACATAGGCGTAAGTGAATGCACCCAGCGGATTGCTGACGCCAGTGACCCGCGCGAGCGAATCGAACGTGGTGCTCGTGCTGTTGGCCGTGCCATCGATGGTACGGCCAGTCACGCGACCCAATTCATCGTAGGTGTACGCAACTGCGGCCGTCGTGCCCGCGATAGGCACGGTGACGGTGGAGAGGCGGCCCGCACCCGTGGTCGGGGAAGTTTGGGCGTTGGTCGGAATGGAATTATAAGCATAGATCGTTGTGCCCGTTCCACCCGTGCCTTCGACCATTTGCAGTACACGATTATAGGCTGTGTCGTAAGTGAAGCTGACACTCGGGGTGGCGCTGATCCCCGTGCCCGACGTATAGGCCGTAGAGGCCAGGGTATTGTCCAGATTGTAGGTATAAGCCGCGGAGTTGCCATTGGCGTCGCCCATACTGGCGAGGCGGCTGGTAGCCGCCTCATAATTGTAGGTGATTTGGGTGCTGTCGGCGTAGATCTTCGCCGTAGCCCGACCCTGTAGATCACGCGACCACGTGGTGGTATGGTTATTCGCATCCTTCAACGAGGCGAGGCCACCGCAGGTACACCAGGTATAAGTCGTCACCTGGCTTTTGGGATCGGTCGCAGTCAGCTTCTCCCTGATGGCATCATAGGTGAAGTTGGTGGTCCGGCCCTGGCGGTCAATGACATGATCGACATCGAGCGGCCATGCGGAAGTAGGAGTGCCATAGACAGTCTGGTCCGTCGTGCTGTCCGGATAGGTTGTCGTCGTCTGCCGGTCGAGATAGTCGTAAGCAAAATTCAGGGTATAGGGATTGGAGTTGTCGCTTAAATCGGTAACGGAGGCAACGCGTCCCAGGCTATCATAGGTATAGCCAGTCACCGCATGGGCCACCGGGCCCGTGACGGAGGTAAGATAACCACTCGAGTCATAGGCCATGGTCGTCATTTCGCTCTTCGCGTTCGTGCGGGTGAGGAGCTGGCCATTGCTCGTATTATAGGTCATGGTGGCGGCTCGTCCTGAGGCGTCCGAAATGGTCAATGGCTCGTGCAACGAATTATAGGACATCACGCTAAGGATGTCCTGACCTGTGCCGCTAGTGGAATTGGTTTGCGCCACCTGCGTCAAATCAATCCCGTTGGAAGCATAGGCGTAGTTGGTCGTGCGCCCGGCGGGAGCGGTCGGACTATAATTGAGGGCGTCCATCGTCGTAAGGACAAGGCCATTGCTGTTATAGGTTGCATAAGTAGCCTGGGTGTTCGCACTTGTGGCCGTACCATCCCCAACAAATCGTGCCGTGACCACAGGCAAGCCGGTTGCGGTGTCATCGATAAAATCAGGCTGCGTTTGTCCCTGATAAGCAAACCAAATACGACCTTCCAGCGGCTGCTTTTGACTAGCGATGACATTGGTCAAGCCACGAGGCCCGCCCATCCAATGGGTCATCACGGCATTGGCATAATTCAGAGTCGACGTATACTGCCTGCGGTCCCAGTAAAAGGTATTGTTCTGGCTCAAGCCGCTGACAGTCGTGCCGCCATTGAAAAGGCCCAAGACCGCGGGCGCGGTGTCCGTATCCGAAATTCCCGAGGGGCTGTTGAAACGCAGTTCTACACGTTCGGTTTGAGTCAAGGGATTGGTCGCTTGCACGGCCTGGTGGTTCGCATCGCTGTCCGTAGAGAAGGTGGTTGTCCCATAAGGGGTGGTAAGGGAATTAAGGAAGTTCGTGCTGTCGTAACCGTATGAGGAAACAATCCCTATCGGATCGGTTGCGCCAGAAAGGCGGCCTGAGCTATCGTAGGTAAAGTTTACGGAGCGTCCGAATGGATCGGTGACCCCGGTAATGAGCAATGGATTGGTGTTGGTATAGGAAAGCGTCGTCACTTGACCGATGGCATCCGTGATCGTTACCAGACGATGCGAAGAATCGTAACCATAGGACACGGTGTTACCTTGGGGATCGGTCTGCATCGTCAAGAGGAAGTAGGTCGTGCCTCCACTGGCAACGGAGAATCCATACGTTTCACTTCCGCCACTGGGCAGAATCCGGGTGTATTGCTGGATTGAGGGATCCCAAAGCAGAGTGGCCTGGCTATTCCGCTCGGGAGCGAAGTATCCTGCATACTGCGTTTGAGAAGTAGTGTGAATCAGTCCAGTAACCTGAAATCCGGTGTAAACTTCAATGCCTCCCCCGGGGACAAAGCGAGAGACCGTGCCAGCGGCACCAGGCGGCGATCCGATAATATAAGAAAGGGCATTGTAGGACCAAAGAGGTCCCAGGCCGGCAACGGGAGGAGCGCCTGATTGTCCCACATCACGTTGATTGTACGTTGTCGTGAAAGATATATCTGGCCCCAAGGGAGGGTGATACGAAATCGGGGTATCATTGACGATCAAACCGGCCCGGAGCATATCAAAACTATAACCGGGCATTGCTTTGCAACATGGGCACGAGCCGCCTGATGGACTTTGATCGGGGGGGCCGACAGGTGCGCCGGGAAGGTTGATGCTGTAATTCTGGGGGGAGTTGACGGCAGGCCTTGGATTGCTCGTGTAAGCAAATCCTCCTCCATACCCTGTGACCTGATCTCCCCATAAGTAGGATTCCCAGTACCAATAATTTTTGAGAGCGATCGGCTGGGTCCAGAGCGTAGACGTACCAAAAGTCAGGTTGAAAGTATAATTATAGGTGTTGATATAATGGAGATTATCAGGATAGGTTGATCCAAATATATATTGATTAAAGGTGAAGACTCGATCAAAGGTTACGGAAAACCCATCCGCTGAGACGGTACCGCTCGATGCCGTAGGATCAAATTTTCCGGTAGAAAGCACACTGACGGAGGCTGAGCCAGGACTTATGCCAAAATCAAAATTATAAGTTCCAGGAGTCACCAGAGGGCCAGAATGGATGGTGATCACAAAATCAATGGAATCGAATCTATAGTCTGAAAATCCATCGCGACTGCCAACCATCGTGAACTCAGCCAGGGGATTAGGAGTAACGGCCTCAGCCAGGGAAAAAGGCACGATTAAAATGGCAGCTTGGAGGATGAGCAGCCTTATCCAAGAAAATCGTATCGATAGATTCATATTTTTTACGAAGTTAATAATCTTAAAATTCCGATGCGGTGGTGTGAATAAGTAACAAAGGAAATATCGTCAGGGGGCGTTCTCAAGGGACGAGCACAGCTCCGGATGGTGTGGAAAGAGTGATCACCGGCGCCGCGGCATTGGTGGAGGGCGCCGAGGAGCCGGCCATGTTAGTGGCGGAAACGCGGAAGAGGTAGTTGGTGCCGAGGAGAAGGCCATTGACGGTGGCGGCGTTGGTGCTTCCGTCGAGGGTACTGATGGTCGTCCAGGTCGTGCCGCCGTCGGTGCTGTCCTGCAGGAGGTAGGCCTGGACATTGAGCACGGGATCGGTCCAGGTGAAGGTGGCGTTGGTGCTGCCCACCACGGTGGTCAAATATTGGGGGGCCTGGGGGGCGGCGATCTCAAAGGAGAAGATTTTCTTGAGCTGCCCAACGTTGGCGGCCTTGAAGTCGCTGGAATTGGTCTGCGCCCATACGGGATAATTGGTGGTCATGTATCCGTTCGTCGCGAGGACGGGAAAGACCTGATGGACGATGTACTTGAGCTGGCCCTGATTGATCGCCTTCATATCGGTGGGGGCAGGGTTGGTGGAACTGTAGCCGTTGGTCGCGTAGTAATTGCTCCAGCCGGAGATCATGCCGGTGAGATTGGTGCCCGCACCGCCGGCGAGGTTGGTGTCGAGGTACTGGACGGCTTTTTGGGTGAACTGCTTGAGCTGGCCCTGGTTGGCGACCCGGTAATCGTTGGTGGCTCCGGACGGGTTGACGGGGCCTCCGGTGGTGGTCCACCAACTGGGTTGGGCTTGCAAAGTGAGGGCGAGGGCGAGGAACATCACCGCCATCAGCCCGGCCTGTTGGACGGTGAAGGAGGAGTCTTCGGACGAGGATGCCGTTTTTTTATCGCATGGATGTTTCATGGCGTGGTTCCCGGAGTGGCGTGAGGCAGATCGCTTAGTGGCC
>Ga0105240_10012001_pt1 | contig 12009 bp, 9 predicted proteins | sample KBSC54metaG_FD_80426 | JGI IMG/M metagenome (GOLD analysis project Ga0105240, IMG submission 80426) | Corn rhizosphere microbial communities from Kellogg Biological Station, Michigan, USA - KBS C5-4 metaG | ecosystem: Host-associated > Plants > Roots > Rhizosphere > Soil | place: Michigan, USA...
CAGCGCGGCCGCTGCCGAAATCCGCCCCAACTCCTGTTCGGACTCGCAGTTGAAGCTATGGATCCCACGCTCCAGCGCGTAGCGGATCTCTTCATCGCGTTTTCCCGCTCCGCTGAACACCACTTTGGCCGGATCGCCGCCGGCATGCAGCACCCGAAACAGTTCGCCGCTGGAGACAATGTCGAATCCGGCTCCGGCCTCGGCCAGCAGCTTCAGGATGGCGAGATTCGAATTCGCTTTTACCGCGTAGCAAACCAGGTGGGGCTGGGAGCCAAACGCGTTTTCATACGCGAGAAAATTCCGGAGAATCGCCGCGCCGGCGTAAACGTAACACGGTGTTCCCGCCGCTGCCGCCAACTGCGCCAGCGAAACATCCTCGCAATAAAGCTCGCCGCCGCGATATGCGAAAGGCTTCATACGCGCACCTTCAATGCCAGAACGGTCTGGTCGTCGAAGCGCCGCCGGCCCTCCGTGAACGCATCCAGGTCCTTCAGGATCTCCTCGGCGATTTGGCCCGGCTCCTGGTCCGACACGCGTTTCATCACCTTCACCAGGCGATGCCGTCCATACTCGTCTTCCTTGGCGTTGAGCTGGTCGAGCACGCCATCCGAGCAAAGCAGGATCAGGTCTCCCGGCTGGCTTTTGAACACGGTTTCTTCATATTCGCGCTCATCCAGCAACCCGATCGGCACACCCTCCACTTTCACCTTCACCATTTCTCCATTCCGGCAGATCAGGGGCGGGATTGCGCCGGCGTTCACCATGGTCAGCTCGTGGCTCCGGTTGTCCCACAGCATCAACGTAAGCGTCACGTAGCGCGCGTCCACTTTCCGCTCCAGCAAAGTCTCATTCAAAGTACGCATCAGGGCGGCGGGGCTGCGCCGGCGGGGAGCCAGCGAACGCAATAGCCCGCTTACCAACGCTCCATAAAGCGCGGCGGCAGCCCCTTTTCCGCTGACATCGCCAAAGGCGATCAGCACCGTCTCATTGTCGTATTCAAAAAAATCGTAGATATCGCCGCTGATCTCGCGCGCGGGCCGCGACTGGATCGCCGCGGATAGCCCGGGAAGTTCCGGCGCCGTTTTCGGGAGCAGCACGGATTGCAGTTTCCGCGCGGCCTTGAGGTCCTGCTCCATCCCCTGTTCGCGCTGGGCCAGTTCTTCGTAGAGCCGGGCATTCTCCACCGAACTCGCAATCTGCGGCGCCAGCAGCGCCAGCAGGCGTACGTGGTCTTCGGTGAAGTATCCGATGCGCTCGCTTTCGAGATCGATCACCCCCACCACGCGATCCTGCACGATCATGGGCACGGCGAGTTCGGAACGAATGCCGGGGTGCGAGGGGATGTACCGCGGATCGGCCATGGTATCCACCACCCGCACAGGCGCTCTGAGTTCCGCCGCCGTTCCGGTGATCCCCTTTCCAATCGGGACGTTGTCCAGCGTCACGCGCTGGTCATAGCGTTCGCTGAAGCGATGGCGCAGCACCCCACGCCCGCCATCCACCAGCATGATGCTGAAGGCGTCGTAGCTGATCATCGCGTGAATTGTCTTCGCGATTTTTCCGAGCAGCTCATCCAGCGCCAGAATCGACCGGAATTCCTGTGAAAGATGGGCCAGGGTCCGCAGCGTCCGGTTCTGGCGATCGACTCGCCGGTAGAGACGCGCATTGTCGATGGACACCGCCACGCGAGCGGCAATCAGCATCAGCAAAGCGCGGTCCTGTTCGTTGTAAGCGTGCAACCGCGTGGATTGGAGATCGATGATCCCTACCAGATTCCCACGCGCGATCATGGGCACCGCCAGTTCGCTCCGGACAGCGTCCAAAGCGTTGAGGTATCCCGCCTCTTTTCGCACGTCCGGAACCAGCATCGGCTGGCGAAGGGCCGCCGCCTTGCCGGTAATCCCCTCGCCGATCGGAATCACCAGGCTCTTGATCACTTCTTCGCGATGTCCGATGGCGTGGCGGATGCGCAGGCCCTGTTTGTCGCCCAACAGAATCGCGAACAGATCGTAGGGAACCACGTCTTTGATGATCTCGGCGACGTTCGAGAGGATGCGGTCCAGATCGAGCGTCTCCGACGTGGCCGCGGCGACGTCCAGCAGGAAGTCGAGCAATTCGGCTCGCTCGCGGAAGCGGATAGCGGATCGGTTCGTGGAGGCCATGAGTTGTGCTGTTCCGGGCGCGGTAGTCCCTATGATGCTGCCTCTACGATATGGACGCTCGCGCTCGCGCCAATGCGGTTCGCGCCAGCCTCGAGCATCTTCAGGGCGTCTTCCAGCGTCCGGATGCCCCCGGAAGCCTTCACGCCCATCTTTTCTCCCACCGTGCGGCGCATCAACGCGACGTCCGCGGCCGTCGCGCCGGAAGGGCCGAACCCGGTCGAAGTTTTCACGAAATCCGCGCCGGCCGCCTGGGCCAATTTGCAAGCGGCAGCCTTCTGCCTGTCATTCAGATACGCGTTCTCCAGAATCACCTTTACAATCGCTCCCGCATCATGGGCCGTTTTTACCACCGCGCCGATGTCGTCTTCTACCGTGGAAAAGTCGCCCGCAAGCAACGCGCCCACCTGGATCACCATATCCAATTCCTGTGCGCCGTAGCGAAGAGCGATGGCGCTTTCAGCGGCCTTGGCTTCCGTCGCCATGGCCCCCAGCGGAAAACCAACCACGCTACATACCTTTACGCCGGATCCGGCCAGCTCAGCGGCGGCGAGTGGAACCCAGAAAGAATTCACACAAACGGAGGCGAATTGATACCGCAAAGCCTCGGCGCACAGCGCGGCGATGTTGTCCCGCGTAGCGTCGGCCTTCAGCAGCGTGTGGTCGATGCAGGACGCCAGTTTTCGTTTTGTGAGTGCGTGGGAAATATCTGCCTCTTTAGGGAAACGAAACGGACAAGTGCTTATTAATCAGCAGGTTCTGAGAATGTTTTCACCTTTATGATAACACAGTATTCCCGGGTTGACCCACCCCCGTGCGTCCGCTTGCAAAGTGTGCTATACGTCTTGCCCAGCATAGTTCCGTCCCATGTCTGCAATTGGAGGGTCACATGGACATTAAGCCCATCACTGTATTTCAAATCCTGGCGTTTCTTCTTTTTTCAGCGATTTTCTGCAACGCTCAGGAACCTATCCTGATTACCCAGCCCATCAACGACAATCAGTTGGTGACGCTTGCCGGGAACACGCGGCCGGAAGCCATCGGGGCCAATGACCGGGGTCCGGTGAGTGACAGTATGCTTATCTCGCACATGCTGCTGCAACTCCAGCGGTCCGCTCAGCAGGAGCAGGCACTGGAGGCGCTCATCGACGGGATGCACAATCCCGCTTCCGCGAATTATCACCACTGGCTGACGCCGGCTCAGTTCGGGAGCCAGTTCGGCCTCTCCCAGCATGACCTCACCGCGATCGCCGGCTGGCTCAGCTCACAGGGCTTCACTGTGAACAGTATCTATCCCAGCGGCATGCTCATCGACTTCTCCGGTACTGCGGGCCAGGTGCGCGTCGCCTTCCACACGGAAATCCACAACCTGCTCGTGAACGGTTCTCCGCACATCGCCAACATGGGCGATCCGAGAATCCCGGCAGCCCTGGCGCCGGCGATTTCCGGCATCTTCTCGCTTCATAACTTCTCTCCGACGCCGATGTACAGGCTACGGGACTACACCGTGCCGCAGGGCTTCTTTACCAGCTACCTGGTTGGGCCTGGAGACGTAGCGACAATCTACGGCGCAAATCCCTTGTTCCGAAACGGAATAGCCGGTCAAGCTCAAACGGTCGCCGTCGTCGAAGACAGCGATCTCTTCAACCCGGCGGATTGGACGGCGTTCCGCTCCACGTTCGGTCTTTCCCGTTTTGGCGGCCAGCTCGTGACGGTGAATCCCCCGTCTTCCGGGCAGAACAATTGCGCGGACCCCGGGGCGAACTTCGACGACATCGAAGCGGCGATTGATGCGGAGTACGCCGGGGCAACCGCGCCGAGCGCCACCATCGAGGTCGCCGCGTGCGCGGGGTCCCCAACCACCTTTGGCGGCTTGATCGCCCTGGAGAATCTGTTGAACTCGACACCGCCGTCGATCATCAGCATGAGCTACGGCCAGTGCGAAGCATTTAATGGCGCGGCCGCCAACGCCACGTTCAATGCGGCATTTCAACAGGGAGTCGCCGAGGGGGTTTCGATTTTTGTCTCGTCGGGGGACGCTGGCGCGGCCGGCTGCGACCGGAACAGCCAGTTCGATTTCCATGGGATCGGAATCACGGGATGGGGTGAGACGCCCTACAACGTGTCGGTAGGCGGCACCGACTTCGAAGATAGTTATCTGAACGCGAACACCACCTACTGGAACTCGCAGAACACCCCCTTCTACGAATCTGCGTTATCGTACATCCCGGAGATCCCCTGGAACGATACCTGCGCCAGTACTCTGCTCGCCAACTACTACGGTTACCAGCAGACCTATGGGAACGGTGGCTTCTGCAACAGCCCCAATGGCTCCCTATTCGCCGGTACTGCCGGCGGCAGCGGAGGACCCAGCGGGTGCGCCACGGGCTCTCCCGGTGTCAACGGAGTGGTGAGCGGCAGTTGCAGAGGCTACCCCAAGCCTTCCTGGCAGATCGGATTCCCGGGTGTTCCCCGGGACGGAGTGCGCGATATTCCCGACGTGTCTCTCTTTGCGTCCAACGGGTTCTGGGGCCACTACTACCTGTTCTGTTCGTCGGACTTCGGTCCCTGCACCGCTCCTCCATCCAACTGGCCCGGCGCGGGGGGAACGTCCTTCTCTTCGCCCATCATGGCCGGCATCCAGGCGCTGGTGAACCAGGTCCATGGTGTGCAAGGCAACCCGAACTACGCCTACTACAAACTCGCCGCTTTGGAATATGCCACGGGCGGTTTGACCAACTGCAATTCGTCGCTCGGCAATGGCGTCGCGGCCGGCTGCACCTTCTACGACATCACTGTCGGCGATATGGACGTACCCTGCACCATCGGCGTCGGCTCGGAATGCTACAAGCCTTCCGGCATCATCGGAGTGCTCTCCACCAGCGGGTTCTCGTACAAGCCGGCGTATGGCGCCAACCAAGGCTGGGATTTTGCAACTGGGATTGGAGCCGTGAACGCAACCAATCTGGTGAAGAACTGGGGGATCGTCGCTCCCTGAATGAATGGGCCGGCGGGTCCCCGTTCCCGCGCCGGCATAACTTGACTCGCCGGCCCACACTTGGATATAACTTCGTTCGCATATGCCGGCCATTGATGTTCCGCTTCAGCGAGGCCGTTTCGGCCAGACCTCGCGCCGTGACCTGTGGTGGGTGCAGCCGCTGATCGTTTTCGCAGGCCTCTCCGCTTTCCTGGTTTACGCGACATGGGCCGCCTTTCAGGGCGACCATTTTCGCTTCGGACCTTACCTTTCGCCGTTCTATTCTCCGGAATTGTTCGGTAGCACCGGACATGCCTGGTTTGGCGCCAAGCCGGCCTGGATCCCCGCGTTTGTCCCCTTTACGGCGGCGCTGGTGATTCTGCCCTTCCCGGCCGGCTTCCGCGTTACGTGCTACTACTACCGCGGCGCATACTACAAAGCATTCTGGGCGGACCCTCCGTCCTGCGCCGTGGGCGAACCCCGATCGAAATACCTGGGCGAGCGCTCGTTTCCCCTGATCCTGCAGAACATCCACCGCTATTTCCTCTACGTAGCCCTCCTGTTCCTGATCTTCCTGGCCCATGATGCCTGGAGCGCTTTCCGCTTCACGGATGCCTCCGGAGTGAAGCATTTCGGAATGGGGGTGGGTTCTTTCGTGCTGACGCTGAACGTCGTCCTTTTGGGAGGCTACACGTTTGGCTGCCACTCTCTGCGGCACCTGGCCGGCGGGATGCTGGACCGCATTTCCGCCTCGCCTCTCCGCAAACGCGCCTACGATTGCAGCAGTTGTCTTAACAGCCGCCACATGTACTGGGCCTGGTGCAGCCTGGTTTGGGTAGCGTTCTCGGATGTTTACGTCCGGCTCTGCTCCCTGGGCGTCTGGACGGATTGGAGAATCTTCTAGATGGCAAGTTACGAACGTCACGAGCATGATGTGCTCGTGATTGGAGCCGGAGGGGCAGGACTGCGCGCGGCCATTGAAGCGTCGGCCGCGGGCGTCTCGGTCGGCGTCGTCTGCAAGTCCCTGCTCGGCAAAGCGCACACGGTGATGGCCGAAGGCGGAGTGGCGGCGGCCCTTTCCAATGTGGACGATCGCGATAGCTGGCGCGTGCATTTTGCCGACACGATGCGCGGGGGCCAGTACATGAACAACCCCCGCATGGCCGAACTGCACGCGCGGGAGGCGCCGGAACGCGTCCGCGAACTCGAGTCCTGGGGAGCGCTTTTCGACCGCACCAAGGACGGGCGCATCCTGCAGCGCAACTTCGGCGGCCACAAATACCCTCGTCTCGCCCATGTCGGCGACCGGACGGGCCTCGAAATTATCCGCACGCTGCAGGACCACGGGATCCACCAGGGCATCCATTTCTACATGGAAAACACGGTGGTCACGCTGCTCAAGGACGGTGACCGCGTAGTAGGTGCGTTTGGATACGACCGCGAGCGCGGGCGTTTTCATCTGTTCGAGGCGAAGGCGGTGGTGCTGGCCACGGGCGGTGTCGGGCGGGCGTTCCGGGTAACCAGCAACAGTTGGGAATATACGGGCGACGGGCATGCGCTCGCATATCACGCCGGAGCCACGCTGCTGGACATGGAGTTCGTGCAGTTCCATCCCACCGGCATGGTGTGGCCGCCGAGCGTGCGCGGCATTCTGGTCACCGAGGGTGTGCGCGGCGAGGGCGGGGTGCTGAAGAACAGCAAGGGCCGCCGCTTCATGTTCGACGACATCCCGGAAAATTACCGCTCCCAGACCGCCGACAACGAAGAGGAAGGCTGGCGCTACACGCAGGGAGACAAGAACGCGAAACGCCCTCCGGAACTGCTCACCCGCGATCACGTCGCGCGATGCATCATGCGGGAAATCCGGGAGGGGCGGGGCAGTCCGCACGGCGGGGTCTTCCTGGATATTGCCTGGATCAAGGAGCGCGTCCCGCATGGCGCGGAGCACATCAAGCGCAAACTGCCGGCCATGTACCACCAGTTCAAGCAACTGGCCAACATCGACATCACGGAGGAACCGATGGAAATCGGTCCCACCACGCACTACATGATGGGAGGCGTGCGGGTGGATGCCGAGACGCAGATGTCGAATGTTCCGGGCCTGTTCGCCGCCGGCGAGTGCGCGGCTGGATTGCACGGCGCAAACCGGCTGGGTGGAAACTCGCTTTCCGATCTCCTGGTGTTTGGCAAGCGCGCCGGCGAGTTTGCCGCGCGGTTCGCGAAAGATCACGGCGCCGGGCGGGTGAACCAGGACCAGGTGGAGGAGGCGGCGGCCGGGGCCATCGAGCCCTTGAATCGCGAAGGAGGGGAGAGCCCTTACGCGCTCCAGCATGAGCTGCAGCAATTCATGCAGGACCTGGTGGGAATTGTGCGAAAGCAGGATGAACTGGAGGAGGCGCTCGGCCGCATCCACTCCCTGCAGCGGCGCGCGGGTGGAGTGAGCGCTCCCGGCAATCGTGAATACAATGCCGGCTGGCACACGGCCCTGGACCTGAAGAACCTGCTGGCCGTTTCCGAGGCCATCGCGCGCGCGGCAGCCGAGCGAAAGGAAAGCCGCGGCGCTCACTTCCGGGACGATTTTCCAGCCAAAGACGCCACGCTCGGCGCCTTCAATATCGCCGTCACCCAGGCCCCGGACGGCGGCATGCGTATTGAGCGCGTGCCGGTGGTTGCCCAATCTGCTGAGCAGCAGCAGATCATCGAGGAGATGAAATGAGTCAAGCGACCTTTCGGATTTGGCGCGGTACTCGCGAACAGGGGGCCTTCGTCGACTATGCCACGGAGGTTTCCGCCGGCATGGTGGTACTGGATGCGGTGCATCAGATCCAGAGCGAACAGGCCCACGATCTGGCCGTGCGGTGGAACTGCAAAGCGGGAAAATGCGGCTCCTGCTCGGCGGAAATCAACGGAATGCCCAAGCTCATGTGCATGACGCGGCTGGACCAGATCGCCATCGATCAGCCCGTGACCGTGGAGCCGATGAAGGCATTCCCGCTGATTCGGGATCTGGTCACGGACGTTTCCTGGAACTACCGCGTGAAAGAGGGCATCTCGCAGTTTCGCGCGAGCAAGCCAGGCCCGGACGGTGTCTGGCGGATGAAACAGAGCGATGTGGATCGCGTGCAGGAGTTCCGGAAATGCATTGAATGCTTTCTGTGCCAGGACGTCTGCCACGTGCTGCGCGATCATCACATGCACGCCGAGTTCATTGGCCCCCGTTTTCTGGTCTACACGGCCGCCCTGGAAATGAACCCGATGGATGCCGGGGACCGGCTGGCTGAACTCAAGAACAAACACGGCGTCGGGCTGTGCAATATCACCAAGTGTTGTACCAAGGTCTGCCCGGAAGGCATCACCATCACCGACAACGCGATTATTCCCTTGAAGGAGCGAGTGGTGGACCGGTTCTTCGATCCGCTCGGCAAGCTGTTCCGCATCTTCGGTCCGCGGGAGCAAGAATAAGAGAAGGGGGCACCCATGCACTTTGAGCTCAAGCCGATCTCCCGGGAGGCGATCCCGGAAGCGCTGCAGAAGGTAAAGCGGTACCGTTTGCTCAATGAGCCGGCCCATGCCGAAAGCATCTGCCTGGACATCCTGAATATTGAGCCGCACAACCAGCAGGCGCTCGTAATGCTGCTCCTGGCTCTGACCGATCAGTTTTCCGATGGTGTCTCCCCAGGCCGGGCGCGGGAGGTGGCCGCGCATCTCAAGAGCCCGTATGACCGCGAATACTACAACGGTATGATTTGGGAGCGGTCCGCCCAGGCACTTCTCCGGCGGGGTGCGCCGAACGCGAGTTTCGCGGCGTACGATGCATATTTGCGGGCGATGGACTATTACGAGCGAGCCCAGGCGCTTCGCTCACCGGGGAACGACGATTCGATTTTGCGATGGAATTCGTGCGCCCGTGTCTTGAACGGAAATCCGAATTTGCGGCAGCACCCCGAAGAGGAATTCAACCCGCTGTTGAATGAATGAGGCTGGATAGCGTTTCCGTGATTTCCGCCTCGCGGCGAGCCTCGCTCCAGCCGAGTTTCTCCCCCATCTCCGCGGCAACTGGCTCCAGCGTCTCCCGGGTCCAGCGTTGCTCATAGCCGAGATACGTGGAAACAAAGAGGTAGTCGGAAAGCTTCTGGGCCATCTCATTCTCCACGGCGTTCTCAGGCGAGAAAACGTCCGCCGACGGCGGGGTGAGAACCGCTCCTTCCGTCACGTGCATGGAGGCCAGTTCCGGCGCCGCCTCCCGCAGCGCAAGGTCGCACGCCTCTTCGCTCATGGCGCGATAGGTGGTATATTTTCCTCCGGCGATGTGCAGGACCCCGTCTTCCGCGTTCCAGATGCGATGCTCGCGGCTGGTGCTGGTGGCGGAACCGGCGGTTTTCCCTCCAATCAACGGGCGCAGCGCGCTGTAGGTAGAGATGGGTGTAGCATCCGCCTTGGGGAACACAGTGTGAACGATCCCTTGCAGGTACGCGATTTCCTGGGGCGAGATATGGACTCGATCCGGGCCCTCCGAATGGTCAATGTCCGTTGTGCCGACAAGCGTAAGCTGATTCCGGCTGCCCCAGGGAATAAAGAAGACGATGCGTCCTCCCGAATCGAAATACGCGATGGCATTGTCACTTTTTGCCACCCTCGGCAGGACAATATGGGAACCCCGCACCAGGCGCAATTCCCCGGCGTTGCTCCATGCGCCTGTGGCGTTGATGATTTTTCGCGCCCGGCATTCATAGCTTTCGGAGGTGAGGCAGTCCCGGAGCGGCACGCGCCAGCGCCCGTCGGCGTCCTTTGTCGCGTGCTCTGCGCGGACGTAGTTCACGGCCGTGCCCCCGTGCCGGATCGCATCCAGGATCAGTTCCACCACCAGCCGCGCGGAATGAACCTCGCCGTCATAGAAGACCGCCGCGGCGGTCAAGCCCGCGCGGTTCATGCCGGGCTCGATGTCTATCACTTGCTTGCGGGTGAGCCGGTAATGCCTGTGCACCTTGCGGGCGCCGGCCAGCAGATCATAGAGAACCAGGCCGCTCCCGTAGAACAATTGGGAGAAACGCCCGTACATCGGCAGCAGAAACGGCAGCGGCTTCACCAGGTGGGGGGCTATGTGGAGAAGAATAGAGCGCTCCCGGAGGGCTTCGCGCACCAATGGAAACTCGAAATACTTCAGATAGCGAAGACCGCCGTGAATGAGCTGGGAATTCCGTCCGCTGGTTCCCGATGCGAAATGATTCTGCTCCACCAGCGCGCATCGCAGGCGGGTTCCGGACCGCTCGGCGCGCAGCGCCAGGTCGCGCAGCACGCCGGCCCCGTTGATTCCTCCGCCGAGGATCAGGATATCCAGGTCGGCGCCGTTCAGGGCATGAAGCTGGCTGTCTCGCGAAACCGGCATTTTCTCAATGTACCCTGCCCACCAACAGGATTCGCACGTCCATGACGTTGGTTCGTGTTGGGCCGGTCCGGATCAGGCCGCCAAGAGGTTCGAAGAAATGGTACGAATCGTTGCGGTTGAGGAAGGCGCGCCAGTCGAGTCCCAAGGCCTCCGCGCGGCGCAGCGTGTCGCCGGTTGCCATCGCGCCGGCAGCGTCGGTTGGTCCGTCCGTGCCGTCGGTGCCGCCGCTTAGCAGGATGACGTCTTTCAGTCCCTCAATGCCCGCCGCGCCGGCCAGCGCGAACTCCTGATTGCGCCCGCCCTTGCCACGGCCGTGCAGCGTCACGGTGGTTTCGCCTCCGGAAATGATGCAAGCCGGCGCCCGCAGCGGATTTCCCGAGGCAAGAATCTCTTTTGCGATCGCCGCATGTACGCCCGCCACCTCGCGCGATTCCCCCTCCATTACGGAGGAAAGCACCAGCGTGCGGTAGCCCAACTCCCTGGCTTTCTTAGCCCCGGCCGCGATCGCCAGGCGGTTGCTGCCGACGACAATGTTGTGAACCTTGCGGAATGCCGGATCCCCGGGCTTTGGAGTCTCCGGGATCGCTCCCGCGCAGCCTTGAGCCAGCCTCGCCCGCACGCGGGAAGGAACGCTCTTCCAGATGCCGCGCCGCTGGAGTGTGTCCACGGTGCCCGCGAACGTGGAACGGTCCGGTACGGACGGCCCGGAGCCGATGACATCGAGATCGTCCCCAATCACATCCGACAGGAGGAGAGAAAGCACGGTCGCCGGCGCCGCCATCCGCGCCAGCTGGCCTCCCTGAAACGCCGACAGGTGCTTGCGTACGGTATTGATTTCGTGGATATCCGCTCCGGACCGAAGCAGAAGTTCGGTGGTGCGCTGCATGTCGGACAGAGTCACGGGCGGAGGCGGCGCCGGCGTCAACGCGGAAGCCCCGCCGGAGATGGGGCAGATGAGCAGGTCGTCCCGTCCGGCGGATCGCGCGATCTCCATTAACCGCCCGGTCCCGGCCAATCCGTTGGAATCGGGAACGGGATGCCCGCATTCCACCACTTGAATCCGCCGCAGCCGGGCTCCGTGTCCGTACTTGGTGTTGATGGACCCGGTCGTGATCCGCGTCCCCAGCAGGTCTTCCAATGCCTTGGCCATCGGCGCGCTTGCCTTGCCGGCTCCCGCCACGAGGATGCGTCGAAATCCATTCAGGGGATAGCGGCGCCGTCCGGCGATCAGCCGGCCGCCCTCAATCCGCAGATGGTTCAAAACCGCGCGCTGTGGGTCCGCGGCAGCCAGCGCCGCGCGAAAGATGCCAAGCGCGTCGGCGCGCATTGTGCGTGTCCGTTTCACAGAGATCGGTTCAGAAAATCGGTAAGCGCAGAATCGCGGACACGGCCTGGGCCGGGTCGTCGCCGCTGATTTCCACGCGGTAGTCCGCGCGCTGGTAGGCGGCCCGCCGCGCGAAGAACAGGTGCTCAAAACGAACCGGGTC
>Ga0105240_10012011_pt1 | contig 12004 bp, 11 predicted proteins | sample KBSC54metaG_FD_80426 | JGI IMG/M metagenome (GOLD analysis project Ga0105240, IMG submission 80426) | Corn rhizosphere microbial communities from Kellogg Biological Station, Michigan, USA - KBS C5-4 metaG | ecosystem: Host-associated > Plants > Roots > Rhizosphere > Soil | place: Michigan, USA...
ACGTCATTCTCTAGCTCCAGAAAGCGCGCAAATACAGCTCCCGCGCTCCCTGAGGATTATAACGAAGCCACTTCAGCCATCAGTGGTTTGATCCACTCATCCCAACCTGTCTTCAGCCCTACAAGCTACGGGCAAATAGCTAACGGCTAACAGCTGCTTTCTACTTCTTCACCCTCTTCGCAACCCCGTTCACATCCCAGAAATCCGCCGGCAGATCCACGTTGTAGTGCACCTTGTCGATATACAGCTGCCGCACCGTCTCGTCGTTGTGCATCCGCGTAATCGAGTACGCCGTCGGCAGCCCCTGCACATCGTGATAATCCGCGTACTCTTCCATCTCCGTGTTCTTGTCCTTATACAGTGGATCGCGCCACTGGAAACTCCGACTCAGCGGCAGGTGCGTCTGCACATCCGTCTGAATCGTGATCGACTCGTTCTCCGGTGAAATCAGCGTCACCTGGTCAGCCATGTGCCGCTCCGCCATCCGCTGCCCTTCATACACGAGAATCGTCTTTGGATCCTTCAGCCATACCTTCACTGCGGTCTCGATCGAGTGATCGCGACGCCGCAGGAAATCATCCAATTGTTCCTTTGGCAGCGGCTTAGCCCCGCGATACGTGACCTCAGTCCCCTTGCGTCCCTCATAGAACTGGTAAACGTCCTTGTGCTTGCCATACTCGTAGCGATCGCGGTCAGGCCACACGTGGCAGTCATAAAACAGCAGCGTCCCAGGATCGGGATCGCCACGATGAAACGCCGCCATATGACCCTCGCGTACCGTGTTCTTCAGATTCAGCCACGCATCCCCACCCAGCGCCTTCACCATCGCATCCAGGGCCGCGCGGGCCTTTGCAGCATTCTTATCCGCAGCTGGATCCATCGCCGGCTGTGCATCGGCCGGCTTGCCGTCAGTGGACTGCGCCCTCATCCCCAGCGGCACCGCCAGCACAACCCCAACCAGCCCCACCGCGGAAATCTTCCTCATCCACCTCTCCCAGCAAGCCAGTTCCCTACGTCCCAAGTCTCTCATTTCACCCAACCAGCACCGCCCCCCCATTCACATTCAACACCTCGCCCGAAATGAATCCCGCCATCGGCGTACACAGAAACAGCACCGGCCCCGCAATCTCAGTTGTAGATGCAACCCGGCCCACTGGAATTCCCGCTCTGATCTTCGCACCCAGTTGCGGATTGCCCAGCGTACCAGCCGACATGTCCGTCGCCACCCATCCCGGAGCCACACAATTTACAAGGATTCCGCGCGGCGCCAGCTCGCTCGAGAGGCTTTTCGTAAGACTGATCAAAGCGCCTTTCGTCACGGCATAGTCCGCATGCAGAGCCTCGCCCCGTTGCCCCGCCGTAGAGCTGATCAGCACAATGTGCCCCTTCGGCCCGTCCTCGTCAGTCGGAGGCGGCCCCTGCAGCTGCATCTGCACCACAGCCGCCTGTACCAGCCCGAACACCGAATCCAGGTTGATCGCCGTCGTGTTGCGCCACTGCTCTTCCGTCATTAATTCAATTGGTGCGTCCTCGCTCGGCCACACGCCGTGATTCACCACCAGCGCATCCAGCCGCCCAAAGGCCTTGATGGCCGCTCCCACCAGCGCCCGCCCATCCGCCGGAGAGCTCAAGTCCTGCTCAATCGGCACGCATCGGCTCGGCCCACCGCACTCGTCCATCAGCGTCAGCGCCAGTTCCTTCGCCTGCTTATAGCTGAAGACCACCCGCGCTCCGGCCGCCGAAAACAGCCGCACCGTCTCAGCCCCGATCCCGCGCGATCCGCCCGTGACCAGCGCCACCTTCCCATCCATCACTAGAGAAACACCAGCCATAATCTCAACCTAAAACCTGACCGCCCAACCTGTCTATCGACGCTGCGGGTGCCCTCGGTCCCGCGCACTTGGGGACCGGGGTTTGAACAGGAAAGCTGACAGCCAACAGCTTCAACATTCTGCATCCTGCCCCTTCCCTGTTCCTCTAATACCTAGCCCATCCCCTGGCCAGACGGAGCCATCATGGCCACACTCCCAGCAACCGTGCAGGCCAGTCACGCCTTCCCGCCGCGCGTGCAGACCTCCTGCGAGTTCTCGCAGGTCCTTATGAAGTTCCAGCGCGCCACCTACCTCGTCGCCTCCACACTCGACCTCGACTGCCTCCTCGATCGCGTCGTCAACGACCTCGCCACCTCCATTGGAAACGTCGAAGTCGACGTCTGGCTGCGCGATGGCAAATCCGACGACCTCGTACTGCGTGGCGTCCGCGGCTGCACCAAGAACAAGCTGGGTGCGCGGCTCAGGATCGGCCTCGATGGCATGGTGGGACACGTCGCTGCAACCGGCAATATGCGCTACGCCCCCGATGTCGCTAAGGACCCCTACTACATTCCCTGCGAACTCGACACGCGCTCCTCCGTCAGCATTCCGCTCAAAGCCGCAGGCGAAGTCATCGGTGCGCTTTGCATCGAACACAGCGAGTTCGACGCATTCTCCGAAGACCAGCTGCAAATCCTCCAAGCCCTCGCCGGACACATCGCCATCTCCGTCGAAAACGCCCGCCTCTTCAAGAATGAGCGCGTTGAGCGCGAGCGCCTCGAGCGCGACCACGCCGACGCCCGGGCCATGCAGCGCGCACTCTTTCTCAAGCCCCAGCCGCTGGTCCCCGGTTTCGCCTTCGAAACCGCGTGGCACCCCGCCGGTTCCGTCGCCGGCGACTGGTTCGATTTCATCGATCTCGGCAACCAGCGCTACGGCATCGCACTCGCCGACGTCTCGGGCAAGGGCATGCCCGCTGCTTTGCTCATGTCCGCAACACGCGCCCTGCTCCGCTCCATCGCACCGCTCTATTCATCACCCGCGCAAACGCTCGAGCACCTCAACCGCTCGCTTACGGAAGACTTCCCCATCGGCAATTTCGTCACCATGGTCTACGGTATTCTCGACGCATCAACGCGCCAGATCACCGTTTCAAGCGCCGCACATCTGCCCCCGCTCGTCATCAACGGCCACTGCGCCTTTCTGGATCTCGATACCGGTCTTCCTCTCGGCCTCGGCGCATCATCCTATCCGGAAACAACCGTCACCCTCGATCCAGGCACGCGGCTGCTCTTTTACACCGACGGCATCACTGAAGCCATGAACACCACCGACGAAGAATACGGTCCCGCGCGCCTCATCCAGCACTTCGTCCAGCCCGAAGCCTGCGTCGACAGCCTCATCGCCGAAGTCCAGAAATTCAGCGTCGACTCCCAGCACACTGACGACGCCACCGCGCTCCTCATCCGCAGTCGCTGAAGCCGCGCCCGTCAATGGCCTAGCTCCCGAAGCGAGCGACGTCAATCGCTCAGCGAGCATCGAGTACTGAGTCGCGAGGAGCCGTCTGCTCTATCCACTCCTCATATCTCCGCCGCGACACCTTCACCACCGCCCGGCTGCCCACGCCATCCTCCAGAGGGAATGAGAACATGTGCATCGCTCCAGCGCCCTTCGATCCTGGCGCACCGCTCCTTCCATTCCGGCTTTTCCGCGGAAAAGGATCGGCGGCCGCCATCACTTCGATCTTTCGCCCGAACTTGATCCCGTAAGCCAGTAGCTCGCCCTCGTGCGCAACTTTTCCAAGTTTCGGATCGAGCATTCCCAGAACCTCTTCCGCGATCCCCACCCCGTCCCCCGCCAACAACACGCACCAGGAATCTGCTTGCCCTTTAAGCCGCTCCAATCGAGCCATCAGCATCGGGTCCGGAGCCGTGCGCTCAATCCATCGGTCTAGCTCCTGCTGCACACTCTCCACCGATCCAAAGACTGCGAGGTGCTCCTCCGGAATCGCCAGCCATCGCACTTCGCGAAATGTCTCGCGTTCCCGTTTGAACGGCGGCACCACCAGTACCGGAACTCCGCGATAACTCTCTCTGCTTGCACCCGCGCTCGCAAATCTGAAAATAGACTCTCGATCGAATTGCCCGTTCGCCAGAAGACTGTGCTCGTTCCTGTGAGTGCCACTGTCGCGGCCCGCCACAAACACCACACCATTCAAGCGGCGCGACGCGTCTCCGCCAGTCAGGGCAAAGAAGTCGTTCAGGTCAACCCTGTTCTCCGTCGCGATCAAAAGAAAACTGCCCGTGTTCCCCTGCGCAGCCGACCTCGACATTCCTGCGACCAGCCGAGTCTGCGGTGGAACAAGCTGAAGCAGCCCCGGATCAGTTGAAAACGCGAACACATCCTTCACGGATGAAAGCAAAAGTAGAAATAGAAGATACGCGCCCAATCTCAGCAGCATGATTGCCTCCCTTCGAGTTCCTTGTGCGCTCGGATTCATTACGTTACTAACGGTAACGTTACAGAAAGTAACATTTACACATGAATTTCGAAGCCTTGAGTAAAAAGAGACGTTGTAAGTTACTCGGGTCCGCCCAGCTCTCAGGCGTCCCGAATCAGAAATTCATTGCGCGATACGAAGTTGTCCGTTCTATGTACGAATTGTTCGTAGACGACCATGCCACTGACGGAAGAGAAAAGCCCGACACCTTAAGCACATCACCGGAACTCCGTTCTCTGCCTTTGCTCATACAACAAAAGATGACGTGCGCGGGTTAACAACCGTTGTTGATTCTCTTTGGAATGTGACCAATGAATCTAGACTGTTGCTTTATCTCCCTTTCCGCAAAATTTCTCAACCAGGAATGCAGAATCTTGCCCGCTGCATCACATGCACGCGACTTGCCATCCCGCGACCCAGGGCAACTGGTCACGATTGTTCTGCGTTACACTGACCGGGTCATCCGATGCGATCCCGCTCGCTGTCTCTCAATTTGGCCGCAGCAGCGATAGTCCTGATCGCGCACCTGGCTGCCGCGCAGCCCACGCACTCTTTAACAGCGGACCAGGCCCCCACCGCGGCTCTCTTTTCTCCGAGTCAGAATCACGAGCCTGTCATTTCGCTCGATGGCATGTGGCGCTTTAGTGCCGGAGACGATCCGCAGTTTGCGTCCCCAACATTCGATGACTCCGCATGGCCTCTCATTCGATCAGACCAGTCCTGGACGTCGCAGGGATACAAGGATCAAAACGGTTTCGCATGGTACCGCTTCCGCGCGCTGCCTCCCTCAACAGAAAAGTCTCTTGCGCTCCTCCTTCCCGCAATCCTCACTGATTACGAAGTCTTCGCGAACGGCGTGAAAATTGGCGGATTCGGCCAGATGCCCCCGCACGGCAGCCTGCGCTTCAACCAGCCGCTTCTGTTCCCTGTCCCGCCGGTTCCAACTAGCGCAACCATTCAATTCGCGATTCGCGTCTGGCACCATCCGATCTTTGCAACCTATCTTGGCGGAGGTCCGCGTTATGCCGGCGCACGCTTGGGCGAGGTCTCGCTCCTCGAACAGCGAATTCACCTCCTCCAGGCCGATCGACTCACCGGCGTCGTAAGCTTCTATGCTGTCGGGATTCTCAATGCAGTCATCAGCATCACCGTGTTCGGTCTCTTTTTCTTTCGAAGATCCGAAACCGAATACTTCTGGTTTGCTGTTGCCCTGCTCGCCAACGCACTGCAATCAGCCCTCGCCATCACCGACTTCCTGCTGCGCTTTCCACTCGGCATTCACGACTTCCTCTCCGAAGTCATCGGCGTCATCGGTATCACGGCTTCCCTCCTCTTCTTCTCGCGTGTCCTCGAATGGAGACGAACGCTGATTTGGAAAGTCGTGCTGATCATCGCCGTTCTCGACCCGCTGAACGTACTGCTCTTCGTCTTTCGCTGGACCTCGCCTGCAACCTCAACCACCCTCCGCATACTTTTCGAACTTCCCATTGACATATACATCGTTGTCCTGCTCTGCCGTCACGCACTCGCCGGTAACCGCAGCGCCCGCCTCCTCTTCGCACCCGCCATCCTCTCGTATGGAACCGCGATCCTCGGCGGTGCTCTCCTTCTCTTCTTTCAACTCGGATGGACCATCAAAGCCGTAATGGCAATCAACCGATGGAGTGTCACGGAAACCCCCTTTCCCGTCTCGCTTCAAGTCTTTGTGCAACTCATCTTCGTCGTCGCGCTGCTCGCATTTCTCATCCGCCGCTTCGCCTCCTCGCGCGCGCAGGAAGAACGCCTTACCGCCGATCTCGCGGCCGCTCGCACCATCCAGCAGGTCCTCATCCCTGAAAGCGCTCCCTCTATCTCGAACCTCCACATCGACTTCGCCTATCACCCTGCACAGGAAGTCGGCGGCGACTTCTACCAGATTCTTCCTTTGCCTTCATCGAGCTCCGATCATCAACCGGACATCCTCATCATCCTCGGCGACGTCGCAGGTAAAGGCCTCCCCGCAGCGATGACCGTCTCTCTGCTCATCGGCGCTCTGCGCTCCATCGTCGAAATAACAAGCTCGCCTGCAGAGATTCTCGCCGGCCTCAACCGCCGTCTCCTCGGCCGCGGTTTCGGCTTCACCACCTGCCTCGCTCTCCGCATCTCGGCATCCGGCTCTCTCATCCTCGCCAACGCCGGACATCTCGCGCCGTACCTCAACGGTCACGAACTTTCGCTCTTACCGGCAGTCCCTCTTGGGCTCGACGCGAACGCCGACTACGCAGAACAAATTTTCCAGCTCGTTCACAAAGATCGCCTCACCCTCCTCACCGACGGCGTTCCCGAAGCCGGCCCTGGTCGCGAACTCTTCGGGTTCGACCGCACCACCGCTCTCAGTTCATCCCCGGCGCCCGCTATCGCCGACGCTGCATTGCGGTTCGGACAATCTGATGACATTACGGTGATATCAATCGTCTTCGCATAACAACTTTTAGAGCGACCTTTGAGGTCTGCCCACATCTAACAGCCAAACACCGGGGAAATCCTCGCGGCAACCAGTATCGGGTTTCCCGTTTAGGCGAGAATCAACGCAGCACACTACTGTTCAAATGAGAACACCTATGTCCGCAAATGAACGCTTGTTCGCAAAACCGGTTCTGTCCGCCACCGCCAGTCGAAACTGATAACCGTCCTTGCACCAACTGGGCCTTTGGAAGAGCAATTGCTCCTCAACATGCATAGGTCAACTTCCCCGGGGTTACGCAGGCATGAAGCAATTTGAGTCGTTCGCGCTGGACACTTCAAACGAGTGCCTCTGGCACGAGGGTGTACAAATCCCCCTCGCCAGCAAGCCCTTCTCTGTTCTGCGCTACCTCGTCGAAAATCCCGGCCGTCTCATCACCCACGACGAGTTGCTCGATGCCCTCTGGCCCGAGACCTACGTCCAGCCACAGATCCTGCGCACCTATGTCCTCGATCTCAGAAAAATCCTCGACGACGACGCAAAGCAGCCCAGATTCATTCAGACCATCCCCAAACGCGGCTACAGTTTCGTTGCGGCTGTCAAAGACGCACCCTCTCCAGCCGTAGGCGCAACCCACCGCACGCCCACAACTCCGGATTCCACCGTACTCATCGGCCGCGACGACGAAATCTTCCGCCTCCAGACTTTGGCTTCCCAGGCCGCAGCCGGTCAGCGTCAGGTTGTATTCATCACCGGAGAAGCCGGCATCGGAAAGACCTCGCTCATCCATGCCTTCCGCATTGCTTCTCAGACCTGCATGGCTTACGGCCATTGCGTTGAAGGGGTAAGCGAGAAGGAACCCTACTACGCAATTCTCGAAGCACTCGGGCACTGCATCACGTCATCGGATCAGCACAAAGAGCCTTCCATCGGAGCCGCGCGCCTCAGAAGCTTTCAGGACCGTCCCGGCGAGCTCTGCGAAGCTCTCGAGGAACTCGCCGCAGCGGATCTCTTAATCCTTGTCATCGAAGACGTCCAGTGGGCGCACCAATCCACGCTCGAACTGGTCTCCGCTCTTGCGCGACGCAGCACCCCGGCCAGGCTGCTCATCATCGCAACCTATCAACCCCGGCATCACTCGACAAAGTTCTATCTCAAATCCATCAAGCAGGACCTTCTCGTTCGACATCTCTGCACCGAGCTCTCGCTTCAACCATTATCCAGACAATCCGTTGGTCATCTCCTCAACCAACGCCTTCAGCCCCAGGAACGCCCCACCGAGCTCGATGACTTCATCTATCAGCGCTCCGGCGGTAATCCTCTCTTCGCTAATGCCGTTCTCGATCACCTCATCGCGGAGCGATCCCTCGTGCGCATAGGCGAAGGCAATGAAGCCAAGTGGCATCAAACCACCTCGTTCTCCAATCTTGAAATCACGGTTCCGCATCAGCTCGCGCGACTCATTGAATTGGAAATCGATCGCCTTAGCCCGCAGGAGCAGAAACTCCTCGAAGCCGCCAGCCTCATGAATATTGCGTTTCCGGTTTGGGCCGTGGCCGCCGCCCTCGGAGAAAATTCCGAATCCGTCGAACAGCTGTGCGATGATCTCGAACACAGAACCGGCCTCGTACGCCGTGCCGGACATGACGATCTCCCCGACGGGACGCGGTCGGACTTCTACTCTTTCGCGCACGAGTTCTATCGCGAAATCCTTTACCAGCGACAAACCACAACTCGCCGGGCACGCGGTCACATCCGCATTGCTGAGAAACTCAAAACTCTCTTCGCGGGCCGTGAAGCCGTCGTTACGTTCGAACTGGCGTTTCACTTCGAAGCCGCCGGAAACTGGCAAAGAACCATCTGTGCCCTGCGCTCTGGCGCGCTCCACGCGCGAGAGAGACGGTGCTACAAAGAATCAACTCAGCTGTTGAACCATGCCTTGCGCATCGCTGAGAATCTCGGCGAGCCAGAGCGCACCGCCACATCCGGTGAACTCGAGGCCGAGTTGCAGATCGTTCGCGAGGAAGACAAAACGCAGCAGCAAAAAGCCAGCTGACGATTTGACGTTATCTCCACGAAACCTTGACAACTTACTTTTCAGAAGTCGCTAACGTGTGAATACGGCAAGGAGGTTTCACACATGCGATTCATTCTTCGCAAGGTCATCTTGGCATCGGCATTCGGCGCCGCAGTAGCACTCGCAGGCAATTGCGCCATGGCAGCAACCAGAGTTAACGTACCCTTCAATTTCAGCGTTGCCGGAAAGACGCTGCCCGCCGGTGGCTACAACCTCGTTCACGAGGCAAACAGCGGGTTTGTCACTCTCCAGAGCATCGAGTCAAACGATAGCTACACATGGCTTCTGACCCCCGGGCCCGCCGAGAACGATCAAAAAGTCGCGCTCCGGTTCGACGACAGCGAAGGCAAGCACGTCCTTGAGTCCGTGCAATACGGTTCAAAGATCACGCCTCGCATTGACAAGAAGAAGTCCATCGAAATGGAGCGCGATTCAAGAGGACAGTAATCGTATCGGCCCTCCCCCATCAAAGTGCGCAGAAAACCAGGAAGGGCGGCTTCGATCCAAGAAGTCGCCCTTTCGGCCTGTATGATTCCCGCATGCGAACGGTGCATGTTCTTGCGCTCCTCTCGTCACTCTTCACCGCAATCCCGCACACACTTCTCTCTGCGCAGCAGAGTCACTGGGCCTCGCCGGATGATAAGACCGCGCAATACATCATCGGCATGGAACGCAAATGGGCGGAAGGCGTGTGCACCGACAACGGCGTGGTGTCCGCCCTTCTGGCCGACGACTTCCAGGGGACGTCAACAACTAGCTCACGCTTCACCAAGGCCGACGAACTCCGCGACGAGAAGTCTCCTCGCACCGCTCACGACTGTGGACTCGACGACGCCAAGGTCCATTTCTTCTCCGACTCGATCGCCATGGTCTACGGCAGCGAACACGCCATCGGCAAAGACAAATCACACCCAACGGCGAAAGTCTGCCAGATATGGACCGACACCTGGCTCAAGCGCAAGAATAAGTGGCAGATCATCGCATCTCAAGACAATCGCTCTGAATGCAAGTAGCAGGAGGTGGACGTGGCTGATCTCAAGAGCATTCTCTCCGAAATCAGTCGGGTGCAACTCTCTGACGACAGGCTCGTCATCCCCAGTCACAAAATCGAATCCGGTTGGCTCGGCGAGTCTGGCGCCTACGAAGCAGAGATTGCCTCAGCCGAGCGACGTTTGGGCGTGCAACTGCCGCCTTCCTATAGAGCCTTTCTCGCACATTCCAATGGCTTCGACCACATCGGAGCATTTATCTACCGTCTCTACAATGCCTCGGAAATAGATTGGTTCCGGGTTCGAAATCAAGACTGGATCGAGGCTTATCAAATCGAAGATGACATCTCACCCGAGGAACACCTTGCGGCGCCTGATGATTGTGTTCGTTTCAGAGCAGCATACCTTTCGTCGTGCTTGCAGATCAGTGAAGAGGGCGACAGCGCGGTAGTCCTCTTGAATCCCGAAGTCGTCAACGACGAGGGCGAATGGGAGACCTGGTTCTTTGCTAACTGGCGTCCAGGCGCACAAAGGTTCCCTTCTTTCCGCTCCTATGTCGAGTCCGAACTGGAGTCAATCAAGGACCTCCTATCAGCACGCGGCAGTTGAAGCGAATAGCTAAGAGTCAACAGCTAAAAGCTGCCCTTCAAAACCGGAAGTACGCCCCAATCATCGGTTGGGCCGTATGTGTAAATCGATTCGTCGACGTATACAGCTTCGTCAGATCCGGAGCCTTGTAGAGATTCCCGCGATACTGAAACCGGAACCCCAGATGCGGCAGCGCTCCCCAATCGAGCCCCGCACCGTACACAAACACGCCCTTCGTTGAGCTGTCTGTACCCGCTTGATTGCTGTCCGGCTGCTTGAACAGCAATCCCACCCCGCCCAGCACAAACGGCCGCAGGTTAGCCGCGTGCACTGACACCAGCCAGTCCGCGGTCACCTCGTGGGCAGCAGCCTTCACCGTCTGGGCAGTGATCGCTGTGCAGGTCGAGCCGCCGCAATCCGGTTTGTATGTCTCGTTGCCGCGATTGTAGGAATACGTAGCCTCATATCCCACCAGAGGATTCGAAATGTGGCGCAGCTCAATAATCCCGCCTGCCGAGTTCGCCGGGCTCTCAATTGTCCCGTTCCCGTTTGTTCGTCCGCTGAATGATCCGTACAGACTCAGTGCCACGTCTGTCTGCGCCCACGCCGGAGCCGTCGCGCCCAGCATGCACAAGCCAATAAGAAACAGAAAAGTCCGATAGCAGATTCTTTGCATCTTCATCTCCTCTTGGATGCTCGGCTCACGATTGCGGAGAAAGTGTGGGGTCACTCGTGAGGTCCGGCTACGTGCCTCAACCCTCTATCGACGCAAAAGTCGCCTCCAAGGTGGTTAGCAGTAGTTAAATGAGTGATTACCGACGTCCAATCTAGGAACTCCCGATCGGGGTGCGCTCCAAAAAGGCGAGGTGCCCGAAACCTGCGCAAAATCGCAGAGGACTGTCAGGCCGCTATATCGCCCGCAACATCCGCACCGGCAGGAAAATGATTGCGCTCACCAGTTCCAGCACTCCGCCCACCGCGATCCCCACCACCCGGAATGGAATCAGCAGCAGCCACACAATCGGATAGGCAATCAACGCCAGCAGCGCCAGGGGCCAGCACATTACAAGAAGAATGCACCACAACAGAAACTTGATCATAACTTTGCCCAACCTCGGTCACTCACACAATACGTTGATCAGGCCCATCCAGTTCCGGCTACTTCTTGACGCTCGTCTTCCGGGCCTTCCGCTTCGCTCCGCTCATCTTCGCCCCATCCCTCGTCCGCGAAGAACTCTCTCCCGACCGCGCGGCCGGCGCGGTCCTCCGCTTCCGGACGAGCTTCTTCCTTTCCGCCTCCGGCAGTTCAAGAGCAGCCCTCGTCCGCTTCGGCAGCTTCTCCAGAATCAGGTCATGAGCCCGCCGCAGCTCCTCCTCGATCTCCCGCGGCCGCAGCGCATCCCACCGCTCCAGCGTCACCCAGTAAGCCCTCGCCAGATGGGGGGCCGGCACAATCCCGTCGTTCTCAAGCAGTTCGTGGTACCGTTCCGCCCCGCAGTGAAACGACAGCACACCTGCACCGCTGCCATCTAGATCAGAGAGCGCAAACATCTTTCCGCCAATCTCCCGGCCGCCCGCCCAATACACCAGATAATG
>Ga0105240_10012020_pt1 | contig 12001 bp, 6 predicted proteins | sample KBSC54metaG_FD_80426 | JGI IMG/M metagenome (GOLD analysis project Ga0105240, IMG submission 80426) | Corn rhizosphere microbial communities from Kellogg Biological Station, Michigan, USA - KBS C5-4 metaG | ecosystem: Host-associated > Plants > Roots > Rhizosphere > Soil | place: Michigan, USA...
AAGCCCCGGGAACGACCAAGCCGGCAACCCGAGCCAGGAAAGCCACCATGCCAGACAACCGACGACAAGCAGCCCCGCCGTGCGGGCAAAGCCGTAGCCACCATCGACAAGTCCCGAACAGAGCGAAGCGAGCCAGGGGAACGCAAGCCAACCGAGCGCTAACGAGACGAGATACCAGAGCAGAAGCCCAGAAAAAATATTCGTCGCGCCCGCAGCAGGGAGCACCGCACCGCTAGCCGCGGAGAGAAGAAGCCCGTCGCGAGCCTGCCGTGCAGCGAGCGAGGACCAAGCAATGCGTCCGGCTCCTTGCGGTTTTTGCTGTGCCGCTAACGACACCCCCAACTCCACCGTGTCTACCTGTTCGAGAGCGAAGCGAGCTGCCTCGGGCGAGTACCCGTTGCCCCGGCGGAAGACGAAAACGGAAGGGTGATCGTAGACCGAGAACGCTTCCTCGGCCGCCAACCAGCGACGGCGCGCCGGATCGCTGACACCCTGTCCCGGCGTGGGCAGCGCCTGGTCGGCGACAACGATGCCGGCAAGCGCTGGCATGGAAGTCAGCGTGACGGCGCGCTCGAAACCGAACTCGCCGCGGAACAGGGCATCGTAAAAGCGGATGCTGAGGGGAAACCGCAGGGGATTGCCGAGCATGGCGTCGTAGAAGCGGTTGTTCGGCAGTACCAACCACTCCGCTTCGTCGAGGACATGCAGCAAGCGTTCACGCTTCGCGGCATCGTCCTCGTTCACCATGCCGAGATCCAACATCCGGTAATGGCGCTCCCCGAACGGGTCCACACCCGGTCCGCCGCGAGGCGTGCGCCCCGAAGGCGCGTGCGGGTCGAAGGTTGCGACCGGAGCGAGCCAAGGCACGTTCATCGGCAGCGGGTCGTTCCACGCGCCTTCGTAGGCGATTGCCGCGCCGGAGATCGCCGCGCTGCCTCCGCTGACTTCGAGCCTCAGGGAATAGTCCTCGCCTCCTCGCATGCGGAAGGGTTGCGCCAAAGGCAACTCCAGCTCTCGCATGTGTGCGCGTGCCTCTGTGGAGGCGCGCGCACCCACGCTGCCGTCGGCATACAACAACACCATCTCGATATGTACGGCAGCGCCGTCATTGACACGCACGTCATGCAGCACCACGCGGTTGATGGTGCCGCTCGCGGGCGCCCGAGTATGCAACGTGCGTTCTGGGCTCCCTTCGCCGAATGAGCCGGAAGCGGCCCAGTTCACCAGCACTCGCTCGCCGCTCTCGGTGGCGAGCGGCGCCGAGGCGGCCGCAGCGACGTTGCGCAGGAACCAATGGCTTGCCGCGACGTAGGGGTGAAGACGGGTGTACACGCCGTGAAAGGCAAAAGCCCACGCCCCGGTAAGCACGAGGATGAGCATCGCCAGTGCGGCAATGAAACGGCGCTCAGGCATCGCGCGCCAGGCGAGCACCAATCCCGCCGCTGCGAAGATGCAAAGTAACGGATAGACTGGCAGCAGATAACGCATGGTGGATTGCCACTGCTGCGTCATCCAGAGGAAGTAGCCCAGCGTCCATAACCAGGCGATCGCGCGCGCCTTCTGCACGACCGATATTCTGAGGAGCCGCCAGCCGAGGAAGACAAAGCCACCGACAGCGGCGATGCCGAGCGGAAGACCGAGGCCCCAGAACAGCAAGTCGCGCGCGGGGCTGAGGATGGAAGTACGCTCGAGCCACTGCCAGCTCGGCGGAATATCGCTGATTCCGTAAACGATGTGCTGCAATTCTTGCAGGTAGTCGAAATATGCTGCGTTGCGCGCCACGTCGAACCAGTGCGGCCCGGCGAAGACATAGGGCGATCCGAGCCGAAACGTGGCAAAGGCTGCTGCAGCTCCGAGCGAAAGGTCGAGGAGGATCAGCGCAAACCGTGCGATCCGGGATGATCCCCTTTGCAGAACGTACCGGGGCGGAGTCAATAGCAGGGCGACGGGGAGGAGCAGCGCGAGCGGCAGCAGGCTCAGCTTGCAGGACAGGGCAAGGCCGTAAGCAAGGCCAAAGGCGACGATGTCCGCCCGTTCGCTCCAGCGCACGATGCGTACGAGGAAGAGCACGCAGACTGCCGCCGCGAGCGTCGCCCAGGAATCCACAGTGAAGAAGTGGGCGCTCTGTATGGGCAGCACGGCGAAGGCATAGAAAGCTGCCGCGAGGACGCCCACGGCACGGCTCCAGAGCAGCCGTCCCAAGAGGAAACAGACCAGCGTGGTGAGCAGGTCCACGCTTGCCGAGAGCGCGCGCCCAACGAGATCGATGGCACCGTAGCGGCTCCACCCCGGCCAGCCGGTGACAGCGTTCATCGCCTCGGCCACGAGCCGCACGGCGGTCAGCGGAAGCTGGCCGTACGGATATGAAGGATTGCCGGTGTTGGCGGGGTTGAAATTGCTGCATTCCGTGTCGAACCAGCCGCCGATGCCGGTAGCAGAACCATTGCGCTCGCGACAGCGTTGCAGGTGTGCCTGGCGCGTGCGTTCGTCCCGCTCCGGTGGCATGAGCTCGGCGGCGTCCAGGTCATTGGCGACCATATTGAGGAAACGCTCATCCGGATGCGGATAGGTCCCCTCGTCCCAGTTGAGGCCGGTGAAACGCAACCACGCCGCGAAAGCGAGCACGAGCAACAGCAGCAAACGGGAGCGCCCGGGTGTCAGCGTGGGAGTGGGAAAGGTGCGCAATCGATTTCCGGTTTCCGTTTACCGCAACCAAGCATCCCGCCCGCGTCGCCCTGGTCTCGTGGTCGATCTGGCGCACGAGGCCGAATCGCCAGCTAAAGGGCAACTCTGAACTAATTGGCTTTCAATGCGGGGCAGATTATGATGAAGAATGGCAACGCTGTCTCATCCTCGCAATGCAGACAATATCGAGTAACAAGGAGCAGGCGATGTTCCGCAAGGCTTCGACGATCACTCTGATCCTGTTGGGATCGCTGCTAGCGATCGGCCACGTCTGGGGACAACCCACGCCGACACCGACGCCGACCAACACACCGACGATCACGCCGACCGCCACGCCGACCAATACCCCAACGATCACGCCGACCGCCACACCGACCAATACCCCGACGATCACGCCGACCGCTACACCGACCGGCACGCCGACGATCACGCCGACCGCCACGCCAACCGGTACCCCGACCCCGACGTCGGCTACACCGACCAGTACCCCAACGGTCACGCCGACTGCTACACCAACCAGCACCCCGACGGCGACTTTGTCCGCCACCCCGACGCTTACGCCGACGATCGTCCTGCCTACATCCACGCTGACGCCAACGATCACGCCCTTCGCGACGCCCACGCCGGTCAGCGCGCCCACTGGAACCGGCAGCGGCGTGATTGCGCTCATGGCGATAATGATCATCATCGCCTGGCTTGCCGTCCGTTCCACTCGCAGCCACTAGTGTGGCTTGGCGTTGATTCGCGGAAGAATTCGGCATTACGAACGAACTGCCTGACCCAGCCGAACGTACCATCGGCAGGTTGCACGCGCGCGAAAGACTCGAATTCACCGAGTCTTCCTAAAGGTCACTTGTCCGACGAAATCCGCTGCTCCCAACGCTATGCGTGTTGCAGAATCGTCTTCATTTCCAAACGGATGGGGGTTCAGCCAAGAACGCAAAAGGGCTTTGCGCGAGCCCGCGATCAGGGGATGTAGCCTGCTCCTTCGACCAAGTGCTTTCGTGCGCCAAGCATCGCGCGGACAAATTCGCCCGGCAACGACGATCTGATCGAGCGGGCATACCCCTTCATTCGCGTGCTCGCAAGGTCAATCGCTCAGACGCAGGCCCTGCCCAGCGATGAAGCCGTCGCGCAGGGAATCGGCAATGCCCTGGAAGGTCCAGCGGGCATAGCGGCCCGTGACCTGGATGCCGTGGTGCAAGAGCGTGGTCACGGCTTCTTTCACCCAGGTGCTTCCCGGATGACTCCACGTATACGCAACCTCCACCCAGGAAGGATCGAGAGCTTCGACGCGGCCGATGAAACCCCATTCCTGAAGCTCCCGAACGGTCGATTCGGCATAGCGCGCGACCTCGTCCGCAAATGGTTTGCCGCCGCCGCGGTAGGATCGCTCCACGTAGATCGAACAGGCCTGCCTGCCTTCGCGCAGCGACGCGGGCAGAAAATGCGGACGCACGTTGCTGTAGAACCCTACGCGATGGAAGCCCGAACGTGAACGCGGAATATAGAGCCAGTGATCGTCGGGACACAGCCGCCCGCGCTCTGCACCGATGTTGAGAACGAGCACCGAGGTGTAGGGGTCGGCGGGGGCGTGAGTCGCGATGCCACAGAACGCAAGGAGTTGGTTGAGCGGCAGCGTGGAAAGCAAACGTCCGTAGCGCAGCGTGCGCCCATCCTCAAGGGTGAGCGCACGCGTCGCCGGATCGATCGCGGCGACGCGTTGCCCGCAGCGCAGGTCCGCGCGTTTTGCGAGCGCGCCGATCAGCGCATCGAGGCCATCGTGCGGATACAGGAAGCGGACGTTGTATCCCGCCGGCTCCGCATCACCCTGCGCGCCTCGCAGCACCTGGCGCCGGTCGAGCGGCGTCTTGTATCCGTCCTGCGGCGCGATCTCGCGCCACAGACCCGCGGTATACGCCTCGTGGAACGGATGGAAGAAGAGCGCGGCGAGCGTGGGCCCGAATTGCGCCTCCAGCCACTGTGCCATGGTTCGCGCTTCCTCGCCTCCTACCGCCGACATCATCTCATCGACGGCACATGCGGCGATCTCCGGCGCAAGCTCGCGCAGGTGATGCTGCAGCGGGAATCCCACGTAGCGCTTCTCTTCGGGAAAGAACACCGACGAAATACGTTCGATCGCATCGCAAGGTGCCAGCGCCTGCACGATGGCCAGCACGTCGGGGTGTCCACCGAAGATCCAGTGACCACCGCCATGCTCGAAGCGATACGCCTCCCCATCTGCTCCAGGCGAATCGAGACGCTCCGGAACGTTCCGACGCATGTAGTAGGAAGAGCAGATACCGCCGGGTCGATGCTCCGCCTCAAGCACGGGCGCGCCGGACGCGATGCCTGCCGCAAGTCCGGTGACGCCGCCGCCTAGGATCAGTTTGTCGTGGTATTCGTGCGCCATCTCGACCCGAGCATGCCACCTCCGAATCAGTGACAATGATCCACGCGTGAGGCAAAGGGGAAGGGATTTGTACCAGGCAGCGAGTGTAGCATCGTCTCCGTTCGAGTCCGCGAACGATGCGCCGCAACTCTCCGTTGTAATGCCGGCGTACAACGAAGAAGACAACATGGCCGGCGCCATCGATGATGTCCTGCGCCATGTGTTCTCTGTCGTGCCGCGCTCCGAGTTCATCGTCGTCGACGACGGCAGCCGCGACGAAACTGCGCGCATCGCGTCGAGCCTTGGCGCTGCCGACCCGCGCATCAGGCTGCTGTCGCAGCCGAATGCCGGCCACGGCCCCGCACTCGTGAACGGCATCCGCTCGGCGCGAGGAACCTTCTGCCTCCTTCTCGACAGCGACCGGCAAATCGATCTGCAGGATTTCGCGCAGACCTGGCGCCTTGGCGAGACGCACGATGCGGTGATCGGCGTGCGCCAGCATCGCCACGATCCCACCCATCGCCTGATCCTGACTCGCGGCCTCAGGACTGCGCTGCGTACCCTGTTCCGCGTGCGCGCGGCCGATGCCAACGCTCCGTACAAACTGATACGTCGGGAAGTCGCTCTGGCCGCGCTGGCCAGCATGCCGCCGGCACCGCACATTCCGTCCGTGCTGCTCACGGTCTACCTCGCTCGCCGTGAGCATCGAGTGGCGGAACAGCCGGTCACACACTTCGCCCGAACGGCAGGACAACCCTCTTTGCGGCTGCGCCGACTCGCGGTGTTCTGTCGCGGCGCTTTCTCCGAACTGATGCGTTTCCATCGCGCACTGTCTCAACGGACATGAGCAGCGGCATCGCACTCGCCTGGAGCGACGGCTCCTTCGTCTACGCGCTGCGATGGTGGGCCACCCTGCTGCTGCTGAGCGCGAGCGGATTGCTGCTCGCCGAACGCGGACTGTGCCATTGGCACGATCGCGGCTGGGCCATTTCGCGACCGCTGTTCCTGCTTGCGCTGGCTTATCCCATTTGGGCCCTCGCGCATTTTTTTTCGGTGTTCACGACGGCCTTCCAGTGGAGCGGCGCAGGTATTCTGCTGCTGACGGGTCTGCTCCTGCGTTTCAAGGCGGGCGCTCCGGCCCGTGAAGCGTTTCCCCTGCGCACACTTGCCTTCGCCGAACTGCGCTTCTTGCTGGCCTTCGCGTTCTACCTCGTCATGCGCGGCTTCAGCCACGATCTCATCGGGCTGGAAAAATTCATGGACTTCGCCTTCGTCAATTCCGCTGAGCGAAGCGCCACCATGCCGCCGCCCGATCCCTGGTTCGCCGGCTCGCCGATCAACTACTACTACTTCGGCCACTATCTCGCCGCGTTCCTGTGCAAGCTCACGGGCGTTCCGCCCGCGTTCGGCTACAACCTGATGCTGGCCACGTTGTTCGGATCCGTTTTCCAACTGAGCTACGCGCTGGTGATGGAGCTAACTCCGGGGGTGCCACAGACACTGCGCAGCATCATGTCGGCGATCACGGCGACCTGGCTCACGCTCGGCGGCAACATCCACGGCTTCTTCTACGGTTTCATCAAGCCCTGGCTCGTCGACGCCGGCTGGATCGCACGGCCAGCACAGGCGTTCCTGTTGTCCGATCCGACCCGCTTCGTCGGCCACGACCCACCGACCCAGGACAAACTGATCCACGAGTTTCCCGCCTATGCGTTCTACGTGGGAGATCTGCACGCGCACCTTTCCAATCTTCCGCAGGTGCTATTGCTCCTGGCCGTGTTGCTCGAATGGGGGCGCCGCAGCGCTCAAGGTACGCAGAAGGCGCGCTTCGTCTGGCTTGCCATCGCGGCTGCCCTCGTCGGCATTTTTTCAATGGCAAACAGCTGGGACGCGCTGATGTACGCGGGACTGCTCGGCGTGCTGCTCGTATTGCGCGGCCTCGCTGCTGTGCGCCATGGGGCGCGCACGCTCGGCGTCGCGGTAAGCGAAGGCTTGCTGGCCGGCATCGTCGTCGCCGCGACCGCGCTGCCTTTCTTCCTGCACTTCGAGCCGCACTCGGACGGCTTTCACCTCACCCACAGCCACACGCCAGCGTGGCAGTGGATGATCCTGTACGGCGAGCAGGCGATGCTCGGCCTGCTCGGCTGCGCGCTCGCCTTTTCGAACTGCGCCCGACGGCTTCAGCCTGAGTCGCGCTTCCTTGCCATGCTGGTCGGGTTCGGCATCGTCTTCGCACTGGTCCCAGAATTCGTCTACCTGAAGGACATCTATGGCGCGGAATTCTATCGCGGCAACACCGCGTTCAAGTTCGGCTTCCAGGCCTTCACGCTGCTCACCATCGCCGCCGGCGTCGCCGTTGCCATGATCGCGGCGCTTCCGCTGTGGCGCGGACGCACTGCGACGCTGGTTCTGGCACTCGAACTCACGCTGGTGCCGCCCTTGTACTATGGCTGGTTCGTCCTGCAGGGTGGCCTCGGCGTCTGGCGCGAGCGCGAGTGGACCCTGGACGGTCTGCGCTATGTCGCCCTGTCCTACCCGGAGGACGCGGCGGCGATTGCCTGGTTGAAGCAACAGCCGCGCGACGTGGTCGTGGAGGCAGTCGGTGACAGCTATACCTATGCAGCGCGCATCGCCGCTAACACCGGTGGGCCCGATGTGCTGGGCTGGCCGGTGCACGAGCAACTCTGGCGCGGCAGCAGCCCGCAAGTATGGGAGCGGCGCGACGATGTCGCCCACTTCTACACGGGCCGCGATGCGGATGCCGCACGCCAGTTTCTTGCCCGTTATCACGCGCGCTGGATTGTTGTAGGCGGTTTCGAGCACGAACGCCATCATGAGCTCGACGCAGTTTTTTTCCAGTCACTGGGACGGGTCGTGTTCCGCAGCGGCAATACCTTCATCGTCGAGGTTCGACCGGAGCAATGAATTCCGGCAGTGGCGATATCTGCACCATGCGGAAAAGCGGTGCCCCCCTCGGGTCGTACAGCGTTTGGAGTATCTGGCGCACAACCGGGCACCCACTGTGCTCGAGTGTCACATAACGCTCCTCCCGCAAGATCCATACTTGCGTCCGCGCCTCGTCCAGCACGCATGGCGCTTTCGCGTTTCTCACCTTCACCGCTTCGCGTTCCGCACCGGTGAGATAGAAATCGATCAGCGTCTCGTTGCCGTTGAACGCCGCGTGCGTTAGTCGTATCTCCCCATACCGGTCGAGATTTGCTTTTATCCAGGCAAATACTTCGCGCTGCCCTGTCTGCACGCCATAGAAACCGTAGTCGGAGTAGGACCGGATTGCGGATGCGAAGACATAGTGATTCAAGGCGAACAGGTTGATCGCCAGCAGCGCGCCGACGGCAATCCGCGTCTGTCGCCACGACGCGGCGAACCATTGCCCCAGGAAGGCGAGCCCGGCTGCGGTCAATAGCAGATAGACTAGGCCGACCGGCATGCTGCGCAAGGGATTTACCGCCACCAACACCGCGGGGAAAGCCCCCACCGGCAGCAACAAGATCACCGCGCGGATCTCCGGCCGACGGCGGAATTCGATCAGGCAGACGAGTGCTCCCAACAGCGTAAGGGGGAAAAAGTAAAAGGGAATGAGCCCCATTCCGGGAAGCGTATGCCGTTCCCGGGACTCGAAGCGGACCTCGCTGCTGAACCAGTAGTGCGGATCGACGATGGTGCCGAGTTGCGGCAGCGCCTGATCCAGATGCATGCCGCCGAGATCGTTCAGGCGCCCAAACGCAATTTCCGGACGAAACAGCGCAGCCATCAGATAGGGAGTGACCAACAACGTCGTCAGCAGCAGGAGCAGCGTCGTGCGTCGCCATTGCACGAGCGTGCCGGGCAGCCACGCGAGCAGCAGAACGACCAGCGTCATCGGCGCCCAGCCGCGTGCCGGCGTATAGGAATAGAAGCAGAAGGCGAAAGCAAGGAGAAAACAGGCCCACGTCGCGATCTCTCGCCTGACGGAGCGGGACTCCGTCGGATCGGTGCGCCACAGCGAACCGAACGACGCAACAACAATCAGCCACGCCGAAGCCGAAATCACGACTTCGAAACCGGTTCGCGTATGCAGATACCAGAACGGCGCGCCATAGAACACGAGCGGCACGAGCGTCCAGCAACAATTCGCGGGAAAGATTCGCCTCACAAAGAACGATGCACCGGCGACGCCGATGAGGCTCGCCACTGCAGCGCAGGCGCGGACCACTATTTCGCTCATGCCGAATAGAGCCTGGAACGGCAACAGCCAATACACCGACAGCGACAGCTGATAGGCGCCGTAACCGCGAATGAAGAGAGGCCACAACACACCCGCACGGTCTCTTCCGGTGGATAGCAACGACTGCGCCTCGACGGCCGGGATGGCCTCGTCGCAGAAGAAATAGAGGGGAAAATCGGTCAGGCGATAAAAAATGACGAACGCCGCGATGACCAGGGCGAGCGCAAAAGCGAGCAGGTCGCGGGAGCGTTTAGACGACATGTCGGCAAGGGCCGGGGAAGTAACGGATTCTATCCTCGCATCCGCAAGAATGCCGCGACTGACGAAAACCAGCGTAGAATTGAGTTTCCATCGGCCCGAATCGTCCTATGTCCGACAAGGCGCTTGCAGCCTTACTCGCGATTCGGCGCGCGATTCACGACGGGACCCTCTTCACAATGGCGCTCGCCGCCATGCTGAGCACCGGGTCCGCGGTTTGGGCGGTAAGACAGCCCGACAACAAGGAAACGATTCTTCCCTGGCTGTTCGCACTCGGGCTCGTGATTGCGGCCGCCATGCGTTGCGACAGGGTTGCCATTCGTCGCCCCTGGTTCACAACGGAAAGGCTGCGCAGATCGAGGTTGGAGATCGGCCTCGTCGTGGCGCTCACCCTGCTTGCTTTCGGCCTGCGCCTCTACCGGTTGAACGATTTCCTTCCGCCGTTCCATGGCGACGAAGGAGAAATGGGTACCTTGGCTCGCGCCGTTCTCGACGGACGCAACCGGCCTTCGTATTTCGGCACCGGCTGGATGGACCATCCTTCGCTTTTTTATTACCTCCAGGCTGGGAGCCTCGCCCTGTTCGGGGACAGCGGGACGGGGCTGCGCATGCTGTCAGTCATGTTCGGATCTCTGTGTATCCCCCTCGTCTACGCGATTGGCCGCACGGGCTGGGGACCGGCGGCAGGAATTACCGCCGCAACTCTGATGGCGACATCTCACCTTTGCATCCAATACAGTCGCATCGCGCTCAACAACATCGAAAGCGTCTGGGCGATATGCCTCGCGATGCTCCTGCTCGTTCGCATGGGGGCAAAGGAACCGGCAAGCAGCGTCATACGATGGCCGATGACACAGCATGCGCTGCTGGGGATCGTCCTGGGATTGAGCCAGTATCTCTATTACGGCTCCCGCCTTGCCATTGTCGTGACCGCTGCCTTGCTTCCTGTCCTTTGGTGGCAACGCCGCTCGTCGTTGCGCGGCATCGTCATGGCCATGGCGGCGGCTTGTGTCGCTCTCGCGCCGCTCCTGTGGAACTACGTGCGTTTTCCGGCGACATTTCTCAGCCGCTCGCTCACAGTGTGGGCATTCAGCGACGCAAACGTCGCCCACGCATTGGGGTCTGGAGCTTCGTTGCCGCATGACTTCTGGCGGCTTCTTCTTCTTCAGTCGCGGCAGACATTCGGCTTTTTCGTGGCGTTCGGCGATGCCACGGCCTTCTACGCCGGTTCGATCCCGGCGTTCGACGCCATCACGGTCGTGCTTTTCTGGTCCGGTCTCCTTGTCGTTCTGAGCCGCCTGCGTCGCTTCCAGGAACTCGCCCTGTTTGCCTGGTTCGCTCTGGGTGTGCTTCTTGCCGGCATCCTGACGAATGATCCGCCAAACGGGCCCCGGCTCATCATGGTGGTTCCGGCCGTATTCCTCATCGCCGGCGCAGGCATGCATTTCCTGTACGGCATAGGCCTCCGCGTGCTGCCCAGGCAGGGGCTCTGGGTCGCGAGCGCGGCAGCCGCCATCGCAATTCTGGCGGCAAACCTGCAGTCGTATTTCGTTGACTACGCAAACCATCCCTATGGACTGCTTTCGGCACGGATCGCGCACGAACTTCGTGCCGCCCCACCGGGTTATCGCAGCTATCTTCTGGGCGAGCCTGTATTTCGCGCCAACCATGGAACGCTACGCTTTCTTGCACCCACATCACACGTCATCGACGCGAAGCGGCCCGAGGACGCGAGCATCCGGCCCGGCGAAGGGTTGCTGCTGATCGTGTTGCCGCACCGGATCGCCGATCTGGCTGCCGTGCAGGCTCTCTTCCCGGGAGGAGAGACGTCTCAAGCCAGCGACCGCAACGGCAACGTCCTCTACACCGTCTATCGTCGTTCACCGCAAACGCAGTGACGACGTGTTGCGCGGATGAACTAAATTTCATGCGCGCGGACTGCCGCGCAAACCCTTGTCGTTGCTGGATTCGGCGTGGCGACCTGCCTGCGCAGGGAGCCACCTAAACAATTCTTCATATCCGCGATGATGAAAACTTGCCGCTCGACAGCATAATTGCCTCGGCAAGTTTCTGCCTCAAGGTATCTTCGTCCATGCAAGGCCTCGTTCGCATCGCGCTGTCGCGCCCGTACACGTTCGTCGTGCTGGCGCTGCTGATTCTCATCATCGGCCCGCTCGCGGCGTTGCGCACGCCGACCGACATCTTTCCGAACATCAACATCCCGGTGATTGGCGTCGCCTGGCAATACACCGGCCTGCCGCCGGACCAGATGGCCGGGCGCATCACCACGCCGTTCGAGCGCGCGCTGACGACGCTGGTCAACGACATCGAGCACATCGAATCGAACTCGTATACCGGCTTCGGCATCATCAAGATCTACTTCCATCCGGGCGTGAACATCGCCACCGCGAACGCGCAGGTGACGACGGCGGCGCAGACGA
>Ga0105240_10012021_pt1 | contig 12000 bp, 10 predicted proteins | sample KBSC54metaG_FD_80426 | JGI IMG/M metagenome (GOLD analysis project Ga0105240, IMG submission 80426) | Corn rhizosphere microbial communities from Kellogg Biological Station, Michigan, USA - KBS C5-4 metaG | ecosystem: Host-associated > Plants > Roots > Rhizosphere > Soil | place: Michigan, USA...
CCTGGTCTGAACCAGCTAGGCGAACCCTGGCAAAATCTCGACCCGACCCACGACATCCGCAAACGGCTCAAGTTTGAAAGCAACTCGGCCGCGGCCATCCTCGCCGAGCACGTGATCGAGCACGTTCCTTTTCTACAAGCGCTCGGCTTCTTCCAGGAGTGCCTGCGCGTGCTCGAGCCGAACGGCGTTCTGCGGATTGCGTTCCCCGACGTCGGTCGGTTCATGGTCTCGCAGTGGCCGGAGTTCGCGCTGAACAAGGCCGCGCTTCGTTACGCTGAGGGGCTCAGCCTTCGGCCGCAACTGGAGTTTGGCGGGACGCCGCTCGATCAAACACGTGCGGCGCTCTGGCAAATGCTCACGGGCTGGGGGCACCAGACGGCCTGGACCGAACGCAGTGCCGCCGGCGCGCTCCTCGTCGTCGGTTTCAAACATGTGTGCCTGCGGGACTACGGCTGCGGCGAGCTCAAGAACGTTGACGGTCATCACCGAGATGTGGGGCCCGAGCTCGCGCTACTCGAATCAACCATTTTGGAGGCGCGAAAATGAAAAACACGCTCGTGGTGATGAGCTCCAACCGTGAAGTCGAAAAGCAGACGAAGAACACGCTGCAAAATCTGGGGAACCTGGGCGCAATGCTGCTCATGGAAACGGGCTCGGCGGACGTCGCGTTCGCGCGCTGCCGCGCACTCTCGTGGGCCTGCGAAAAGCTCCGCGAATACCCAAACCGCGACATCGTGTTGATGCTCGACGACGACATGGAGGTACCACCCGAGACCGCGCAAGCGCTCGCGGACAAAGCGCGCGAGCTCGGACGCGCCTGCTCAGCCGTCTACGCGACGCTTACGGCCAAGGTCGCCGCGTCGCGCTGGCCCGGCCATCCCGGCCTGTGGCTCGTTGGATTGGGTTGCGTCGCAATCCCTCGCGCGCTGCTTTTGGAGCTCGAGGAGCGTTCGGAATCCTTCGAGCTGAACGGCAGGTTCTACAGCGCGTTCACCTGGAGCGGTCCCGAGAAGGGCGGCTGGATCTCGGAAGACTTCCGGCTGTCCATCAATCTGGGCGGCGTTCACCTGTGCCCACTGCCGGTGGGCCACATCAAGAAGGGCGCGCTCTGGCCGGACGACGAGACGATCGAGCAGCTGGCCAGCGGGCGCCCGCTCGACCCGTCAGCGCCAAGAAAACCACCGGGGGCGGCGTTGCCCTCGTTGCAACAGCAGTTACCAAACGGAGGACACTGAACATGACCGATGCACCGATTCGTCTCTCTCCATCCGGCCCCGTCATCGGCAAAGCCGGTTCACCCGGGCCAGGCGCACGCCTTCGTCTCGCCGAGGCCACGAGCGTCATGGGCGGCTCTCTGGCCATTCCGACGGTTCCTGAAGTCATTGCTCCTGATGGGCTCGGCGCCTCGCCCGCGCTCGTGCTGACGCTCGACTCGCCGAAAGAGGCGCTTCACTACCGGGCGAACCTCGCGCTCGACGTGATCAACACCGCGACGAGCCCCGGCGGCGAAGTCGTGCTGTGGCTGGACGTTTCAACCGACGGGGGCGCGACGTACACGAGTCACGCGAGGAATGCCCACGTCATCAACTCGAGCGACACAGCGATCGAGGGCCGTCAGATGCAAGTCTGGCTTCCCCTGACGCTCGGCAGCGCCCTTGGCGTGAGCGATTCCACCCCGACGCCCAGCATCAAGCTACAGGCGCGTATCAACCGGGTGCTTGGCTCGGACGGTGTGTTGGTGAGCTCGCTGGGAACGTCGGATGGGGGCGCGCCGATCACGGGGTTGAACGGGACGATCCACATGGAATTGGAGGAGTGCTTATAGGCGCACGATCGGGCCTTCTCGAGGAAGTGCAATCCGCGAGATCGACAGAAGCGGCGAGCGGGCTTAGTCGGGCAGTTGGAGGGCCGAATCCTCGCGCCGCGGGCGGATTCGGCACGCCAGCCGCCGTTCTAGTGCGCGTAGGCGGCTACAGTCGCGGCCGAGGTCTCTCGTTGATCTGGCGTCGCGGGAGGGCGACTGAGAACGGCTCGTGGTTCTAAGATCGACGCCTCGCGCGTCGGGCCGAATCGCTCAGGTACTGCTACCAACACGGGCCGTTCCAAGAAATCCCAAGAATTGGGGTTCCTGCGTTCCGCTGAGAAGCTCGATTGTTATAGGGCAGCAGGGAACTCGCTCGGCCTGCTAAGCTAGCACTTGTCATGAACGCGATGGGCGACGGTCGCCGATCGGCCGCTTCCGCGGACAGAAACACTTGTGATGACGACGCTCGATCGGGGCAGGTACGAAATTGTCCGCATTCTCGGGGAGGGGCCGCACGAATTCTCTACCGTGTACGAGGCGTACGACACGACTAAGGGCCGACGGGTCGCTATCAAGTGCCTGCCCCTCGATGGCCCTCGCGGCGAGATCGCCCGTTCAATGTTCAAAAAGGAAGTCGAATCGCTGGACGGTTTGGAGCATCCGGCGATCGTTCAACTCCTCGGTCGCTTCGAGGAGAGCGACAAACTCGGCGTGGTACTCGAGCTCATCCCAGGTGGAAGAACTCTCGAAGCTCTAATTGCCGATGTGCGCGCGGAACGGGAGCAACCGCTTTCCCTCGAATGGTGTCTGCAACAGCTTGGCCAACTCCTGGCGGGTATTCAGATGGCCCACCACCGAGGAGTTATTCACCGCGACATTAAGCCGTCGAACATTCTCCATGACCCGAGGAGCGGGGACCTCAAGCTTGCTGACTTCGGAGTGGCCCAGGTGCTGCATCACTATACACGCGGCGCCCCTGGGAGAACGCTGCGCGAATTCTATACGTTACCCTATGCCGCGCCAGAGCAGGTACTCGGCCGTCAAATCGGCTTCCCCGCCGATCTTCATGCCTTTGGCGTGTTGGCTGGCGCGCTGCTCGGCTGGGTCCTGCCTGAACCCGACTTCAGGCCGCAACAGATCATGGCGCTGGTTGCCCCTTTGCTCGACGAACTGCCCGAGACGGATGCTCGTCAGCGTCTACTCGAAATGCTCGGGGCGCTCGTTCACCAAGACCCGGTCATGCGCCCCAAGCCTTCGGAAGTTGCTCCCGTATTCAGAGAAGTGCTGGAGGAAGCCGATGAACAGACAACCGTGCCCCTCCTTGTGAGCGGAAACGCCCTCAGACGCGCACGGACATTTGGCGTTGAGTCTGAAGCAAGACTGCTCGAAGACCTCAGCCAAGCCCTGCGGGCCGATTACCGAGTGGAAAAAGACCAGGCCGGCAACGACTCGTTTGTCATTCGCTGCTACGGCAAAAGCGTCTGGGCGCTCTGTCGACCTGATGTGAATCTTCGAGGGGGGCTCGTTGTTGTCGACGCTGGCCGCAGCCCTCCCATCCTCCATCAAGCGCATCGCGCGCAGGCAGCGGCGATTCCGATCGCAGTCGAGCCGGGGACGGGCGACGCCGAGGCGCTCATCGCGCCAGCCTACGCAGCCCACCTGCAATCTCAAGAAAAGGCAGCCGCGGTGGCCAGCAAAAACGACCTCTTGAGAATTGCACGCTTCGTTCTCCGGCGTCAGCGTGAGCGCCTTCTCGAAATGAAGTTCGAGTACCGGTTGCTCGATTCCACCGGGCAGGCAGATCGCCCGCAAGGCGTGACCGCAACACAAGGAACGCAGATTACGCTCCTTGTCGTTGGAGTTGTGCGCGGGGCCGAGATCAGCGATGGCACGATCAACGATGGGTGGGACAAGTCACTCGGGACGCAGTCGACGATTCTGATGAACGGAAAGCGGTTTGCGAACTACCAGAGCCACAGCCGGGAAGCGCGTACGCTCACCCTTCGCGTTACGAAGAAGACGAAAGTGAACGCATCCGGCTTCGTTCAATTGAGCGACGTGGCCATCGAAGCCTCGCTGAAGCGACAGGAACAAGCTCTCGATCGCTTGATCGCTGACGAATGCGTCAACCCACGGCTCGGACGATTGCTGCTCGACCCGTCCTTAAACGAACTCGGAGAGCTGCTGACGTGCGAGGTCCTTCAGGAAGAACTCGAGCCGAAACTGGAGATCGAAAAGCTTGTACAACGGGCGACGGCGGCCCGTGACTTCTTCTTGATTCAAGGGCCACCCGGTACTGGAAAGACTGCGGTCATTGCTGAAGTCATTGGCCAGATTCTCGTTGCTGATCCCGCCGCCCGAATCCTGCTGACGTCGCAGTCCCACGCGGCTGTCGACAACGCCCTTGAGCGCCTCTCCACGCTCGCGGGCCGGCGGCCGAAAGGATGGCGGTTGCTCAGGGACGTTCCTGAAAATGGTCAACGTTCGAGTGCGCTGAACCTGGACGCGACGTTTGACGCCTGGGTTGTGGAAACCAGAGCTCGAAGTACCGAAGCGCTAAAGTCGCTTGCGCTTGCGGAACCAGAGAAAGTCGCCGACGTCCGCCTAGCCCTGGGCCGGTGGGTCGACGGCTTGGCGCAACGGGCGGACGTCCGCGACGACTATGCGAGGTCCGTGAACGTTTTTGGGGTCACTTGCATGCGAGTGCCTACGCTCCGCAGCGTGCTGCGCGAGGAACGCGTGCGAATGGATTGGGTGATCGTCGACGAGGCAGCGAAAGCGACGCCCGCCGAGGTTCTGGTGTCACTCGCCGTTGGCAAGCGGTTCGTTTTGGTTGGAGACCACCGGCAGTTGCCACCGTACCTAGACAATGAAACCGCAGCCGACGTTAAGCAGGCCGGGATCGAGGTTGATCGAGCGAGGCGCTCGCTATTCGAAGAAATCTTCGAGCGACTGCCTGCAGCGAATCGCGCTGTCTTGCAGCGCCAGCACCGCATGCACCGTTCAATTGGGAATCTGATCAGTACACTCTACTACGCTGATGTCGGAGGGCTCGTGACTGCCGTTCCCGACTCGGCGCGCGAATTGCGGATTGCACGGTTCTCGGGTGAAAACCGAGTGCACTGGTGCAGCATAGACGGTCGCGAGCGAGGTGTTGGAACGAGCTGGTGGAACGAGGAGGAAGTCAATGGCGTACGCGCCTTGCTCATCTGGCTGGAGAAAGCAGCGAAGCAGGTTGGGGCACAGTACTCGGTCGGCGTCATCGCTCCGTACCTGGAGCAAGTGAAGCGGCTGAACCGTGTCATCCGGCCTCGCGCCAACGGAAACCACGCCCTCACCGTTGAAATCGATACCGTCGATGCCTTTCAGGGGAAGCAGGTAGATATCTTGGTGTATTCGCTCGTGCGCACGAATGGTGCGAAGAATCCGTTCCTCACCGATGCACGAAGGCTGAACGTCGCTTTCTCCAGGGCCAAGCGGCTCCTTTTGATCGTCGGGAACCGTGGCCGAGCGCAAAACATCGCTGGGTTATCCGACGTGATGAAGCACATCCCTGCGTCGAACTACTTTCGCCTACGGGACCTGCCATGACTCCGCAAGAGCTGCTAGCCGAGGGATTTGAACACGCCGACACACACTCCGTCGGTGTGCCGTACTCGGTTTGGTCGGTCGATCTCGAGGTGGAAGAGGATCGCGAGCTACGGCTTCTTGAAGAGACCGTCCTCCGGCTCATCCGAGCGGGAGTCCGTGAGCGAACACAAATCGGCGAACTCATGGGCCTTGCCGAGGACATCATCCTATCGTCCGCGCTGCGTGACCTGCTCACGAAGAACGCGATCACGTTCGGCGATGTCGGTGCTTCCTTCGACATCAACCCGCTCGGTCTGGAGATGCTGACCAAAGCGACGTCTCGTGAAGCTCGAAGCCACCGTGACGTGAAGGTGTGTCACGACCCTTACCTCGATAAGCTCCAATGGTTTGAAGGCGACGACGAAGTATGGGTGTCGGTAAATGAGCTCGGCCAGCTTCATCCATTGCCGGCGCCTGCACCGCTTTCAGAAGCCAGCCTTGAGGCCCGGCATCGCGAGTTGCAGCGATTAGTCGAGATCGATGGCATGCCCTCGGACGCTCCGCTTGAGCGTGGCCAAATAAGGCCAAAAAGAGAATTGGTACGAGTGACAGCGATCCGGCATGCCTTCTGGTATTGCCGCGTCGAGCTCGAAGTCTGGTGCGACCGACAATCGGGCGATCGGCAACTCCGCGTCGTGCGCGATGGCGGCGAACAGACGGAGATTTCCGAGGCCGTCATGGACCTCCTGGCAGAAGGACAAGACATTCTTCCGGCGTCCAAGTCGGCGAGTAAGAGCACTCCGCAAGTACGCGACGGTCGTAGCCCGTCAGGGCGGTGACCCCTTGCGTGAAAGATGACTCGTATGTCGCGTAGACAAAGGCGGCAAGGACCCCCGTTGCCAATTCAGCCGGATCAGCAGCCGGGGCTCATGAAGGGGCGCCACGACCCTGCGCAAGGGCTTCCCAACAAGGACAAGCTGATGTGGCTCGGCGCACTGCAAGAATTCTTGGGGCAAGCCTGGCTGAGCAATCCAGTAAACCAGTCGAACCCATTGGTCCAGCTTTGGGATCGACTCGACTGGGGGGCCTCTTGTGAATTGCTGACGTTCGGTCGTGCTCTTGCTGGCATGCGTGGCGCGTCGTCGAAATCTTGGCTTGAGGATCATGCGCGAAGAATGCGCGGGCACGATTTGAGTGGTGCGCGAGGTTCGGCATTCGAAATTCTACTCGCCTCCATGTTTGCTACGGAACAGCAGCAAGTCCATTTGCCGCCGCCCAGCGAGCCAGGCTACGATCTAACTGTCGCGGTTCCATCGGGAAAGCGTTTGCGCGTCAGCTGCAAAGCGCTCGCCCCAAGCCAATACGACTCGTCGTTGCGGTCGAGCGCGCGACGAGCTTTCGCCTTGTTGCGCGAGAGCTTACTTCCCGGTTCGGCTTTGCATCTTGCGATGCAATCGTCTGAAGGCAAAGCTGCGCTTCCTGCGGCCAATCAACTTCTTAACTTCGCGCGCGGCTATCAAACGTTGGCCTTTGGCGGGATTTCGAGAATGTCCGCTGGCGCCTGGAACGTGACGGTATTTCCGCTCCGGCGCTTGCATAATGCACCATTTAGCGCAGAGCGAGTGTCACTCGGCATTAGCGTTTTCGTGCATTCGCACGACGATCGCCAAAAACGCTTTTGCGACAAGATCGACGAGGCGTGCGCCAACCTCAGCGAGTATTTCCCAAGTGCATCGTCGCAGGAGGGTGCAATCGTCGCGATGCGCATACCCGAGGAAATCTCGATGTCCATGGCCGTGGCCTACACGCACGAGAGCGGTCTCGATCGGCACCCGAGCATATGCGCAGTCTTCCTCTTCAGGACGCAGGTTTGTGCGAATGGAGTTGATATCGCGCTGGGCCACGAGTTCAAGATCGTGACCAATCCCGGCGCTCAGTTTCCGCTAACCGACTACGCGCCGAGCAATACCCTCGCTGTATCGATGCTCTTCGGATATGTCCTCGGGGCGATACCTTTCGACACTCCGGCGTTGCCGTCGTATGTTTCGCCGATTCCGGCAGCTTCGCACGCGTTCGAACGTCAACATCACCACTACGTGTCGCACTATCGAGGAAGTCATATCCAGGCTGAGCCGCCGCCGCATCAGCTCGGCCTCTCTTGTGATTGGACTTTTCTCGGCCGCAAGCGCATCGACGTGAAGTTCATGAGCTGCGTCCCCGATCGGGATCTGACCCTGCTTTAGGAACCGCGCCACACGTGCTTTCGCGTGCCGATTTGGTTCGAACGAACGCGGGGGGCGTCGTGGGTTTGGCCGCCACCGCGACGACAGAATCGCCTGAAGATACGCGCAGCCCGGTCCTCAATTCTCAATCAAACCATGTGCCGTGTGTCCTCGGCGCAAACACTGTCCCCGAAAGTTCCTTGAAGAGTTTTTGGTAGATCGCGTCGCCTTCGGATTCGGATAAGTCCCGCTTCATGCGTTCAAGCCGTACCATCGCTCGTGCAAGCGAGCGAACCAGGTAGTACTGATCGTGAATCGTCGTAAGGCTGATGCTCTGACCAGAGAGTGGCCAAGCAATCGCGCGCTCGAGATACGCGCGGCTGCGCCCGCCGCCCGAACCTAGGCCCAGTTGAACGTCGTCGACTGTCAATCCGTGATCGATGCCCGTGCGTTGCCAACCAGCCAAGCGCTCATGGAAACTGTCTCCCGCAACAAGCCGCGCCGAGAGGTGCCGACCAAAGGCCCACGCTTCTGAGTCCGCCAATCCTAAGAATCGAAGGTACGGCAGATTTCTGTCGAGACGCTTCTCCCGGACTACGGTCGTTTCGACCGTAACGCGGCGACTGAGCGGATGACCCGATGGGGGCAACCTGAGCAGTTTCACTCCACTCGCCGGTGCTTTGCCCAACCAATCAACATTGTCGGCTACTAGCAGAACTGACAGCGTGTCCCGTTCTGCGAGTTCAGTGTTGCCGAGGTACCAACGCAAGCGGAGCGCGAACTCCAAAAGCGCAAGACCGTGAGGGTTGTGCACTCGCCATGCGGATCGGAACTCTGGCTGAAGCGAGGCGACAAAGCCCTTCACCTCTGGTTGTGAGTACTGCCGGATTGTCCAGACCTGGCTGAACAGAATTGAGCACGATTCCTCTAGGAGCTCGAGGATTTCGTCGAACTGCGGTGAAATATAAAGTGAGCCTGCGCCGCGTTGGCTTGCGTGCCAGCGATGCGCCTCTCCCGTCTCCAGGGTGTTCACCAAGCGTTCGAATATCTCGTTTTGCCGGTAAGCTCGGCCGACGTACGCCACTGGCGTAGTATCAAGCACTGGCGGAGCGCCTTTCCAGTCGTCCACAAAAACGACCAAGTCCCGTGTCGCACCGGCTTCAATCTCCGTCCAACGATTTGTCATCGCGGCCCATCTTATAAAGAGTCTGTTCCGCGTGATCGAAGAACCGCAGCGGCTTCTCTGAGCACCGCGCGAACGGCGCTCGGCGCGGCGTCGGCCTCGTCAATGACGATCGGGTGCCGGTGCACCGGGTTGGATACTGTCATCCTTTCTCGATGATCGCTGGCTGGTGCGCCCGCCACGAGCACGCCTTAGCTGCCCTCAGTCGCGCCGATCTGCGCGTCCATAAACTCCTGGATCTGCTCCTTGCTCGGCAGCTCGAGCTGATACTTCGAAACGAAGAGCTGGTTCGGCAGATCAGCCAGCGCGTACTCGACCAGGGTGTGATCTTTGCGCGTGCAGAGCAACAGCCCCACGGGCGGGTTGTCGCCCGGGGTCATCATGTTGCGCTTGTACCAGCTGACGTAGGTGTTGAGCTGGCCGAGGTGCTCGTGGCTGAAGGCGGCGACCTTGAGCTCGAGCAAGACGTGGCACTTCAGGATGCGGTGGTAGAAGACCAGGTCGACGAAGCCGTGCGTGTCGCCGATCAAGATGCGCTTCTGCCGAGCTTCGAAGCAGAAGCCGTGACCGAGCTCGAGCAGGAACTCTTGCAGCTTGTCGAGCAATGCGTCTTCCAGATCCGATTCGGCCATCACCTCCTTGGCCTTCACGCCCAGGAACTCGAAGATGTATGGATCGCGAATGCTGAGCGCGGGGGACGCCGATTCAGCGCTGACTCGCGTGAGCTCGGCCAGCTGTTGCGGATCCTTCGACAGGCCCGAGCGTTGGAAGTAGAGCGCGCCGATTTGGCGCTTGAGCTCGCGAACGGACCAGCCGGTTCGTAGGGACTCGGCCTCGTAAAAGCCGCGCTCGACGTCCTCCTCCAGGTCGACCAGCTGTTCAATGTGGCTGTAAGAAAGCTTGCTGATCAGCTCTTTTGGGTCCGTCCGCAATAGTGGGGACGGTGTACCCACTTTCTCCAGCCCGGGCGGGGCGAGGCCAGCCAATTGTGGGGACAGCGTACCCACAATCTCCGGGTACAGCCTGTAGAAGCGCGCGTAGCGGTAAAGCTGCCGCTTGCTGCAGTTGCTGACGTTTGCCTTCGAGAGCTGCTCGGCCAGCTCAACGAACACTCCGTCGCCGTAACGCGCTCGGTCCGCACCGCGGAGCTCGTACTCGTGCAAGTACGCGCCGATCAGCCAATTGCGTAGGGTGAGGTTTACATTTACAGCGCGACTGGCCTGTGCGGCACAGCGCTCGTGCACGCTCAGGACGGCGGCCACCAATGACGGCAGGTCCAGTTCGGCATCAGCCACGATCCGCCTGCCCTTCTACGCTATTGCAGGCGAGCCTCCCGAGCTTCGCGGCCTCCCTCATGGGCTGCTGTCGCGAGGCGAATTCTGGCGTCTTCGATCGGGCCACGTCGCTACCTTCCAGGTCTAACTTGCAGTTGCCGGCACAAGGTATCGCCGAACGCGCGTGCGAGCCATGATCAAGTGCTGAAGGAATGCGGAAGTTGCTCGCACGATCAGAAACGCGCCAACGATCGGCGCGGCTACGGCGGCTCGCCGTTCAGACGAGGTCGGCACGATTTTCGACAGAGCGCAGGGTGTTCGTTTCCGCAGAATGCGCTTGCCCATGGAAAATTTAGTAATACAATATCTTCCATCCCATGGTCGACCTGACCACCACCGTCTGCGTCAAATTCCCGCCCGACGATCTGGCGATTCTCGACGCGCTCGAGCAATTCGAACGGCTCAAGCGCTCGGACATCGTTCGGCGCGCCGTGCGCGCGTATGCGGCGCAGCTAGGTGTTGAGGCTGAGCAGGGGACGAAACCCAAACGACCTAAACCAAAAAAGTAACCACAGAGGTGGGGCCCGCGCTGCGCTAACAGCCGGACCCCGGCCACGGAAGGGATTAGCTTCCATGACGGATGCGACGCTATCGCTGAATACGGACTCGATCCAATATCAAGTGCGGAAAACAACCGGGGAACTGTACGCGGGCGCTGAGAATTTACGGCTGATCGCCGCAGCTCTCGGGGACAGGGTAGGCGAACTGCCAGCCACGGCCGGCCCGGAGCAGCTGCGGCAGGTGGCAGCTATCGTGAAGACGCACTCAGCCGGCGTGCTGGCCAGCATGGCCCGGCTTGCGTGCAAGGCGGAGCGGCTCGAGTGCATCGCCGACATTCGCGACGCGTGTGAACCGGCGCCGACCCTGCTCGACGAAGGTTAGAACCTGCGGGAGCGGATCAGGGCGCGCGCAGAACGTTCGTCCGAGGCGTGCTCTGATCCCGCCGCCCTACAAAAACGACATTGCAAGGGCGCACCCATGCTCGACGACCGCGAGCATGTTCGCCATGTCCGCGTCGACCGATGCAGTTGAAGTCCCCAGAGTGCTGTCACGTGGGTTCAAAGAGAAATGGGCTCGGTGCGGACCAGCGCTCAGCCGACGGTGCCGCCGTGCCGCCGTGCCGCCGTGCCGCCGCGTCACGCTCGGTGCTGACATGGAGCGTCACGTCGAGCAGTCGCGTCTCACCCGGAGTGAGCTCGACGGTGCGCCGCTCGACGGGAGCGTTGGGGTGTTCGAGGCGCACGTAGTGGCTACCGGCGCTGAGCGGGATCGTCCGCGCGAAGGGCGTGATCTCTATTCTTGGGAGACTGGGCTCGCCTAATTTATTGTCGCCAACAGCTGGGCCGGGGCGAGCGAGGTGCGCGTCCGCGTGTTCGGCACAGGTGACGCGATGCCCAATAACCCGCCAATCCCCGTAGGCTACCGACTGATGCAGCAGCTGGCCGTTACCCCGGCAATGACCGCTTGGGCCGTGCAAATTCTGCGAGACCCGGGCAAGTACCCCATGTTCACCACGGTCACAAAGGCATTCGATCAACTGGATGTGCTCGCGCGAGTCGAATGGCACTCGGCAGATTTTCAAAACCACGCCGAGCATCGTGGCGTAACACTGTATGTTCCCATTCGTGCCGCCGTCGATGCGCCAGCCGCTGAGGGCATCGATCTCTCTGGCTATCAACCTACCGTCGATTGGACGAAGGTGGCCGCTTCAGGCATCGCGTTCGCATTCATCAAGGCGACCGAAGGCACGACGCTGCTCGATCACACGTTCGCTAATCATTGGGCACGGGCCAAGCAGGCCAACTTGCTGCGTGGGGCGTACCACTTCTTTCGCCCAAAGCAGGATGCGGCTGCGCAAGCTCGGTTCTTTCTTGCTCAGCTTCGTGA
>Ga0105240_10012023_pt1 | contig 12000 bp, 9 predicted proteins | sample KBSC54metaG_FD_80426 | JGI IMG/M metagenome (GOLD analysis project Ga0105240, IMG submission 80426) | Corn rhizosphere microbial communities from Kellogg Biological Station, Michigan, USA - KBS C5-4 metaG | ecosystem: Host-associated > Plants > Roots > Rhizosphere > Soil | place: Michigan, USA...
CAGCACCCCGAAAATGATGACAACTTTTTGCTTCAGATTCTTCTTCATTGGTCCAATTCTCTACTTCCAGAACTTCCAAAACTCGCTACTCACGTCCAGCTTCGTATTGCGATGACTAGTATCGGGCACAACTTCGGCCGTGCCTAAACTCCTGAATCTCAGCTGGGGCTTCAGGGCCCCTGAGGAACTCACCTCAGGCCCCCGGCGCTTCCTGGGTCGTCACCGAAGCGATTGCGCTCTTCGCAACCTCGATCTTGATGTTGTCCGGCGCCACGCGAATGATAATTGCATCGTCCTTGATCGAAAGGATCACCCCGCGGATTCCCCCCGACGTCGTCACCCTGTCGCCCGTCTTGATCCCGCCCAGCATCGCCTGCCACTGCTTCTGGCGCTTCTGCTGCGGTCTGATCATCACGAAGTACATCACAGGAACCAGTAACAGAAGCGGAAGCATGCCAATCAGGCCTCCCCCGCCGGCGGGCGCTGCCGCCAATACTGCCAAACTCATCGTCACTCTCGTCCTTTACTCGCGTCCCAAGTCCCCAATCACTCAGGCCGCAGGCAACTTCCGCCCTTCAGGCGGATGCCATTCAGTAGGTTTGTCTCCGGGAATCGGCCCGGCCTCCATACGCTTCCGGCTCAGGCTATGGAGCGAAAAACCACCAATTCGGCCGGCAGAATCAATCTATCTCTCCGCCCAATCCATCAACAGTGATTCGGCTCACTTTTTTTGCTTCCTGTTCGACAAGGTCCCCTCTCCGGAATCCGGCAGAATCTGCGCATTCCGAAAACCGCGCACACCCCACCCCACCTCAAAGAGAAGGCCTACTTGAGATAAGAAATGCGCAGCGGCAGGCATGTCAAGAACTGCCCCAGCTTCGATGCACTGGATTCATCGTCCTCTTCACCCGACGCCGGGCGTGCCAGCGGGAATCCACCCATCAACCACTCTCCAGACACCCATATCCCGAAGGGACGTGAGAACAACAGTCTGATTCAGCCTTCACTTCAAAAAAAGACCGCCCCGACTCCGCCGGGACGGCCTCTGAGGAATACCAATTCTCTACTGAACGTTCAACGTCAGCGTCGTTGTATGCGAAATCGACCCCGAAAGCGCCGTCACGCTGAACGTCTGCGCAACCGGCCCCGGACTCATTTTCGCGCTGCTCGAACCGCATCCAATGAAACCCACCGCCGCAACTCCGAGCAGTCCGAGCGTGAGGATCATCAGACGGGCCAGCAACCGCCTGCGTCTCCGCCACCCGATCCCCACCAGCAGAAAGCCCGGCAGCAGAACCGCCGCCACGGCATTCGCGCCCGGGGTTCGTACCGCCGTAGCCGTAACCGCCACCACCGATGCTCCCGTAGCCGCATCCACCGATGGGGCGTTCAACACACACATCACCGTCGCCGGAGCATTGCACGAAAACGTAAACACCCCGCGATAATTCCCTACCGGCGCAGCCTTCACCGAGAAGTTGGCAGCCTGCCCCGGCGTCACCGTCACGCTCTGCCGATCAGAACTCAACGCAAAGTCCGGCCCCGTGCCCGACGTGTTCACTGCAAGTGCCGCAAAGATGCCCAAGTTTCCCCCCGCCGAACCTGCCGTTAAATAGAGCGTGTCCGCATTCCCCACTGTGCCGTCTCCAAAAGACAGACTGTGCAGCTGAGGGTTCAAAATCGGATTCCCGTTGCCATCCTTCAAAGTCCCAAGAGATTGACCCGTGTTCGGGTCGAACGCATTGATCGCTCCATCCCCATAATTGCCAATCAATATGTCGTTCGAAAACGCGCCGAAGTTAGAGCTCGCCTGCACAATCGCTGTCGGCACATTCAGCGCCCCCGTGGAAGCGAATCTCCTCACGAAGACCCCTTCCAGGTCGTACATATCCACAAACCCGCTCCCAGCCCCCGGCAGCGGATCATGCTGTGCTACATCCTGCAAAGCATAAGCAACAAAAACATGATCACCGACCGCCTGAATGCTCCACGGCGCAAATCCAGCCGGCAGATTCGGATCCGTGAAGTCCCCAAGCGTCGCCAGATGCTCGAAAGACGGCGTGTACGTATCGATCAGCGCACGATGGAAGTCCGCTACCGCCAGATACGGCGCGCAGCAGTCCGGCGTCAGAACAGCCAACCCCGTATACTCCGCGCCCTGACCGCTGCTGTTGATCACCAGGATCGTCGTAGTCTTGATGTCGCCTTGGCTGTCCGCGTACTCGCCCGAAACGGTTCCCTGCCGCGTCGAAAACAAAAACGGCAACGGCAGCGGACTCTGCGGCGATGTGAACTCGCCGGTCGTGTTCGCGGCGATTCCGGTCGGATTCGCAGGAAGCGTCACCCCATCCGGTACTGCGAGCACTCCGCGCGGGTCCTGCACTACTCCGGTCCCGCTATAGCTTTCAAACTTTCCCTTGGCGTTCAGTGCAATCCGGAATGGCTGCCCCGCAGACCCCGCCAGTCCCCACGGATTCACAAGCGCATCGTCCAGCGTAAGTGCCAGTCCCGGCACATTCGACACCAGATTGGTCTGTGTGTAGTTGTTAGCCTGCGCATCCGCGGTCGGACCCGCGGCCACCAAAGCAAGCAAGAGGAATACTGAGGGGAAGGTCGTTCCGGCTTTCAAGGTCGTTCCTTATCTGAAGCGTTCAAAGCAAGCAGCACGATGAAACCGCGATCGCGGCCATCCCCACACCGCTGGCGTAAGAATCCCGCCGTGCTCACCCCAAAATGCTAAGTGGCAGTGCAGAACCACTTGTCACCGCGAAGTCATCGAGATGTCAATCCTTTGATTACGCCCGCGGCAGAAGTATTCATTTCCAAACGTCTTTTCCCTGAACCGGTCGGTTACGCTGTTGATCCGGCATCTGCGCGCGCTGAGTGCCCGTCTTCAGCAGGTTGGAGACATCGAAGATCAGCGATCAAGTGGGTGGCTCAGGTCAGAGGACTCGACACTAGTATCACGGGACGAGCGGGAACGCCCGGTTCATTTACGCTCTTGCGCACGTATAATTCGGCTTTCCTGGAGAACACACATGAGCACCATCCGAACCGCAATGGCCGCAGCAACACTGCTACTCACCGGTCTCGCGCTTCGAGCCCAGACGCTGCCGCCGGAGAAGACAGCGAACATCGACAAGGTCTTCGAGAAGTGGAACAAGCCAGATTCCCCCGGCTGCGCTCTGGGAATCTACAAAGACGGCCGGCTCGCCTATACCCACGGCTACGGCATGGCTAACCTGAACGACGACATTCCCATCACTCCCCAGACTGTCTTTCACGTTGCGTCCATGTCTAAGCAGTTCACCGCTGCCTCCATCCTCCTCCTCGCCGAGCAGGGCAAGCTCTCGCTCGACGACGATGTGCACAAATACATTCCGGAACTGCCCGATTTCGGCGAGCGCATCACCCTGCGCCATCTCATGCACCACACCAGCGGAATGCGGGACCAGTGGTCGCTCCTGGGCCTCGCCGGCTGGCGCTACTCGCAGGACCTCATCACTGATGAAGATGTCATGTCCGTACTCGTCCATCAGAAAGCCCTCAACTTCAAGCCGGGCGAGAAGTACATGTATAGCAACACGGGCTTCACGCTTCTGGCGCTCGTGGTCAAGCGGGTCAGCGGCCTCTCCCTCCGCGAATTCACAACCAAAAACATCTTCGAGCCGCTGGGTATGACCCACACCCACTTCCGCGACGATCACGAAGAGATCATTAAGCACGACGCACTCGGCTACGAGCAGTCTGGCGATGGCAAGCCGTTCCGAATGAGTCTCACCAACTTCGATACCGCCGGCGCCACCAGCCTGCACACCACTGTCGAGGATCTGCAGCGCTGGGATGAAAACTTCGACCATCCCCGTGTAGGCGGCCCTGCCTTCATCCAGCAAATGCTGGCCACAGGCAAACTCAACAGCGGCAAAGATCAGGACTACGCCTCGGGCCTCGCCGTCGGAACCTATCGAGGCCTTGCCACGATTGGCCATGGCGGAGCCGATGCAGGTTATCGCTCAGACATGGAGCGATTCCCCGAGCAGCACTTCGGAGCGGCCGTCCTTTGCAACTCCGCCGAAGCCTCCCCCGGAGACTTGCTCCACAAGGTCGCTGATATTGTCTTGTCCGGCCAATTCAAAGATCCTCCACTCGCTCCGCAGAAACCTGCCGGCGCCAGCGTCGTTGCCATGACCGCAGATCAGATGAAGGCCGTTGCAGGCACCTACTGGAAGCCCGATGACGACGACTATCAGAGAATCGTCCTCAAGGACGGCGCTCTCCTCCTGGACTTCGGAGCCGACGAGTACCACCCGCTGAGGCCCTTCGCCGAATCGCACTTCCACGTTGCTGAAGTCCCATGGGGCGAGCACATGGACCTGCATTTCGTACCAGCCTCTGCCGGCAAGCCTGCTCATATAGAGCAGTCCTGGGACGGCGCCCCGCCCGACGTCTACGAGTCGGTTCTCACAGTCGAACCCACTCCGGAGCAACTTGCCGAATACTCCGGAGACTTCATGAGCGAAGAAATCGATCCCGTCTACCGCTTCAAAGTAGTAGGAGACAAACTCACACTTATGCGGCTCAAGAACAAGCCCGATGCGCTCCGCCCGGCATCGCAGGACGTCTTCACGGGACAGATAGGCACCCTGCGCTTCACGCGCGATGCAAACCACCGCATATCCGGCTTTGTGCTCAATGCCGGCAGGATTCAGGGCTTCCAGTTCACCCGGCGCAAGGACTTCTAGTTCGCCCAGTCTTCCCGCGAGAGCTAAGCCGCCGGCTCCTGCGACTTCCGCCCACCGGGCAGCAACTCGCCCTTCGCCCGGCACTGCCGCCTCTCTCAGCCATCCAGCTCGCTAGGCGAACAATCCGACCGTCGGCAATCGAACCCACACAGACCAACATCCTCTGGAACATCCTGGATGATCTGGCCCAGAACCCAGTCACCGACTTTTCGTAGACTCATCGGGAAGCCTGCCACCTGTAGATGAAGGAATTCTGCCATCTTCGCCGTCTACAGAATGTGAGCCGCGTCACCTCATCCGCCTCAGAGGTCTGGGTGCGCGACAGCGGCACTAGTCGGCGCGATTGACCGAGAGACGGTGCCGAAGCCATCGGGCATCGTAGCCATTTTCCTAATTCTGAAAATCAGAACGACACCCTTGGCGCCGAGACACCCTTCGCGCCGAATAGAGGACGTAAGTCACTGCTGACGCAGATCTGCAACCTGCCACCTACAAACGGCTAAATAGGAACTAAGAACTGGCACTTACCGCGCCTTCAGTCCTCAAGCTCCAAGGACACCCGGAACCGCGCCGCCTGGGCAGGCTCCTCCGAAACTGCAGCCTGCGCTTCCTCAATCCGCCTCAGCAGGATCTGGCGCAGCTTACCCGTGTACTCATCGTCCAACCCCAGATGCGAGTATTCCTCCATCACATCAAGGGCATAGCGGAGTTCTGTCGCGGCATCGGTACGTGTAACGGTGTCCATTGAGGTCCCTTCCACCCTGGGGCTTTACCTGGGTACTTGGATGCCTCTCGAGCTGAGCCAGCACCATCCCCATGTGGATATTGGCGGATTGCGCCCCTGCCGCAGCACGGCGATCCGTCCCCATATTCGACCGTTTCGCAATCCCGACCGCTTGCGGCCCAGGGCCGAACTCGGCGAACCTGATAGGGATGATCGACTCTCTCGACACTCTCCTGCAGCGCGCCGAAGCGGCCCATGGCCACATGTGCGCCGGCCAGATCCTCGGTGTCCGCATGGCCCTTCTGGGCCTCAAGACTCTGGGCATCCAAGACCCCCTCGGCGCCGACCGCAAGCGACTCGTCACCTTCATCGAAATCGACCGCTGCGCTACAGACGCCATTGGCATGGTCACCGGATGCCGCCTCGGCAAACGCACCCTGAAGTTTCGCGACTGGGGAAAGATGGCTGCCACCTTCGTCGATCTATCGGAGGACGCGGGCGCCCGGATAGTCGCTCTCGAAACCTCACGTGATCTCGCGCGCGAGCTTCATCCAGAGATCGAAAGCAAGAGCCGCCAGCAGATGCTCGCCTATCGCGAACTCGACGATAACCAGCTTTTCCGAGTCCATCGGGTCCGCGTTCATGTCGACCTGGCCGAGTTGCCTGGATACAAAGCCGACCGCGTCGTGTGCTCCCGCTGCGGAGAAGGCATCAACTTCAACCGCTTCGAAGAGCGCGCCGGACAGAAACTGTGCCTGACTTGCGCTCATCCCGAACTCCGCTACTGGAGTTAAAAACCGCGCGACGCGCGGCCTGCTTCAGTTCGTCTTGGCCGAAGCAGCCGGGGCCTCAGGCGCATCGTCGGAGTCTTCAACCAGCACCGCAGAACCCGGAACGATCTCGAAGCTCACAGCATCCATTCCCGCCGGACTGAAGGTGACCCGGAACGGATCGCGCTGCCACTGAGCTGTCGCGCACACTGGTTCTGTTCGGTTGTTAGCCTCGAACGCCGTCAGCTTCTTTGAAAGCACCGGCTTTCGCACAGCCAGCTGCGCCACCACTGCGTACAAGCTCTTCCCGCTCGCTGTGAGCCCACAATACGCTGCGTAGTCGCGGAACCAGCTCACCTGGCTCACGCCCGGGTCATAATCCGGCAGCTTCAGAGCCGACACGTGCCCGCTCACACGATCGACGAGCAGCCATGGTCCGCGCTGCCACACCCAGCGACCAGCCGCGGGCTTCTCTCCCGGGAGTTCGTCGTTGATGTGCAGTACGCGGCGCACGACGAAGCTGCGGTCCGTCACATCGTGCGACTCGCCTGTTGTCCATTCTTTGACCAGACCGTCGATCACCAGCGCCCGGATCTTGAGAGTGTTCTCTGCAGTTCCCGCACCTGCGGGATCTCCCGCTCTTGAATACGGAACGCGCTTGAAGGCGCCGAGACCGACTACATGAACCTTGCGTGGTGTTGCACTGAGCGGAACTGAAAGAGCCAGAACTGCAAACCATGCGGCGAGCGACTTACCAACTTGCATGTCGAACCCTGCTTCCCTAAACTCGCGCCGCCTCCACCGCGCGTGCCACGCGGAACGCTGTGCTCTCGTTCATATGGGATGCCAGCACCTGCATCCCGACCGGAAGACCTGCCTTGGTGGCGCCGCAGGAAACGGTGACGCCGCAGATTCCGGCCAGACTTGCCGTGACCGTGTAGATATCAGCCAGATACATCGCGAGCGGATCGCCGCTCTTCTCGCCCAGCTTGAATGCCGGAGTGGGCGCAGTGGGCGTAACGATTGCGTCCACATCCGCAAACGCTCGCAGAAACTCCTCCGCGAGAACGCGCCGGACCTTCTGAGCCTTTCGATAGTACGCATCGTAGTAGCCGGCGGACAATGCGTAAGTTCCGAGCATAATGCGGCGCTTTACCTCTGCACCGAATCCCTCATCTCGCGAATGGCTATACATCTCCGAAAGCGTTGCCGACGAGGGCGAACGATGCCCGTAGCGAACACCATCGAACCGCGCAAGATTCGCGCTGGCTTCAGCAGTGGCTACAAAATAGTAAGTCGGAATGGCATAGCGGGTATTCGGCAGCGAGATCGGCTTCACGCTGCATCCCGCGTTCTCCAGCGCTCCGATTCCCTTTTCAATCTGTTCGCGAACTTCGGGATCGAGTCCTTCGCCGAAATACTCCTCGGGAACGCCGATGCGCAAGCCCTCGGTGCCTTTGTCGCTCTCCATCGCGTAATCTGCCACCGGCGCGGTGGAACTCGTCGCATCACTCGCATCGTGGCCCGCGATCACGCTGAGCACCGTGGCTGCGTCGCGCACATTGCCGGCGAAGGGACCAACGCGATCGAGCGATGACGCGAAAGCAATGAGTCCATAGCGAGAAACCCGGCCATACGTCGGCAATACGCCGACAACGCCGCAGAAGCTCGCTGGCTGGCGAATCGAACCGCCGGTATCACTGCCCAGTGTTGTGACGGCCAGATTGGCTGCAACAGCGGCAGCCGAGCCGCCGCTCGAACCACCTGGGACACGCTCCGGATCGACAGGGTTCCGCACCGGGCCGTAAGCTGAGTTCTCGTTCGATGATCCCATTGCGAACTCGTCGCAGTTCAACTTGCCCAGCAGCAGGGCTCCTGCTGCTTCCAGCTTCGACACGACGGTCGCGTCGTACGGAGGCTTGTAGCCCTTCAGAATCTTCGAACCGGCTGTAGACGGCGCGCCGCGCATCACGAGCACGTCTTTGATCCCAACCGGAATGCCAGCAAGCGGCCCCACCGGATCGCCTTTCGCTGCAGCGTCATCTACTCTCGCCGCCTGCTCGAGCGCGCGTTCGCGCGTAAGGCTGAGATAGATATTCAGCGACTCATTGATCTGCCCAATCCGGTCGTAGTAGGTGCGAGCAAGATCTGTGGCCTTCGCCCGTCCGGAGAGTATGGCTTCTCGCAGTTCCGAAAAGGTTTTCGGCCTATCGACGTAGTTCGCTTGCTGTTTTGCTTCGCTCGGCAAAGGTGCGTTCCTTGTCTAGTTCTATCGTTCAATAACTTTCGGGACTTTGAAGAAGGCGCCGTCGGATTCAGGCGCCTGACTCATCACTTCGGCGCGGTCGAGGGACGGTCTCAGTTCATCCTGGCGCGACACTCCTGCCGCAGTGGAGCCATCCAGCTCACTCACTTGCGCGAGGGGTGCAACTGAACTTGTGTCAAGTTGATCGAGTTGTGCGACGTAGTCGAGAATCGCGTTCAGATCATGCACCATGCTCCCGGTCTCATCGGGAGTGAGCTTCAAGTGAGCCAGCTCGGCCACGCGGTCGACCTCTTTTCTGGTTACCTTGGATGTCATCTTCGAAGCAAGTCCTTTGGGCTGCACCTAATCTGACGCCACGACGTGTCTGCCCGTTTCCCTTCCTTCAAGTATATCGATTGCTGGTTGGCCACCTAATGATCTCTGGCCGTACCGGTGCATTCGCATCAGTCGACGATCAGGGTGACTGTGGTGTTATGCGAAATCCCATTTGCAGTTGCGGTAACGACGATGGAATAACTTCCCGCAGGCGTAGTCGGGTGCGAAGACACAGGTGGCGTTCCGCCGCCTCCGCCACCTGATCCCGCGCAGCTTGTCAGCCCGATCAGAGCGGCAATCAGGATGACGAGCCAGCCCCGCCGCTTCTTCAAACCCAGCGCGATGGGCAGAGCAATCAAGCAACTGAGCGGTAGCAGGTAGCGCCCGTTCTTTTCCCACACGGGCAGAGCAGCCGCGGATTGGCCCGCTCCCGTTGCAATGTTCAGTGTGACGCTGCCGGTCCCGTTTGCAGCCACTGACGTGCTCGCAGGGTTGAAGCTGCAGGATGAGTTCGCTGGAAGCGAACTGCACGAGAAGGTAAACGTCCCCGCCGATCCATTCGCGGGGACCAGAGTCAACGTGTACATTGCTGTTTGCCCGCTGGAAACAGTCTTGCTCGATTGGCCTGAGATGCCGATAGAGAAGTCGAAACCCATTCCGGAAAGTGCAACCTGCACCGGCGCAGCAAGTGAACTGCTGCCGATGGAGAGGCGGCCCGTCTGCTGGCCCGCATTCGCCGGTTTGAAAATTAGCTGCACCGTGCAAGAGGCCGATATGTCGAGAGCCTGACCGCATGTTGAGGACGAGATCTGGAACCCGTTCGACGCAGAGAGCGTAAGATCCGAAATCCCAACTGGACCGTTGTTGGTGACCGTCACCGATCGTGAAGCGCTGGTGACCCCGACTCCCGAGGTGGAAAACACAATCGATGCTGGTTGTACGGTGACCGATCCGGCCGCGCCTCCGATGCCCACCAGGGAAGCAATCGCCGGGTCCGGAAAAGTCGCCGAGTTCGCCGAGAGCATCCCGTTCACCACGCCGTTCGCGGTTGGCGTGAAGAGCACGCCGACAGTACAGCTCGTACCGGCCGCCAGGCTCGTGCCACAGGTGCTTCCGGATATACCGAATGGCGCGGATACAGCAATTGCGAACTGTAGTGCCGCGACATCGCCGGTGTTTGTGATGGTCGCAATTTGGGTCGACGTCCCTTGTCCAAGTTTCGGTTGCTGAAAGCTCATCTGAGAGGGGCTGATTACGATTTTGGTGTTCCCCTGCCCGACTCCGGCCAGGATCACCTGCATCGGCGAAACGCCCTGCATAGACGAACTAACGACGAGCGTGGAGGAGAGTTGACCTACCTGTGCCGGTGAAAATGTAAGCTGAACCGTGCAGTTGCTGCCGTTCGCGAGAACAACCCCACATGTGCTTCCGTTCCACGAAAAGCTCCCTGCTTCAGTCCCGCTGATTTGGAAGCCTACGTTGGCCATCGGCGTCCCGCCCACATTGGTTATGGTCAGGGCTACGGGAGCACTCGTCTGCCCAACAGCAATTGTGCCGAACGTGATTTGAGTGGAGCTCACTTTGAATGCGGGAGCAGGAACCGCCACCCCCGACAGCGCCACAGTCTGCGATCGAATCGCTTCCGTGATAGTCAGCGTGCCCCCAACAGTACCGGGAGTATTCGGCGCAAACAGGACGCTGATGCTGCAGCTTGCGTGACCGCTTAGAGAACCTGAACAGGTGTCCGTACTGTGAAAGCCCGCACTCGTGCCGGTGCTGATGCTGTTCAACGGCAGATCGCCCGTGTTAGTCAGCGTAACGATCTGTGGCGTCGATTCCTGTCCAGCGGCGGTGCTCGGGAAGCTGAGGGATGTTGGCGAGAGTGTGTCTGTGGCGTCGGCTGCTCCCGTGCCTCTCAGGTACACGGTTTGCGTGCCGGCGCCGTCGACGACATTGAGCGTCCCGCTAGACACACCCGACTGTGTTGGAACAAAGGACACTGATACGGCGCAGGCGCTGTTCGCCGCAAGTGTGGACCCGCACGGATTCGCCACAACACGAAAAGGCGCGGAAGCTGCGACGCTGGTTAAAGCAATGGGACTGCTGGTTGCGTTCTGCACTGTCACCGTGGATAAGGCAGAGGCTTTGCCGATCGTCACCTGGCCGAAATCGAGCGTCGCCGGCGAGAGTGTCACGGGAGCAGCCGCCGTGCCTGTCCCGGTCAACGCAACGATAATTTCTCCTCCCGCGACATTCGCGCTAATTCCCACAATTCCATTTGCCACCCCAAGCTGAACTGGAGCGAACCGTACCTGAATAGTGCAGTTCTGGTTCTCGTTCAGTGGAGCGATCGTGCAGCTGTCGCTCTCAATGAATGGAGCGTCTGCGGTAATCGAGGAGATCTCAAGAGCAATCGCTCCGCGGTTGGTCAACGTGATTGTCTGTTCAGAACTGGCGGTTCCGATGCTCTGAGGTGCGAAGGTGAGCGAAATGGGATCGACGGATGTGCTGGTCAGCTCCGTGCCTGCTGTCCACAAAGGAATCTGCCAGATTCCCCGCCCATAGGTTCCCGCAACCAACACCTGCGGAGAGACACCCTCGCCGGCCGCGCTCAACTGAGTCACCGGCGCATACGGAAGCCCTGCTCCAAAGACGGACCAGCAACTGCTCGACATATCTGAGCAGGCGCTTACCTGCCGGGTCGAAAACACACCTGCATCGGTCGCCACGTAGACGGTGTTCGCGTCCTGTGGATCGACCACGACGCTGTTTGCTGGAGAGGTGCGGATATTCGAATGAATGTCATACCAGTGCGACCCTCCATCGGTCGTTCGGTAAACCGTGGAGGTCACTCGCAAGGCATCAGAAATGCCGGCCACTGTCACGTATACGGTATTCCCTGAGGGATCGTGCGGATCGACGTAGATGCTCGATACGTCGTACGCATATGGATTGAAAGAGAGATGGCTGTTCACAACAGGATTCAAGGTCAGGTCGCTCCACACGGGCTGCGAAGCGCTGCCGGACAATGTGGCCTTTTGTATGTGGCCGCCGACAATTGCGCCGCCTGTGAGAGAGCCGAACATCCCTGCGTAGATGACCTCTCCTCCACCTGCGATCGGCAGCGCCGCGATTGAGCGGATAAGCCCGTCGCCGCTGCAGTAGCTGTGACCCGATATTCCA
>Ga0105240_10012030_pt1 | contig 11996 bp, 9 predicted proteins | sample KBSC54metaG_FD_80426 | JGI IMG/M metagenome (GOLD analysis project Ga0105240, IMG submission 80426) | Corn rhizosphere microbial communities from Kellogg Biological Station, Michigan, USA - KBS C5-4 metaG | ecosystem: Host-associated > Plants > Roots > Rhizosphere > Soil | place: Michigan, USA...
CTGGGCGCGTCACTGCTTTTCCTGGCCTGTACGCTATTTTTCGCCCTGCGCTTCGGCTTTCTTGCCCCCTCCGTGTCGGTGGCGGAAACCGAACCGGTCCTGCCCAGAAGCTGGCTCATGAGCGCGGGGAATTTCTGGCGGCTGTTCGCGGTCTTTCTCGCCATCCTGTTTCCGGTGCGCCTGGTCATGGTGCTGATCGAATTGGCGTTGGAAGGACCGCGCCAGCTTGAAGCCGAGCTTTTCACCAATGCCAATTCCACCGCCATGCTGGCGGCGCATTTCCACGCCATCGCCCAGACATTGCCGATCAAGGCGGGGCTGATCTTCCTGATGGCGCCCGTCTTTCTGGGCCTGGTGCTGGGCGCGGGCTCCCACGCCTACCGGGTGCTCAAGGGCGAAGCTACCTAATCCGTACACGGATTACTCCGTCACCAAATTCTAAATTTGGGCGGCGAAATTGCGCGCAAGCCGCAAAAGCTCTTTTCACGCCTGATTGCTAGATTTCGCCCGGCAGATCGGGCGGCTTTTCTTCCATGACGTTGCATCTCGACGAAAGGCTGGCCAATGCCGCTTTCTCGTCTCCCAATTGTGATGGCAGCTTCACGCCCGATTTCGCGGATTATCTGAACGATCTTGGCGCCATGCGGCCTTCCGTCGTTCTGGCCTTTGCGCCCAAGGCGGCGGGCACGTTCCTGCGCTCGGCCGCCATCGCCGCGGTCGGCGGCGCGTTGGTGCGCACCGTGCATGCACAGGGCGGCCGCGACGCCAATTTCTATCTGCCGACTTTTCTTCTTTATTATGCGGGCAATTTTCCGCCACGGCCGCTGGTGACTCATGTGCATATGCAGGCGCTGCCGGCCAACCGGCATTTCATCGAGGCGTTGGACCTGAAGCCCGTGATTATGGTCCGGGCCATTCCCGACATGCTGGCGTCCTATGCGGACATGCTGGATGCGAATCCGCATTCGCCCGACAATTGGCTCAATATCCGCCTGCCGCAGAATTACGCTGCGCTTTCGCCGATGGCAAAGAATGATTTCCTGATCGACATGATCGGGCCCTGGTATGCCAGCTATTTCGCCACCTGGCTGGAATACGCCGAAGAGAGCCCGGGTCGCGTCTGTATTCTGGATTACGATAACTTTCTTGCCGAGCCGGTGGCGGCGCTGGAAATGCTGCTCGTGCATTCCGGCCTGCCACAGCCGCGCGCGGTTTGCCAGGTCGCGCTGGATGCGGTGTGGGAAAGCCGCGCCAAATTCCGCTTCAACAAAGGTGCGAGCGGGCGGGGATTAGGGCGTTTCACGCGCGAACAACTCGCTCGGCTGGGGCGGCAGATCGACTTCTACCCCAATCTGGCCGTCATCCGCGACCGGCTTATCCCGCCTTCAGCTTCTTTGCTGGCTCGCGCGCTTTCAGGAGCGGCTTGAGATATTGGCCCGTGTAGGAACGGGGCGCTTTGACCACATCTTCCGGCGTGCCGGACGCCACGATCTCGCCGCCGCCGTCGCCGCCTTCCGGACCCAGATCGATAATCCAATCGGCAGTCTTGATCACTTCCAGATTGTGCTCGATCACCACCACCGTGTTGCCGGCATCCACCAGCTCGTGCAGCACTTCCAAGAGCTTCTTGACGTCATGGAAGTGCAGGCCCGTGGTGGGTTCGTCCAGGATATAGAGCGTGCGGCCGGTGGCGCGGCGCGATAATTCCTTGGACAGCTTCACCCGCTGGGCTTCGCCGCCTGACAGCGTCGTGGCCTGCTGGCCGATGGAGATATAGCCCAGCCCCACGCGCTTTAACGTCTCAAGCTTTTCGGCGATGGAGGGCACCGCCTTGAACAGGTCCGCACCCGCTTCCACCGTCATGTCCAGCACATCGCTGATGGAATAGTCACGGAATTTCACTTCCAAGGTCTCGCGATTGTAGCGCTTGCCTTTGCAGACATCGCATTGGACATAGACGTCAGGCAGGAAGTGCATCTCGATCTGGATGACGCCGTCGCCCTGGCAGGCTTCGCAGCGTCCGCCCTTGACGTTGAAGGAGAAGCGACCCGGCGCATAGCCGCGTGCCTTGGATTCCGGCAATTCGGCGAACCAGTCGCGGATGGGTGTGAAGGCGCCGGTATAGGTGGCCGGGTTCGAGCGTGGCGTGCGGCCAATCGGCGACTGGTCGATGTCGATCACTTTGTCGAGGAATTCCAGGCCCTCGATCTTGTCGTAAGGGGCCGGATGTTCGCGCGCCTGGGTGAGCTTGCGCGCCGTCGCCTTGAACAAGGTCTCGATGGTGAGGGTGGATTTGCCGCCGCCCGAGACGCCGGTGACGCAGGTGAGTGTGCCCAGCGGAATTTCCGCCGTGATGTTCTTGAGATTGTTGCCCTTGGCGCCGATCACCTTGAGCCAGCGGTTATGCACCGCCTTGCGCCGGACCGCCGGGATGGGGATGTTCTCCAGGCCGTTGAGATATTTGCCGGTGAGGCTCTTCTTGTTGGCCATGATGTCGGCCGGCGTGCCTTCGGCGATGATATGGCCGCCATGAACGCCCGCGCCCGGCCCCATGTCGATGACGTGATCGGCATGACGGATGGCGTCCTCGTCATGCTCCACCACCAAGACGGTGTTGCCCATGTCGCGCAGACCCTTAAGCGAGTCCAAGAGCTTGGAATTGTCGCGCTGATGCAGGCCGATGGAAGGCTCGTCCAGCACATAGAGCACGCCGGTCAGGCCCGAACCGATCTGCGACGCCAGGCGTATGCGCTGGCTTTCGCCACCCGAAAGCGTGCCTGAAGAGCGCGCCAGAGTGAGATAGTCCAGCCCCACATTGTTGAGGAATTTCAGCCGCGCCCGAATCTCCTTCAAGATACGGATGGCGATCTCCTGCTGCTGCTTGTTCATCTTTTTGTCGATGTCGCGGAACCAGACATCAGCATTGCGGATCGATTGCTCGCAGACCTGGCCAATATGCAGGCCGCCGATCTTCACCGCCAACGCTTCCGGCTTCAGGCGATAGCCGCGGCAGACTTCGCAAGGCGCTTCGGACTGGAAGCGCTGCAGGTCTTCCTGCACCCAGGACGAATCCGTCTCGCCCAGGCGCCGGTCCATGTTGGGGATCACGCCTTCAAAACTCTTCTTGGTCTCATAGCGCCGGGCGCCATCGTCATAGATGAAGCGGATCTCTTCCTCGCCGGAGCCGTGCAGGATGGCGTCGCGCGCTTTTTTGGAAAGGTCTTCCCAAGGATCGTTCATCGAGATCTTGTAATGCCGTGCCAGCGCCTCCAGCGTCTGGAGGTAGTAGGGTGATGACGATCTGGCCCAAGGCGCGATAGCGCCTTTCTTGAGCGACAGGCTGGCGTCCGGCACCACCAGCGCTTCATCGAAATAATTCTTCACTCCTAACCCGTCACATTCGGGGCAGGCGCCGAAGGGATTGTTGAAGGAGAACAGACGCGGTTCGATTTCGGGAATGGTGAAGCCGGACACCGGGCAGGCAAATTTCGACGACAGCAGCATCTGTCTGGCGCTGCCGTCTTTTTCCCTTTCGTCAGCGAACTCGACCACCAGGAGCCCGTCGGCCAGGCCTAGCGCAGTCTCGATGGAGTCGGGCAGGCGATTGCCGATATCCTTCTTCACTGCGATGCGGTCCACCACGATCTCGATGTCGTGCTTGAGCTTTTTGTCCAAGGCCGGCGTGGCGTTCAGTTCATAGAATTTTCCGTCAATCTTGGCGCGCTGGAAGCCTTTCTTGAGAAGTTCGGCCAATTCCTTGCGGTATTCGCCTTTGCGGCCGCGCACGATCGGCGCCAACAGATAGAGCCGCGTGCCCTCCGGCAGCGCCAGGACGCGATCCGCCATCTGGCTGACGGTCTGGCTTTCAATGGGAAGTCCGGTGGCGGGCGAATAGGGTACGCCCACGCGCGCGTACAGCAGACGCAGATAATCGTAGATCTCGGTCACCGTGCCCACAGTGGAGCGGGGATTCTTGCTGGTGGTCTTCTGTTCGATGGAGATGGCAGGCGACAAGCCTTCAATGTGATCGACATCGGGCTTCTGCATCATCTCCAGAAACTGGCGAGCATAGGCCGACAGCGATTCCACGTAGCGCCGCTGGCCCTCGGCATAGATGGTGTCGAAGGCGAGCGAAGACTTGCCCGAGCCGGATAGGCCGGTCAGCACGGTCAGGGTGTCGCGGGGGATCTCGACATCGACATTCTTGAGATTGTGCTCGCGCGCGCCGCGGATGGAGATGTTCTTCAGCATCAAAAGGATCTTTTCAGGTTCGGACGGCCAAAATCCGCCCAAGCCGCGCCGAGCCCGGACAGGCGGCGGTCAGAGGCGAATTTTCAGCTGTTACAGCACCGATATAGGAAGAATTTGCGAAAACGCCAGACGCCCCTTCTGCGGAACCGGGGTAACGAAGATCGGGAAATGTCGGATCGGACATAGTTGGGGATTGACTCGATTTCGATAGGAACATAATAGGAACAAACTCAGGATGTCCATGCATAGATGGGCGGGGAAGCTTAAGGTTCGCCCTTCAATCGAAACGAGGCAAGGTCATGGCGGGAAGCGTCAACAAGGTGATTCTGGTGGGCAATCTGGGCAAGGACCCGGAGGTCCGCCGTATGACCTCGGGCGATCCGGTGGTGAACCTGTCGGTGGCGACCTCCGATACCTGGCGGGACAAGGCCTCGGGCGAGAAAAAAGAAAAGACCGAGTGGCACCGGGTGGTGATCTTCAACAAGAATCTGGCCGATGTGGCCGAGAAATATCTGCGCAAGGGTTCCAAGGTCTATCTGGAGGGCTCGCTCCAGACCCGCAAATGGACCGACAAGGATGGGGCCGAGAAATACTCCACCGAAGTGGTGCTGCAGAATTTCAACGGCACCCTGGTGATGCTGGATGGCCGGAGTGAGGGCGGTGGTGGCCGCGAACGGGTCGGCGCCAGCGACGCTCCTGCCGCCTTCCAGCGCGACGAGATGGATGACGAGATCCCGTTCTAGTCTTCTCGGACTTCTCCTCCTCGCGGGTTGCGCAAGCTCTTCAGGCAGCCCGGCGGGCGGTATCTCTGAAACCGACATCGCGGCTGCCTACATCCCGCTTCATCGTGGCGGGGCGTTGTCGCATGCCGAAGGTGCCGCCATGACCATCGCGCCGGGCATTGCCGTCACCAATGGTCACAACCGCAATCTGGTGGCGCCAGAGACCGTGATCGGCGAAGCCCGGGACTATGACCTCCTGTTCTTTCGAGCCGGTCACCGTGCGGCGCAGGCGCCCGAAGAGCCGAGATTGGGTGAGGCGGTGACCGCCTATGGTCAAGGCAAGGACGGCGATCTTCGCCTCGCACATGGCGTGGTGAAATCCATCCGGGAATGTGCCGGCTGCATCGCTCCGGCCTATTTCATCTTTGCCGGGGATGCCGGTCCCGGCTTCTCCGGCGGGCCGGTCCTGAATGCGTCCGGCCGGCTGATCGGCATCACCTTCGGCTATAAAAACAGCGGTCGTGAAAGGCTCATTTACGCCTATCCCATGAGCCGGGTTCAATGCGAGCTTTCGGCACTCTCCTGAGAGCCAAAATAGTGAGCCGAATCAGGTACTTTTGCCAACCGGAATCATTTGGCCTGAAGGGCAGGAAATGCTAGGACTAGCCCGCTTTCGCGGTCCTCCTGGACCCGCGTCTTAGAGGATCATTTTGAGCGACACATCCGACACCGAAGCGCCACCGCCCGGCGCGCCCGACAGCGGCATGCCGATCGCGCCCATCGCGATCGAAGATGAGCTGAAGAAATCCTATCTCGACTACGCCATGAGCGTGATCGTGAGCCGTGCGCTGCCGGATGCGCGCGACGGCCTGAAGCCCGTGCACCGCCGCATTCTCTATTCGATGCACGAGAATGGTCGCGACTGGAACAAGCCCTATCGCAAATCCGCCCTGATCGTGGGCGATGTGATGGGTAAATATCATCCCCACGGCGACCAATCGATCTACGATGCGTTGGTGCGCATGGCGCAGGATTTCTCCATGCGCGTGCCCCCGATTGATGGTCAGGGCAATTTCGGTTCGGTTGACGGCGATCCGCCGGCGGCCATGCGCTACACCGAGGCCCGCCGCGCCAAGGTCGCCCACGCCCTCACCGAAGACATCGACAAGGACACGGTCGAATTCCAGGACAATTACGACGGCAGTGAACGCGAGCCCGTGGTCCTGCCGGCGCGCTTCCCGAATGTTCTTGTCAACGGCTCCTCCGGTATCGCCGTGGGCATGGCCACCAACATACCGCCCCACAATCTGGGCGAGGTGATCGACGCTTGCCTGGCCTATATCGACGACCCCGCAATCACCATGGAAGCCCTGACCGACATCGTGCCAGGCCCGGATTTTCCCACCGGCGGCCTCATCATCGGCAAGCTGGCAGCGCGGGCGGCCCTGGCGCGGGGACGCGGCTCGATCCTGATGCGGGCGCGCTGCGCCATCGAAGAAATTCGCAAGGACCGCGACGCCATCGTCGTCACCGAAATTCCCTACATGGTGAACAAGGCGCTGCTACAGGAGCGCATTGCCGAGCTGGTGCGGGACAAGCGCGTCGAAGGCATTGCCGACATTCGCGACGAGAGCGACCGCCACGGCATGCGGGTGGTGATCGAGCTGAAGCGCGACGCCTCCGGCGATGTGGTGCTGAACCAGCTCTATCGCTATTCCCAGCTTCAAACCACGTTCGGCGTCAACATGCTGGCTCTGAACGAGGGCCGGCCGCTCCAGATGAATCTGAAGGAGTTGGTCGCGGCCTTTGTCGGCTTCCGCGAGGAAGTGGTCACAAAGCGCAGCAAATTCGAACTCGCCAAGGCCCGCGACCGGGGCCACATTTTGGTCGGCCTAGCCGTGGCCGTCGCCAACATCGATGAAGTAATCCGGCTGATCCGGGCCGCACCGGATGCGAGCACGGCGCGAGAGCAATTGATGGCGCGGCCTTGGCCCGCCAAGGATGTGGGGCCGTTGGTGGCATTGATCGCCGATCCCCGCCACAAAGTGTCCGAGGATGGCACCATCCATCTGACCGAGGAGCAGGCCAAAGCGATCCTGGATCTGCGCTTGCAACGATTGACCGCACTAGGCGTGGACGAAATCAGCGACGAAGCAAAAAAACTGGGCGAGTCGATCAAGGACTATCTCGATATCCTGTCGTCGCGGGCGCGAGTCCTGCAGATCATCACCGGCGAACTCAAGGAAATCCGCGACGAGTTTGCCACGCCCCGCAAGACCGAACTGATCGACGCCGATGTGGAGATCGAAGACGAAGCGCTGATCGAGCGTGAAGACGTCGCGGTCACCGTCACCCATGCCGGCTATATCAAGCGCACGCCCTTGGCCGAGTACCGGGTCCAGGGGCGTGGCGGCAAAGGCCGCTCCGGCATGGCAACGCGGGATGAAGATTTCGTCACCAGCCTGTTCGTGGCCGATACTCATGCGCCGATGCTGTTCTTCTCGTCCACCGGCATGGCGTACAAGATGAAAGTCTGGCGGCTGCCGGAGGCGCGCATTGCCGGCAAAGGCAAGGCCATGGTCAATCTGTTGCCCTTGTCCGAAGGCGAACGCATCACCGCCATCCTGGCGCTGCCGGAGAATGAGGCGGAGTGGGAGCGGCTCAATGTCGTCTTCGCCACCAAATCGGGCGATGTGCGGCGCAATGCGCTTTCCGATTTCGTTCAAGTCAACAAGTCCGGCAAGATCGCCATGAAGCTGGCGCCTGGCGACGGCATCGTCGGGGTTGCCACTTGCACCGTGGACGACGATTTTCTGCTCACCACCAAAAGCGGCAAATGCATCCGCTTCTCGGTCGGCGATGTACGGGTCTTCAAGGGGCGCGATTCCACCGGCGTGCGGGGCATCAAGCTTGCCGGCGACGACGAAGTGGTGAGCCTGTCCTTGCTCTATCATTCCGACGCCACCAGCGCCGAGGCGCGGGCCTATCTGAAGCAAGCCAACGCCGCCCGCCGCGCCGCCGGTGAAGAAGACGCTGCGATCGAAGAGGCGCCGGATGCCGAAGAAGGCGTCGAGGAGGCCACGTTGTCGGCGGAGCGTTATGCTCAGCTTGGCGCCCGCGAACAATTCGTGCTGGCGGTATCGGCCAACGGCTTCGGCAAGCGCAGTTCTTCTTACGAATATCGCGTCACCGGCCGCGGCGGCTCGGGTATCGTCGCTATCGGCATGGGCAAGAAAAACGCCGCCGTGATCGCGGCATTCCCCGTGGAAGAAAGCGACGATCTGATGCTGATTTCCGACCGAGGGCAGACCATCCGCGTGGCGGTGGGCGGTATCTCCATCCAGGGCCGCGCCGCTCAGGGCGTCACCGTGTTCCGGCTGGACGAAGGCGAACGCTGCGTCTCGGTGGAGCGCATCGCCGATGTCGGCGGCGAGCAGACATGAAGGCCAAAAAGCGCGTCGGTCTCTATCCCGGCACCTTCGATCCGGTGACGCTGGGCCACCTCGACATCGTCAAGCGCGCGGTCAAGCTGGTGGATCATTTGGTGATCGGCGTCGCCACTGGCAGCGACAAGGCACCCCTTTTCTCGCTCGAGGAGCGGGTGGAGATGTGGCGCCATGAGGCCGAAGGGCTCGCCAGAGATGGCGCGACCATCGAGGTCCAGTCCTACCGCAACACGCTGCAAGTCGATTTCGCGCGCAAGATCGGCGCCTCTGTCATCATCCGCGGCCTGCGTGCCGTGTCGGACTTTGAGTATGAATTCCAGATGGTGGCGATGAATCAGCGCCTCAACACCGAAATCGAGACCGTCTTTCTGATGGCCGATCCCCGGCATCAGGCGATCGCCTCCCGGCTGGTGAAAGAAATTGCCCTTCTGGGCGGCGATGTTGCGCCCTTTACCACGCCTCGGGTGGCAAAGGCGTTGATCAAACGATGCAAGGAAAAGAGATAGAGGCAATGGCGCACGATCCCGAAAATACCCTGATCCTGGAACTCAAGACCGGCCCGGTGAAGATTGCGCTTCGTTCCGACCTTGCGCCAAATCATGTCGCCCGTATCAAGGAGCTTACCCGCAAGGGCTTCTATGACGGCGTGGTTTTCCATCGTGTCATTCCCGGCTTCATGGCCCAGACCGGCGATCCCACCGGCACCGGCGCCGGCGGCTCGGATCTGCCCGATCTGAAGGCGGAATTCTCCGGCGAAAAGCACAAGCGCGGCACCGTTTCGGCGGCACGCACCGCCAACCCCAACAGCGCCAACAGTCAATTCTTCATCTGCTTCGACGATGCCCCTTGGCTTGACCGGCAATATTCGGTTTGGGGCGAGGTGGTGGACGGCATGGACCATATCGATGCCATCAAGAAGGGTGGCGAGCATAACAACGGCGCTATCTCCGGCGAGCCGGACAAAATCCTGAAGGCCCGCATCGAGGCGGACGCGGCTTAAGGCCGTTCAGGGAATCGGCTCGGCGGTCTGACTAGTATGCCGTGTGGTGGAACGGCGTGCTGATCGCGGTCAGAACCAGGATGCGGATATCCTGGGAGAGCGACCATGTCTCGATATATTCGAGATCGCGCGCGACGCGGTCTTCCATGTGGCGGATGTCGCGGATCTCGCCGCGAAAGCCGTTGATCTGCGCCAGACCTGTGATGCCGGGTTTGCAATGGAAGCGAAGTTTATAGGCCGGCACCATCTGCAGAAAATACTGGTCATGCGCTACGGCATGGGGCCTGGGGCCCACCAGCGACATCTCGCCCTTGAGCACATTGAGAAGTTGCGGCAGCTCGTCGATGCTCGTGCGGCGCAGGAACCGCCCCACCAAAGTGGTGCGGCAATCATTCTTCGTCGCCTGCACCACATCGTCTCCGTCTTCGAGCACATCCATGGTGCGGAATTTGTAGATGACGAAGGTCCGGCCATCGCGGCCGGTGCGGCGTTGGCGGAAAAGGACGGGGCCGTTGCTTTCCGCCAGGATGGCCAGGGAAATCAGCGCCAGAAGAGGCAGAAGAATCAAAAAGCCCAGGCCCGCGCCGATCAGGTCGATGACGCGCTTGGCTTTCGATTCGCGGAGTCGTACGGCGCCATCGTAAAAGGAGGGAGGGGCTGATGCCATGTCAACATTGCCGGACCTCCCGGCGATGCCTTGGTCCAACCACTCAATGCCCTGAATTGTGTCCGTCATACCCTGAGTCCCCGGCCATGCTGGTCAAGCGCTGCGAATGAATTTTCTGGAGACCCGATAACTCCCACATTGCACAGAAAGTGCCGGACTCAATTCGAAAATTTTTGCTGCGCGAATGATCCCACCGATGAAGCAGCCGATCTTTCAACACGATATAGGGCTTCTTTAAGGCGTTAAAGTATCGGATTAATATGGTTAACGGCAGCGCCTAAGCTATTAACTTTCGAGCTTCAAGAAGCCTCGGGTTAAGCGTCTGCGGCTCGATTTCCCAGCTGCATAAATTGCAACATTAGGTGAATGGCGCGAGGCCCATGCCCTCGGACTTTGCTTACGAACTGCCTTAGGGAAGCCCCCTCGATTTGCAGCCTAGGGCCAACCGCGGCTCTCGGGTTGGTGAAGCGGTAAGGCCGCGGGCGCTCAGGGATGCCGTCGCCGGCCCTTTTTGGCTAAGCCGTTAGGCTGCATTGGCGAGGGTGCCCTCTTTCCTTGTGCTGCACGTGTGGGAGGCCGTTATGAGCCTGCCTGTGTGCGATTTTAGGCGGCCATCCAGATCGAAAAGCAGACCGTATCGTGTGGGGCGGCGCTGGAAAGTATCGGCTGAAAACGCCCCCTCAAGCTGATATAGCGCGGGCTATGGACGTGTCGCTTTTCGATTTCGATCTGCCGGAAGAATCCATAGCACTCCGGCCGATTTATCCGCGCGACCATGCGCGTCTGATGGTGATCCATGCCGATGGGCGACTGGAGCACCGCCTTGTGCGCGATTTGCCGGACTATGTCGGCCAAGAGGACGCGATCGTGGTCAACGATACACGCGTGTTTCCTGCCCGGCTGCGTGGCAAGCGAATTCGCGAGAACGGCGCTGCCGCTGTGGAACTGCTTCTGCACCGGCAGATTGCGGGAGATCGCTTCCTGGCACTGGCGCGGCCGGCGAAAAAGCTCAATCCCCAAGACGTGTTGGTGTTCGGGGATTTGAAAGGCCGGCTTATCGGCCGTCAGGAAGGTCAAGTCGAAATACAATTCGAAATGTCGGGAGACGCCTTGCGCGCAGCCATCGCCGAGCAAGGTGAAATTCCTTTGCCGCCTTACATCGCCGGCAAGCGTCCGGTGGACGCGCGAGACAGCCAGGAATACCAAACCATGTTTGCGCAGGAAGTGGGATCGGTCGCAGCTCCCACGGCGGGGCTGCATTTTACACCGGAGTTGATAGCGGCGCTTCAGGCTAAAGGCGCCAGTCATGAAAGGCTCACCCTTCATGTCGGTTTGGGGACCTTTCTTCCCGTGACCGCGAACGATACAGCGCAACACATCATGCATTCGGAATATGCCCGGCTGGATGAGGACACCGCGAACCGCCTCAATCTGACACGCCAGAAAGATGGGCGCATATTGGCGGTGGGGACCACGACGCTCAGGACGCTGGAGAGTGCCGCGTTGGATAAAAAGGGGATAGCCCCTTTTGACGGCGAAACCGGAATATTCATTACACCGGGCTATGAATTTCGAATCGTCGACAGGCTGATGACTAACTTTCATTTGCCACGGTCGACGTTGTTTATGCTGGTCTGTGCTTTCAGCGGGATCGATGTCATGAAGCGTGCCTATGCGGAAGCTGTTCGCCTCGGCTATCGCTTTTACTCCTATGGTGATGCTTGCCTTCTGATCCGACCCCGATAAGCGGTTTTCGCTTTGAGCTCTTGGCGACTGACGGCCGGGCACGCACCGGCATCCTTCATACGCCGCGTGGTCCGATTAGGACGCCCGCGTTCATGCCCGTGGGTACCGCAGGTACCGTCAAGGCGATGCTGCCGCAGAATGTGCGGGAGACCGGCGCCGACATC
>Ga0105240_10012031_pt1 | contig 11996 bp, 12 predicted proteins | sample KBSC54metaG_FD_80426 | JGI IMG/M metagenome (GOLD analysis project Ga0105240, IMG submission 80426) | Corn rhizosphere microbial communities from Kellogg Biological Station, Michigan, USA - KBS C5-4 metaG | ecosystem: Host-associated > Plants > Roots > Rhizosphere > Soil | place: Michigan, USA...
CGTCGATCTACCTGACCAGAACCAAGGCGCCCGAGGATCAGCGCAATGCCGTGTTGGCCGAAGTAGGCAAGATCATCGTCGGTCTTGATCGTTGATGCGGTGCTTCGCAGATTGGCGGGGCAGCTTGTTGTTTAAAGGTAAATTATTCGCTGATTTTTCCTGAAAAAGGCCGTTTGGAAACACCAAAGCCCCGATTTACGGGGCTTTTCGGCTGATGTTGCTGTAAATCAAATCACTGGTTTCGATGTGTAATAGCGCTCTTTGCCGGTGTATCGGCAGGGCAGGTGTGCCGCGCACACAGGAACATTGAAAACAAGCCGCAACAGCGGCGGAAACCAGGGATGGAAACAAGCAATGAACATTATCGGAAACATGAAGATCGGCAAGCGTCTCACGTTGGGCTTTGCCCTCATTCTGGCCTTTTCCATTGTGATTACCGGCATCGGTATCTGGCGTTTGCAGGCCGTGTCGGACGCGACGCGCGACATGATGAGCCAGCCGCTGCTGAAGGAACGTCTGATCGGCGACTGGTACGCCAATCTCGCCAGCGGCATTCGTCGCACCATCGCCATCGCCAAGAGCAGTGATCCCGCGCTCGGCCCTTACTTTGCGGCAGAGGCAGCAGCATCGTCCAAGAGCTCCGGCGAATACCAGAAGAAGGTGGAAGCCTTGTTGGAAACGGACGAAGAAAAGAAGCTGTTCCAGCAGATCGGCGAGCAGCGCAAGATCTATTTGGTTTCACGCGACGACATCAACAAGGCTAAGGCAGCGGGCAATATCGAAGAAGCTGAGCGCGTGCTTGAGAAGGTCTTCGTTCCGGCCTCGACGGCGTATCAGGACACCATGCGCAAGCTGGTTGAACTGCAGCGCAAGGATATCGATGAAACCGCTCTGCATATCGACGTCATCGCCAATGAAAGCCGCGTTCTGCTGCTGGTGCTGGAAGGCCTGATTCTGGCGCTGGGCGTGCTGTGCGCCTGGTACCTGACGGTCGGTATCACACGTCCGATCAATACCGCCGTCGTCCTCTCGCGTCGTGTGGCCGAGGGTGACCTGACTGCCAACGTCAACGTCAACAGCAAGGACGAAACCGGCCAGCTGCTGCAAGCTCTGCAAGACATGAGCAACAGCCTGCGCGGCATCGTCACCAACGTGCGCAGCGGCACCGATACCATTGCCACCGCATCGAGCGAAATCGCCGCCGGCAATCTGGATCTCTCCTCGCGTACCGAGCAACAAGCCAGCGCACTGGAAGAAACCGCGTCCTCGATGGAAGAGTTGATCTCCACCGTCAAGCAAAACGCCGACAACGCGCGCCAAGCCAACCAGTTGGCGGTATCCGCTTCCGAAATCGCTACTCAGGGCGGTGGCGTGGTCGGGCAGGTGGTCGATACCATGGGCGCAATCAATGATTCGTCACGCAAGATCGTCGACATCATCAGCGTGATTGACGGTATCGCCTTCCAAACCAATATTCTTGCGCTCAACGCCGCCGTGGAAGCAGCACGTGCCGGCGAACAAGGCCGAGGCTTTGCGGTGGTCGCCTCGGAGGTTCGTAGTTTGGCGCAACGCTCTGCCGCAGCGGCCAAAGAGATCAAGGTATTGATCAACGATTCCGTCGAAAAAGTCGGCAATGGCAGCAAGCTGGTCGAGCAAGCCGGCGCGACCATGCAAGAAGTGGTCGACAGCGTCAAGCGTGTGACCGACATCGTCGGCGAGATCAGCTCCGCCAGTCAGGAGCAGACTATGGGCATCGAGCAGATCAACCATGCGATCACGCAGATGGATCAGGTCACCCAGCAAAATGCGGCATTGGTGGAAGAGGCTGCTGCTGCGGCTGCGTCGATGCAGACCCAGGCCGACAGCCTGGCGCAACTGGTGAGCGTCTTCACTATCAGCGCGATCAATGGCAATCCGGCACTGCCGCAGGCACGCCGCACCATCGACATCACGCCGAAGGAGCCGCGTTTGTCCTGATCCGGCAAGATGCCGCTTTTCGCTGCTCGACGGTATGAAGCCCGGCCCTGCAAAGGTCCGGGCTTTTTTATCGACATCAGGCATCGGCATCAGGCTGGATATCCGGAAAGTGGGTGTCCGGGATTCCGGATATCCGCAAATTCAAGCCTCGGCTTTTGCTGCCGTGATTTTTAAATCCTCTTTTAAATCAAAGGCTTGATGTTTGCTTACTGTCGTGTCCCCGACTGGCACGAAGCCTGCATTAGGAATCTGAAAAATAAAAATCAGGAGACAGATGTGACGCCAACTTCCTCGCAGTAGATCAACGTCCTTTTCTTGCTCTTGTCGTGCCGCTTTCTGACGCGGATTACGATTGCAGGCGCTTTTTGCCCCTTTTTCGGCAGCATACGGAATGAAGCAAGCATGTAGAAACACATCGGCAGGTTCGTCGAGGGGTTCGTCAATCGATTTTCAACATGTGTTGCATGCATCGTGTACCGCCTTTTTAATAAATACAGGGATACATCCGGAGATAACGATGATCAAGCAAGACCTTTCAAAAGCAGCCGATACGCGGCAGCGTATTTTCGCCATTTTTGGCGCCTCGTCCGGCAATCTGGTGGAGTGGTTCGACTTTTACGTCTACTCCTTCTGCGCCATTTATTTCGCACCGGCATTTTTCCCCAAGGGCGACACCACGACGCAATTGCTCAATACCGCCGGCGTCTTTGCGGCCGGCTTCCTGATGCGTCCTATCGGCGGCTGGCTGTTTGGCCGTATCGCCGACAAGCACGGCCGTCGCCGTTCGATGATGATTTCCGTATTGATGATGTGCGGCGGTTCGCTGATGATCGCCTTCATGCCGACCTACGCTACGATTGGCGCCGCAGCGCCTTTCCTGCTGCTGGTGGCGCGTCTGTTCCAGGGCTTGTCGGTTGGCGGCGAGTACGGCACCAGCGCCACCTACATGAGTGAAGTTGCGCCGAAGAACAATCGCGGCTTCTTCGCCTCTTTCCAATACGTCACGCTGATCGGCGGCCAGTTGCTGGCGGTGCTGGTATTGGTCGTGATGCAGCAGACACTGAGCAACGAAGAACTGCGTGCCTGGGGCTGGCGCGTGCCGTTCGTGCTGGGTGCTGCCGGTGCATTGGTCGCGCTGTATCTGCGCAGCTCGCTGACTGAAACCGCCAGCGACGAAACCCGCAAGAAGAAAGAAGCCGGCACCTTCGCCGGTTTGTGGAAACACAAGGGCGCGTTCTTCACCGTCGTCGGTTTTACCGCCGGTGGGTCACTGATGTTCTATACCTTCACCACCTACATGCAGAAATACCTGGTCAACACTGCCGGGATGAATGCCAAAACCGCCAGCGCCGTCATGACGGGTGCGCTGTTCGTCTACATGGTGCTGCAACCGCTGTTCGGCGCGCTGTCCGACAGGATCGGCCGTCGCAACATGATGCTGTGCTTCGGCGTGCTTGGCACCTTGTGTACCGTGCCCATCCTGCATTTGCTGAAAGACGTCACTGATCCCTACGTGGCTTTCGGCCTGGCGATCCTGGCGCTGGCGATCGTCAGCTTCTACACCTCGATCAGCGGCCTGATCAAGGCGGAAATGTTCCCGCCGGAAGTGCGTGCGCTGTGCGTCGGTCTGTCGTACGCGGTGGGTAATGCGCTGTTCGGCGGCTCGGCTGAATTCGTCGCACTGTCGTTCAAGGCGGCGGGCATGGAGTCCAGCTTCTACTGGTATGTCTCGATCATGTGTGCGATTGCCTTGTTGATTTCTTTCCGCATGAAGGATCCAACCAAGGTCGGCTACCTCAAAGACGAGGACTGATGTTTCTGCGGGGACGCATCTCCAGCCGGGTTGTCCGGTTGCGATTCATCCGGCTGTGATTCGGTGGAGGCGAGTATCATGCGGGCACTGTTGCTGCGCTTTTACTCTTACCATCATTTTATTCAGACCGGATCGATTTGCCTGCCATGACTTCCCGCAAGACTCCGATATTGATCACCGTCGTCGCGCTGTGCGCGGTGGCGGTTTTTTTTGCGACCTATTTTATCGCTGCAGGCAAGGCACGCAATGACTTGCGTGCCGCCGGTCAGCGCCAGCTGCAGATCGTCGCGCTGGACTTGCAGTCGATACTCGATAAGTTCGAGACCATGCCCTTTGCGCTCGGTGCTCTGGCTGATGTCGATCAGGTGCTGCATCATCCCGACGACGCTGAAGCTGTCGCGCGTCTTAACCAAACCTTGCAATCGATCCAGCGCCAGTCGCGCGTGCTGGCGATTTACATGATGGACGACAAGGGCATGACCCTGGCGGCCAGCAACTGGAACGAAGAGACCAGCTTTGTCGGCCGCGATTTCGGCTTCCGGCCTTACTTCAGCGAAGCGCTGGCCGGCCGCTTCGGCCGCTTTTACGGCATCGGCAATGTGTCGAGCGAGCCGGGCTATTTCATGGCGCAGCCGATTTATCCGGCGGGTGTGCCGCGCGGTCAGGGCGCGCCCATCGGCGTCATGACCGTCAAAGTCGATTTGTCCGAATTCGAACATACCTGGCGCAGCAGCGATGATCCGATCACGCTGGTGGATGGCAGTGGGGTGGTGTTCCTGAGTAATCGTCCCCTGTGGAAATATCACAGCCTGCGCCCGCTCGATAACCGCAGACAGCAAGAACTGGCCGGCACGCATCAGTACGCCGACCAGCCGATCACCTCGGTGGGCTCCCTGCACAGGGAGCAGCGGCGCGGTTTCGGCGAGCACATCATGCAGGCCATCCCCAAGCAAGGATGGCAACTGATGCTGTTTCCCTCGCAGGCACGCATCGCTCGCGTAGCCATGTTGTGGGCAATGTGGGTGGCGCTGGTGATGGCGATTGCGGCGATTTCCTTATGGGCGCTCTATCAGCGCAGACGGCGTTTGCAAGAACGGCTGGAGTCGCGCGATGCCTTGCGCCGTGCGGCGCAGGAGCTGGACGCCACCATCGCCGTGCGCACCCAGGAACTGCGCGTTGCCAATCAGGCACTTGAAGGCCGTTACGCCAAGCTGCAGCAGACCGAAAGCCTGTTGCGTTCCACCCAGAACGAACTGGTGCAGGCCGGTAAGCTCGCGATGCTGGGCCAGATGGCCGCAGGCATGACGCATGAGCTGAACCAGCCGCTGGCCGCTATTCGCGCCTTTGCCGACAACGCCGTGCAGTTCATGCGGCGCGGCCAGTTGCCGCAGGTTGAAGAAAACCTCGAACATATCAGCAGCGCCAGCGCCCACATGGGCAAGATCATCGGTCAGCTCAAAGGTTTTGCGCGCAAGAGCGGCGACGCCATCGCTGTGGTGGATTTGCCGCAGACGGTGGAAGCCGCCGTGCTGTTGCTGCGCAATGAATTTCAGCAGCAGGCGGTTGCCATTGAGATCGACGTGCGTCATCCGGTGCAAGTCATGGGGGATGCCGTACGCACCGAGCAGGTGCTGATCAATCTGCTGCGCAATGCCATTGATGCCGTCGATTCGGTGGAGCTGGTGGCCGACAAGCGTGTGACGGTGATTCTTGATCGCGAAGGTATAGGTGCGGGCGCCGAGGTCGTGATTCGTATCCGCGACACCGGACCGGGTATCCCCGACGAGGTCGTGCCGCATCTGTTTGAACCTTTCTTCACCACCAAGTCGACCGGCAAAGGTCTGGGCCTCGGACTGGCGATTTCTTCATCTATCGTGCAGGCGATGAACGGCCAGCTGTCGGCGCATAATCTTCCGGAAGGCGGCGCCGAATTTATGGTGCGCTTGCCTGACATCTCAGAGTAAGAGCGAGTAAGAGGGAGTAAGAGCAAGTGAGAACGAGCGAAAAATAAGCGAGAACGGATAATGAACAAACAATCACCGGCGCCGGCCGCGCTGGCAATACTGATCGAGGACGAGCAAAGCGTACGCAAGGCGACGACCCAGACGCTGGAGTTGGGCGGCTTTTCCGTACAGGCTTGCGCCGACGCCGAACAAGCCTTGCCGCTGTTGCATGCGGGATTTGCCGGCATCGTCGTCACCGATGTGCGGCTGCCGGGCCGTTCCGGTTTGGAGGTGCTGGACCACGTCGTCGCTGCGGATGCCGATCTGCCGGTGATCGTGGTGACCGGCCACGGCGACGTCGGCATGGCGGTGGAGGCGATGCGCGCCGGCGCCTACGATTTCATTGAGAAACCCTTTGCTGCCGAACGTCTGGTGGAGACCGCAAAACGCGCGCAGGAAAAGCGCAATCTGGTTCTCGAAAACCGCCGTCTCAAAGAGGCCTGGCAAGCCGATCCCGATACACCGCCGCTGGTCGGGCAGTCTGCCGCCATGGAGCGCGTGCGTACGCTGATCCGCAGCGTCGGCCCTACCGCCGTGGATATCCTCATCAACGGCCAGACGGGCACTGGCAAGGAAGTCGTGGCGCGCCAGTTACATGCTGCCAGCGAGCGCAAGGGGCCGTTCGTCGCGATCAACTGCGGTGCATTGCCGGAGAGTGTGTTCGAAAGCGAAATCTTTGGTCATGAGGCGGGTGCGTTTACCGGTGCACAAAAGCGCCGCATCGGCAAAGTCGAATATGCCAACGGCGGCACGCTCTTTCTCGATGAGATCGAAAGCATGCCCATGACTTTGCAGGTCAAGTTGCTGCGCGTACTGCAGGAGCGCCGGCTGGAACGTTTGGGCGGGAACGAATCGGTCATCATCGATTGCCGTGTGGTTGCCGCCAGCAAGGCGGACTTGCTGCAATTGAGCGGGCAGGGCGCGTTTCGCGAAGACTTGTATTACCGCATCGGTGTGGTCAGTATCGACCTGCCGCGCCTGCGCGAGCGGCGTGACGATATCCCCCTGCTGCTGGCGCACTTCATCCATGCTGCAGCGATCCGCTACGGTCGCGAAGCGCCTGCATGGACGGCTGCGCAGATGGCGCAATGGCAGCAGCGCGACTGGCCGGGAAATGTACGTGAGCTGCGCAATTTTGCCGATCGATGGGTGTTGGGCGTGGCCGATGGTGTCATTCCTGATGCCTCAGTGAGTGGAGTGGCGTTGCCGCAGCAGCTCGACGTCTATGAACGCAGTCTGATCGAGGCGGCACTCACAACCGCGGATGGCAACGTCGCGCTGGCGGCAGAGCAGTTGGGTATTCCCAAAAAGACGCTTTATGACAAGATCAAGAAATACGATCTGGCGACCACACGCTGATCTGTTGTGTGAGTGGCGCAGGGTGTAAGGGAGCATGGGTGGCATAAGCGGCTGTTCGCGCTATATTTAACGTATGCCCTTTGTTTTTGACAGGGGCTGGGTTAGACTTTTGGCCTAGGGAAATATCGGGTGCGATTTCAAGCTGCGTTATCACCGCCAAGCAGCATCGGATCCGTCAATTTGGGGAATGTCATGAAGCGCTTTATCGCCTTGTCGCTGGCCGCCTGCATCGCTTTTATCCTGTGTGCCTGCGAACGAACAGAATTCGAAAAAAAATCCGAGCGTGACGCTGATGCACGCCGCGCCGTGAATACCAAGCCAAAACCACAGTACTGATGTGTGCTGAGTCCGCTTCTTCTGCGACTCAATAGCGACTCAGTAGCGCTGGGGCCAGGATTTCGGTGTCTTGTACGTGTGGCTGACCACGATGCGTGTGGCCGCAATCAGGCCGCTCAGCCCCAGCACCAGTTGCGTCAGGGTGTCGCCGGGCAAGCCCCACACCGATGAGCCCGGCGCCGCGACACCTGTTGCGGCCGTGATCACCGGCGCTACCCATTCAGCCTCTTCGGTGACATCCAGCAGTATGTCGCCTTCCGATGTTGTGTGCATATAGACTTCGCCGCCCAGTTCCAGGCAAAAGCAGATGCCGTAACCCTTGGTGTTGTCCTTCTTGACAGCCTGTTGCAAATCCCGGTTGTAGTTGTCTATCCACGCTTCCACGTCATAGGTGGTCGTGAGGACAATCCACGGGCGGGTGGGCTGGACGTCAACTCGGCCTTGCTCCAGATCCTGCTCTGGATTTTGTGGAAGATCTTGCTCTGGATCGTGCATGTGATTAGTTCTTGGTTGTTATTGCTTGTGCTTACTTATGTCTACTTGCAACAATGGCTCCCCTTCGGAGACCTGCATTATCGGCTCTTTTGCATGCGGCGGCACCGTGAAGACGTGTCTTGCGGATGAAGTTTGCGTTTGTTGTTATTGATGCAATGGATGACGCCGGTCTGCCGGATTTGAAATCCGCAGGTAAGATGCTGACGGAATCCGACATCATGATCCGTCACGCTCCGTCATTCACCTCCAGAAGAAAGCGACCATGAAGCACACTGCCGTCAGCCGTCACGCGACTGTTTTTCTGCGACTCATTCTGTGCTTGCTATTGTTTGTCGCCGTGTCGGTATGGCGATCACCAGCGTACGCCCAGCAAAAGATCACTTTCCCCTCGGCGGAATACGCCAACAAGTTCGAGATGGCCAGGAAGCTGGGCAAGCCCATTGAAATCTTTGGTTATCTCTCGCTGCCCACTGTCCCCGTCGACGGCAAAATCCCGGTCGTGATCATCGCCCACGGTAGCGCCGGGATCGAAGCTAAGGACACCGCATTCTGGGCGCCGTATTTCAACAAGCTGGGCTTTGCCAGCTTCGTTGTCGATTCATTTACACCGCGTGGCGTGAAGAGTACGGTCGATGATCAGGCGCTGGTCAGCAACGCGGCGGACACCGCAGATGCATTTTTCGCGTTGAAATTTATTGCGGCGGATCCGCGTTTCGACGCCAACAGAGTCGGCATCATCGGCTTCAGTCGCGGCGGCCTGGCTGCCAATGAAACGTCGACTAAAACTTTCCGCGACAATGTTTTACGTGCGGACAAGAACCTGCAATTTGCTTTCCATATTCCTGTCTACGCAGGATGTCAGAATTCGCGTTATCGCAAGAACGGCAGCTTTGATCGCACCGGCGCGCCGATGCTGTTTTTGATGGGCAGCAAGGACGACTACACACCGGCTGGGTTCTGTCTCGATCAGATCAAAGGCATGCAACAAGAGTATCCGGACGTGATCGACTATCGTGTCTATGAAGGCGCCAACCATAGCTTCGACAACAATCAAGGCGCGCATTATCTGCCGACGGGCACGTCAACACGGGACTGTCCGATGGTGGAAACCGATATCCCCTCCTGGGCCAGATCTGTCGTCCCGACCGGCCAACGCCTCTCGCTCACGGAAGAAAATCAGATGTACAAAGATTGCGTGAAGCGAGGTGTGACGGTCGGATCCTACGACAGCAAATACCGCAACATGGCTGCAAAAGATATCGAGGATTTTCTGCGCAAGATCAAGATGATCGACTGATCATGAAAGATCATCAACAATCGTCAATGAAAGACCGCTTCACGTTGTAACGCGGCCTGCACCGAGGGGCGGACGCGAATGCGCGCCAGATAAGCCGCGATACCCGGCCAGCCACTGAGATCAATCGCAAAGAAGCGAGTCCATTGCAGCACCGTGTAAAGATAAGCATCCGCTACGGTGAAGGCATCCCCCAGCAGATAGTCGTGTCGCTGCAGCGTGTTCTCGATCTGGTCAAAACGTCTATTCAGTTTGGCTTTAAATACTTGTTTCACTTCTTCCGGAATTTCGGCATTGAAGAGTGGACTCAGGCCAGCGTGTATCTCGCTGGTGATGAAATTCAGCATCTCCTGCAAGCGCACGCGTTCCCATGAGCCATTGATCGGTGCCAGTCCCGCTTCGGGTTTCAAGTCCGCGAGGTATTGCAGGATGGCGACGCCTTCGGTCAGTACTTCGCCATTGGTCAGCTGCAGCGCTGCGACGTATCCCTTCGGATTGATCGTCAAGAAATCCTCGCCGTCCGAGGTCTGTTTGGTCTGGTTATTGACCTTGACCAGATCGAAAGGCAAGCCTAGTTCATGCAAGACAATGTGCGGTGAAAAAGAGCAGGTTTCAGGTGCAAAATAAAGTTTCATGATGGGCTTCATACGTCTCTATGGTGACAAGGAGAGGTATTATCTCGATGGTAGTTACCGTTGTATAGAAGGCAGTTTTTTGTGGTGTAGGTACAAAAACTATACCGCTGTATTGTTTGATCGCCGCTGTTTGATGGCATTGGGGAAAGCGCATGAAAGAGAACGTATCCGGCTGTCCGGTTGAAGAAGCAATGAGTCTTGTCGGCGGTCGCTGGCGCATGTTGATTGCGCACTTCCTGCTTGACGGTCCGAAGCGATTCAATCAATTGCGCAGGGATATTCCCAATATCTCGCAGCGCATGCTCACGCTGGAGTTGCGGGCCTTGGAGGAAACCGGAATGGTCTTGCGCACCGTCTATCCGGAGGTGCCGGTGCGCGTGGAATATGCACTGACCGGTGATGGAGAGCGACTCAAGCCCTTGCTCGAGATGCTGCATACCTTCGGTCGCTGGCTCAAGGCCCGGCCGCCGCGAGAAGAGAGCGAGCAGGACGCAGAAAGCGACGACGCGGCGCGCAAGGGCATGACCACGATACGGATACAAAAAATGACTAAAGGTACGGCCAAAAATATGAGAAAGGAAACCGCAAAGTAAGCGGTTTTTTCAGCTGTACCAGCGAGGCGTCAAGCCCGACGCTGCAGCTTGTACACCACCGTATCCAGCCGGCTTACGCCGCCTTCCAGGAACTTCGGTTCCTTGTCCAGAATATCGCGCCGGTCGATGATGGACGCGTCGGAGTGCGCAGAATAGATCGATTGCACTTCCGCGTCCTGCACCGAGAAAGGCGGACCATCCATCTGATCCTGCGGATAATCGAGCGTGATCAGGATGCCGCGATAATCATCCGCCAACTGGCCGTAGACGTGCTGCGCATACTGGGCACGCATGGCTGTTGGCAAGGCCACCAGCGCAGCGCGGTCGTACACGCCGGAACAGGTCGACAAGATCGCCGCATCGAGCTTGAAGATATCGCCGCAGATGATTTCAATGTTACCAGTGACGTAGTGACTACCGTATGCAGAATCATGGATAGCCGGCTGCAGATTGTTCTCACTGAAAAACTGTTCCACCGCCAGTTGAGACAACTCGGCTCCCAACACGTGATGTCCTTGTTCCGCCAGCCATAGCATATCCAGCGACTTGCCCGCCAGTGGCACGAGGACGCGGCTGTCTTTCGGCAGGCCAAGCGTGGGCCAATATTTCTGCAGCAGCGGCGTCACACGCGTTTGATGAAAATGCGTACGCCCGTCGCGCCAGCGCTCCAGCCAGAATTCTGCTTCCATGGTGTTGTCCCGTTGAATTGTTGAGTGCAAAGGTGATGCGTATTGTACCGCCGGCGATGCGCAAGCCATGATGCAGAGAAGCAAGAGGGCGTGCTCTTTCATGTTAGGATTCTGCGATCTCATGGAGGAACAAATGGAAACACCAGAAACGTCGGCAACACCAGAAACTCCCGCAGCACCAGACGCATGGGCGGAACAAGCCAGTGCGCTGATGGCAAAGATCGAGATCTTGCTAGAGGTGCAGCTTGGCGAATATGAGTTGCTCAATTCGAAGCTGGAGGAATGGAAAAAGAATCCAGGTCAGGAGTGGCTGACCATGGCCGACTACGAACCATGGCAAAACGCGCTCAAGGCGCTTGAAGAAGCGCAGCGCGAGTTTGATGCGCATATCGCGACGCGTGCGGCATAACTGCATGATTTGAAGGCATGGCCGCCGGTGTCTTGTCCCGATGCGGTCATGCTGCAGTTCAAAAGTACGGATACAAATTCACTGCTGAGAAAACGTACGCATCTCCGATACGTACCTGAGAGAATTCCGAGCAGGAATCCCGGCTACCTTCCTCATCTTTAATTTCATCGCACAAAAAGAAAAGGACCTGAATCTTTCGATTCAAGTCCTTTGTATTCTTTGGTGGGGCGTGAGTGGCTCGAACACTCGACCTACGGATTAAGAGTCCGCTGCTCTACCAACTGAGCTAACGCCCCGGATGTGCGGGCCGTCATTGTAGCCTGTGCGAGCGGCTGAGCTTATTCTTTCTCGCGCGTGAGCGGCACGAAACGCACGGCCAGCACGGTGCGGGTC
>Ga0105240_10012034_pt1 | contig 11994 bp, 10 predicted proteins | sample KBSC54metaG_FD_80426 | JGI IMG/M metagenome (GOLD analysis project Ga0105240, IMG submission 80426) | Corn rhizosphere microbial communities from Kellogg Biological Station, Michigan, USA - KBS C5-4 metaG | ecosystem: Host-associated > Plants > Roots > Rhizosphere > Soil | place: Michigan, USA...
AACTCCGTCTGCATCAGCCGCCGGTCGTTGTGCGCAGCGCGTGAGTCCTCGGGAACGACGCCCGTCGCATATTTCGCGGTCAGGACCCCGCGCGCGATCGGCGAATACGACGCCACGCCGATGCCGTAGTGATCGCAGGCGGCGAGAACCTCCACTTCGGGCATCCGGTTCAGCAGGTTGTAGTACGGCTGGCAGACGACCGGCGGCGCTATGCCCTGTCGCTCGCAGCAACGCATCACTTCGGCGATTCGCCAGCCGCGCAGGTTCGATATGCCGAAATAGCGGATCTTCCCGGCGTCGACGAGCGCGCCCATCGCGGCCACCGTTTCCTCGAGCGGCGTCCCCGGGTCGTCGCGATGCAGGTAATAGATGTCGATCCAGTCGGTGCCAAGGCGCGCGAGGCTTGCATCGCAGGCCTGGAAAATCCAGCGGCGCGACGATCCCCCGGTATGCGGGCGCCTGTTTTCGTCGCCGCCGATGACGTTGCCGACCTTCGTCGCGAGGATCCAGCGCGCGCGTTGCGCCCTGATCGCCGCGCCGGTGATCGTCTCCGACGCGCCGTTGACGTACACGTCTGCCGTGTCGATGAAGTTGACGCCCGCGGCGAACGCGCGGGCGACGATCTCGCTCGCTTCGCTCTCGCCGGTGCGATCGCCGAACGTCATCGTGCCAAGGCAGACGATCGACACTTCGAGCCCGCTTCTACCCAACCGCCGGTATTCCATCGCTTCTGTCCTCTGTTCTCCGATCCCCGATCGTACCCGACCCAGCCGCCGGCAATCCATCGTTACCGAAACCTGATACCTGGTCGTACCCCGCTATAATTTTGCCCTCTCGTCAATACCGCGGCGCGGCAACGATCGACCGGGGCCCCGGTGGCCGGTCGATCGCGGATCCGACACCGCGAATCCCATGCACGTGCTGTTCGAGGAAGACGGTCAGCTCAAGGCCGGGACGCTGCTCGCCGATCACGATGCGTCGCTTTCGGTCGAGGCCGTCTCGGGCAAGCGGCAGAAGATCAAGGCGGCGCACGTGCTGCTGCGCTTTGCCGCGCCGTCACCGGCGGAAACGCTTGCGCGCGCACACGAGCTCGTGCCGGAGCTCGACCCGAATTTCCTTTGGGAAGTCGTGCCCGACGACGAATTCGGCTTCGACGAGCTCGCGCGCGAGTACTACGGGGCTACACCGGCGCCCGCCGAGTCGGCGGCGGTGGCACTCGCACTCGCGCGCGCGCCGATGTACTTCTATCGGAAGGGCCGCGGGCGCTACCGCAGGGCGCCGCCGGACGCGCTGAAGGCGGCGCTGGCGTCGGTCGCGCGCAAGGAACGCGAGGCGCGCGACATCGGCCAATGGGTCGCCGAGCTCACGGCGCACAGGCTGCCGCAGCCGCTCGCTTCGAAGCTCGACATGCTCCTCTACCGGCCCGACAAGAATGCGCCGGAATGGAAGGCGCTCGCCGCCGCATGCGATGCGGCGCGAACGAATCCGGTACAGCTGCTGCACGCCTGCGGTGCGATCGCGTCGTCGCACGACTACCACTTCCGGCGCTTCATCGTCGACGCGTTCCCGCGCGGCACCGCTTTCCCGCCCTGGGGCACGGTGCCCGAGGTGCCGGAACTGCCGTTGGCGCCGGTGCGGGCGTTTTCGATCGACGATGCGTCGACGACCGAAATCGACGACGCGTTCTCGGTGCGCGAGCTTGCCGACGGAACGCAGGAGATCGGCATCCACATCGCGTGCCCGGCGCTGGCGATCCCGCGCGGAACGCCGCTCGACGCGATCGCGCGGGCGCGCCTGTCCACCGTCTACATGCCGGGGCGCAAGGTGACGATGCTGCCGGACGAGGTCGTCGACACCTTCACGCTCGCCGAGATGCGCAGTCCGCCCGCGCTTTCGCTCTATATCGCGACCGATGCGGACGGAACGCCGCGCGGCGAGCGCACCGTGGTCGAACGCGTGCCCATCGCGGCGAATCTGCGCCACGACACGCTGACCGAAGCCTTCGCCGGCGCGCCGTCGATCGGCGACCCGGCGTGGACGCGCGAGCTGCGTGCGCTCTGGACGCTCGCGACGCGACTTTCCGGGATGCGCGGGAAGTCCGACATCGCGCGGATCGATTACAACTTCGACGTGGACTGGAGCGCCGCCGGCGATACGGAGCCGGGGCGCGTGACGATCACGCCGCGACCGCGCGGCAACCCGCTCGACAAGCTCGTTTCCGAGCTGATGATTCACGTGAACCACACGTGGGGCCGCCGCATCGCGGAGGCGGCCGTTCCCGGACTCTATCGCGTGCAATCGGGCGGCAAGGTCAAGATGAGCACGCGGCCGGGCGAGCACCAGGGCCTCGGCGTCACGCACTATCTCTGGGCGAGCTCGCCGCTTCGCCGCTACAGCGATCTCGTCAATCAGCGTCAGTTGATGGCGACGGTACGCGGCGAGCGAGCGCCGTACGGCGACAACGACGCGGAGCTTTTCGCCACGCTGGCCGATTTCGAAGCGACCTATTCGCAGTATGCCGAGATGCAGGACCGGATGGAGCATTACTGGTGCCTGCGCTGGCTGCTGCAGGAGCGGATCAGCGAATGCAGGGCGAGCGTCATTCGCGACACGCTGGTGCGCTTCGATCGGCTGCCGCTCGTCGTGCGCCTGCCCGACATGCCGGCGAGCGCGGCCGACACGCGCGTGCGCGTCGCGATCGGCCGCATCGACCTTCTCGAGTGCACGCTGGAATGTCGCTACGCCGGCCCCGATGCGGGCGCCGCGAACGCCTGAAAAGCGTTGGATCGCCGCCACGCGGAGTCCGCCAACCGATTGGCGGAGCACGAAGAATGCTATGACGACGGCATGCGCACGCTACAATGGCTTCACGCCACCAGCACACCGATCCGATCGCGCCCTTGCCCCGCGTCGCACAACCGAAAGCGTTGAAAGACGTCGCCGCCGTTCCGCGAACGGTCGGTGCAGCGCTTCCGCCGTTCGCGCAGGCACCCCGCCTGCCGCTGCCGCAGCGGGCGAAGCCCGCGGCGACGCGCCCGTCTTCCAGGCTCGCGCTCGCGGGCACGCTGCCGCCCGCGCGCATACCACCCGAATCGCTCGTCACGCCGCGCCGCGTGTCGGTCATCGGCGTTGCGATCGGCTTCTCGATCGTGTTGCACGCGCTCGCCTTGACGCTGCACTTCACTGTCGGCACAACGCGCGATCACGATCCGAACCCGCCGCTCGAAGTGGCACTCGTCAACGCGAAGTCGGCGGCGAAGCCGACGAAAGCCGACCTGCTCGCGCAGGCGAACCTCGACGGCGGCGGCAACACCGAGCAGAGCCGGCGCGCGAAGACGCCGCTGCCCGTGCTGCCGCGGGACGCGCGTCGCAACGTCGCAGTCGCATCGTCGCGCCAGGAAGTCCCGGACAACCCGACGCACGAAATGCTCACGCAGTTGCGCTCGACGACCGCGATCGCGACGCCGGAGCCGAAGCCCGCGGAGCCGACCGAGCCGACGGAATCACCCACCGCGAACGAAATCATGCAAAAGACGCTCGAAGCGGTTCGGCTCGAGGCCGCGATCGCGCGCGACATGGAGGCGTATCAGAAGATCCCGCGGCGCAAGCACATCGGCGCGCAGGCGCGCGAGTATCGCTTCGCGCGCTACGTGGAAGACTGGCGCATGAAGGTCGAGCGGGTGGGCAATCTCAACTATCCGGAGGCGGCGCGGCAGAAGAAGCTCTACGGCAGCCTTATCCTGACCGTGTTCATCCGTGCCGACGGCAGCGTCGAAAAGGTCGAAGTCAACCACAAGTCGGGGCAGCGGATCCTCGACGCGGCGGCGGTGAAGATCGTCGAGATGGCGGGGCCCTATGCGCCGTTTTCCGACGACATTCGCCGCGACACCGACATCCTGAGCATCACGCGTACGTGGACGTTCGCCCGGGGCGACGAACTGCGCAGCGAGTGACGGGGTGACGCGAATCCGGCCGGGGCGCGCGTTGGCGCTCGGCGCCGGTCTTTGCGTGCTGGCCATCATCCTGCTGCACGCGTACTTCGCGCTGATGATCGTCTGGTGGGGTACGCATCCGCCGCGGCAAACGTCGTTCATGGCGGAGCGGATGCAGGAATTGCGCAGGAAGAATCCCCGCGCGCAAATCCGCTATCGGTTCGTGCCCTATGAACGTATCGCCGCGCCGCTCAAGCGCGCGATGATCGCCGCCGAAGACGCGAAATTCGTCGAGCACGAAGGTTTCGACTGGGACGGCATCGAGCTCGCGCTCGAGAAAAATCAGCGGCGCGGCCGGATCGTCGCCGGCGGATCGACAATCACGCAGCAGCTCGCGAAAAACCTGTTCCTGTCCGGCTCGCGCACATGGTTGCGCAAGGGTGAAGAAGCCGTCATCACGCTGATGCTGGAGGCGCTGCTCGACAAGCGTCGCATCTTCGAGCTGTACCTCAACGTCATCGAATGGGGCAACGGCGTGTTCGGCGCGGAAGCGGCGGCGGAACGCTATTTCGGCGAATCGGCCGCCCATCTCGACGCCGTACAGGCGGCGCGTCTTGCCGCGATGGCGCCCAATCCGCGCTTCTACGAGCACAACCAGGGCGCGCCCGGACTGAACCGCAAGATCCGCATCATCCTCGCGCGCATGCCGGCCGCCGATTTGCCGTAGCGTCGAAGACGACATTCGCAACGCCCAACCGCATTTAGAATTCCCGACATGGCCGACAGCATCGACGCTCCGGTGGCCGAGCGCCCCGAGCCGCGTGAGCGCGTGCAGGACGCGCTCGCCGCGGTTACCGTGCTGCTGCGAAAGCACCGGCTCGTCGAAGGCCTGATCCACGAGCAGCTCGGCGACGCGCACGAGCTTGCGCGTGGCGCGGTCGAGCAAAGCGCCGTCGCCCGCCAGAACAAGGCCGCGCTCGAGCAGACACTCGCGCGGCTCTATCCCGCCGACCTCGCGTACGTACTGGAGGCGCTGCCGCTCGTCGAGCGCCTCTACATCTGGGACCTGGTCAAGGCCGACCGCGACGGCGAGATCCTCGTCGAGGTTTCCGATGCCGTCCGCGAATCGCTGATCTCGTCGATGGATACGCAGGAGCTCGTCGCGGCAACCGGAGCGTTGCCCGCCGACGAGATTGCGGCGCTCGCCCCCGATTTGCCGCAGGAGGTGATGGACGACGTGTTCCAGAGCCTGCCCATCGAGGAGCGCGAGCAGCTGCGCGCCGCGATGTCGTTCGACGAGGCCATGGTCGGCGCCTGGATGGATTTCGACGATGTGCAGGTGCGCCCGGACATCACGCTCGAAGCCGTGCTGCGCTATCTGCGGAGCTTCCACGAATTGCCGTCGCAAACGGATCAATTGTTCGTCGTCGATGCAGACGAGCGCCTGCTCGGCGTGTTGCCGCTCAACCGCGTCATCGTCAGCGAGCCGGACACCGAAGTCGCCGCCGTGATGGAGCGGCCCGTGGTCAGGCTGCTGCAGCACGAGGAAATGGAGACGGCCGCAAGCGCATTCGAGCGCTACGACCTCGTGTCGGCGCCGGTCGTCGATACCAACGGCAAGCTGGTCGGCCGTGTGACCGTCGACGAGGTGCTCGATTTCGTGCGCGAGCACGGCGAAGAGGAGATGCTTGCGCAGGCAGGCTTGCGCGAGGAAGAGGACGTTTTCGCTTCGGTGTGGAAATCGTTCCGCAACCGCTGGGCGTGGCTCGCGGTGAACCTCGTGACCGCGTTCATCGCATCGCGCGTCATCGGCATTTTCGAAGGGTCGATCCAGCGTCTCGTCGCGCTCGCCGCGCTGATGCCGATCGTCGCGGGCATCGGCGGCAACTCTGGCAACCAGACGATCACGATGATCGTGCGCGCGGTGGCGCTCGGACAGGTGGCGCGCGAGCAGTCGCGTCAGCTCATCCGGAAAGAGGTCACGGTCGCGCTGCTGAACGGAATCATCTGGGGCGGCGTCATGGGTGTCGTCGCGGTCATGCTGTATCGGCAGGTGCCGCTTGGCCTCGTGATGGTGCTCGCGATGACGCTCAACCTCCTGCTCGCCGCGATGATGGGTGTGCTGATTCCGATGACGATGATCAGGTTCGGCCGCGATCCCGCCGTCGGCTCGTCGGTGATGATCACCGCGGTCACCGATTCGGGCGGGTTCTTCATCTTCCTGGGCCTGGCCACGCTGTTCCTGGTGTAGGCGCCAACCCGGGGCGCTTGGGCGACTGGAATAAGGCGGCATCATCGGTTGTTTGCTTGCTGAATTGTCCGATTCCCCTGTTCCTTCAGGCGCGGCCGGGGAGTGACGCGTCCGGGCAGGTCGGCGTAACATGCTGCAGGCGGTGAACGGCGCGTTTGCGCCGGCTGCCGAAGCCCGCCACGCGGGCATCCTCGTCATGAGCGTCGACGCTCCCCTGCCGCATCCCGATCTGCTCGCCGCCATCCCGCGGTTACGCCGCTATGCGCGCGTGCTGACCGGGGATGCGACGCGCGCGGACGACCTCGTGCAGGAAACGCTCGCGCGCGGATGGGAGAAGCGCCGGTTGTGGGCGGCGGGAACCGATCTTCGCGCGTGGCTGTTTACGATCATGCACAACGTTTTCGTCAACCAGCGCGCGGTAGCAATGCGGGACGCGCAGAACGTTTCGCTCGACGGCGACGGGGAGGGTGGCGCCGCGTGGCAGGTACCGGTACGCGCACCGCAGCAGGCGCACGTCGAGCTGCTCGAAGTGTTCCGCGAGATGTCGCGATTGCCGCCCGAGCAGCGCGAGGTGCTCGTGCTCGCCGCCGTCGAGGAAATGCGCTACGAGGAGATTGCAGCCGTGCTTTCGATTCCTGTCGGCACCGTCATGTCGCGCCTTTCCCGCGCACGCGCCAGGCTGCGGCGCTCGGTGTCGGACGCCGGAAGCGATCCGGTGACCCCTTTGAAAATCGTTCGGTGAACGCCACCGCGATCGCATGAGCAAGCCGCCCATCAGCGACGACGAGGTCCATGCCTGGGCCGACCGGCAATTGCCGCCCGATCGGCGGGCGGCATTCGAGCAGGCGATGGCGCGCGAGCCGGCGCTCGCCGCAAAGGCCGCCGAGATCGAGCGCCAGAACGCCTGGTTGCGCGATGGCCTCGACGAGCTTTTGCACGAGCCGCTGCCGCCGCGGCTGGTCGACGCGGCCCGCGTGCCTCCCGCCAGACGCTCGTGGCGCTGGCTGGCGACGGCCGCTGTTTCCGCGGCGTCGCTGCTGGTCGGCCTCGGTGGCGGGTGGTACTTGCGCGACGCGGCGCTCGAGCTCGCCGGAACACCGACCACCTTCGCGCAGGAGGCCGCGTTCACGCATGCGCTTTATGCGGGCGATGTCAATCGACCGGTCGAAGTCTGGGCGCCCGAGGAAAAGCGCCTGGTGGCATGGCTGTCCAAGCGGCTCGATTACCCGCTGCGCGCGCCCGATCTGAACAGCGCGGGCTATGCGCTGGTCGGCGGCCGTCTCGTTGCGGGGAACGAAAGGCCGACGGCGCTCTTCATGTACGAGAACGCGGCGAAGCAGCGGCTCACGCTGCAGGCGCGCAAGCAGGCGCCGGGTACCGACGAAACCGCGTTTCGCTATTCGGTCGAGGACGGCATCGGCGTCTACTACTGGGTGGACGATCAGTGCGCGTACGCCTTGTCCGGCAGTCTCGACCGCGCCCAACTGCTGCGGATCGGCCGCCTCGTTTACGCGCAGCTCAGCTCGCCCGAAGCGCCGAAGTAGGTCGGCGTACAATGCGAGCCGTCGTGCGCGGCTGCCCGTGCGCCGCGCCGACCATCCATGATCGCCCCGCTGCTCGCGCCCAAGTTTCTCGTGCTGTACGTCTTCGTGGCGTCGGCGCTGTTCGTTCATTTCCGCGGTCGCGTGCGCCACAAGCTGTCGAAGCAGCTCGCCGATCACTCGACGATCATGGCGCCGTACAACGCGCTGATGTATCTTTTTTCCGCGGTTCCCGCGAAGCCGATCCTCGATCCGCGCAGCCTGCCCGAGCTCGACGTGTTGCGCGCCAACTGGCAGACGATCCGCGACGAAGCACTGGCGCTCGTCGGCGAGGGGCACATCCGCGCCGCGACCGGACACAACGATCTCGGCTTCAATTCGTTCTTCAAGAACGGCTGGAAGCGCTTTTACGTGAAGTGGTACGGCGCGCCGCTGCCCTCGGCACAGTCGGCATGCCCGAAAACCGTGGCGCTCGTCGAATCGTTGCCGACGGTGAACGCGGCGATGTTCGCGCTGCTGCCGCCGGGCGGCAAGCTCAATCGCCATCGCGATCCGTTCGCAGGATCGCTGCGCTATCACCTGGGGCTCGTCACGCCGAACTCCGATGCCTGCCGCATCTACGTCGACGGCGAGCCGTATTCGTGGCGCGACGGGCAGGACCTGCTGTTCGACGAGACGTTCATCCACTCGGCCGAGAACGCGACCGACACGACGCGCATCATCCTGTTCTGCGATGTCGAGCGGCCGCTCCGCACGCGCGTGATGAAGGCGGTGAATCGGTTCGTCAGCCGCACGTTCATCCGCGCCGGGGCGACGCAGAACACGGAGGCCGAGCCGATCGGCGCGGCGAATCGCGTCTACGCGCTGCTCGGCAAGGGCAGCGACGTGCTCGGGCGGCTCAAGCGGCGTAATCGCACGGCGTTTCGTGCCGTCAAATACGCGCTGATCGCCGCCTTGGCGTACTGGATTTTCGTTTATTAGGTTGTGGCGCCCGGCGCCGCTCAACCCCGAACGCTCGATCGCACTTAAATCGTCACGATCCCGCGTGGCGTGCGCAGCATCGCGGCGAGGCGCGGCGAGCGCCCATACGTCACCTTGAGCGTTTCGGACAGGCCGAGTGCGGCGAGGGCTGCGCGCACGGGCGCCGGATCGGGGTGCTCGCCGGCCAGCGCCACGACGCGCATGCCGACGTCCTTCAACGCATCGGCGGGGTGTCGCTCGTCCGACCATTGGATCAGCGTCGGCACGAGCCCGCGCTGCGGCAGGTGGCCATCGTCGGGAACCGTGATCCGCCATTCGAAGTCGCCGCGATGCATCGGCGTGATCGCGCCAAGGTCGACCGGGCTGCGCGCAGCGTCGGCATCGATGTCCGCCGTTCGCGCGGCCCAGTGGATCAGCATCGGCGTCTCGGCGAGTTGCGCGCGCATGCGCGGCTCGTCGAGGTCGAACCAGCGCGGCCGTGCGGGCGGCGTTCCCGCCGGATCGATCGCGATGATTTCGAGAAAAAGCCGCGGACCGAGTCCGACGAGCGCGTTGTGCGTGCCCATCGCAGTGTGCCGGCCGCCCGGCGTCGCTCGGGCGCCGAGCCGCTCCGCCACCCACTCGGTGCCGGCGGCAAGCGTCGATGCGCCGACGACGAGGTGATCGATCGCAAGGATGGGCGGCACGCGATGCCGCGACGTCATCGCGACGCGGCGTCCTTGGCGTGGTGCGGCTCGTCGGCCGCAAAATCGAGCTCGACGCGCGCGCCGTTCGGATCGTGAAAGAACACCTGCCACGTGCCCGACCCCGCCTGGCGCCGACACGTGTGCTCGATGCTGCGCGACGTCAGCATGGCAAGCGTGTCCGACAGGTCGGTGGCCGAAAACGCCATGTGGTCGATCACGCCGGCCCTGAGCTCGTCGGCCGGGCGCCCGCCGACGACATGGAGTATCGGACTGCCGCCCGCATAGAGCCACGCGCCGGGGAACTGAAGCGGCGGACGCGGCCCGTCGGCGAGACCGAGGAGCTCCCGATAAAAGCGCACGGTTGCCGGCACATCGTCGGTCAGGATCGTGAAGTGATTCATGGCGGTTGCCGGCATCGCATCCTCGGCGCAGTCGGTGAGGGAGCCTCGATTATGCCGCGTCGACGATGAAGCGTGCGAAGAGGTCGAGCGCGTCGGCGCCGCCTGCATCGGCGTAGGCGAACCGGCCGTCGCCGCCGCTCCATGCGTGTCCCAGCCCTTCGATCAGCACGTGGCGCACGACGACGCCCCCGTCGCTTGTCCAGTCGTCCGTGCGCATCGGGTAGCGCTCGCCGGCGGACTCGCGCGACGACGCATCGCTGGCGGGGAGCAGCGCGCCGGCCGGGTGTTGCGCGCGGTCCGCCGGATACGCGTTGAAGCGCAGGTACTGATCGACGAGCGCTACGCCGTTGCTCGGTGCGACGACGTCATCGCGGTCGCCGTGAACGACCAGCAGGGCGACCGACAATGGCGGATTGTGCCGCTGCGCATTTCGCGCGGCATCGCCGATGCGCGCGACATCCGTGTCCGGCCCGTTTCGCATCACGGACAACGCCGTTGCCGCTGACGACGCCGCGCCGCACGCGAGGCCGGAATGGACGAACACGCCGCGCACCAGGCGCGGGTAGCGCAGGCCGAGCACCGCGGCAAGCGCGCCGCCCGCCGACAATCCCGCGACCCAGACGCGCTCGCGTTTCGCGCGATAACGACGCCGCGCGCCGATGATCTGCGCCGCGACGATCGCGGCTTCGCCCGCGCCGTGCTCGGTGTTCGTCTCGAACCAGTTCCAGCAGCCCCACTGGTTCGCGGCGGCTGATTGACGAGGCAGCAGCACGAGCCACCCTTCGCGGTCGGCGCGTTCGACGAGGCGCGACAGCGCCGCCAGCTCCTCGGGCGTCTGCCGGCACCCGTGGCAGAGGACCACCAGCGGCGCGCGCCGCCAGCGACTCCACCCGCGCGGCACGTAGACGAGGTAATCGCGCGCGGCTTCGGCCACCGGCGCGACCGTCACGCGCCCGCGCACGGACGCGATCCGTCCGGTCTCGAAGCGGCCCGGCGCCACCTCGCGCCGGAAGAGCCGTGCCGATACGAAATCGCGCAGTCCCCCGAAGAGCGCGAATACTCGGAGCCACTGCCGCTTCATGTCATACGTGATAAAGCGTGCGCGCGCCTTGCGCGATACGGCGCTCCGTCACATGAGCACGACGTCGTACTGCTCCTGCGTATAGACGGTCTCGACCTGCAGCGAGATCGGCTTGCCGATGAAGTCGCCGAGCTGCGCAAGGCTTTGCGACTCTTCATCGAGGAACATGTCGATCACGGACTGCGCGGCCAGGATGCGGAACTCGCGTGCGTTGAACTGCTTCGCCTCGCGCAGGATCTCGCGCAGGATCTCGTAGCAGACCGTCTGCGCGGTCTTGAACTCGCCGCGCCCGCCACAGGTGGGGCACGTTTCGCACAGCACGTGCGCGAGCGACTCGCGCGTGCGCTTGCGCGTCATCTCGACCAGGCCGAGTTGCGTGAACCCGTTCACCGTCAGCCGGGTGCGATCCTTTTCGAGCGCTTTGTCGAGCTCGGCGAGCACCGCGTTGCGGTGGTCGACATTCTCCATGTCGATGAAATCGATGACGATGATGCCGCCGAGGTTGCGCATGCGGAGTTGCCGGGCGATCACCTGCGCCGCCTCGAGGTTGGTCTTGAAGATCGTTTCGTCGAAACTGCGGCCGCCGACGAAGCCGCCGGTGTTCACGTCGATGGTGGTCATCGCTTCCGTCTGGTCGATGATCAGGTAGCCGCCGGACTTGAGATCGACGCGCCGCGCGAGCGCCTTCTCGATCTCGTCTTCGACGCCGTGCAGGTCGAACAGCGGCCGCTCACCCGCGTAGTGCTCGATGCGCTCGAGGAGCGCCGGCGTGTATTCGCGCGCGAAGTCCTGCATTCGCACGAACGTCTCGCGCGAATCGACGACGACGTGCGCGGTCTCCTCGGTGGACATGTCGCGCAATACGCGCTGCGCGAGGTTCAAATCCTGGTAGAGCAACGTCGGCGCCGGGACGAGCGCCGCGCGCTCGTTCACGCGCTCGCGTCGGACGAGACGTTGATCCGCTGGAAGCTCGAGGGCGCATGCGATGGCTTCGATCGCACGCGCATGTCGCCGATCCTGGACTTCCTCGCGCCGAGCTTCGTCGACGAGCGCAGCGGCGCGCACCGCGACGATGTTCGCACCTACGTCGCTGGACTCTTCTTCACGGAAAAGGATCCGAA
>Ga0105240_10012035_pt1 | contig 11994 bp, 10 predicted proteins | sample KBSC54metaG_FD_80426 | JGI IMG/M metagenome (GOLD analysis project Ga0105240, IMG submission 80426) | Corn rhizosphere microbial communities from Kellogg Biological Station, Michigan, USA - KBS C5-4 metaG | ecosystem: Host-associated > Plants > Roots > Rhizosphere > Soil | place: Michigan, USA...
GAACGGTCAGCTCGAAGCCGCGAAAGCAGTCAACGGCGTCAACGACCTCCGTACGCCGCAACAGATCGGCGCACAGCTGAACGCCTTCATCAACCAGGACAAATACCTCAGCACCCACCGCGGCGAGGTAGCCCAGCGTAACGCAGTAGTATATCCCTGGTTCAAACGCCTGGATATGAACATCACTCAGGACGTTTACCTGACTACCGGCAAAGGAAAGAACCTGACCCGCCACACCCTGCGCTTTACGATGGACCTCCTCAACGCAGGCAACTTCCTGAACCGCAACTGGGGCGTCTATAAGACACCGAATACCACCACCCCCCTGACATTCGACAAGATGGCTGCCGACGGCAAAACGCCCATCTTCTCTATGCCCTATCAGGATGGTGTGAACGCGATCCCCTATACCAATTCCTACAAGGACAACACTTCCGCTTCCCGCTGGCAGATGCAGCTGGGCGTCAGATACATGTTCAACTAAAAAACAACTAGAAAACAACTAAAAATGAAAAAGCCCGCCCCAAAAAAGGCGGGCTTTTTTTATCTCTTCTATTTACTTCCCCCATCCCCACAACAGGAACTCCGGCATCGCCTTCGCCCAGGTCTCTACGTCATGGTGCCCGCCAGGTATCTCCACGTATCTGATATCCTTCGTCCGGTCATATCCTTCCTTAACCAGCTCACTGATCAGGTCCAGGGTGTCGTCGATGGAATCGATGATACCGTTGCCATTCCTGTCCTCAGCCTCGTCTTCCGTCCCGCATTCAAAATACAATTTCAGCCAGGGATGATATCCCCCCTTCCTCACCTCATCGTGCATGATACGGTCCGTATTCTCATTATAACCAGGATCACTCTTGTCCTTCGTCCTCCACCAGAAGCTCCCGGAGAAAAGCCCAGCTTTCGCAAATTCTTTTGGATAATGCCACACAATATCGAGGGCCGACAACGCCCCCAGCGAAAACCCCGCAAAAGCCTTCTCCCTGAACCGCGCCCCATAGCGCTGCCGGATCGCGGGGATCAGCTCTTCGAGGACAAAACGCGCATAGTCCCCCGCTTTCACCCCCCGGCCCAGATAGTCCGGACGACCGGCCACACCATATTCCATCATCCGCTGCTCGCCTGCATGGATACCCACGCACAGCAGAGGCTCAGTTCTCAGACTTTCGAGCATTCCCGCAAAACCCATCCGGGCCAGGTCCTGCCCGTCGTTGATCAGCAGCAGGCTCGTTTCCCCCGACATCTCACCGGCCAGGTAAATATCAGCCTGCACGGTCCTGCCCAGGTTCACGGACTCCAGTATTAACATTTCTTGCTTAATCTTTGTATCAGCATCTATCGACATAGCGCCAAAAATACTAAATTAGAGTAATGTCTTTCCACGAAGAATATCATAAATGGCATTCTCCTGCACTCCGGCGGGACTTTGAAATGCTCACATTTGGGCATTCGGGCCATCCGGTCATCCTTTTCCCCACCTCCCAGGGCTCGTACTACCAGAACAAGGACCAGGGCCTCATCGAAACGGCCGGCTGGTTCCTCGACAACGGAAAGGTAAAGATCTACTGTCCCGACAGCATCGACGCCGCCAGCTGGTATAACAAATCCGTCCCACCGGGAGAACGCGCATGGATGCATACCCTCTACGACCGCCTGCTGCTCGAAGAGATCGTCCCCCGCGCCCTGCAGGACACAGGCCATCAGCAGATAACAGTTGCCGGCTGCAGCTTCGGCGGATACCACGCCGCGAACTTCGCCTTCCGGCATCCCCCGGTCACCAGCAATGTTTTCTCCATGAGCGGCGTCTTCGACATCCGGTCATTTACAGACGGCTATTACGACGACAACATCTATTTCAACAACCCAGTGGATTTCATCCCCGACGCAACCGACCCCGCCCTGTGGAAAATGGGGATCGTGCTCGGTACAGCCGAACGGGACATCTGCCGCGGACAGAACGAATGGATGAGCCGCATGCTCAACGCAAAAAATATAAAGCACTGGCTGGATATCCGACCGAACCGTGACCACGACTGGCCCGTGTGGAAAGAAATGTTTCCCCATTATCTGTCGCTCCTGACCTGACGGAAACGGGATATCCCCTGACCTTCTAAATTCATCACACATGAGCAATAAAAAAATCGGCATCCTCTTCGGCAAAGAACGCAGCTTCCCTATGGCCTTTATCGAAACCGTAAACAAAAGAAATATTACCGGCGTTACGGCAGAGCCCGTGCGCATCGACAAGGTCGTTCAGGGAGAGTCCTCCGGCTACGCTGTCATCATCGACCGCATCTCCCAGGACGTACCCTTCTACCGCGCCTACCTGAAGAACGCCGCCCTGTGCGGTACAGCCGTGATCAATAACCCCTTCTGGTGGAGCGCCGACGAGAAGTTCTTCAACAACTGCCTCTCCGTAAAGATCGGCGTTCCCGTACCCAAGACCGTCATCCTCCCCTCCCGCGAACTCCCGCCCGAGACTTCCGACCAGTCCTTCTCCAACCTCGCCTTCCCCCTCGACTGGGAGACGATCTTCCACTACATCGGCTTCCCGGCCTATATGAAACCCTTTGCCGGCGGCGGCTGGAGGAACGTCTACAAGCTGCTCAGCGCGGAAGACTTTTACCAGAAACACGGCGAGACCGGCCAGCTGGTCATGCTGTTACAGGAAGAGATCGTCTTCACCGAATACTACCGTTGCTACTGTATCGGCGGACGCCACGTCCGCATCATGTCCTACGAACCCCGCAACCCCCACCACCTCCGCTACGCCGCCGACTTCAAACCCTCTGCGGAAAGACTGCGCCAGATGGAAGAGATCGTCGTCAAGATCAACGAATGGCTCGGCTACGACTTCAATACCGTTGAACTGGCCATCAGAGACGGGATACCATACGCCATCGACTTCTGCAACCCCGCACCCGACGCAGAAAGGACCAGCGTAGGAGACGACAATTTCAACTGGGTAGTGGAGACCGCCGCCGACTACGCCATCGAACGCGCCCTCGCCCAGCACGACGACACAGATAATCTTACCTGGGGAAAATATTTGCGGCACAGTGTCCACTCCATTCGATAAATTCGTACCTTATCCAGCTATGGCAGATATTAACTACAGTACTTTCACCCTTGGCATCGAAGAGGAATACATGGTCATCGACCCCGAGACCCGCGAGCTGAAAAGCCACGAGCAGAAGATCGTCACGGAAGGCCAGAAGATGATCCGGGATAAGGTCAAGGCCGAAATGCACCAGGCGGTTGTAGAAGTAGGTACCGATATATGCAGGGACATCAACGAAGCGCACAAGGATGTATCCACCCTTCGCAGGACGATAGCCCAGATCGCCGGCGACCTGGGCTTCCACATAGGGGCCGCAGGCACCCATCCCTTCAGTCACTGGGAAAGCCAGCTGATCACCGAACATATCCGCTACAACGAGATCGTCAACGAGCTGCAGGAGGCCGCACGGAGCAACCTGATCTTCGGACTGCACGTACACGTAGGCATGGAAAGCCGCGAGATGGCCAACCATATCGCCAACTCCACCCGGTACTTCCTCCCGCATATCTACGCACTCAGCACCAATTCCCCCTTCTGGGAAGGCAGACAGACCGGCTACAAATCCTACCGGACAAAAGTATTCGACAAATTCCCCCGCACGGGCATCCCCGAATACTTCGAAAGCATCGAAGACTACGACCGCTTCATCAAGCTGCTGGTCAAAACCAACTGCATCGACAACGCCAAAAAGATATGGTGGGACCTCCGCGTACACCCCTTCTTCAATACCGTCGAGTTTCGCATCTGCGACGTCCCCATGACGGTAGACGAGACCATCTGTATAGCGGCGCTGTTTCAGGCGATCTGCGTAAAGATCTACAAGCTGCGCACCAGGAATATGAACTATATCCAGTACTCCCGCGCCCTCATCAACGAAAACAAATGGAGGGCCAGCCGCTACGGCATCGACGGACACCTCATCGACTTCGGAAAAGAAGAAGAGGTCAATACGCGCGCGCTCATCTATGAGCTGCTGGACTTCGTCGACGACGTCGTCGACCCGCTCAACAGCAGACAGGCCGCTCATTTCGCCAAAAAGATACTGGAAACAGGCACCGGCGCCGACCGCCAGCTAAAAGTATACGAGGAATCGGGGAGCCTGGTAAAGGTAATGGACTATATCCACGGCCAGTTCTTAGCCGGTATCTAGTACGGCTTTACTGCCGTCGTATCCGCTTTCCAAACGTTATTGGTACTATCCACGTCGGGAAATTCATGACGCGGGTCCACAACCACCGACCTGATCTTCGAAACAGACCGGAAAGCGATCCGTTTGACGGCCCCGTGCTGCCATATCTCCGCAGGCAGTACCAGGGTATCCGAAGCCCCGTTCTCCTGCCCGATAGCCAACACGACCGGCATTACCATTTCCTCCCGGTTCTCCAGCGTAATGATGGAACCCTTTACCGGATCGTCCTGCACATACCGGACCTCCTTTACCCCCTGATCCAGCTTCCAGTTGGAAAATATCCAGCCCCTCCAGAACCAACCGAGATCCTCACCCGCCGCATTCTCCATCGTCCGGAAAAAATCCCAGGGAGTAGGATGCTTAAATGCCCAGCGCCGGATATAGGTGCGGAAAGCATAGTCAAAACGCTTCTCACCCAGCACATGGCTCCTCAGCAGCCGCAGCGCAAGGGCTGGCTTTTCATAGGCCGCATTACCCAGATTGGCGTCCGAAACGACGTCAGGCCAGTTCATGATCGCCTCGCTCCGCTCGCCGAACAAATATTTTGCTACCTGCCAGCGATCTCCCTTATGATAGAACTCCCCGTTATTGAAATCCTTTGTGTCGAGGCTGTTGATGAACGTATTGAAACCCTCGTCCATCCACGCATATTTTCTTTCGTTGGAGCCAACTATCATGGGAAACCAGTTGTGCCCGAACTCGTGATTGGTCACCTCCCAGAGACCGGCACCCCGCTCGCCGGACGAGCAAAAGACGATGCCCGGATATTCCATGCCGCCTACCGTCCCCGCAACATTCGTGGCGACCGGATACGTAAAAGGATACCACGCTTTCGAATACAGCTCGATGCTGCCCTTGACGAACTCGGTACTCCTGCCCCATGCCTGCTCTCCCGCCGCCTCCGCCGGATACACGGACTGTGCAAGCGCCTTCCTCCCGCCGGGCAGATCGATACGCGCCGCATCCCAGATAAAGGCCTTCGACGCCGCCCAGGCCACATCACGGGTCTGGTCACACCGGAAATGCCATGAGAGCTGCCCCTTTCCAATATGGTCCCTCCCCTCCTTTACTTCCTCCGCAGTACGAATGAACACCGCCGTCGGACTGGCCTTCGCCCTGGCCAAACGCCCCAGCTGCGCCGGTGTCAGCACTTCGGAAGGATTCAGCAGTTCGCCGGAACCCGCTATGACCAGACCCGCGGGAGCCGTGATCGTATAGTCGATATTGCCATAGTCCAGATAGAATTCGCCCGCCCCCAGATAAGGCAGTATATCCCAGCCGCCCGCATCGTCGTATACCGCCATCCTCGGATACCACTGCGCTATCTCATAGATCCATCCGTCCCGCGCCGGCTGACGCCCCATCCTGTCCGTACCATATTCCGGAATATCGAAACTATATCCGATGCGTAGCCGCACAACCCCTCCCCCCATCGCCACCGGCGAAGGCAGGAACACCTGAAGCCGCGTGTCTGTGACCACGAATTCGGCCCGCGCTTCCCTGCCCTTGAGCAGTACCGTCACCGATCGTATCTGCTCCCCCTGCGTGAAATTCTTGTCCGACCACCTTCCCGCCTGGACCGGCCCCGCGGCCACGGCCCTGGCATCGGCCCGGTAGATGTTCTGATCCAGCTGCAGCCAGAGAAAGGACAGCTCGTCCGGACTGTTATTGGTATAGGTTATAAGAACGTCGCCGCTGACGGACTGCCGCACCGTATCGAGCAGGGCATGTATCACATAGTCCGCGCGATTGGTCCAATACTTCGGACCTGGCGCTCCGCCGGCGCTTCGGTAGATAGTACTGCCGGAGGGATAAAAAAGAGGATCGAAGGCTTTGTGCTGGTCATAGCGGGATTGAGCCATGCCGGCAACGGCAATCCCGCAAAGGAGGGTCAATAGATAAGGTTTCATGTATACTAATATACATAAAAAAAACGCCGGCATAAGCCGGCGTTCCTTAGCAATATTTGAACGGCAATCAATGCTGCAGCGAATCTGCGGGCACGATACCCATATCCTTTATTTCCTGTGGGCTCATCGCCGGCATCTGCCGCGCGAGCAGCCTGTCGTAGATCTTTTTACCTACCGCCAGAGCATCTTCCTTCGACCGGAATCCCCAGCCGTGGGAGGCGATGGCCGGAACAACATCCTGATGAATATAGATCCGTCCGTCCTGCAGGATCTCATAACCCCATCCTTTTTCCGTATGGAAGGCCCGCAGCTCGACGTATACATGATCCTTCTTCCATTGACCGCGGCGATACACATTATAAACAACCACGGCGCCAATCCCTAGCAACAACAGAATGGTGATCCCCCACTTACGAAAGAACTTCATCACGCTCTCTTAGTCGAACTGGTTGTAGATCTGGTTGGGGAAGAACTCCAGCAGGTCCTGAAAACCGATGCCGCCACCCGTCGCCGAAGGCAGACCGGTACCGACAAATCCCCGGTTCTTGATGGTAAAGCCAACCGCATTTACGCGGGCGCCACCCTCAAAAGGAGTCTTCTCTGTCCACAGATCGGAAGCAAAATCATACTCCCAGGTATAAGTATAAGAAGTACCATTGGCGCCGGTCGTCAGATACCCCTTGTCACCGCTGGTAGTACCCGTGATGACAAAGCCCGAACCCAGTTCGCGAACGATATTCGTATATCCGTCGTCGTAAGTGCTGCTGCTGGTGTTGGAGATATCCCTCAGCCTCGTCCAGGCAACGCTGTCGGCCTTGGCAGGATCGAACGTCCAGAAATCATAGCACATATTGTTGACCGCCCAGCGGGAACCCGGAGTGCGGCCCGTCAGCAGATAACCCTTGTTGCCATATACCCAGCTGACAGCGCCTGAACGCTGCGATCCGGGCATGAAAGACTTCTGGGTCCAGGTGTTGGAACCCGGATCATACTGCCATACGTCATTGAAATAGTAGTTGAGGTCCGTACCGGTCAGCACATAAGCCGTGTTGGCGAAGCTGAACGCAACGGCATCCTTCCGGGGATAGCTCTTCTTGTTGTCATGAATGCTGTCTACCTGTGTCCAGGCGTCCGCGGTGGGGTCGTAGGACCAGAAATCGGCATACACCGTATAACCGTCATTTCCAATACCCGTGCCGATATAGCCCTTGCCATTTACAGCGAATCCAACCGCATTGCTGCGGGGCGCACCAGCAAAATCCTGGATCTGCTTCCACGCTCCCAGAGCACTGTCATAACCGGTCGGGCTGGCAGTGGAGATAGGAGCGGCAGTGTATCTGAACATGGTCGTGAGACGCGTGTTGGGAGTTTGCGGATTGATGCCGGTACCGATGTAGGCAGCATTGTCGATGACAAAGGAAGCGGCTGCGCCACTGGGTACTCCCGGGAAGGTCGCACGCCCAACCCAGTTGCCGTTTTGTGTATAGTTTAAGCTAGCTTTGGTACAGCTGAAAAGGATACCGACTAACATTAATGAGAACAAAGTAATGTTGATCCGCTTCATGTTTTAGTGAAATTTTTCGCTAAAGTATTAGAAGTCCAGGTAGGAAATTCGTTAAAATGTATCTTTGGGGATATTTAATAGACAATCAACCACTTTTCATATACAAAAAAAGAAATAGTGCTGAAAAAAAGACAGTTACAACAACTGGAGATAATTTGGATTGGTATATAAAAACCGTCTGTTAGTCGTTTTTTTAGTACTTTTGATACATACTAACAAAATAGTAACAAGAAGGGCCCCTAATATTGCACGGAATCTAATAAAAACAGCCCATCCAAAAAGACGCCGGAAAGCGCCCGTCAAGACTTGGCCTTCAGACCAATAAGAAACCCAGCATGACACTATTCAAATACCCAGGCAAAAAACTGCTTTTTTTCCTTTCTGTGGTTCTTTTTTTAGGGACAAGCTGTCAAAAACAGCCCAACCTGCTCTTCGGAAATTCCTATACCAACGATAACAACGGGGCCAATATTGTTGTTGTGGATACGTCGACGGTTCTCCTGTCAACCGTCTATACAGATTCTACCTCGACCAACGGAACGGGCTATCTCATGGTAGGCTCCTACAACGACCCCTACCTCGGGAATATCACATCCCGCGCCTACTGGCAGGTCTCCCCGCCCGGCTCCCTGCCTTCGCTGAGCCCGATCAACGACCGGTATGACTCCATCGGTCTCCTCCTTTTCTTCAAAAAGAACAACCCCTGGTACGGGGATACGACCTATAGCCAGAACTATGTCGTCAATCAGGTAGACTCGCTCTATCAGCTGGCGACCTTCCAGAATGGCTTCAACAGCAAAACGGTGCTGCCGCTCGACCCCGATTCCCTCGGAGAGACCGGCCCCATATTCATCTTTCCGACGCAACGCGACACCTTACCCTATATCAGCCAGGGCGCCGGCCAGGGCGACACGGTCAAGATAAGGCTCAACGACAACCTGGGCAAACAGTTATATAATATGGTGTACAGCCTGTCCGATACCCTCAAAAACGTCACCAAATGGCTCAACTGGTTTCACGGCCTGGCGCTCTCGTCGAAGTCCGTCCTTAACAGCGGCCAGACCGGCGCCATCTACGGCTTCAAGGACAGCTGCGTAATGCGTATCTACTACCGGGAAGCAGGCGTCATCAGCACTCAGAAGTACATCGATTTTAATATCACCAACAGAGGTCTGGCCTTCAATCATCTGTACAGGCAGTTCGCGGATAAAAGCAGGCCTGGGACGGCCCTCGACCAGCTGAAGCTGCCCGCGGCGACCGTCCAGACCCCGCCGGCCACCGTGTCAAGGCTTACCGGCAATGCAGCCTATGTGCAGACCATGACCGGTCTCAACGTGAAGCTCAGCTTCCCCTATCTGCGCGCTATAGCCCAGCGACCCGACTACATCGGACTCCTGCGCGCGACCCTGACAGTCCGCCCAGTACCAGGCAGCTTTAGCACCCAGTGGCGCATCCCGCCGACGCTGGGTATCTATACAACCGACCAGAACAACGAACTCGGGATACCGGTACCGGCCATCGGCCTCTCCGGCGCGCAGACCGGCAACCTTTCCCTGAACTATTTCGCGCCGCTGACCACCACCTACACCTATGACGTCACCGCTTTCATAAAGGGACAGATCACCAATAACGCGTCCAATGCAACCGAACAGGGTCTCCTGCTCAGCGTACCGTCACCGGCCAACACCACGGATTTCCGGCGACTGGTGATAGCAGACCAGACCTACCCTGTCAATCAGCGGGTGCTCCTGAACGTTTACTATATATCCCTTTTCCCCCACCAATAAATAACTAATTACTTACGGGATGAAACCGAGCCTCATGAACTATATCACTTTCGTCAACCTCCAGCGAGGTTCCGTCCGACCATTAAAAATTCGTTTACTCCGGACGAAAAGATCGGTCGTCATATACCTGCTCACTTTGATCTCCCTGGGGGGAATGGCACAGGGAAACTTCTCACCCTATTCCCAGATGGGACTCGGGGACATAGAGGATGGCTTCTATAATCGCACTACGGGTCTCGGCAATACCGGCATCGCCTATCGCTCCAACCGTTTTCTCATCAATAACAACCCTGCCTCATTCAGCGAACTGGCCAACCAGTATTTTACCATGGAGACCGGCATCCGCGGCAGCTTTATCGACTATAAAGGCTCGCCCGTGGACATCGCCAGCACCCAGAGCGGCGACATCACCTTCCGGCGCCTGGCCATGGGTATCAAGCTCACCAGACACTGGGGCAGCAGCATCGGCCTGGTCCCCTTCAGTACCCAGAACTATGAGTTCAATGTCCCCTACGACATCCAGGGCAGCGGTACCGAAATTGCCAACCACTACTATTCAGGACACGGCAGCGTCAACAAAGTATACTGGGCCAACTCCTACGAGTTCTTCCACCACGTCTCCATCGGTGTGGAAGCAGGCTATATCTTCGGCCAGCTCAATCAAAAGGACATCATCCAGGCCGGCAACGGAGCAACGCAGGTCTCTACGACCAACGACATCAACCTCCAGAACCTGTACATGACCTATGGCCTGCAGACATACGGCAATCTGGGCAAACACTGGCAGTGGGGCATCGGCGGCACCTTTTCCCCGCGGGCGGACCTCCTGGCATCCTACAACAAAAGCGTCCTCGACAACGACTCCGTCAGCCTCCAGAACAACGAGCTCCAGCAGCGTTATCTCTCACTGCCTCATAGCTATGGCGTCGGCCTCTCGCTGACCCATAACCAGAAATTTACCTGGGTGGCCGACTACCGCTTCCAGGACTGGGACGCCGTAAAGAGCAAGAACGTATACCCCGGCCAGGACTACGCCATCGCCAGCAGCGAAAGAGGCAGCTTCGGCTTTGAGATATCCAGGAAAAAAGCGCTCTACAACAGCCGCGTCGAACTCAGCTACTTCCAGTCGGGCGTTTACTACGGCAACTCCTACCTGCAGATCAACGGCGAGCAGATCAAAGACATGGGTGTCACCGCCGGCTTCGGGATCAACTCCCTCAAGACCCCGCTGGCCTACTCCATCACCTTCCAGTACGGAGTAAAAGGCACGACAAAGAACAACCTGATCCGCGAAAACTATTTCAACGTCACCTTCAACATCAACTACGGTTCTATCTGGTATACAAAAGGAAAGAAATTTGAGTAATACGTTCGATCTCCACCAACCAATGCAGGGCTTCCCGATGATGGGAATGCTGAACTGTATTGTTGTGGAAGACAACACCAAGCAATCCGCCCTTCTAAAGGACTATATTGCCAAAACACCCAAGCTCTCCTTTTCCGGTAAATGCGAATCTGCAGTAGACGTTTTCCAGCTGGTTGTCTCGCACCGCGCGGACGTCATCTTCTGGGACATCCGCCTGCTCGACAACAAGGTCATGGTCCGGCTCAGGGAAGCAGGCTACTACCCCATCGTCATCTGTATCGCTGACAAACAGGAACAGGAAGAAAAAGAGACCGAGATAGACGTCTTCAGCTACCTGCTCAGACCCCTGTCCTTCGAACGCTTCCTCTCCACGATGAACAAGATACGGGACTATCTTTCCACCACGATCTATATCCATCACCGCAACAACCGTTTCGTCTTTGTCAAATCGGAATACAAGATCATCAAGGTGAAATTCGAGGATATCCTGTTCTGCGAGGGCATGAAGGACTATACCCAGATACACGTCCGGGGCCGCGCCGAACCCATACTGACCCTCAACAACCTGAAATCCTTCTCCTTCAAGCTGCCACCGGAAGAATTTATCCGCGTGCACCGTTCCTTTATCGTCAGCCTCACCCATATCGACTCCATCGCCCGCAACGAGATCTATATCGGAAAAAAGATCATCCCCATCGGCGACAGCTTTAAGGACGATTTTTACCAGATCATCGAGTGGAACTCGTAACGGCCACCTAACCCACCGGATCGGCCACCGGAGCTTCGTCGGAACTGCTTCGACACGTTCCTCCTCGCTCATTTCCTTCGCTTTGCTCGGGAACCTCTCTCAAAAATTTTGTAACTTTGCACGATGGAACCGCAGAACAGAGTAAGAATAGCGATCCTCGATCTCTATGAAGGCGTTGCCAATCAGGGGATGCGCTGTATCCGTGAGTTGATCGCTGAATACGGCAGAAAACATGACCTCGCCATCCGGCTCGACGAATTCGAGGTCCGCCAGGCAAAGCAGGTCCCCGACCTCTCTTACGATATCTATATCTCCAGCGGCGGCCCCGGCAGCCCCCTCGACAGCGAAGGCTCCGAATGGGAATCC
>Ga0105240_10012036_pt1 | contig 11994 bp, 10 predicted proteins | sample KBSC54metaG_FD_80426 | JGI IMG/M metagenome (GOLD analysis project Ga0105240, IMG submission 80426) | Corn rhizosphere microbial communities from Kellogg Biological Station, Michigan, USA - KBS C5-4 metaG | ecosystem: Host-associated > Plants > Roots > Rhizosphere > Soil | place: Michigan, USA...
CCGTCCATTCCGGGCATCATCACGTCCAGCAGGATTGCATCCGGCTGATAGGTCGCTGCGCGGGCAAGTCCTTGAGCTCCCGAACTCGCCACCATTACTTCCCAGCCTGCCACTGTCTCCAGGCTCAACGCTGCTACTTCGCGAATATCGTCTTCATCATCAATGATAAGAATGCGGTGCATGAACTACTTCTCCAAACTCGGTTAGGAACCCTGATTGGCTGAGACTTCAGGAACCGTCTCTTCGGCCTCTTGTGGGCTGCGCAGCATGGTTAGAACGAGCGCTTCCAATTGCTCTGGCTCAACGCTGGCCTTCGCTAAAAAGTGATTCAATCCAAGCACCAGTTGCATTCGCTCTGCCTGCGTCAATCCGTGCGCGGAGTAGGCGATGAGCGGCGATTTACACAGGTCCTCATGTTGTCGCAGCCAGTCAACAACGTTGAACCCGTCGCCATTGGGCATCCCAATGTCGAGAACGATCATATGCGGTTGGAAGCTCAGACAATCGTCAAGCGCCGCTTGGCGCGATGCCGCGACGTGCACAATGGTGTTTTCGCGTCGGAATATCTCGCCGATTACCTGACCCAATTCCGGATCATCTTCGACTACCAGGACCCGGGCTTGCTCGCCCGGTACGCATAGAACCCTCACCAGTTCTTCCAGCAGAACGTCATCGCTGGGGCGAGGGAACAACCTGTCCGATTTCCTTCTGTTAGCTGGTTCGGGCGGATGTTGTGGATTCGCCACACCCAGCAGAACGACTGGCGTGTTTGCCTCGGGCTCTTCTCTTCGAAGCAGTGGCAGAATCTCCCACCCGTTGATGCCATCCAAAGTCGTATCCAGGACGATCGCGGAAACCCCATCGTGCGCCACAGCCACAGTCTGGTCTACGGTGGTTGCTTCCACGATGCGATATCCGAACCGAGCCAACTGGTCCGCGATAAGCGGGCGAGTCATTCCATTGGTATCGGCGATCAATACTGCTCCATGCGCCGCTGGGCTGGCCGGATTCTCCTGGTGCTTCGCTGCCGCAACCGGCTGATAGGGAAGAAAGACTCTGAAAGTCGATCCGCGAACAGGATTCCGCTCCGCCCAGATTCGTCCGCTGTGTTGCAGCACGATAGCGCGGCAGATCGCCAGTCCGAGGCCGCTTCCGCCCTTTTGACGCGAGTCGGAAGCGTCGACCTGTTGGAATCGTCCGAAGATAGCTTCCAGTTTGTCCGCCGGGATGCCGCGGCCCTGATCGATCACAGAGAGCGTCACTCCGCTCGCTCCTGAGCGGAGCATTACGGAGATTGCGGAGTTTGCCGGCGAGAACTTGATCGCATTGGACAAAAGGTTCGTGATGACCTGGAGGAGACGATCCGGATCAGCGGTGACTTCGGTCTGCGTCTTATCGTGAATCAGCAACACCCCGGCTTCATCGGCCATGGGCTGAACACCATCGATTGCCTGCCGAACGATTTCGCCAAGCTGGATCTGGCGAAATGCGAGCGGCTCGCGTCCGCTCTGTGTGCGTTCCAGATCGAGAATGTCATTGATGAGTCGAACCAGCCGCTCCGAGTTGTTCAGCGCAATTCGCAACAGGTTCGCGGCCTTTTCGTTGATCACCCCAAGCATGCCCGAAGAGAGCAGCCCGAGAGCTCCGCGGATCGAAGTCAGCGGAGTGCGAAGTTCGTGGCTCACCGTCGAGACGAATTCATCTTTCATCCGGTCCAGCGCATACCGCTGGCTAATGTCTCTGAAGCTGAGCACCGATCCGGAGAACCGTCCCTGATCCAGGATTGGATTGAGGAAGAACTCCGCCGGAAAACCAGTTCCATTGCTGCGGAAGATCGTGCCTTCTCCCGTAACGGACTTCCGCTGGCCGGTTGCACGCCGCAGGGGGCAATCGTCCGCGCATTTTTTCTCCGCAGGCGCTGAGCCGTGAACCAGCTGATGAATCGGCTTGCCGATAAGGTTTTGCGGACGCGCTCCCAGCAGCCGTGCTGCTGCAGGATTCGCGAAACGTACCAGCCCGTTGCGATCGATTCCGCATATACCGTCAGCCACCGAGCCCAGCAGAATCTCCTGCTGACGGCTCAACTCCTCGGCGCGCTCTCGCTCTCGCGTCCGCGCCAGCATCTGTGCCAGGGATCCTGCCACGGTCTCCATTGCGGCGGTCGTTTCCCGATCCTCGCGGATACGAGAGTGGCAGTAAAACTCCAGAACCGCCAGCACATGATTGCCAACCTGCACCGGCGCTGCCCAGCCAGAGATCATCCTGCTGCGCAACGCAGTCTGAACTCGAGGCGTGGCGTTGATGACCGAAAGATCTGAAGCCCAGACCAGCCGCCCCTCTTTCCATGCACGCCCAGGCAAGCTTCCTCCCGCTGCCAGGGTTACGCCCATGCTCTCCTGGATTAGCGCCTCGGCGTCTTTTCCCGGTACACCCCATCCCGTGCTGAATTCCAGGCGGTTCTCCTCGGGATTTACGTCCCACTTCACTGCGACGTCCCACCCCTGCGAGATACACAGGGCTTCCAGCACGCGCTTTGTCGCCACTTCAGCCGAAATATTTTCGCCGACAATCTGGCTTACCACCAATTGCAGCGCCAGCCTGTGTTCGCGCTGCTTCTGCTGCGTGACATCGTGCAGAAGGCACTGTATGGCGACCGGCTTACCCGCACGTCGGCGCTGATGCAGGCTCATCTCCAGCTGCAAAACGCGTCCGTCGCTAGTCTCGGTGCGCACAGGCGCGCGATCGACGGTGAGGCCTTCCTGCGCTTTCCTCAGCAGGATGGCAGCCTCTTCCCGCGCTCCGGGCCCGAACATATCCGCGAAGAGCTCGCTTTCGAGGGGAGCGGTTGGGTCCAGCCGAAAAATCGTCCGCCACGCGGGATTCGCATAGAGGAACTTGCCTTCCAGATCGAGCGTTGCAATCATTTCGCTCGAGTTCTCGAACAACTCGCGATAACGGTCACGCGGTATCTTCAGCGCTTCGCTCGGCGTTCCAGACGCGGACTGATCAAGCGCTACCGCCACCAGCCCTGTAGGCACTCCCTCTCTGTTCCGAAGAGTAGAGATGTGCAGACGGACAGGGAAGAGCACCCCATCTTTCCGCCGCAGGTGAGTTTCGAATGTCGGAACCTGGCTAGGTGCAAGAGAATGCACAACCTCAGCGTACGAAGCCAGCGAACCCTCCTGTCCAATCGTACCCGCCTTGTTAATGCCGTATAGCCGTCGCAGTTCCGAAACGAGACGATTCTCTTCGCCCGGCGCCATCAGCTTCTCGGTGCTCTCGTGATTCACCAACTCCGAGGCGTGATATCCGAGCAGGCGCTCCGCAGAAGGGTTAACGTAGGTTAGCTTTCCGTCGAGGCCGACGGAGAGAACCAGTGTTCCAGCTGAATCCAGAATGTCTTTGAGTGGATCGCCCGCATAGCGGGCAGCGGCTTCCTGTTCAGCTGCATTGTCGGCCAGAACACGCATCAGGACCGCGGCAGTCAGTCCCATGGCAATCATGATCAGCAGCCAGTCGTAACTGGGACCCGCCTCGACGCGGGCGAGAATAGCTCCAGCAGCCATCGCTACAGCCAAAATGGAAAGCGATGACCATATCGGCGGAGATTGACTCTCTGCGTCCTGCTTCAACTGCCTGGCTTCGCGTGAGTCCATCCGTTTTGCCGCGCTCCTGAATCCCGTGCCGGATCTTCGTCAGCCCCCTCGTTCACGGAACCTGGCGCTTGCACCGGTGTAACAACTTCGCCGCACGACAAGCTTTAGATCGCACGGGCATTCCTCGGCAGAATCCTTACTGCCACATCCGCTCGCACTGTTTCAGCGAGAATACATGCAATCAACGTCAACTGTCCTTGACCCGGCATGGATGCCAGACAGTGGGAATCAGTGCGAGCGCAGATTTACTTATCTGCACCCTCCCACAAACAGAACATGTTTTCAAGCGTAAGTTACTGAACCCAAGAACGTTTGTACCCAAAACGGCATCAGTTTCGAACGCGAAATCAAGCGATCCTTCAAGGCAAGCAACTGAAGACCTAAAACAGGCCCAGCCGTATACTGCTTCCATGCTGCGGATCCACATGCGCAAGAAGCTCTATCTGCCTGTCTTCATTCTCGTTGTAAGCACTTTCGTGCACGCTCCTTTCGCTTATGCCTGGGGTAACGAAGGTCATCGGCTGATCAATCGTCTCGCTGCTCTCAGCTTGCCTCAGGACGCCCCTGGCTTCCTGCGCGGGGCTGGAGCGGTTTCTGAGATCGAATACCTAGGTCCTGAAGCCGACCGCTGGCGTTCCCTGGCCGAGCCTGAACTGCTGGCCGTACAGGCTCCTGAGCATTTCATCGACCTTGAGCTTGCCGATCCTCTTGGCCCGCTTCCGCACCGCCGGTTTGATTTTGAAGCTGCTGTATATGCCTCGGGGCAACGACCGGACAAGATCGGCCTACAGCCGTGGCAGGCAACCGAGGTCTGGGAAAGGCTGAAAGCAGCCCTGCGCGAATACCGTCGCCTCTCCAGCGCCAACCAGGACACGCACGATGTCGAACAGGCTGCCATTTTTTATGCCGGCTGGCTCGGCCACTATGTGGGTGACGCCTGCCAGCCCCTCCATACTACCGTTCAGTACAACGGCTGGACTGGCCCGAATCCCAACGGGTATACCACTGAACACAAGATTCATTGGCAGTTTGAAGGACCCTTCGTTGGAGCCAACATCCACGAATCCGACGTGCAACCGCGAATGACGATCACCCACGCGCTCCAAGGAGACGTCTTCGACGACTATGTTGCTTATCTTCGCCGGACTTCGAAGTATGTCGAGCGGGTCTATCAACTCGAAAAGGCCGGTGGCTTTGAAGGCTCTGGTTCTCAGCAATCGAGAGACTTTACTGCGGACCGCATCGCGGCAGGCGCGAGTATGCTTCGCGACATGGTCTATTCGGCATGGCTACGCAGTGCCGATCCTGAACCGCAACGTCCTGTCTCGGGCAATTAGCTTTACGTCGGACGTTCGTGGGTTTCGGCGGAACGCTGACAAGTGGATTGGGACTGTGAGCCACTTCCTTCCGCTCAGTCTCCGGCTTCTGCGTTCGCTAGCACGGGCACTCTACGCAGCAGAGCGGTAAGCACAAATGTCATCAGCAGCACCATCGGGATTGCGGTCACGAACCAGGCTCCAAGGGCTTGCCCGGCGAGACTTCCCGAGGCCGAAATCAACTTCAGGGGCGACGTATGCGTGTCCATTCCCTGGTGTAGCGAAACATGACTGCCCGATGCGAACATCCAACCGCCCAGGCGCACAAATGGGAACATCAGCGCGATTTGCAGAGGCATTGCTGCGTAATTTGCAGCCTGAATTGCTGGAATATTCAAGCGAAGACCAACTGCGATCGCGAGGCACAGAGCGGTGGGAATGCCTATCATGGGAAGACACCCTATCGCGAATCCCAACGCAAGCGTAAGCGCAAGTCGCTCAGGTGACGTTCCCTGGCTCAGCCAGCCCTCGACTCTTGTACGCATCGCTCGCAATGAACTTCTCATCTCTGTTTCCTACGCTATTGATACGAATCCCGTTCCCGAATGGATTTTGCGTGAATTCGGTGAACTGAACCAATAGTGCATCGCCCGCCTCGTCCGTTTCACTTGTGACGAGTTGCTATTCACCAGCGTAGGCCGCATTGACGATCAAAAGACCTCCCACTTTAGCCGCAGTGGTCCAGTCCAAAGTGTCAGAAATGTGAGAGAAATCAGGCTGGCAGCCGCAGAAGGCCCCTTTTTCTCATTGCGGAGATCACTTGCTCAACCTTCCAGTCGAGGGCTGCTGTGCCGTCGATGACCAGATCAGCGTGAGCTCTGGTCGGCTGCACATAGCTGATACTCGACGGCCTGACAGCCGACTCGTACTGTAGCCGGACAGATTCCGGCGACCTTCCACGCTCTACCGTATCGCGCCTCATCCGTCTCTCGAAGCAAATGTCGTCCGGGGTATCGACATAAATCCGCAGCTGGTAAAGAGGCAGAAGCTCTGGGTAGTAGAGCGAGAATAGTCCTTCCACCAGCACGAAGTTACTCGCCCGAATCGTTTCGGTTCGGTTCGGAACGCGGGTATGACAGGAAAAGTCATACTGTGGCCGCTCGATCGCTTCGCCGCGCGCAAGTGCGCCCACGTGTTCTGCCAGCAGGGAATCCTCGATCGACGCTGGGTCGTCAAAGTTTTGTCTGATTCGCTCTGAGAAATCGAGATGACTCAGGTCGCGATAGTAGTTATCGAGAGGGAAGTAAACACCATCCAGATCTCGTGCCAACTCCGCGGCGAGCGTCGTCTTTCCCGAGCCCGATGTCCCGGCGATTCCTATTACCGCCGGGGGAAAAGGCAGTCGCTGCGCTAGCTCTGAGGGTCCACTTTCGCTCACGATTCTGCATCCACGAGAGCTGCCATCCACATCGCCAGACGCTCCAGCAGTTCAGCCAACTTCCGTTCTACCTGCCGACCCGCCTCGAAGACTTCCGTATGACTTAAGGGGGTTGCGCTCAAGCCCGACGCCAGGTTCGTCACGCACGAGATACCCAGCACCTCGATACCCATGTGCCGCGCCACGATCGTCTCTGGGACGGTGGACATACCCACCAGCGTCGCACCCATCGTCCGATAAGCGCGAATCTCCGCAGGCGTCTCGAAGCTCGGGCCACTCACAGCCAGGTACACGCCCTCATCGAGCTTCTCGCCCTCCAGCGCGGCGGCCCGGCTTGACATCTCCCGCAGCCGCTTGGAGTATGCCTCCGACATGTCAAAAAAACGCAGCCCGCAGTTGTTTCGTTTGAATGCAAAGCGCGGCTCATTCGGACCCACCAGAGGGTTCCAGCCCATCATGTTGATGTGGTCTGAGATCAGCACCAATTGCGCGATACGGTATTTTTCCGAAATACCGCCGGCAGCGTTGGTCAGAATTACCGCCCGAATCCCCAAAGCCCCCATCACGCGCATCGGAAACGTGACCGCCTCCGGCTGATGCCCTTCGTAGTAGTGGACGCGGCCTTGCATCACTACAACTGAGGCCCCGCCCAGCGTCCCCGCGACCAGACGTCCCGAGTGACCTTCGACAGTGGACCGCGGAAAGTTCGGGATATCTTCGTACGGGATGATGACTGGGTTTATCACCGATCCGGCAGCGGCCCCGAGCCCCGAGCCAAGTACGATTCCGAGATGTGGTTGTAAGCGTCCCAGCTTGCCGCGAACATACTGCGCGGCCATCATGACATCGTCAAAATAGCTCATATTTTGCGAATAAGTTCCGTTGCTGCGATTCTACAACTGACCAGGATCGCTTCCGCGTGATGCGAACCTTACCCCTTGGAGGTCCCGATGTGCAGGAATATCAAACCCCTCTTTAATTTCGACCCGCCTGTCACGGAAGACGAGATTCGAGCTGCATCTCTGCAGTTTGTCCGCAAGATCAGCGGGTTCAACAAACCGTCGAAGGTCAACGAAGCCGCATTCTTCACCGCCATCGACGAGGTCGCGGCCGCATCCGCCCGCCTCCTGGTTTCGCTCGAAACCAATTCGCCTGCGCGTAATCGCGAGGAAGAAGCAGCTAAAGCGCGCTTGAAGAATGAAGAGAGATTTCCCAGGAACGTGACTCAATGAAAGAGATCGTCGCAGTCATTTTCGGTCTTGGCTTGCTTGGGAACGCCTTGCTGTTCGTCCCCCAGGTCATCGCCGTGTGGCGCAAGAAGAGCGACGAAGGAATATCTCTCATCACCTTCGGAGGCTTTAGCGTTCTTCAGATAATCGGAATCATTCACGGTCTCTATCAGCGCGATCCATCGCTGATCATCGGCATGGCGGCCAGCCTGCTGACGTGTGGCTCTGTTACCGCGCTGACGGTCTTCTACCGAATTCAGCGGCTGGGAAAAACTGGGACGTCCCGCGCTGTCTGAGGCGCGGTCCAACATTCTTCTGTCCTTCTCAGGTAACCCTCCCCGGCTTACAACCGCATCTAAGCCATTGTCTGTGGCCCGTCGGAGGTTCTCCGTGACCCGCACTCCACCACTTCTGGCGTTCACGTTGTTGTTTCCGGTCGTCGTAAGCGCGCAGGCTCCGCGTGACTTCGTCAGGCAAGCAGTGCAGACAGAGCTCGCCGCCTCCAACCTGGATCACACTCACTGGCTTTATTTCGAATGGGACCGCAAACCTGAAAAGAGCGTGAAGCAGTGGGTGGCCGAGGCTCGTTCTGTCAGCCTTGAGCGCGTGGTAGAGAGAGATGGTCAGCCACTGCCTGACTTTCAGCAGCGTCAGGAGATGAGTTCTTTCATCAATGATCCAGGCGCGCAGAATAAAAAGCGCAAGAGCGGTCAGCATGATGATGAGCAGGCCGCGGAACTTCTCAAGATCCTCCCGGACGCATTCCTTTGGAACATCGAGGGTGAGAAGGGAAGTCTGACGCTACTGCACTTCAGGCCCGATCCGCAGTTTCACCCCCCGGATCTTGAGGCACGCGTCTTCGCGGCGATGGAGGGCGAAATGGCGATTGACCGCAGGCAGCATCGCATTGCCACCCTCAAAGGCCATCTGATCCACGATGTGAAGATTGGTTTCGGGTTTCTTGGAGAGTTGAAGGCCGGAGGAACCTTTGACGTTGAACGCCGCGAACTGGCGCCGACCGTGTGGGAGATCGTTGAGACGCACGTCCATATTCAGGGTCATGCCCTCATCTTCAAAACCATCTCAGAGAATGAAGACGATGTGAAGTCGCATTTCAGGCAGATTGATCGAGGAACTTCGTTGCAGGATGCCAAGTCGGAACTCATGCAATTATCTCCCGACCCTGCAAAGGCCACGAGGGCTATGCTTACCGAACACTGAGTCAGTCGCCAATTTGCGCCGGTGCTGTTGTCTGAGTTGAGGCTATCCGCCTCGGTTCAACGGTGAGACGAGGCCGTCCACACGCAGCGGGAACGTTCCGCATCTGCTCGACGAAGACCCGATTACCCGGCCATCCCGGCCTCAGGGTTGACCAATAGCTGGTGACCGACATCAGCGGCTTCTTGTGTTCCACCAGCTGATTTGCCAAAATGCTCACTCCACACAGCAGATTGTTGTCCGGTTGGAGAATCGTCTTTCGCGGATCATGAGGGGGCAGGTGCTTGTCGGCCTTCCAATCAAAATCGCAGCCGTATCGCCGCGAATCTTCGTATGTCAGCTGAAGGAGCCCCTGGGCCCGGACCATGCGATGGCTGACGCCATCCACCACGGCTACCTGTGGATCCGTATGCTGAACGTCTGCCGTAGCTTGCAACCCCGCTTCGGCTCCGGCCAGCGCCTGGAAAAAGTATGCCCAGAAGGCTCGGCGGTCTGGTTCGCTGATGCTGCCGTACCGGGGGCAGAATTGCGCAACTTTGTGACCCATTTTTGGAGAGATCAATTCATCCGGCAGCGCCTTCTCGATCGTGGCATCCCACTCTGGCTGCCACGTGTCGTCATCGCCCAGGAAGGCCTTTTGTTCTGCGATCGGTGTGGAGGGAGCTGGCTTCAGTACGGGTGCTGGCACTACCGGAACTTCAATGCGAGCTGGCTCAGCAGGTGCGGGATCGCTGCGAAACGCTACCAGTCCTGATGCCAGTCCGGCTGCGAGCAGGCAAACGGCAATTCGAATTGTGCGCTGCATCGCCACCGGCAAATGTCTCCTGCATGGTGTGATGCCAAGCCCTGAAACAGCGGTTGGTCGCCTTCGGGTAGTTATCTATAAACAACTTGTTTTCATAGATTTGAGTTAAGTGTCAGGATTACTTGTTGTGCGCAATATTCTGGGAAACCTGATAGTGTCCTGGCAACCCCGTCACCGCAATCGGAATCACCGCTCCGGCATTCTTCTTCTTGAAAAACGGGGCAAGTGGCTTTAGAAGGAAAGATTTGAACCCGGTGGCGGTGTGTGAGATGTCGGTGTCCATCATCAGATTCCCTGTCAGATGCACGGCGTTATCGTGAAAGCGATAGGTTCCCGCCAGCGTTGTCTCGGCACCCGGAACTCTAAATTGCAGGCGGGACGTAGTCGCCACCCCGTTTTCGATCTTTACGGGGCCTTGGAGCGACGAAAGCACGTCAGTTCCTGGCGGCGGCGCACTGGGATCAGATTCAAGTCCCGTGTTTTTCTGTTTGCCCTGTGCTCTCTGGCTGAACGAAGAGAGACTTTTCTCGGTATCGCGGTCCGTTATCTTCTCCGCTGGCACGTTCAAGGTTCCTGTAACTCTCAGCCTCTCGACAAACCCATCTCCCGGGGGACCGATATAGGCGTGGCTCTTGAGAGTGACCCGGCCGCTGATGGGAACATCGTCGTGAAGGAAGGGGCGCATCACGTCCTCGGCCCTTCCTCGATCCACGATGATGTCGAGATTGGTCTTCTTCGGAGCGCCCGCAATCGAACCTGTCGAATGAATTGTCGTTGTGCCGATTTTCACCTCAATCGCTTGAACATTCAGATCGCCGTTTGCAGCATTCAGCAACCCTTGCAGTGTCCCTTCGACGCGAGTCGGTTTGCCATCCTGTACGGCAAAGTTCGCAGTCGTCTCTGACGCTTCCACCTGCAACTGCTCCAGGGAGCCTTTGAATTCGCCGCGTGAATCGAGCGTGCCGCTGATCTCGCCGACATCATGCAGATTCACACCGGTGAACGCGAACGTGCCACTAAGCGGAGTTGCATCGAAACCATTTTCGCGAAGCGGCCCCATGCTGCCTCTGGCGATGATTCGTCCGCGAGGAATCGGATTCTGCATGTCCAGGCCGTAGGTGAATGCTTCCCCTTTGTGCAGGTTCGTTATCTCAACCTGCTTGATTGGAAACAGTAATGGCTTTCCGCTCTGCCGCAAGACCTCGAGCAGGCTCTCATGCACAATCAGCCTTTCGATCATCGTCTCTGGTCCGGTGAAATCCTTTGAGCTGCCGGCAGGGAAGCTTAATCTGCTCTCATTTCCGCCTACCGCCGGCACTACGATATGGAAGCCGGTCATGTCCACCTGCTCCACCCGTTGACGAAGCATGATGAGATCGCTCCACGTGCCGACAACCTTCATCGACGCGATCCGTCCTAGCGGCGGAACGTTGGCCGGGGACGTCTTCCTTCGGATTGTGATTCCCGTTGCCTCGAAGCCGGGGCGAGGGAAATAAACGCGGTGATAACCCGTGAACTTCACGTCGCTGGTGAGTACATCTTCGAGCATCGCGTGTATTTTTCGGTGCCGGTAAGGCCAGTTTGCCGTGACAAATACCGTAGCGGCGGCAAGCAGGGCGCCCCCAGCTACGATCGAGATGTGAACCCACAAAGGGGCTTCGTGCCAGATGCTCCGGACCTTGCCGCCAATCTTGTGCTTCTTTGGTCCCCGCTCAGGCGCAGGAGAACTTGGAGGGTCGTCATGCACAGGTTGAACTAGAGAAGAATGAGCCATAGTCTTTCGTGCCGTGGCGCGAGGATCTCAACATTCCGCTGAGGAAAAGAACTCTCTGCGATGCGTCAGCACAAGGAGGGGGGTCTTGGCCCGCAGAGCCTGCTCTTTTGAAGCGCAATTCAATTCGCTCGTTGCCCTGTGGAATAGACGGGACTTCTTGGCGGGCTCTATCCGAGAAACATCCCTGCAATCGCAGCGGAGATCAAATTGGCCATCGTTCCGGCCAGCATGGCTCGCACGCCCAGCTGCGCCAGTTCGTTTCGACGCTCCGGGACCAGGGCGCCGATACCGCCAATCTGCATCCCGATGGAACCGAGGTTCGCGAATCCGCATAGCGCGAATGTCCCTATCGTGAAAGAACGAGGCAGAATCATCGCTTTGTGGGCGCCCAGTGCGATGTATGCGATCACCTCGTTCAGTGCCATACGCGTGCCGAGCAGGTTTCCAATCAGACTGCAGTCCTGCGCCGGCACTCCGATAAGCCACGCAACCGGCCAGAAGATATAACCGAGAATTTCCCCCAGGCTCCCGGGCACCCAGTGGAACCCTGCATGGACG
>Ga0105240_10012038_pt1 | contig 11991 bp, 10 predicted proteins | sample KBSC54metaG_FD_80426 | JGI IMG/M metagenome (GOLD analysis project Ga0105240, IMG submission 80426) | Corn rhizosphere microbial communities from Kellogg Biological Station, Michigan, USA - KBS C5-4 metaG | ecosystem: Host-associated > Plants > Roots > Rhizosphere > Soil | place: Michigan, USA...
CACGGACCATTCGTTCACATCGACACGCGCGGCGAGCGCGTGCGCTGGGGCTCGCGGTGAGTACTGGCCGGCCATCAGAAACCGGTCGGCACCCCATCGAAAAGGCGGCCTCTGCAACGGGCCGTCGCCTCAAAAAACTGATCAGCCTGACATTCTGGTTCGGCGCCGCTTGGGCCGTGATCGGCTGGTACCACCCGCCGCGCGCCCTCGCGACGCCGGGAATCGTGGTCGACAGCGCATTCGGCGCCCTCGCTCTCGAGGCGGAGCCTGCGCCCGCAGCCCTCGGCAAGAGCGGCGAGCTGAAGCTGGCGGTCGCCCTGCCCGGCGATCACGTCGACTATCCGATCACGCTGCCTAACGATACACTCACGCTGCGCTACGCGTGGGAGCGCGTTGGCGACACGCAGCTGCAGGACAGCGCACGCGCATACTCGGGCGACACGGTCATCGCACCCAGTAAGCCCGGCTTCTATCGCCTCGCACTACTCCACGGCGCCCAAGAAGATGTTATCGAGGGGATGTCGCTCGCGGTGCTCGTCCCGTTCGACGAGAAGCACGGCGCCGTGCTCGACGGCTACCGCATCGGGCTCTACCGCGGCGAGCGGCACCGCGCCGACTCGACGGAACGGCCCCCCGAGGGATTCGTCAAGGTGACGTCGGACGAGGTGGACCTGCCGGTCTCGGCGCACCTCCGCCTGGGCGATTTCCTATCGCGCGATGGCCAGGACACGTGGCCCAGGTACGCGGCGATGGACCCACGGGTGTTTGATAAGCTCGAATTGGTGCTCGAACGGATCTCGCGATCGCTCGGTCGGGAGTCGGGCGACGTCCCCGTCGAGTTCGACCTGCATTCCGGATTCCGGACGCCGGCCTACAATCGGCACGTGCCTCGTGCGGCCCGCGACAGCCGCCACCAGTTCGGCGACGCGCTCGACGTAGCCATCGACGCCGACGGCAACGGCCGGATCGACCGGAAGGATGCCCGAGTCGTGGCCGCAGCGGTGGACTCGGTCGAAGCCGAATACCCCGAGCTGATTGGCGGTATGGGAGTGTACACCAGCCGCCGATATAGTCATCCTTACGTGCATATCGACGTGCGAGGCCGCCGCGTTCGCTGGCACGGCTGACGCCGTCATTGCCGTAGATGACAATGAACGAGACACTGCGGGATCGCATCCTGCGCAAGCTCGACACGCTGCCGGACGAGCGCGGGTATCAGTTCCTCGACTACATCGAGTTTCTCGAGTCGCGCTACGCGCAGAGAACCGCGCAATCGCCTAACGTCTTGCAGCGGTTTGCCGAAGGCGTGGAAGACAGCCTGCGCGCCGGTCGCGTCTCCGCCACCGGTATCGCGGAGACGATGGGGCTCCTGAACAAGGCCATGGGCGTGTTGACCGGCGTGGCAGCGGCTGGGAAGTCGGTGGCGTCGGACGTCATGGAAGTGGCGGCGCGCACGGCGAGCCGGGCCGCTCCGCCCGAACGGTCCGACGGCGCAGCGACCGAACCGCCGCCCGCGCCACCGAGCTCGCCTAACGGAGTGCAGTCGCGGGAGCCCACGGGAGGTGCGTCATGAGTCTCCGAACGAAGCGTTTCGAGGAGCGTGAAGGCGGGCGAACCAGGATATTCGGCGGCGCCTGGACGCGCGATCGAGAGGAGCGCAAGGATCGCGAGCAGTCACGTCGTCGTCCGCGCCGAGGGGCGAAGCGGACGATTCTGGGGGCGATCAGGCAGATCCCCGCGTATCTCCGGCTGCTATGGGGTTTGATGACCGACGAGCGCGTCTCGACCGTGGACAAGGTGCTCGTGGGCGCCGCGATCGGATACGTGATCATGCCGTTCGATCTCATCCCGGATTTCATTCCCGTGATCGGTCAGGTGGACGACATCTACGTCATCATGCTGGCGTTAGACCGTCTGATTTCGCACGCCGGCGCCGACGTGCTCGTCGATCATTGGGACGGCGACCCGCGCGAGCTCACGCCCAAGAGTCTCGAGGCAGTGCTCCTGGCGGCGGCGTTCTTCCTGCCGTTCAGCACGCGTACGCGCATGCGCCGCCGGCTGCGGAAGCGACTGCTCTAGCATGCGGATGACGCGCTGCGCGCTTGCAGCGTCCCGGTGCAATCCTTAGCTTTGGCTATGGCTACCACAACTCGCGCGTCAGCCCTCCGGCCCGCCCGTTCCACGTCAGTGGAAGGCGGGCCGTCGCGCATTGACGAAGGGTCATCTCGCGTGCGCGACGGATACGCGCTGACGTTCGACGACGTGTTGCTGGTCCCGCGTCATTCGGTTTCGCATCCCAAGGATGTGAGCACGACGTCGCGCTTCACCACCGGAATTCCGCTCAACCTTCCGTTAGTCTCGGCGGCGATGGACACCGTCACCGAGTCCGAGATGGCGATTGCGATGGCGCGCGCCGGCGGCATCGGTGTCATCCACAAGAACATGTCGATCGATCGACAGGCCGCTGAAGTAGATCGCGTGAAACGATCCGAGAGCGGAATGATTCTGAATCCGATCACGCTCGCTCCCGACGCGACGCTCCGCGAGGCGAACGCGCTCATGATGCGCTTCAAGATTTCGGGCGTGCCGATCGTGGATCGCGAAGGACGGCTGGTTGGCATCATCACCAATCGCGATCTGCAATTCGAGCGCAACCTCGACCGCCCGCTGCACGATGCGATGACCAAGGACGGACTGGTGACCGCTCCCGTCGGCACGACGCTCGACGAAGCAGAGCGCACCCTCGGCCAACACCGCATCGAGAAATTGCCGGTGGTGGATGAGAGCGGGAAGCTGCGTGGACTCATCACGGTGAAAGACATTCACAAGCGCCGTCAATTTCCCGTTGCGAACAAGGACCAGCACGGACGGTTGCGCGTCGCGGCAGCGATCGGTGCCGGCGGTGATATGAACGAGCGCGCCACGGCGCTCATCAATGCGGGGGTCGATGCGCTGGTGGTCGACACCGCGCATGGACACGCCGACTCTGTGCTTCGGGCGACGGCTTCGATGCGGGAGATGTTCCCGGATGTGCAACTGATCGCAGGAAACGTCGCGACGCGTGACGGTTCGGCGGCGCTGGTCGAGCGCGGTGTCAACGCGGTCAAGGTCGGCGTTGGTCCGGGCTCCATCTGCACCACCCGTGTGGTGACGGGCGTCGGCGTGCCGCAGCTCACCGCTGTACTCGAAGCGATCGAAGGCGCCGGTGACGTGCCGGTGATCGCCGACGGCGGCATCAAGTACTCGGGCGACATCGTAAAGGCGCTCGCGGCCGGCGCATCGTCGGTGATGATGGGTTCGATGCTCGCGGGAACAGAGGAGAGCCCGGGCGAGTCGTTCCTCCTCGAGGGCCGTCGGTTCAAGATGATTCGCGGCATGGGCAGTCTGTCGGCCATGCAGGACGGCAGCGCGGATCGGTACTTCCAGGAAGGGGAGATGTCGCCGAAGAAACTGGTGCCGGAAGGCATCGAAGGACGGGTGCCTTACAAGGGACCTGTAGGCGACGTCATCTATCAGATGGTGGGCGGTCTCCGCAGCGGCATGGGATACGTCGGCTGCGAGACCATCGAGGCGCTTCGTACCCAGACCGAGTTCGTCCGCATCACGAGCGCAGGGTTGCGCGAGTCGCATCCGCACGACGTCGCGATCACGCGAGAAGCGCCGAACTACTCCGTGTAAGGCTTTCGAGCGCGTGCCGCGCGTCCCTTGACAAAGGGGTGCGCGCCCCGTGAACGTAGCACCGTCGCCGCCCCTGTCTTCCTGTCCCGCGGCGCGCGCAATCCAGCGACACAATAGTCTCCGACGGAGATCCCGAATGAGCTTGTTTTCGACGAAGAGCATGGCCGTGCTCATGGAAGAGGCCGGTGCCGAAGGGGAGGGCTCGCTCAAACGAGCACTCGGGGCGACGAACCTCACCTTGTTGGGCATCGGCGCGATCATCGGCGCGGGCATCTTCGTGCTGACGGGCACGGCGGCGGCGCAGTACGCAGGACCCGGGGTGGTGTTCTCGTTCATCCTGTCGGGTATCGCCTGCCTGTTCGCCGGGCTGTGCTACGCCGAGTTCGCGTCGATGATCCCGATCGCCGGCAGCGCGTACACCTACGCGTACTCTACGTTAGGCGAGTTGCTCGCGTGGATCATCGGGTGGGATCTGATTCTGGAATACTTGTTCGGCGCGGCAACGGTGGCTGTCGGTTGGTCAGGCTACTTCACCGCGCTGATGAACGACATTGGCATGCACATTTCGCCGGCGCTTTCGAACGCGCCGCTGAGCGTCACCGGCGGGTGGCACCTGCACCCCACCGGCGCGCTGATCAACCTGCCGGCGCTGATACTCGCCGGCCTCATGACCACGCTGCTGGTAATCGGCATCAAAGAGTCGGCGAACTTCAACAACATCATCGTGTTCGTGAAGGTCGCGATCGTCCTGCTCGTGATCGGCTTCGGCTTTGCGTACGTGAACGCGCAGAACTGGCACCCGTTCATTCCGCCTAACACGGGCGAGTGGGGCGTGTTCGGGTGGAGCGGGGTGATCCGCGGCGCGGGCGTGATCTTCTTCGCGTACATCGGCTTCGACGCGGTCTCGACCACGGCCCAGGAAGCCAGAAATCCCCAGCGCGACATGCCGATCGGCATTCTCGGCTCGTTAGGCATTTGTACGGTGCTGTACATCCTGATGTCGCTGGTGATGACCGGCCTCGCGCACTATACGGAGCTCAACGTTGCATTCCCCGTGTACGCGGCGATCGAGCACGCCGGACCCGGCCTCGCGTGGCTCAAGGAAATCGTCAACATCGGTGCGATTCTTGGACTCGCGTCGGTGGTGCTCGTGATGTTGATGGGACAGCCGCGCATCTTCTTTTCGATGGCACGCGACGGCCTGCTGCCCCCCGTGTTCGGCAAGGTGCATCCGCGATTCAAGACGCCGTACGTCACCACCATCCTCACCGGGTCCGTCGCCGCGGTCGTTGCCGGTTTGTTTCCGATTCAGCTCCTCGGCGAGTTGGTCAACATTGGTACGCTGCTCGCCTTCGCGATCGTGTGCGCCGGCGTGATCGTGCTGCGGCGTACGCGGCCCGACCTCCACCGTCCGTTCCGTACGCCGTTCGTTCCGGTTGTGCCCCTTCTCGGAATTTTCTGCTGCGTCGGCCTGATGGCCGGATTGCCGAAGGACACTTGGATCCGACTCATCGTTTGGCTCATCATCGGCCTCGTCATTTACTTCTCGTACGGACGCTTCCACTCGCGGCTCCAGCAAAGAATCGACACGCCGTCCGCCGCCGCGGCGGATTGACCGCGCGATTCTTGCGGATCGAGCGGCGCCTCTACCCGGGGGCGCCGCTTGCTATTCATACGTCATGACATTGGCACTACCTGATCTCCTAACTGTTCCGCCGGGCCGCCGCGCTGCAGCCGAACGCATCGGCGCCGAGCTGCGGCCGGGACGAAGGGTCGCGTTGTCGACGCACATCAACGCCGACGGCGACGGGTGCGGCTCCGAAGTGGCCATGGCGCACCTGCTCGCCCAACGCGGACTCGCGGTGCGCATCGTGAATCCCACGCCGTGGCCCTCGATGTTCTCGTTCCTGCTCGAGGGCGTCGAGGAACGGAGCGCGGCGGGTGCGCGCGCGATCGAGGATGTCGACCTCCTCGTGGTGCTCGACATCAACGACGTCCGCCGGTTAGGCAACCTCGCCGATGCCGTCCGCGCGCTCCGCGTCCCGCGCGTCGTCGTCGACCATCACGTGCCGAGTGATGCGCCGGCGGGCGACATCGTGATGGCGGACATCGCGGCGTGCGCAACGGGCGAGCTAGTGTTCGACCTCGCGCGCGTGCTCGAGCTCGCGCTCACGCCGGACATTGCGCGGGCGCTCTACACCGCGATCCTCACCGACACCGGCGGATTCCGCTTCAGCAACACGACGCCGCGGTGTCACGCCATGGCGGGCCAACTGCTCGCGGCCGGCGTCGATCCGGAAGAGATGTATCGGCGCATCTATGCGTCGGTCTCCGTTGGGCGCCTGCGCGTGATCCGCGAAGCGCTCGAGTCCCTGTCGGTGGACCCAGCGTACGGGTTGTCGTGGGTGTCGCTGCCCGCGGGCGCGCTCGAGCGGCACAACGTACATCCCGAAGAGCTGGACGGCATCGCCGAATACCCGCGCAGCGTTGCGGGCACGCGCATGGCGATTTTCTTCCGAGAGCTCGCGCACGGTCAGGTGAAGGCGTCGTTCCGCAGCACGGGCTCGGTGGACGTGAATGCGTTCGCGCGCCTGTTCGGCGGCGGTGGTCACGCGCGCGCGGCCGGTGCGCTCATTCCGGGCTCGTTGAACGTCGTGTGCGAGCGCGTGCTGCGCGCGGCGCGCGAGTTCGTCGGACGTCAGACGCAGCCGCAAGACTTGGCAGCGAAGCCGGCGTCCACCTAGGTTTCGTCTCCATGAGCTTGTGGAAGCACGCTCCGCGCGATGACGAATCCGTCGAGCGCCGGATTCGCGACGCGCTGACAGAAATGCGGCCGCTCTTGCATCTCGATACGGCGGTGATCGAGCTGGTCGAGTTCGATGGCGAGACGGGCGTGGCGGTGCTCCGCATCGGAGGCGACTGTCCGGACTGCGACATGGACGCCGGGATGCTGCGCCAGGGGATCGAAGCGCACCTGCGCATGCAGGTGCCGGAGATCAGCGCGGTACGCGCGGTCTGAACGTTCGAGGAGACTCACGACATGCCTGAACCACTGCAGGCGCGCATCGCCGCGGCGTTGCGCGCGGTGACGAATCCGCGCACCGGAGTCGACGTGATGTCGTCGGAGATGATCCGCGACGTCGGCGTGACGGTGGAAGGACGCGTGCGATTCACCATCCTGCTGGCCGCCGAAGATCCGGCGTCGCTGGTGCGCACGGTGCGGCAGGCCGTGGAGGCGGTGCAGGGCGTCGCGGACGTGCGTGTGGACGTGAAGGATCCGTCGCAGGTGCGGCAGCCCTCCGCGCCGGCGGAGGCCGCGCCGCAGGGTGGACGGGCACTGCCGGTGATGGGGCAGGAGCCGCAGTCGCGACGCGCAGCGGTGCCGCCGGCGCCCACGCCCGTCGAGTATCCGAATCTGGGGCGCGTGCTCGCGATCTCGAGTGGCAAGGGTGGAGTGGGCAAGACCACGGTGGCGACGAATCTGGCGGCGGCGCTGGCGCGGCGCGGCGCGCGTGTGGGCATCATGGACGCGGACATCTACGGACCGAACATTCCGCGCATGATGGGCGTGGACGAAGCGCCGCCGGTGGTGAACAACCGCATCAAGCCGCTGGTCGCGCACGGCGTGAAGTTGATGAGCCTCGGCTTCCTCGTCGAGCGCGATCAACCGGCGATTTGGCGCGGACCGATCGTGATGAAAATCGTGACGCAGTTCCTGCGCGACGTGGACTGGGGCGAGCTCGACTACTTCCTGGTGGACATGCCGCCGGGCACGGGCGATGCCCAACTGTCGCTCGTGCAGGCGACGCGCGTGCACGGCGCGGTGATCGTCACCACGCCACAGCCGGTGGCGGTGGGCGACGCGCTGCGCGGCGCGCGCATGTTCCAGCGCGTCAGCGTTCCCGTGTTAGGCATCGTGGAGAACATGAGCTGGCTCGAGTGCGCGGGGTGCGGAACGCGGACGCCGCTGTTCGGATCTGGCGGCGGCCGCGAACTGGCCGATGAGCTGGGCGTGCCATTGTTAGGCGAGATCCCGCTCTATCCGCCGGTCCGCACGGGCGGGGACGAGGGCGTGCCGATCGTGTTGTCGGAGCCGGAGTCGGCGGCGGCGCGGGCGCTGGAAGATGCTGCGGGACGAGTGGTGGATGCGGTGAACCGGGCACGAGCTGCATGAGCAAGCCGAGCGTCACGCCGCCCGGTCCAACGCGGCCGCCGGAGCTCGATCCGGCGGCCGCGTTGCCGTTAGACCCCCACGACGGGCTCACGCCCGTCGCGGTCACCGGCGAGTACGCGGCGAACCTGGCGATCACGCGCGGCTCGCTGCCGCGCGCGATCGCCGTGTTCGCCTTGCCGGCGGTCGCGTCGATGCTCCTCATGACGCTCTTCTACACGGCCGATGCGTATTGGGTGGGGCAGAAGATCGGCGCCGCCGGCCTCGCGGCGGTGTCGACATCGGTGTTCTGGATCTGGATGATCATTTCCGGCGCCGACATGGTGAGCGTCGGGCTCACGGCCGTGGCGGCGCGGCGACACGGCGAAGGCCGGCCCGATGCGGCTGCGCGCGCGGTGGGCGACGCGGTGGTGTACGCGCTGCTCATTGGCGCGACGATCGCGCTGGCCGGCCGCATCTACCTGCACGGCATGTTCGCGGTGATGGATACGCCGCCCGATGTCACACAGTTAGGCATACAGTACCTGGGCACCTATCTGTTGGGCGCACCGCTCATTTTCGGCTTTTTCGCGGTGGATGCCGCGTTCCGCGCATCCGGCGACACGCGCACGCCGTTTCTGCTGCTCGTCACGACAGTAGCGGCCGCGCTCGTGCTCGACCCGGTGCTCATCCTCGGCCTGGGTCCGGCGCCACGGTTAGGCATCACCGGCGCCGCCGTGGCGACCATCGCGACCCGCGCGGTTGCGTTCGTGTTCGGCATCGCGCTGCTCGCGCGCCGGCGGATGATTCGCATGGGGCGCGTCGCGCTGCGGACGATCGCGAGCATCTCGAGAGTCGGGCTGCCCACCGCGGTGACGGGCGTCGTGTTCGCGGTCGTGTACGTGCTACTCACGCGCACGACGACGCTCTTCGGCACGCCGGCTCTCGCAGCGCTCGGCGTGGGCCAGCGCGTGGAGAGCTGGACCTTCATGATCGGTGTGGGTTGCGGCGCGGCAGCGGCCGCGATCGTGGGGCAGAACCTGGGCGCGCGCCAGATCGATCGCGCTCAATCCGCCGGCTGGATAGCGACAGGGTTCGCGTCGATCGTGTGCGCTGTGGGTGCCATCCTCGAGTTCACGGTGGCGCCGCAGTTCACCGGCCTCTTCAGTCGCGACCCGGCCGTGATCGCGGAGGGGGCGCACTATCTCCGCATCGCCGCGGTGTCGACGCTGTTCAGCGGCAGCGAGCTCGTGCTGGAAGGCGCGCTCGGCGGAGCCGGCGAGACGCTGCCTCCGATGCTCACGTCGAGCACGTTCACCGTGCTTCGGCTGCCGCTCGCCGCGTGGGCCGCGACGCGGTGGGGCACCGCCGGGATCTGGTGGACCATTTCGATCACGGCAATGGGGCGGGCCGTGGCCATGATGGCGCTCTGGCGCTGGGGCCGGTGGAAGCGTAAGTCCGTGTGACCATGGCGTTGATCACGCTGCTCACCGACTTCGGCACCGCCGACGGCTACGTCGGCGAGATGAAGGGCGTGATTTACGCGATGCACCCGCAGGCGCACTTGGTGGACGTCGCCCACGACGTGGCGCCGCAGGATGTGGACGGCGCCCGGCTGGCGATCGCGCGCTACTGGCGGCGCTTTCCGTTAGGCACCATCCACGTGGTGGTGGTGGACCCGGGCGTCGGGACGTCCCGCGCAGCGCTCGCGGTGGAGAGCGACGGACGGTTTCTCGTCGGGCCGGACAACGGCGTGTTGTCGCCGGCGCTGTTGCGGTCGGACGTGCGGGTGGTCGAGCTGGCCATCCCCGCGCAGGCGTCCGCGACGTTTCACGGGCGCGACGTGTTTGCGCCTGCTGCGGCGCGCCTCGCGGGCGGCTCGCCGCTCGAGGGGTTGGGCCGAACCTACGACGCGCCAGTGGTGCGCCGCACGCCGGAGGCCAAGCGCCTCGCCGACGGCTCGGTGTCGGGCGAGGTGATCACGGTGGACCGGTTCGGGAATCTCATCACAAACCTCGTCGCACCGCGTGGGGGGGCCGTCGTCCTCGGCGATCGCGTGGTGCCCATCGTGCGGTCGTACGGCGAGGGTGCATCGGGCGATGTGATTGCGGTGATCGGGTCGTCCGGCTTGCTCGAGATCGCCGTGCGCGACGGCAGTGCCGGAGGGACCTTGGGCATGGCGCGGGGCGCTCCGGTCGTGCTGCGCCCGGCGCCGCCTGCTGCCTAACGGAGTGGTCAGTCGCGGGTGATCTCGAGGCCGGCGAGCGTCGCCGTGGCGTCGATCACCACTTTGCGCGTCGCGCTGCTCCAGTTGGACGAGTAGTACGTCCCGTCGCGCTTCGTGAGGTCCGGGGCGTCGAGGCTGCCCAGCGTCCTCGCGACGCGGGCCTCGACACCGACGTCCTGCGGAATGTGCAGCGTGATGCCGCCTAACGCGGCCCGCACCACCAGATTCATCGTGCCGGTCCACGTGCCGGCGAGGTCGAGCTCCGCGCCGCCCACGCCGGCCGACACGTTCACGGTGGATGCATGGGCGTTGCCGAGCGAGTTGACCGTGAGGCCGGCCGCCCCGATGTCGAGATCGAGCGACGACATGGTGATGGGATTGGGCGTCCCGAAGGTGATGGTGGTCTGGCTCGCGCCGGACTCGAGGTGCAGGCGGCGCACCGACAGGTTCGCCAGGTCGAGCGTCGCGTCGCACGCGCCTAACGAAAGCGAGAGGTCGAGTGGGATTCCGCGCGCCAGGCCGACCGTGAGATCGGTGCCGTTGCGGTCGTCGCCCGGGCCGTTGAAGTTGAGACCGCCTCGCTTGAGGTCGAGCGAGAACGGATGCCCGATGGCGCTGTCCGAGCGGATCGTGAGCGTTCCCGTGGCCGCGTCATAGTGGTGCACGGGGCGCACGCGACCGGCGTCGTAGCGCATGTCGACATTATAGAGGAGCGGCTCGATGGTGGCGGCGGCGAGATTGAACGTGCCGGCGCCGAAGTACACGCGGAGTCGGAGCGAGTCCGCCGATGCACGCTGGCGCGACACAGTCACGGTGCGCCACCCCTGTGCGTGCGCCGTCGCGGCGGGCACAGCCACGAGGGTCGCAGCGACCACAACCAGCCAAAGGCGTCGAGAGTAAATGGACATCAATGTTGGATCGAGCGCGGCGGCGGCGTGGGTCGGCGTGCGGCTGCGACGCCCGATACGGGTGTGGGCGTCTGCCAACTGGCGTCAGACGCAGGCGGTGGAACCTGCGGTGGAGGCACACGACCGCCAGGCGCACGTGTGCCGCCGCGAGACGTGAGCGTCGCGCCGAACCCAACGGTGACCGCTACCCATGTGACCATCGCGGCAATCAGGCGCAGCACGGCGCCGAGCCAGCCGGCCCAGGACAGCAATCCACCGATCATCCAGAGGACGAAGTACAGCGAGAGCCCGATGAACAGGAACTGCACCACCGGCGGCGGCGCGTATGCAGACACAGCACCGCGCCACCGCATGGCCGCTTCGCCAGTCACGTACGACATGGCCAGGAACCCGAGCGCGAGCGCGCCGGCGCCGCCGAGGACGAATCCGACGATGGCGAAGGGGATGAGCAGGATCCCAATGACCGTGATACACAGCGCGACGATGCCGACCACGAGCGCGGGCAAGAGCGCGATCTGCCCAACGACGCCGTAGAGGAACGAGCGCGAGAAGTCATCGCGAATGCGCTCGGCGATGGTCTCGAGGTTGCCGCGCGCGAAGAGCGCGGCGAAGAGCCCAATGACCGCGAGAACGAGGTACCAACCGACAGAGAGCGACAGCGAGCGTTTCGTGGCCTGCGCCGGCGTTCGCGGAACGGTTCGGGCCAATGGGCCGACCGTGAGCGCTGACAGCGAACGCATCTCGCCCTGCACGGTGCCGCCGTCGAGTTGGACGTGGCCGCCTAACGCTACCGCGTCGCCGCGCACGGTGCCGCCCGTGTGGACGACGATGTCGCCTCCCAGGGCCACGGCGTTTCCGGTGACCGTTCCGCGCACGTCGAGCGGGCCATGCCAGGACGCGATCGAGCCGTTCACGGTTGCGCCTGCGGCCACGGTCTGTGGGCCTTGTTGCACCGCGGACCGCTCGATCACGACGCCGTTCGGGTCGCGTCCGAGTGAATCCACCGCGGCGGCGATCGAGTCGCTGAC
>Ga0105240_10012041_pt1 | contig 11989 bp, 10 predicted proteins | sample KBSC54metaG_FD_80426 | JGI IMG/M metagenome (GOLD analysis project Ga0105240, IMG submission 80426) | Corn rhizosphere microbial communities from Kellogg Biological Station, Michigan, USA - KBS C5-4 metaG | ecosystem: Host-associated > Plants > Roots > Rhizosphere > Soil | place: Michigan, USA...
AGAAACCTCTGCGGTCATCCCTGTAATTGAATCGCTGCCCGCCGCCGGCATAATAATTGGCTCGATAATATTTACAAGGCCCACTTCGGCATTGCAAAGCCGGGCCACCTCAAATCCAAATTCAGCTGCGTGATCGGCATACCTGCTATCGTCAACTGCAATTAAAATTTTCTGTATCGCCATGATACATACCTAAACTATAAATCTATTGCTTTTGTTTCTGTATTTGCCAGCTTTATTACCTTTGCCAGATAAACCGATCCAATGAGTATTAGTCCCGAAATCGAATCACGCCTGGCGTTGTTACAGGAAAAGTATGAAGCTATGGGTCAGGATATGATCTCCTACCTTGATGGTTTGCTGCATGCCGACTTTCTCACCTATTGGGATTATATCCACCTGGACACCCTGCTAAGCCTGCAAAACCCCAAAACACCGTTCCCTGACGAGGAAATATTCATCATGTATCACCAGATCACCGAACTTTATTTTAAACTGGTGCTGCATGAGTGCAAACAGATCACCGAAAAGGAAATATTAACGGCGGATTTCTTTACCGCGAGGATAAGACGCATTAACCGGTATTTTGATGCATTAATTGAGTCATTCGAGATTATGGTTGATGGCATGGAAAAAGAGCAATTCCTGCAATTCAGGATGTCTCTGCTACCTGCCAGTGGCTTCCAGAGCGGGCAATACCGGATGATCGAGATTTATTCAACTGACTTTATTAACCTGGTTGCCCTGGACAAACGTAAGGAACTGCGCAGCGCACCAATAGAAGACCAGTTTGAATACCTATACTGGAAATTCGGGGCGACCGAATTATCAACCGGTAAAAAGACGCTCACACTCAAACAATTTGAGAAAAAATATTCCAGGCTATTCATTGACCTGGCTAAGGCTGTCACCAATAAAAACTTCAATGCCCTATTACAGCAATTACAGTATGAACAGCAATCAACTACACAACTTGAAAATGAATTGCGGCTATTGGATGTAAACGTAAACGTAAATTGGCCATTGTCTCATTATAAATCAGCCGTCCGTTACCTCAACCGTGAGCCTGACGAAATAAAAGCTACCGGCGGCACCAACTGGCAGAAATACCTGCCCCCACGTTTTCAAAAACTGATATTTTACCCGTCGCTGTGGACAAAGGAACAGGAAGATAATTGGGGAAAAGCCTGGGTAGAGGATGTATTGGGACTATAGCTCGCAGATTATAGTTCATAGTCATTAAATGGTCATTATCAAGGTTTTTATATGAACTATGAACCATTACCTATGAACTTTCTACCAAAAATCCTATCTTGCCGCTTTCCACTTTTAATACCTAAGGATATGACTGAGACGCTGGACATCAAGATCACCAAAACTACCAATTCCCGTTTGTCGCAAACGGATTTTAGCAACCTGCCATTTGGCAAAATTTTCGCTGACCACATGTTTGTGGCCGATTATGCTGATGGCGAATGGAAGAACTTTGAGATAGTCCCTTACGCTGAGATCGGGTTAAGCCCCGCTATTTCTGCTTTGCATTACGGGCAAGCTTTTTTTGAAGGCCTGAAAGCTTACAAACATGCTGATGGTAAAGTCTCCGTCTTCCGCCCCGATAAAAATGCAGAACGCTTTAACAAATCCGCAGAGCGCCTTTGCATGCCTGAATTACCTGAAGAAATTTTTATTCAAAGTATCGCTGCATTGGTTAACCTTGACCGTGACTGGATCCCGGCACAGGCCAACCATTCTTTATATATCAGGCCGTTTATGTTCGCTACCGATCCATTTTTGGGTGTAGCGCCAGCATCGACCTATAAATTCATTGTATTAACCTGCCCCGTGGGCCCATATTTCTCAAAAACCTTGAGAGTAAAGATAGAAACTTACTATACCCGCGCTGCTGCCGGTGGAATGGGTTTTGCAAAATCAGCAGGCAACTATGGCGGGGCCATGCTGCCAAGCCGTAAAGCAATTGAAGAAGGCTTTGACCAGATCATCTGGACCGACGCTAAAGAGCACAACTACATTGAAGAAATGGGTGCTGCTAATGCGATGTTCGTATTGGACGGCAAACTGATCACGCCATCAACTGAAGAGAATACTATTTTGAAAGGCATTACCTGCAATACGGTAATGACCCTGGCTCGAGATTGGGGCTTTCCGGTTGAGCAACGCCGCATATCAGTTGCCGAGATTATTGAAGGCGCTAAAAACGGTAAACTTACCGATGCATTCGGTGCAGGTACTGCCGCTACCATCGCTCCTGTCGGCTCTATAGGTTACCAAGGCGAAGAATATTTCTTAAGCGATCCGAAAACACGTGAGTTCTCGCAAAAAGTATTAAAAACTTTGGATGGCATCCGTTACGGTAGTGCTCCTGATCCACACGGTTGGAATTATATGATTTAGTGAATAGTGAATGGTGAGTAGTGAATTTGATTTTCTACTCACCGTTGACCATTCACCACTATTCACTGCTCACTTGCAGAGATACTGTGGCACTTTTGCCAAATACCACTTTCTGATCTCTCTTCAAAGGCTGCGTGTTCCACAAGCACTCTTGCACAGTTAATTTTTGCGATACTGGATCAATCGAAATCAGTTGAAAAGAAAGTAAAGTCTCATCTTCAGCGGAATACTTCCCCTTAATCGGCGAATCAACCCTGAACACATTCAGATTGACATCGTTATCCGGCCCGTGATAAGTATAAAACTCATTCCAATTGCTGTTGCCATGAAAATAGGCTTTGATGTTAGGATGCTGCTTTAAAAATCGCACAAATCCGCGCTGTTCAATCTGGGTTGCGCCGTCATCAGCAGAAGCCATATACCCCTCCTTATAATGTTCTTCGGTAAGATTTTGAAATTTATTTTCCTCGGCCATATTATATGGGGGCTGGGGATTGGTAAAATGTTTTGATTCACATTCCGGCTGATCGTGCGTAAAAATGATAACCGGAGTAGCTTTAGCCACGGTATCCAGGTCTTTTTCCATCCAGACACGCTCGGCAGAATCCGGCCAGAGCGTAATAAACATTATATGAATACCTTTGATATTGAACGAGTAATTTACCTTTTCGGTATGGTATTCATAATCAGCATTCGTTAATGGTTTTGCAGGTTTCAGCATCAGGTTGTATATTTTCACCATTGATGTCGGATCAGTTAAAGGCTTTAATGGTTTTGTAAACCCGATGGCGTTTGATATATCATGATTACCGGGAACAAGCAACAATTTAGCTTTTTCGCCATCACTACCTTTCAGCGTAATGGAATTCATATAATCTATCTCAAACTGAGACCATGAGGCAGCTGCGCTTTGTATAGGCGCCTCCATCCTGTTGGCTATATCACCGGTTTGCACCACGTAATCAACATAGCCAACCTTTTTACCTGAACCAATTCCCCCATCCTGCGGTAATGTAAGACCGGGAATGCTATTCATCTGCTGTATCATAGCCGCATTAACAAGGTGACTGCTCACATTACTATCACCTCTGAATTTTGTCCGGTTGATACCGTAATGGGCATCCGAGCTAAAGACCATATTGATTACCGGAGAGCTTGAGGCTTGCGCAAAACATCCGTCTGAATAAAGCACACATACCAGGCTAAAAGCAACCGGAAAAAGTTTATGCATCTTAAAAAAGTATACGTTCATTATTTCCTTTTATAAAACGAAATAGTCGCTAAATGACCGGGATGATCCCTGATCTCGGTATCGGTATAATAACCGGAGCCATCCGCCGCAAAACATATTCCTTCGCCCTGGGGCTCGTTGATAGCATAAGGCGCAATCTGAGGAGCGGTTAGCAATCCTCGAGAGACCGAAGTTCCGACAGGCAGCTTCCAATACCATATCTGTCCGTTATTTCTCAATAGCATTTCGGTACCATCAGAAGAAATATCACCGGCTGTTGCCTTATCCATATATAGCTGCACCACAGGCGTCATTACCGTGGGTGCTTTAGTACTTTGAGGGTAGGGGGCCACGTAAATTTTTGAGATGTTGCTTTCCTTACTGGCAATGAAAATATCCTTGGTTAAAGGATCAACCATCAGTGTTTCTGCATTCCGCGGGCCATCCGGGTATTTTAATTCAATAATATCCAATGAATCTATATTAATGGTTACCGGTAAGGCTTTTCCTGTAAGATCAGGCTCGGGAAAACGATAAATAAGCGCCGAAGGATACTGAGAATGGTTATCGCCAATATCTCCTACGTAAACATAATTTTTGCCGGGTGCAGGACCCGGGCCAACAGCAATATCTTCCCAATCACGGTTACCCACGGGGGTTAAAGTGAGTGTTCCCACATTATCGCCGTTTCCATTAGTCAGATAAACCTGGTTCGCGTTGCCGCTGTCGCTATGAATATATAACATACCAGGGTTAATCCTGCTTGCTGCTACACCGGATATTTCCAAAAGATCCGTACGGGCGAGATCATTTACGACAGGTATCGTATTAAACCGTTCTGTAGTGTCAAGGCCAATTGGATTATAGGTTATTTTGGGGAAATTTACCTGTACGGGCTTGCTTGCAGTAGTGTCTTTTTGCGGAGTGACTGTATTTCCTGATTTATTGCAGGAAAAAACAGTTAGCATAAAAAAGCATAACAACCCATTTTTAATATCAAACATCTTACTGTTTTTATTAAAAAGGGCTGTCATGCTAAAGATCGAGCTTTTCAATATCGATAATTTTAATGCTGGTTACCTGTTCCGTTAGACTGGTAGCAACCCATATCTTTTCCCGGAGCTGTGATCTCGCTCGCACCAAAGTTAGGATCAACAAGGATGCCCGCGGTAATTGGTTTAATCTTGGTAGCATCAGTGGTGCCTGCACCAATTGCCGGCGAACCCGCTGCCAGGTGGAAGTTGTAATTATCAACTGAACACTGAGTAATCCAGAAGCCGTTAGCTGCCGGAAGCGGATAGCTCACAAACATTGGGTTGTTCTTGCCTGCCAACGGCGTGCCATCATAAATTAATCCAAAAGTATAGCTAGCGCCCAAGAAGGTAGCCATGTTGGGAATACCGTGAGACTGAGGGTGCGTTACTACCGGCTGAGCAATATTAGTTGGCACAAACTGACCAGTGATAGCTGCATTATCTCCGTAGAAGAAGTTGTAGTCAGTAGCCGTTTGAGCAATCAGTTTTGAGGCATCATAAGTTGTATCGGCTAAATACACTTTTGCACCACCTGGGCCACCTGCAATACGGACACCGAAGTTACAATCAACGATCAGGTTATTGTAAACCGATGCTCTTGAGTTGTTTTCGATTTCAACCGAACCGCTTCTGGCGCCGTAAGTACCATTGTTTCTGAAACCATCGTTAATGTATGTATTGTTGTACATGGTAAACTGGCACTCGTCTCCGGTTGTGCCGTCGCTTGCAGTTTTGGTGCCGTTGGTTGCGCCACCAATGATCAGGTTGTAAGCCATATTACCATGCGAGCTGCCTTTGGCGTTAAAGCCATCGCCGCCGTTGCCACCACATTTTTCCATGGTATTTCTCATAATATTGTATGCTCCGCCATAGAAACGGGTGGCATCGTCAGGCGAACCATATAACCATGAATCTTCAAGAACTAGTAGACCATTTGGGTTAGTGAAGTAAAGGATATACTGAGCACCAACCTTTAATGAGTTACCACCGGTGAAAGGAAGTGCTTTTAATTGAGCACCACCAAAATCAAGGTGGGTCCATTTAATTACGCAAAACTTGCTTGTTGGGCCGCAGTAGATACCGCCCCAACCACCAACGTATGCCGAATCGGCGCCTAAAACCGAGGCACCGGTAGTTTTGGTTCTACGTGGGTCGGTAATAGTAATAGGGGCCTCTTTTGTACCAAGGCAAACCAGGTTACCGTTTACAATAAAGTTAGCGCCATTAGTCATATTAATTTTAACGCCTTTCTGGATCAGCAGGGTGTCGCCTGCATTGATAGTGATATCGCCGCTTACGGTATAAGTTTGGCTGGCCAGCATGGTGCCTTTGTAGCTGCCTGCTGTTAAAGTGGCAGAATTGCTGATTGGCTTACCAACTTGTATTTGTGGTTGTGACACTACTACTTTATCGGCTTTCTTGCTGCATGCTGCAAGCGCGAAAAGCGATATACATAATGAAATGATTTGTAACTTTTTCATGATCAATGAAATAAATGGTTGCTAATTAATTTATTGCTGTGTTTGTTATACTTTAGAAATTATACTTACACCCCAGGCTGTACCGGGCATAAAATTGATCGTATTCTACCGTTGTATAGTTTGCGCTTTCCTGGTGTTGATATTTAGCTATACCGGTATAGTTATAAGTATTATTTTGTTTGATGATTAGTTCGTACGGCGTGTTTAAAAGATTATTGACTTTTGCATAAACAATAAAGTGCTTGCCAATCTTTTTCTGAGCAGAAAAATCCAGAAATGTGGATGGTCGTTCCCAGGTATCCAGACCATAATATTTTGACACCGCTTGTATCCGCTGCCCAATGTATGTCAGGGACAATTGAGCATCCAACCCATTTTTCTGATCCTTATATAATAGTGAAGCATTGCCGATATGTGCGGCCTGGCCCTGTAATGGTCGGGTCTGATTAATTTGTTTTACCACCCCATTTGCTACAATAGTTTTGGGAGTGGTAATTTGTGAATTGGTATAAGTATAGTTTACCGACGCGCCAATGTTACCAAAGAACTTTTTAGCCTCCAGTTCAACACCATAATTTTGGGCATTACCAAAGTTTGTCGGCGTAAGATATAAAGCAGCACCCCCATTCGCTTGCTGCAATTCAGTTTCAATAGGATCAACGAGCTGTTTGTAGAAGGCACCGACCATAAATTCATCAAAAGCGCCCGGGAAAAACTCATATCTTAAATCATAATTGTTAATGACTGTATGCTGCAAACTGTCGCTGCCAATATGTTGATAAGTTTCATTAGCAGTCTGGTCCGGGTATGGAATAAGATCGGCAAATGCCGGGCGAAGAACAGATACATAATAAGATGCCCTTAGTGCCTGATTATCTGTAAGCGCATATTTAAGATTGACGCTCGGCAAATAATCGGTATAAGTTACAGTGGCTGATTTACCGGCAAATTTTGCAGGGAGTTGTGAATTATAATATTGGTACGTATGCTCTGCTCTTACCCCCGCTATTGCATCCAGACGATCGGTAATATAATATTTCACCATACCATACCCCCCCTGGATGTTTTCCAGAAAAGTATAAACACCTGGATCGGTAGCAGAAGATCCTTTTGCGTTTACTGTGTCGGCGCCGGCGAACATAAATTTCGCATTTGGAATTGTAGTATACAGCTCCTGGCCACCACTCTCCTGAGTATGTGGTAAGTCATAGCTATCATTAAAATTGTCCCTGGTTTTGTGCCTGAACATTCCACCGGCTGAAAATGCGGCCTCACGCCCAAAAATCCTTGCATCGTAGTGGAGATTTAAATAGGCTGAAATATCTTTATCTGTATTATGCAACCAGTCTCTTGATTCATTTTTAACCAGTACCGGCCCTTTACTTATGTCATGAGCAACTGAAACATATGGCTCGTTTGGATTACCTGTAGCCTGGCTTGTGGTAGTTGACGGGTCCGGGCTGGTGGAATATTGCGTGTCAAACTCGGCATCATCTGGCAGTTTGTGGGTAGCTTTTGAGTTTGCAACAGTCCAATCAATGGAGAACGGTCTAAATATTTTGTGTTTACCGCTTAAGGTTACGTTATAAATGCTTTGCAGGTCGCTACGGGTTTCGGTTAAAGTATCAATGGTGTAGGAACCGCGGTATCCCTGGTAAGTGTAACCACCATAAGTGTCCTGCACGGTTTGACGAACCCTGTATTGATTTAACTGCAAATAAGTGCCAAATAATTTTACGCTGTTATTCTCGTCGAACTTATAATCGATAGCTGCAATAGCCCCTAAACGTTGAAGCCTGGTGGAATACTTGCGATCATAAGAACTCTGAAAAGCTGTTTCCTCATTTTGCCGGGAATTACCTATTGGCGGTCCTACCGTATTTGTTTGAACCTGCACAAAGCTATTTTGTCCCTGGTATAAATTTTGGTAGCTGCCAGAGAAAATCACCCCCAATTTATTATCCAGATACCGGTTACCTATGGTTAAGCTGGCATTAAGGTTTGGTAGTGGATTGCTTGTTTTGGTTATCAGATTTTGATAAGGAAAATCATTGGGGTTGGCTATCCCGCCTGGTTTTATTTCGCCAGGTGCTTTACTGTTTACCGTGCTGTGATCAAAACTGGCAAAAGGCCTGTCAAAAAATATTTGGCTATAGCCAGTACCAACCTCGCCTTCAACCCTCAACTTATCCGTAGCGGTTTTCATTACCAGGTTAACTACACCTCCGGAAGCGTCTCCTTCCATATCCGGTGTAAGGGTTTTATATACCTCTAAACGTTCTACCAGCCCGGCAGGAAAAATATCCAGGGGCACATATCTGTTTTTGTTATCCGGGCTTGGTATCTTGATTCCATTTATCAGCGTGGTATTATACTGTTTGTCCATCCCACGAATGATTACGTGCTGTGCATCACCCGTACTGCTTCTGTCAACAGATATACCTGACACCCTGCCGAGTACATTGGATACCAGCACATCCGGAGAAATGGCTATCGATTGTGCCGACACTACGTTAATGGTATTATTCGAGTTTTTTTCGGCACTTCTTGCAAATCGGTCGTTATCTCTGCTAACATGTTCGGTAACCATAACCTCATTGAGCGCCTTCGAGTTATCGACCATTGCAATATTCAGAACAGCTGCATTGTTGTTTGACACCTCGATTGAATACACCTGAGATGTCTTATACCCCACGTACTTTACTTGCAGCTTATAAGTTCCTGCAGGCACATTCTTAAAAATGTAAATACCATCGAGCTTAACAGTAGTATTTAACTGGAAATCGCCCTTTTCAATATGGACGGTGGCACCGATAAGTGCCTCATCATTTTTAGCATCGGTAACACTACCTTTTATGGTTTGTGCATGCACAATTGTGGAAAAACAAAACAGCATTAAAATGCTCCAAAAGCATCTTCTAAAAGATTTCGGGGAACAAAAGGAATGTGAAAAAAGTACTTCAGGGGTAAAGGTTACTCTCATTAAAACGCCAATTTTGGGCAAAGAAACCTTTTCAATTTTGGATAAAAACTGAATTTTGCGTTCGGGAATATTTATTAACTGAATGATTTTAATGACTTAACATTCAATGCCTTTTTACCGAAAAAATTCAGTTTCTAAAAACATTGCGTTAACACCATTGACAGAGAAATTAACATGGCTATTATAAACAATCGTTAATAAGCACCCAGGGCGCAAAAGAAACGTTGAGCGGCAGAAGTGACGCTTTATTTAGTAGTATAAAAAAGATGAAGCTTACTCGACCGTAACCGTCAGGCCTTCCTGCTGCAATATTTTTCGGTAGATCTCCATCTCAGTAAAAGAGCCTTCCAGTATTGCGCATTTGCCTTCATTATGTACTTTCCAGGCTATTCTTTCAGCTTGCGACTCTGAGTAGTCCAGGTATTTCATCATGCAGAAGATCACATGATCGAATGTGTTCACATCGTCATTCCATAATATGAGGCGGCGCATTTCTTTTAGCCCGGCTAGTATTTCCTCGAGCGTTAGGGTCTCTTCCTGAGTTTCTGTCGGCATTGTAAGCACAAATTTACCTAAAATCGGCAATAAAAAAGGCAAAATGATGTTAGCTTGTGAAAAAGTAACACTTTCGTCGCAATTACAATGAAGACATTATTTCTACCACTGTTGTGTGCGGGCTACCTGCAGCTCTTTATATCAGCCACAGCTTTTGCACAGGATAAAGCTGCTGCAAACCATCTGCTGCCCCCACCATCCAGTATTGTTACTGACGGCGACCTGAAAGACTGGGGCGATAGTTTGCGCTATTATAACCGGGATAAACAACTGAACTATGCGCTCGCAAATGACCAGGATAACCTTTATATGGCGATCCGTATTAATGACCGCAGCGAGCAGATAAGAGTATTGAGAGCAGGCTTAACTTTAAGCATAGATCCGCGTGGCAAAAAGAAAGAAACTTTTACGATGACCTTCCCGGCCAGCGATGGGAATGCATCAAACATGGCAGAAAACGCAATGGACTTACAGGGTGGTAATAACGATGTAAAACGGGAGGACCGCGAGGAACTGATGAAAGCTAAACTCACCAAATTGCGGGAAATAAAAGTTACCGGCTTTAAAGATGTTGAGAGTGAAACCGTGACCACCTCAAATACTTACGGTTTTAAAGCAGCCATTGATTATGATAAAGACGGGAGCCTGATATACGAAGCCGCTATTCCGCTCAAGTTTTTCCATGCTGACGATCTGTCAAAAAATGAATGGGCTTTCAACTTTAAGATCAATGGCATTACCAGGCCTGGACAAGATAAATATAACGCAGATCATGAAGGCATGACCCGTGGAGGGGGTGCCGGCGGAGGCGGTCGCGGCGGAAGAATGGGCGGAGGCCGGGGCGGTCGCATGGGTGGCGGTGGTGGCAACAATGCACCGGTAGACCGCAGCGAACTATCAAAGTCTGTTGATTTTTGGGAAAAATATTACCTTTCTAAGTGATCGTTATCAATATTGAGTAGTTAATAGCATCTTGAACAAATCATTCACTGTTGACTTTTCACCATTAACTAACATACTAAAATTTATTCTTCCACATCATACTCTCCACAGGGCGGGTAGTTGGGTTGTTGTATTTAGCGTTTGATTTGGTATTATACATGACTTCGATATCGCCTTCCACCGCAAAGTAGATCAGCTGACCAATAGGCATCCCCGCATATACACGTACTGGTTGTGCCACGGATATCTCCAGCGTCCAGGTATTGCAAAAGCCTACATCGCCTTTACCCGCCGTAGCATGGATATCGATACCCAAACGACCGGTGCTCGATTTGCCCTCGAGGAACGGAACATGGCGATGCGTTTCGGTGTACACCATTGTGACGCCTAAATAAAGGGTGTTGGGCTGCAGAACAAAACCTTCTTTCGGAATTTCAAAGCCATCAATCTCATTATGCTGTTTGGCGTCCAGAACACGGTTGCGATAGGTCGCCAGGTGCTTGCCTAAATGCACATCGTATGAATTGGTACCTAAGCAGTCGCGCTTAAACGGTTCGATAATAATATAGCCCTTGTCAATTTCTTCAAGAATGCGTTTGTCCGATAAAATCATTGCACTGTGATATTTGGCCTAAATTATAATTATTTGATTTATTTTGCCATCCTTTTTGCAATTTTACTTTATGGCCATAGCATACAAAAAGCAAATTGACGCTGATACCGAATTTGCTCTTTGGAAAATAGAAGAGAAAGCGGAGGATTTGTACAAGCAACTCCAGTTGAACGACCGCGAAAAAGCTTATGTAGAAAAACTGAGCCATGGCAAACGACACCTTCACTGGCTCGGCACGCGCGTACTATTACGCAAGATGCTGAACACGGAAGAGTACATTGATTGCCAGGTCGATGAGCATGGCAAGCCTTACCTGGTCCATCTGCCCTATCATATTTCGCTCAGCCATTCCTTTGATTATGCTGCGGTAATGATGAGCAAAACGCATCCAGTGGGCATCGATATCGAGCAAATAAAGGAAAAGGTAGAACGCATTGCCCATAAATTTATGCGCCCGGCCGAAATGAGTTTTATCAATCAGCAGGATAAAGTACAACAATTGTATGTTTGCTGGTGCGCCAAAGAAGCAGTTTATAAGTGCTACGGGCAAAAAGAAGTCTCTTTTGCGGATAATATTTCGCTCGATCCCTTTAACTTTGCAAAGGAAGGGCTTGTGCAGGCTCACCTGAATAAAGGCACGGTATCAAAAGATTATAAGGTAGATTATTTGCAGTACGAAGATTATATGATCGGCTACGTAAAGGGATAGGGATATGAAGAACAAACGAGTATTTTTTC
>Ga0105240_10012042_pt1 | contig 11988 bp, 5 predicted proteins | sample KBSC54metaG_FD_80426 | JGI IMG/M metagenome (GOLD analysis project Ga0105240, IMG submission 80426) | Corn rhizosphere microbial communities from Kellogg Biological Station, Michigan, USA - KBS C5-4 metaG | ecosystem: Host-associated > Plants > Roots > Rhizosphere > Soil | place: Michigan, USA...
CCGCCGCTGGAGTACTGCACCGAGCCCGACAGTGATAAGGACGGAAAATACGCTGCCTTGGCGACACCGATTTGCGCATTAGCGGCGGCGACCCTGCGCTCGGCCGAGGCAATATCGGGACGCCTTTCCAGCAGGGTCGAGGGAACATCGGCCGGCACCGTCGGCACGTCGGTTCTGATGGCAACCGGCTCGATGGAAAACGCGGCCGGTTGCTTGCCGACTAACACTGCAATCGCATGTTCGAGTGTGCCCCGGAGGATCGCTACGCTGACTTGTTGAGCCTGGGCGGAGAGGAGCTGCGTCTGTGCGGTGACGACGTCGGCGCGCGCGGCCACCCCGGCCTTGTAGCGATTCTAAGTGATCTTGAGTGCCTGCTCGTCGGCTTTCACCGTATCATCGAGAAGGTTTTGCAATTGATCCTGGCCGCGGAGTTGAAAGTAGTCCGAGGCCAAATCCGCTTGCGCGGCCAGCCGCGCCGAGGCGAGTTGGGCTTCGTCGGACTGCGCACTCGCCCTACTGCTTTCGACCGAGCGGCGCACCTGTCCCCAGATGTCCAGCGGCCAGCCGATGGAGGCGCCGGCCGTAGTGAAGTTATGGGGAGGCTGCGCAGGAACGACGGCAGCGTTTTTCTCGCGAGTGCGGCCTATGCTCGCCGAAAGAGTCGGGAAGTAGCCTGACTGCGCTTCTCTGACCAGCGCCTGCGCCTGCTCGACAGCCGCCGCTGCGGCCTTGACATTCTGGTTGGAGATATCGATCTGCTCTTCCAACCCGTTCAGCACCGCATCATTGTAGATGTGCCACCAGGGGCCGCGGCCCAGCGAATCTGCGGGCTCGGTAGGCTTCCAACCGTTCTCCTCCTTAAAGGCCGCAGCGACATCGACGGCGGGACGCTTGTAGTCGGGGCCAATTGCGCACGCCGTAAGCAGAGCGAACAGACACGCGAGCCCACTTCCACGAAATAAACTCATCATGTCCTCGCCTGCATGGACCCGGAAACCTCATTAGGGCTGATGGGTGGCAGCGGCGCGGCCGGCGCCGGCTCGCCGGAGTGCTTCTTGCGCGATAACCTATGGATGTACAAGTACACGACTGGTGTCGTGTACAGCGTCAGTAGCTGACTCACTAGCAAACCACCGACTATCGAAACTCCCAGCGGACGGCGCATTTCGGTTCCATCTCCATATGCCACGGCTAACGGCAGAGCGCCGGCGATCGCAGCGCATGTGGTCATCATGATCGGACGGAAGCGCAGTGAGCAGGCGCGCGCGATGGCGGCACGAGGCTCGAGACCGAGAGTGCGCTCCGCCTCGAGCGCGAAGTCCACCATCATGATGGCATTCTTCTTCACGATTCCAATGAGTAACAAGATGCCCAGAAAGGCAATCAAACTGAACTCCATGTCCACCGCCATCAGAGCCAACAGCGCACCAAGACCCGCGGACGGTAATGTCGAGAGAATGGTGAGCGGCTGGCTGTAGCTCTCGTAAAGCATGCCCAACACCACGTAAATCGCTACCAATGCCGCCAAGAGCATCAGCGGCTGGCTGCCGGCGTTTTGTTGGAATAAACGCGCCGTACCGTACGAGCTTCCGTGGATGCTGACCGGTACGTGAATCCGTTCCATCGTTTTCTCGATAGCGGCCAATCCCGTGCTGATCGACTCGCCCTCCGGCAGGTTGAACGAGATCGAGGTGGAAACCGAGGTTCCGGTATGATTTACGCTGACCGGCGTCGTGTTAGTCGCGTAGTGACTGAAGGCCGAGAACGGCACGACGGTCTCGGCGCTAGTGCTCACGGCGGAACCGGTCGATGTATTGCCGCGACCTGCGTTTGCAAGCGAGTTGGCCGCAAGATTGCGCGCGACATCGGCCGCGACGGCCGCGCTGCTTGCGGCAACCGTACCGGATTTGGTTTTGAACGAGGTTGTGCCGGCGACGGCCTGGGTCGCTTGGGTGCCGCTCACCGTCCCACCGGAGGTACTCACGTATAGCTCCTTAAGCACCTCCGGGTTCTGCCAAAACTCGGGCGCGACTTCCATGACGACGTGATACTGCTGTGGGCTGAAAGGATTATAGATTGTCGAGACTTGCGCTTGCGCGAAAGCGCCCCCCAAGGTGCTGTCGATCTGACTTTCAGTGAGGCCAAGCCGCGAGGCGCTATCTCGATCGACAATGAGATCCGCTTCCAGGCCGCCCGGCTGCAGATCGGTGTCTACATCCTCGATTTCCGGTACGTCCTGCAGAGCGCGCCGCAAGTTCTGCGACCAGGTGCGTACCTCGGCCAGCTCGTCACCGAGCAACGTGTACTGGTATTGCGAGTTCGACGACCGGCCGCCCCCGCCGCCGAAATCTTGGACGGCCTGGAGGAACGTTGCCACACCGGTCACCCGCTGTAGCTGCGGCCGCAGTCGCGCAATAATCTCATCGGCCGAGACGTTGCGTTGCTTGCGCGGCTTCAAAGTCACACTGACATTAGCAGTGGCGCCGGCGCCGCTGCCAGGACCAAAGCCGCCTCCGCCGCCCACCGAGCCGGTCACCGCCTGTACTGCAGGGTCGCGCTGAATGATAGCCGCGATGCGTTGCAACTTGTCCTTCATGAGTTGAAAGGAGGCGAAGGCATCCCCGCGAATACCTCCGTACAACTGGCCTGTGTCCTGTTGCGGGAAGAATCCCTTCTGGACCACTATGTAGAGGTAGATGTTAAGGCCCACAGTCACTAGCAAGATCAACAACATCAGGCGGCGGTGGTCCAAGGCCCATCCTAGACTGCGCTCGTAGCCGGCACGCATGGAGCGGAAGCCGCGCTCGAAAGCGCGTCCGAAGCGTGTTAAGGAATGGCTTCGCTCCCGGCGCAGCAAGCGCGAGCACATCATCGGAGTGGTCGTAAGAGAGATGACTAGGGAGATCAAAATCGATACGGACAGGGTTATGGTGAACTCGCGGAACAGCCGGCCAACAATGCCCCCGACCAGCTCAAAAGGAATGAAAACAGCTACGAGCGACAAGCTCATAGACACCACTGTAAAGCCCACCTCCTTAGCGCCCAACAGCGCAGCCTTCATAGGCGTCAGGCCCTCCTCGATATGCCGTGTGGTGTTTTCCATAACGACAATGGCGTCATCAACCACAAAGCCGGTGGCGATCGTCAGGGCCATCAGCGAGAAGTTATCCAGCGTGTAGTCCAGCAGGTACATCGCGCCAAAAGTACCTATCAGCGATACCGGCACGACCAGCGCCGGCACCAATGCGGCCCGGTAACTGTGCAAAAACATGTAGACGACCAGAATAACCATCGCCACCGCCAGCAACAGGGTCTCCTCCACTTGATGGAGGGATGCGCGGATGGTCAGCGAACGGTCGAACGTGACCACAAGGTCGATCTTGGGGTCGATTGATGCCTTGAGTAACGGTAGCTCGGCGCGTACCGCATCGACGACCTCCACAATATTAGCGCCGGGCTGCTGGAATAGCTGCACCGATACTGCCGGTTTACCGTTGTAAAGCCCGTAGGTACGGATGTTCTCCGTCGCACCATCTTCCATGTCGGTGACGGTCGCGACGTCGCCCAAGCGAACGGTGGCCCCATTTCGATTGGCAATGATCAACTGGCGATAAGGCGTCGCATCGCGCGCATTGTCGTTGGTGTAGATTTGGTAATGCAGCCGGTCTGACTCGATAGCGCCCTTTGGAGCGTTGGCGTTCGCGTTGGAGATGGCCGCTTGAACGTCCTGAAGTCCGATACCGTATTTCGAGAGTGATAGCGGGTTGATCTCAACTCGTACGGCTGGCAATGCGCTGCCGTTGACGTTCACGCCCCCGACACCTTTGATCTGCGACAGGCGCTGCGAGATGACGGCATCCGCGGCGTCGTAGATCTGACCTTGAGTCAGCGTATCGGAGGTCATCGCAATGCTCATGATCGGAAATATTGAGCTGTTGATCTTCCGATAAGACGGATTGCGTGTCAGGGAGCTCGGCAGATCGGCGTGGGCAGCCACAATCGCCGCCTGCACGTCCCGCGCGGCTCCGTCAATGTCACGATCGATGCCGAAGGTCAGCTGAATGTTGGTTGAACCTACGCTACTTGTGGATGTCATGTCATCGACATCCGCTATTGCGCCCAGGTGGCGCTCCAAGGGCGTCGCTACCGTGCTCGCCATCACCTCGGGGCTTGCGCCCGGCAGTTGCGCCGAGACGAAAATGGCCGGCACGTCTATACGCGGCAACGGGGCAACCGGCAGCAAAGCGAAGGTCGCAATACCTGACAGTGCCACCCCGATCGTGAGGAGAATCGTGGCAACCGGCCTGGCAATGAAGGGGGCTGAAATGTTCACGCCGGGTTGTTCGCGAGCGACTGCGGCTGATCGCCACCAAAAGTGCGCTTGGCGAGCCGGTCGAACGCCAGGTAAATGACCGGTGTGGTGAACAGGGTGAGCACCTGGCTCACCAACAGGCCGCCGACAATGCTGACGCCGAGCGGATTGCGCAACTCCGAGCCGGTTCCGCTGCCGAACATCAGCGGTAAGGCCCCGAATATCGCCGCAACGGTGGTCATGAGAATCGGCCGAAAGCGCAACAGACAAGCCTGATAAATCGCCTCCCGCGGCGCCAAGCCCTGCGTGCGTTGCGCATCTATGGCGAAGTCGATCATCAGGATCGCATTCTTCTTCACAATACCGATCAGTAGAATAATGCCGATCAAGGCGATGATAGTCAGGTGTTGGCCCGCCAGCATCAGGGCTAGCAGCGCGCCGATGCCTGCGGAAGGTAGCGTCGAGAGGATTGTGATCGGGTGGATGAAACTTTCATACAACACGCCGAGCACGATATACATGACCAGCACCGCCGCCAGCAGCAGCAACAGCTCATTGGTGAGATTGCTGCGAAATGCCAGCGCGGCGCCCTGGAATGTGGTGCGGATGCTGTCGGGTATGCCTAAATTCTGCTCGACTTTCTCGATAGCATTCACTGCCGCCCCGAGGGAGGCGCCGGGTGCTAGATTAAAAGATACCGTAGTGGCCGGGAATTGCGCCAGGTGGTTAATGAGCAGCGGCCGCTGCTGCACATCCACTTTGGCGATGGCCGAGAGCGGCACTTGCCCACCCGCCGCCGAAGGCACGTAGATCGAGGCCAGCGAGTCTACGGACGTGTAGGAAGCCGGGTCCGCTTCGAGAATGACGCGATACTGGTTGGATTGCGTGAAAATCGTAGAGACGATTCGTTGTCCGAACGCATCGTAAAGAGCGTTGTCGACCGTACCGACGCTTATACCCAGCCGCGCGGCGCTGTCGCGATCGATAGTGACGTAGGCTGCCAGACCGTTGTCCTCCTGGTTACTGACGACGTCGGCGAGATCTGGCTCCTGGCGCAGCGCCGCCACGAGCTTGGGTGTCCAGGTCGACAAGGCGGGCGAATCCGCGCTCTCCATGGTGAACTGGTATTGCGTACGGCTTATGGTGTTGTCGAGCGTTAGATCCTGCACAGGCTGCATGTACAAGGCGACGCCCGGTACGCCGTCCGTCTCGGCCTGGAGGCGGCGGATGATCTCGGTCGCGGTAGCGGTGCGCTCATCACGTGGCTTCAGATTGATGAGAAAACGCCCGCTGTTGAGCGTCACATTGTTGCCATCCACACCGATGAAGGAGGACAGGCTCTGGACATCCGGATCGGTGAGAATCCGCGCCGCCAGCGCCTGCTGACTCTCGGCCATCGCCTCATAGGACACTGACTGAGTGGCTTCCGACACGCCCTGGATGAGGCCCGTATCCTGATCCGGAAAAAAGCCCTTCGGCACCAACCAGTACAGCAGCGCCGTCACCAGCAACGTGCCGATAGCGACCCATAGGGTCAGTCGTTGATGATCCAACACCCAGCGCAAGCGCCGGCCGTAAGTTTGAATGAGCGCACCGAACCAGCCGCCGCTCTCCTCATGGTGCGGCTGCTTGCCCGGAGTATGCTTGAGCAATTTCGCGCACATCATCGGCACGAGGGTCAGCGACACCACTGCGGAGATGATGATGGTCACAGCCAGCGTCACCGCGAACTCGCGGAACAGGCGCCCAACCACATCCTGCATGAATAGCAGCGGAATCAACACCGCGATGAGCGAGACGGTGAGCGAGATAATCGTGAACCCGATCTGCCCCGCCCCCTTCAGCGCCGCATCCAACGGCCGCTCGCCAGCCTCCGTGTAGCGCGTAATGTTCTCGATCATCACAATGGCATCGTCAACCACGAAGCCGGTGGCGATGGTGAGCGCCATAAGCGACAGATTGTTGAGGCTGAAATTGGCCAGATACATGACCGCGAAGGTCCCGACGAGGGACAACGGTACCGACAAGCTCGGAATGACCGTAGCTGGAATGTTGCGCAGAAACAGGAAAATGACCAACACGACCAGCGCCACCGCCAAGGTCATCTCGAATTCTACATCGCGGATAGAGGCCCGAATGGTCGTGGTACGATCGGTCAACACGGTGACATCAACGCCGAGCGGCAGCGAGGCTTTCAGCTCCGGCATGAGCTTCTGAATGCGATTGACAACGTCGACTACATTCGCCCCCGGCTGGCGCTGCACGTTGACAATCAGCGCCGGAGTTTTGTTCATCCAGCCCCCGAGCTTGGTGTTCTCGGCGCTCTCGACCAGCGTTGCGACGTCCTGCAGCCGTACCGGCGAATTGTTGCGGTAGGCGACTACGATGTTGGAGTACTCGGCAGCGCTCTTGAGCTGGTCGTTGGTATTAATCGTATAAGCGCGTGAGGGGCCGTCGAGAGTTCCCTTGGGCCCGTTCTGGTTGGCCACGTTGATGGTGGTACGCAAATCATCGAGGTTAAGCCCGTAGGCAGCGAGTGCTCGGGGATTGACCACGACACGGACCGCGGGGCGTTGCCCGCCGGTGATACTCACGACACCAACGCCCTTGATCTGCGAGATTTTCTGCGCGATCCGCGTGTCAGCCATATCCTCGACTTGCGTCAGGGGCATGACTTTGGAGGTCACGCCGAGGGTTAACACGGGCGCATCAGCGGGGTTCACCTTGGCGTAAATAGGCGGAGCCGGCAGGTCCTGCGGCACGAGATTCTGCGCGGCGCTGACGGCCGCTTGCACTTCTTGCTCGGCGACGTCGATGTCGAGTGACAAGTTGAACTGCAGTGTGATTACAGAGGCGCCGGCGGAGCTCGTGGAGGACATCTGATTTAGCCCGGGCATCTGCCCGAACTGTTTCTCCAAAGGAGCCGTGATAGCAGAGGTGATGACCTCGGGGCTCGCGCCTGGATAAAACGTCTGCACTTGGATGGTGGGATAGGCCACCTCAGGCAACGCCGACAACGGCAACTGAAAGAAAGCAACAACGCCTACGACGAGGATCGCAATCATCAGCAGCGTGGTCGCGACCGGGCGCAGAATAAACAGGCGTGACGGATTCATGATAGGGCTAAGCCCTTATTGGGGCGGCCGGCCTTGTTGGGGTTGGTTCGCCTGCTGCTGGCGATTACGGCGCGAACCTCCCTTGCCGCCATGCGCATGAGGGGTGCCTGTGCTCGAGGCGCCAGAGGCGCCCGCTGCGCGCGCTGGAGCCGGCGTTGACCCCGGCAACATTACCGGCGCGCCGTCGCGCAAACGGTCGCCGCCTTCGGTAACTACAACCGCACCCGGTGTCAGACCGCCGGTAACAGCGACCCGCTCGCCGTCGACGACACCGAGGGTGACCTGTCGCACGGAAACGGTGCTGTCGGGATTCACGAGATACACGAAGGTCGTGGTCACTCCGTTGGGAGCGCCGCGGTGTACTGCCGCGTTGGGCATAACCACTTGGTTCTTGAGCTCATCCACGACCAGCTGAATATTCACGAACTGGTTCGGAAATAGCCGATCGTCCTGGTTGTCAAACAGTGCGCGCAGTTTGACGGTGCCCGTGGTGACATCGATCTGATTGTCGACGGTGAGGACTTTGCCCTCAGCAAGCTTCCCACTATTGGTCCGGTCGTAGGCTTCGGCGCCCAAGGTGGCGCCGTCGTGGAGGCGCTGCATGATCTTGGTCACGTTGTCCTCGGGTATGGGAAAGATAGCGGTGATCGGCTGCAACTGAGTGATAACGACAATGCCGTTGGTGTCCCCGGGGGTCACGTAGTTGCCTTGGTCAACCTGGCGAAGCCCGACGCGGCCGCTGACCGGCGCACTGATATGGCAATAAAGCAGGTTGATTTTTGCGGTTTTTATGCTGGCCTCGTCCGAAGCAACCGTGCCGATGTCCTGATCCACTAGGGAGCGTTGACTGTCGACCTGTTGCTGGGCGACCGAGTCCTGGGTAATGAGTTCTTCGTAACGTTTCAGATCCAGTCGGGCCTCCACCAGCAGTGCCTGATCGCGGCGCAGGTTGCCCTCGGCCTGCGCCAGCGCCGCCTCATAGGGGCGAGGATCGATGAGGGCGAGCGGATCGCCCTCCTTCACCAACTGCCCCTCCTTGAAAAGAATCTTCTGTAGAGCGCCGGCGATCTGCGTCCTCACGGTCACGGTCGCCAGCGGGGTGATCGTTCCTAAGGCCGGAATTCGTACCGTTATGTCGCCGGAGGCGACCGTTGCCACGGAGACGGACACCGCGTTGTTCCCAGCGCTGCCGGGCCGGGGCCGGAATTTGCCTTGACCATGGGCCGCGGCCAGCTGCTGCTGAACGAGCTGTTTGTGGTGGACGAAGCGCACCAGCAGCAAGATCAGCACGCCAATGATCAGGATGACCCAGATCGCGCTTCGATGACGGCGCAGGAATCCCTGCGGAACAGTCGTGGAGTCAGGGGTATTGTCGTTTTGTTCGCTCACCACAGGTTCACCCGATGTCGCGCTCGCCGGTCAGTCGGTCCAAACTCGAATGATCGCAAGGCAGAATGTCACTTGCAAAAAAGACATCTGCCGTTGACTACTGATAACGTGGGAAGTTTCGCGCGCGCCGGAGTGTGTGCGCCATGCGTTTTAACGCATTGAAGTCTCTTGACATGCGGCGGCTATTCTGTGCCGGCCGGAGGCGCTTCGCGGTGCGTGAACCGCACCGTGGTACCGATAGACGCTCACAGTTGCTTACGATTGCTGATGGTAGCGCCCGAGGCGCACTCAGGGTATATCGCATAGATAAACGATCCTCGAGGGGGCGGACAACTAATGCGAATTTGCGGAGGCGCCGGGGCGTTAGGGGCCTCGTGGGGATTGACACTACTGGCCGCCCTGGTACCGATCCACGCCGATGTCGTGGCGGCGGAATCCTGCGACCGTGCTTGTCTGGAAGGCTTCGTGGAGCGGTATCTGGATGCCCTGCTGGCACACGACCCTAGTAAGGCACCCTTTGCCGGCGATGTGAGATTCACAGAAAACGGCCAGAGACTCGAGCTCGGCGACGGCCTGTGGCGCACCATGACCGGCAAAGGGACCTACCGAATGTTGGTTGCGGACGTCGCGGCCGGGCACGTCGCTTTTCTAGGCTCCATTAGGGAAGCCGATACGCCGGCGATGTTGGCGTTGCATCTACGAATCCGCAAAGGAAAAATCTCCGCCGCAGAAACACTCGTGCAACGGAATGAGAAGTCGGCACAGGGCTTCGAGGAGATTGGTTACACGTGGAGCGAGCCGGTACCCGCGAGCGAACGCACCTCGCGGGCCGATCTGATGAGAACCGCCAACATGTATTTCTCCGGAATAGAGAAGAATGACGGCAAGGGTGTCTATCCGGTCGATGACAACTGCAATCGCATCGAAAACGGCGCGTTCGCGACCAACGTCCCGACGCCACCCGGGCAGACACGGCCGGATCCGAAGACGGCCAGCGGCCTCTCCAGTCAGTGGAGTTGTCGAGAGCAGCTCCAGTCCGGCCTGCTGTACTTCGTCATGCGAGTTCGCGACCGCCGCTTCGTGGCGCTCGATCCGGAGCGGGGCCTGGTATTCAGTTATGTGTTTTTCGATCATCTGGGAGGCGACACTCGCACATTCCAGACACCTGACGGCCGCACCGTCACCGCGGGACCCAAGCAGCCGGGGACCTGGGAGGTTGCGGAGGCTTTTCGCATCGAGCACGGCAAGATTCGCCAGAGCGTGGCGATCATGGAGCGCGTGCCCTATGGGATGACATCCGGCTGGAGCACCTGGCAGGAAGGGATGTCCAGCGAAGGACGAGATGCTTCGAGGTGAATGGCCGAGGTCAATGAAGCTTGTGCCGACCCTTGAGGGTCCCGAGTATTATAGCCAAGCTATCGCTTTGACAGTGATTGTCGCTAGCCGCTAGGCTAGTGTTCTCACAACTGTTGGTCCCGCAGAGCGAAACCAACAGCCCACCCGCCACCACTGAGACGGTCATCATGAATGTCCCCTCGCTACGCCCCGACAGCGATGTAGCCGTGATTCTGCTGGATAACCCGCCGGTCAATGCGCTCTCGCACGCCACGCGCCAGCGCATCGCCAGCGAGCTCGCTGCTGCGGAGGCCGATCCCGCCATCACGGCGATCGTCCTCATCGGCGATGCGGAATTTTTCTCTGCCGGCGCTGACGTCAAAGAGTTCAATACGCCGAAGATGCTCGGCGAGCCGAATCTGAGCACCTTGATTCACCTTTTCGAGCGCTCTGTTAAACCGACTATTGCAGCGATTTCGGGGACTGCCCTGGGGGGTGGCTTTGAGCTCGCCCTAGCCTGCCACCATCGCCTCGCCGGCCCAGAGGCCAAGGTCGGCCTACCGGAGGTCAAGATCGGACTGATTCCGGGCTCCGGGGGATCGCAACGTCTGCCGCGAGCAGTCGGCCTCGAGACTGCCGTCAACATGATTGTCTCGGGTGAGCCGGTGCGGGCGGGCGACCTGGGGAAAACCGCGCTGTTCAGCCGAATTATAGAAGGCGACCTGCTGCTCGGCGCCAAGGCGTTCGCGCGCGAGGTCGTGACTCAGGGTGTGGCGACTCAACTCCTGCGCGACCGCCCGGTCGGCTATCCGGGTCACGAAGCATTCCTCGGATTTGCCCGTAACATGGTGCGCGCCAAGGCCGGTCCATACCCCGCACCACTCGCCTGCCTAGATGCCATCGAGCAGAGTGTCACGGCGAGCAGTTTCGAGGCGGGCGTTCGCAAAGAACGCGAAATCTTCTTCACACTGCTGTACGGCCCCGACTCGCGCGCCATCCGTCATGTGTTCTTCGCCGAGCGGTCGGCGGGAAAAATTCCTGACGTACCCTCCAACACCCCGACACGTCCAATCGCCTCCGTGGGCGTCGTCGGCGCGGGTACGATGGGCGGCGGCATCGCCATGAATTTCCTCAATGCGGGGCTGCCGGTCACACTGTTGGAAGCGAATAAGGAAGCGCTCGACAAGGGTATCGCCACCCTCCGCCGCAACTATGACAGCTCGGTAAAAAAGAAGAAATTGTCGCAAGTCGATCTCGAGCGCCGCATGTCGCTGTTGAAACCGACTGTGTCGTACGCTGATCTAGCCGGCGCCGATCTGATCATAGAAGCAGTATTCGAAGATCTGTCGGTAAAGGAAACGGTGTTTCGCGAACTGGATGCCGTCGCGAAACCCGGCGCCATTCTCGCTACCAACACCTCGACACTGGACGTCGATAAGATTGCAACTTATACGCACCGGCCGGCGGATGTGATTGGACTGCATTTCTTCAGCCCGGCAAACGTCATGCGGCTGCTGGAAGTGGTGCGTGGCAAAGCCACCGCCAAAGACGTGCTGGCCACAGTCATGCAGCTGGCGAAGAAAATCCGCAAGCTTGCCGTCGTCTCCGGCGTGTGCGACGGGTTTATTGGTAATCGCATGCTGCACCGCTACTCGGCCCAGGCGGGATATCTGCTTGAGGAAGGCTGTCTGCCTGCGCAAGTGGACGCGGCGCTGGAGAGATTCGGCTTTGCCATGGGACCGTTCCGTGTGGGTGACCTCGCCGGCAATGACATTAGCTGGGCCATTCGCAAGCGACGCGCTGCCGAAGGCCACCGCACCGATGAAGGCAAGATCG
>Ga0105240_10012044_pt1 | contig 11986 bp, 5 predicted proteins | sample KBSC54metaG_FD_80426 | JGI IMG/M metagenome (GOLD analysis project Ga0105240, IMG submission 80426) | Corn rhizosphere microbial communities from Kellogg Biological Station, Michigan, USA - KBS C5-4 metaG | ecosystem: Host-associated > Plants > Roots > Rhizosphere > Soil | place: Michigan, USA...
GATGAATCACTGCGATATGCCATGCTGGTGCTGTGTCCAGTTTGCGTTTGGAGCGCTTGGCATTTGTGGGCCGCAGCCAAGACGGTCGCCGGTGACCTCGTGCATGAAGACTGACATTCGCGCGAGCGTATTGTATCGAGAAGCGGAATCGATATATCAGAGCCTGCGTCAACCCGGCAGCGGACAAATCAGCGATGCCGCTGAGATTCACGTCTCTCCCGACGCAGCGCGTGCGGTGTTCTCGGGCGCCATGGTCACCGAGCTTGACGGCTTCCCGCCTACTCGGATCTGTCAGGTCGAGCTTGCAACGGGTGATACGCAAGTGCTCACTTTCGGACCGAATACGGACCGCTCGCCCAAGTATTCTCCCGATGGTCGAACTATTGCCTTCCTTTCTGATCGAGAAAATAAAGGCGATTTCCAGTTATTTCTGCTCGATCGGAGTACGGGAGAGGCCAGAGCGACCCCACGAGTGACAGGTTGGGTTGAGTACCTGCACTGGTCACCCAATGGAAAGGCCATTCTGCTCGCAGCGGCGAGCCATGGTGCCGACACCTCGAGTCACCAAGGGGCGGTTGCGAGCAAGCAGGTCGGCGCTGCCTTGCCGGCGTGGACGCCAAGCGTAGCGACGGGCGATGAGAGCTTTCGGTGGCGTCGGCTGTGGGTTTATGAGCTATCAACCCGTAGCGTGCGCCAAGTGGATGCTCCACAGGCGAACATGTGGGAAGCCGTGTGGTGCGGAAACGATGCATTCGCAGCCGTGGTCTCGCCCGGTCCGGGCGAAGGACTCTGGTACAGCGCTCGACTCTGTCTCATTGACGCACAGACCGGCGAGTGCCGTGAGCTTTACAAGCCGGCCGATCAGCTTGGCTGGCCTGCTGCGTCTGCCTCAGGCGAATACGTTGCTATCGTGGAGGCGGTGTGCAGTGACCGCTGGATCGTCGCGGGCGAGCTGAAACTGATCGAGATCTCGAGCGGCGGGGTGCGGGATATTGACACTCGTGGCATTGATATCACCTACACCGAATGGCGCTCTGACGAGCGGCTGTTGGTGGCTGGCCATCGGGGTTTCGAGACTGTGACGGGTCTCTATGACGTCGGCCGTGACTCCTTCGTCGAGAAGTGGGTCGCCCGGGATATCACAGCTGTGGGTCGCTACGCATCCGTGTCCGGCTTCAATGAAGACGGTGACTGCGTGTTAGTTGGGGAGAGCTTCACGCGAGCACCTGAAGTTGCGTTGATTCGTGGCGGTGAGTACCAGAGCGTTAGGGCATTCGACGTCGGCTATATGGAAGCGGCGAAGGTCATCGGGGACGTCGAAGAGGTGACCTGGGAAGCGCCAGATGGTCTACGGATCGAGGGTTGGTTACTCACGCCCGATGGAGCGGCCCCTTATCCTCTAATCGTGAACGTTCATGGGGGCCCGGTCTGGCAATGGCGACCCACGTGTTTGGGTCGTAACGCCGTGCCGATCCTGATGCTGCTGAAGCGTGGGTACGCCGTGCTTTTTTCAAATCCGCGCGGGAGCACCGGTCGCGGGCAGAAGTTCGCTCGGCGGGTGGTTGGCGACATGGGAGGCGCTGAGACGACCGATCACTTGTCAGGAATCGACCATTTGATCGCACGTGGAATTGTGAACGCGGAGCAGATCGGCATTATCGGCGGCAGTCATGGGGGCTTCATGTCTTCATGGCTCATCACTCAGCGACAGCTTGCCGCAGCGGTGGCGCTTTCGCCCGTCAATAACTGGGTCACGGAGTACCTTCTGTCGAATGTGCCTGATTGGCCGAGGCTCTTCCTCAAAGACGCTTATTGGGATCCCTCAGGACACTATTTCGAGCGCAGCCCGATAATGAACGCGCACAAAGTCAGGACGCCGATGTTGACTATTTGCGGTGCCTTGGACCGCAGCACCCCTCCAGAGGAGGCGGTGCAGTTTCACAACGCTCTGCTGCTGCACGGGTTGCCTTCCGTACTGGTTACTTATCCCGAGGAGGGACATGGCGTGCGAAAGCTCCCGGCGATGATCGATTTCGCGGCAAGGGTCGTCGGCTGGTTCGAAATGCACATTCGAAAGATCCCTGATGCGCTGGGGTAAGCGGCATGGCCGCGATGATCTACGGTCCAGGATAAGGTGCGTCAGGACACTCACCGCGACGCGTGAAAAGCTATCGTTCGGCTAAATCGAACCGAACGAACTGACAAGTGGCGTCGTGCGTTGAACGGCAAAGTGGGCGACAGCCTCACCAATCTGTAAGCAAGAACAATTGATCGCGTGACAGGTGGAGCATCGACATGGGAGCTCGTAGCCGCAGGGAGCTTTATACGTCAGAGGTGCACTTTTGCATCCGAACAACGGGGAGTCTCATCCGTGCGCAGATCGAAATTGACGCCAATGAGGGTAGCTGGGTTCAACGGGCAGTTCGCAGCGAGCTTGTCTCTGGCAACACTGGTCGCTACCGGGATTCTGAGCACGGCAGTGACGACGGCTCAGGCGGATACCTCACCAGGCGCTCCAGCTCCTTCTGGAAATGAGGCTGGGGCCACGCTGGCCGAGATTGTGGTAACCGCTCAGAAGCGAGAGGAGCGCCTGCAAGACGTGCCAGTCGCGGTATCCGTGGTTGACGCCGACACGATGCTCCAGAACCACGAGATATACCTGCGAGATTACGTAGCGACGGTTCCCGGATTGTCATTGACCGAAGCGGGGAACGGGCTGAGCCAAATAACGATTCGCGGCTTGAGCTCTGATACGAACCCAACGGTGGGCGTCACTATCGACGACGTACCCGTGGGAAGCACCGTGACTGCGGACACCTACGGGAGTCCTGTGTTTACTCCCCAGCTAGATCCCTCTGATTTGCAGCGCGTTGAAGTGCTCAAAGGGCCGCAGGGAACGCTCTATGGAGCGAACAGCATCGGTGGCATTCTCAGATATGTCACTGCACCCCCGGATCTGACGTCGACATTTGGGCGTGCCCAAATTGACGGAAGTACGATCCCCAACGGTGGGGGTAGTGGCTACGGCGTGCGTGGCGCGGCCAATATCCCAGTCATCGCGGATACCTTCGGCATCAGGGTCAGTGTCTTTCACCGCGAGGACCCCGGTTTCATAGATGATCCTGCTCACAATCCCAAAAATTTCAACACGGCGAACGCAACCGGCGGCCGTCTCGATAGCCTGTGGCAGGTAACACCTGACCTCTCGGTTCGATTGGCGGCGCTGGTTGACAGAACTGAAGGAACTACTGGCTACGTAGATACCGTCTACTCAGCGTCCGGCCCCCTGGCTTATCGCCCAATCTATGGAGACCTGACACATGTTGCTCTTCCGGGCACAGGTGGGTACAAGTTCGAGCATCAGCTGTACAGCGGCACCGTGAAGTTTCACACAGGTAGCTTTGACGTCACCTCCATAACTGCATTGAGTCGCCAACTCTCCGATTTCTATATCGACTATACGCCTGTCTTCGGTGGCTACGTTCCCGGACTATTTCCCAATTTCTCTTGTCCATGCGGTGCGTCTGATCCTGTCTTGATTCACGTAAGTAAATTCACACAGGAACTGCGGCTCGCCTCACCGTCAGGCGCAAAGATCGAATGGCTGGTCGGGGCCTTTTACACCGATGAAAACCTTCCCGCGGCGTGGTTCGATCTGCGCGCCAATGATCTGCAGACTGGTGCGCCGATTCCTAGCGGCGAATTGTTTGTCGCTTCCTTCGACACCCGGTATCACGAATATGCCGGGTTCGGGGATCTTACCTACCACTTCACCAATCAGTTCGACGTACAAGTCGGCGCGCGCGAGAGTCACAATTGGCAATCCTATTACCAGAGCAGCGCCCTGGGGGCTTTAGGTGGACCCGCAGTGGGGGAGAACTCGCGAGATAGCTCCTTCACCTATCTGGTGACTCCGCGTCTGCGACTATCCGATACCTTCACGGCATACGCTCGTATCGCATCGGGTTACCTCGCTGGTGGACCCAACACTCCCGTGCCAGGCGCAACCGCACCACCTCCTCCCTACGGCCCCGCGAAGTCAGTGAACTACGAGTTGGGAATCAAGACGAGCTTTCTCGGGCGGCGGGCGACAGTCAACGCGGATATCTTCGATGTTGAATGGTCCAAAATTCAGTTGACCAAAACCGATTTCGCGACACAAACGAGTTATCTCTACAACGGCGGAAATGCCAGGAGCAGAGGCTTCGAAACCGAGGCCAAGCTGCTGCCGCTCGATAGCCTCACACTCAGTGCCACCGTGGCCTACACTGATGCAATTTTGACCCAGAGCGTACCCGGATATCCCGGCACGGCCGGCAATTGGTTGCCGTACGGCAGTAGATGGTCCGGGAGTCTGTCGGCTGATCAGAGATTCCAGCTCTCCGCAGTGGCAACTGGCTTTGTTGGAGCGACTTGGGCTCATGTCGGGCAGCGATACGGCGACTACAATCAGCTGAATCCGGGAGGAGGGCAGCGGCTTTGGCCCGGATACCATTATGCCAACGCCAGGGTCGGCGTTCAGGCGGGCGGCTATACGGTGACCGCCTTTGTCAACAACCTGTCGAATACTCGTGGGGTTCTCAACGCGTCGCCCCAGAACCCTTCACTGGTCCTGACCTCTGTGACCACCCCTCGAACGGTAGGCTTGTCATTGACGAAAGAATTCAAGTGAGGCGATGAGGACTCGTACCTGACGTGCGAGCACATGCGCGCGCCACTCAACAGAGGAAATACCTGAGTTGAAAACCCTACGGCAGCAGGTTTTCGTAACAAGCCATTGGCGAGCAGCGGTGCTCCTGGCGGCTTTCATCGGCGTGTCGGCATGGGCCGAGGCTGGCATTGAGGCACCAGCGTCTGACTTGAAAGTGGAGAGATTTCTCGGTCAAACGACTGTCGCCGCCCAGGCGGGCAGGGCGCGAGGAACCCTCAAGTTGCGCGAATCACTCGGTGATTGGACCTTCATGGGAACTGTTTCCGGGGCGCACCCGTACGCCGTCTTCGAGGATTTTCACCATCAAGACGGCCATCTCATGTTCGTCGATGGCGGTGGGGTGAGGATCGACTTACCCAAGAGCGCAGAGTCTAACCTGCCTGCATCTGCAAAGCGGTACCTGGGCCACTCGCCCGAAGAAGTGGTCGCAAGCACATCTGACTTGCTTGGACATGAGATTCTGTCGCGAGCGGGGGACCCGGAATACGCAACAGTGGCGGAGGTTTTGCCGCCGCTCCAGGATAGACTCCCTGACGACAGTGACGGCGCCGATTGGCTCGATGTGTATAGTAAGGCCGGCGCGATGCTTGAAGGATTCGTCGGGACTCCCGATACCACGGATAAGGTTTACTTCTCTTCGAGCGGGACGACGCCAACCTTCAACCCGGCGTCATTGCAACCTTCCATTGTGACCGTACACAAAGAGGGGAAGACCCAATACGGATTGCTCGGCAGTTCTTTGCCGGCGCTGCGGTTCGTCTATCCCGAAGCCAACGGGGTTTGGACTGAGATGATTGCGTTTGCCCCGTTCCGTCTGGTCAATGGGAATGACCGGTTTCAACCGGTTTGGTATCGCGTCTGTCGCGTCGAGGGGGGAGCACTGAAATGGTGTCACTACATTGACTCATTTCATCACTTCCCAATGCACGCGTATTCCGACAGCGAAATTGAAGACGGACAGGCATTTTATGGAGACCTACTCGATTTCAGAGCGAAATGGACCGAGCTCTTCAGCGGGGGAATGAATATCCATGTGCCTGATGAGCGCGTCGAGAATATGACGCGCTTCAGTATGATCGCCTCGCTGATGACCCGTGCCGGAGACTTTCCGAAGTATGGAATCCTAACAGAGCCCGCAGGGCCGGGGTACGGAACGAGTGCGGATGACGGGTTCCCAGATGCGTTTACCGTGCAAACCAACACGATGATTGAGTGGGGTCTGCTCGATGGTGCTGCTCGATCTATAGACAAATTTCTCGGCAAATTTGTTCGGGACGACGGCTCGATTCTCTATCGCGGCCCGGAAACGGGTCAGTACGGCCGTATGCTGACGGTCTTTGCGAGATATCTTGAAGTTGGGGGTGATCCCGAGGTTCTGCTTAGGAATCAGGAAAAAATATCCGGTATCACGAAGCTGCTGCTGGCCATGCGTTCCGACTCGCTAAAGCTCCCCAAAGGCGATGCGGCGTACGGAATCATCGCGGGGTGGAGCGAGGCGGATAGCTCTATGAGGCCAGACCCCTCACGATATACCCAGCCGTACTTCTCAAACAACACCGAAACGGCGCGGGGCTTTCAAGACTTTGGAAGAGCGTGGCAGGCGCTCGGTAAAAAGACGGGGAACGCAGGATTTGTGTCGCTCGGCGAGCGATTGACAAGGGAGGCCAAAGCGATCAAGGAAGATGTCAATGCTGCCATCTCCAAAAGCGTTCTCAAGATAGACGGCAAGGACATCCTTCCGTCTATCGCGGGGGCGAAGCTTCCCGCGATCGCTGCCGTGGAACGCGACAAGCATGATCCGCAGTGGCAATACTGGCGAGTGTTCATGGAGATGCTGGAATCTGGAGTCCTGTCATCCGCTCAGAGCGATCTGATCCTTGATTATCTTGCAAGTCACAATGGAGTAGTCCTGGGTATGCCTGGAGGCGCATTGGCGCTGGGTGCCAAAAAACACCTCTACACGGGTGGGATGCTATCGGCGGACTACGGTTACGCACTGATCGAAACCGACCGCATCCGCGAAGCGTTGCTCTTCTTATATAGCGAGATGGCGAATCAATATACGCGCGGAACGTGGTTCGCTCCGGAGGAGCGAGAGCCGGTTGCTGTTGACTGGACGCAGTACAGCGTAGTTGCGGAGCTGACCGTGCCCGCCATGGTTCGGTGGTTGCTGGTCTTTGAGGACCCCGAGTCGGACGTATTATGGTTGGGCAGGGGTATCCCGACGAAGTGGTTGGAGGATGGAAAAACGGTCTCCGTCACGGATGCCCCTACAAAGTGGGGTCGGGTCGGCTTCTCCATGACCTCACACATCAACGGCGGCCACATTGTCGCTCAAGTCACGCTTCCCGGCTCAGGTCTCTCGGCTGAAACACGCTTGCGCTTGCGAAGCGGTAGCGCTCATCACATTCAGTCAGTCACGCTCAACGGAACATCTTGGTCGAATTTCGACCCCGCAACCGAAACGATAGTTATTCCCGCAGGGACCTCTGGCGATGTCCGCATCGTCGCGCGGTATCACCCTGAGTTACATTAGTTCTACGGCAATATATCGGCCCTGCCCGGAGCGGACCGTTCGCCACGAGACGCACGCGCGATGTAGCGAGTGGGAACCTTTAATAGCCAGAATCTTATTAAGGGTTTATCTATTCCTGGCTATTCGTCTTGCGCAGGCTCGACGACTCGCCAGGAGTAGCCCTGCTCCCGCCGGCACGCCGGTTGCTAGCAGCTATGCCTACAACAGCATCCGAGTCACGTTGGCTCAGAGGGGAGAGCGTCATGAGCCGGACCACCACAGACCGATCCAATCTCGATCGTGCAACCTATGCCGTTTTTGGCGCCTCATTAGGGCTCATAGCACTGACGAGTAGGAACTCCGTCTTCCGAGTAATTGCCGCAGCAACTGGCTTAGCACTCGTGTTGCGCGCAACGGCGAGTCACGAAGCCTCTCGTCTAGCAGCCGTCCGATCGCAAGGCGTAGACGACACCCTGGCCGATACCTTTCCTGCCAGCGACCCACCCGCATCGCACCTACCCGATGTCCCACCAAGTAACGCAGAAGCAAAGTGGGAAGCTCATCGCAATGCTATGGGCGACCTCGAGGATGTAGAGGGCAGTAAGTAGTGTCGCCGAAGCGGCTCGAAACACGGAGCCACCGCGAGGTGTGCCGCTTGAAGGAACATCAACGTGATTGAACACTGATGCCACCGCGACCTTGCTCGACCGCGAGCGTGGGCTCTTGCTCGAGAAAACGGGCAAAGGCGGCCGGCTCATTGGCATTAAACGTCCCGCTGATACGCTGCGCCGCGGCTGCCGCGTCGACTATATTGATCTTTGCTTTGTTATAACGATTAAATTCTGCCGCAGCCTCCTCTAGTCGATTTGAGCGAAAGATGAGGCGATGCTGGCGCCACGCGACTGCCGTGGCGATATCAGGCGTGGAGTGTTTAACAATGCGGCCCCCTTGTTGAATATCGGCCTCTTCACCCGCAACCAGTAACCGATTTCCCTGTAAGGGCTTGGCTTTCGCCTCCGGTGTGGGTACCTGCGCACCCGTTGGTAAGGAATTGAAATCGCCCGTTGCCGCAGCGGATTCAATCTCTACTTTGCCCTCCACCACCGTGACCAATACCTCGTTCTCACGGCGATATACATTAAACGCTGTGCCGACCGCTTGAATCAGAGAAGTACCGGAAATCACTCGAAAGGGACGCGTGGGATCGTGCGCTACTTCGAAGAGAGCTTCCCCCTCGATTAGACGGACCTCACGTGCTCGCGCCGAGTAGCGTATTGAGACACGTGAGTGCGTATTAAGATGGAGCAGCGATCCGTCTTCCAGTTGCACTGAACGCTGCTCACCAACTGCAGTGGTGTATGTATTAACGTTCCATGGCGCGATCCAAGCTACACCGACCAAGATAACCAGGACAGCGGCCACTGCCGGCCACAGCCAACGTCGTGACAATGCTTCCTTGAAAGGACGGGGTGTCCCCGCCGCGGTCACCGCGTCTCGCTGTTCTGTGGTCTCCCGCAAGTCACCGGCCGGCTGCACGGCATTTAAAGCGCCATCTGACGAGGGAGTGTTACCTAACGGCAGCGTTGCGTGCGGGACGACGTTATTACTTATTTCGTGCAACCACTCTGTGACGTCGATCTGCTTACCAAGATCCATCGCACTAAGGGTCCGCGACGCTGCGGTCACCAGCAGAAACTCCTCCATATGCTTCGGTGAGCTCTCGAGCCACTCTACGAATTGAGCACGGCATTCTAAGCTGGAATCCTCTGCAATCCGCAGCAGCCAGTCTGCCGCCTCGACAGCGATTCGCGAATCCACAGGGCCCCCGGGCAATGCTGAATCATGCTCCATGGATTTCTCCTACGCTTTCTCGCTGGCGCTTCTGAATTCCGCGATTGCGCGAGTCAGATATTTCCTGGTCGTTAGCAACGTCAGACCAAGCTGCTCTGAGATCTGCTGCGGTGTGAGACCGTCGCGGCTCCAAAGCACCAATACGGTCCGATACATAGGAGGTAGCCGCCTCAGCAAAGACTCAAGGCGCTGCGCTGATTGCAACTTGTCGCTCGGATCATCCGCGCGAAGCGCCGCTTGGGACTGGGATTCCAACTCAAAGGCCTTGTCCGCCTGATCTGAGTCGAACACAACAGGCGAGCGGCGCTGCCGTAGACTGTACTCGTTGACTAGGTTAGCGGCGATTCGGTAGAGATAACGTTGCGGCTGGCGAATCTTTTCCCGATGTGGCACGGATAAGAAGCGCAAGTAAATGTCCTGTACGAGGTCTTTCGCCTCCGGCGTGCCACGCAAGCGCCTCAGCAGGAATTGGTACAGCTCCGGGTGATACGCTTCGATCGCCATCTCCTCCCGAATGGTCGAGTCGGTCCTCAGGTCTTGCTGTGTAGCGTCCTGTTGTGGCGATTTCCGGTTCACGCGCCGCCGCTCTATGAGCTCTCTATATTATTAGAGTGTTTTCGCCCGAAATTGGGAATGCAAAATAGTATTCCCGCGGCTGCCCCCGCAACACTCTATGACTTCGAGGGTGCTCGCAGGCCCCTTAGAGAACATGGGGATACGCGATGCACATCGTTCAGACCACACTCGCCGCCGCTTACCTCGCGGTGGCGGCCGGCTCGGTAGCTGCGCAACAGCTTGCAGATCAGAGACTTGAGTTCAATATCCCCGCCCAGCCTGTCGAGGATGCCCTCAACCGGCTGGCCAACGAGTCGGGGATCCAAGTCGGTATCTTTTCCAAGATCAGCGGCGGAATGAGCTCTCCGGCAGTAAAAGGCAAGCTGACGCCGCGGGAAGCTTTGGCCAAGATCCTTTCCGAGTCCCCGCTGCACGCCCGATGGCTAGATGACCATACGGTAACGATCTACTCGTCCGCGGACCGGACCACCTGGCGAAGTAACTCAGAGCCCTCTGCATTGGAAGCGAGAAGTAACGCAGGAGAGGTGCGAGAAGCAAACGATGACGGGGTTGGGAATCGGCTCAGGGTTGCGCAGGCGGAAACGGTCGCCGGAACGACGTCGATTACGCCAACGAGTGCGGTTGAATCTGGGATGGTGAAGTTGGAAGAGGTTGTGGTGACCGCGCAGAAGCGCGCGGAGCGCCTTCAGGACGTGCCCGTTCCTGTATCCGTCCTTAACACTCAAGCGCTCGCCGATAACGCTCAGGATCGGATCCAGGACTATTTTGCGAGTGTTCCAGGGTTGAATCTAAATTCAAGTCCCTCAGTCCCAGGGGGCGGAAGGCAATACGTCCAGATTCGGGGCTTGGGCACGACGGCTTTTAGCACGCCAACGGTGGGCCTCCTGATCGATGACGTCCCCTTTGGCGGTAGCACCGGAAGCAGTGCCGGCTCTCTCTTATTTCCCGACATTGACCCAAGCGATCTGTCACAAATCGAAGTGCTGAAGGGGCCTCAGAGTACGCTCTATGGGGCTGACAGCCTCGGGGGCCTGATTAAGTATGTCACCAAGGATCCCACGACCTCGGGGTTCAGCGGACACATTCAGATGCTGGGTGACGGAGTCGCAAACGGAGGTTTCGGCTACGGCCTAAGAGCCGCGGTCAATATTCCTATATCGAACACCTTCGCTTTTCGCGTCAGTGCGTTTACCCGGCAAGATCCCGGGTACATCCAGAATGTCACCACCGGCCAGACCAACGTTAACTCGGTAAACGTATACGGCGGACGCATAGGCACCCTCTGGAAGCTGTCAGATGCTGTCTCGCTCAAAGTGAGCGCACTCTTTCAAAACACGGATGGCAATGGAGACCCCACCATAGCGGCTAACGCCTCGCTGCAGCCCGCCTTGGGTGACCTGCAACAGACGGGCTTACCCGCGACAGGCACATACACCTCTCAGGTACGCTTGTACACGGCGACGTTGAATGCCAAGCTCGCCGGTGCCGATATCACTGCTATCACCGGCTATGGCATTAGTAAGCTCAACAGCATCTTCGATCAAAGTGCCTCGCTCGGCTTTTTCGCCGACCAGCCTGCTCCGCTGGGCTTTGGTGTCGCGGGGGCGACCGCAGCGCAAGGGTATCGAACCGAGAAATTTAGCCAAGAAGTACGCCTTAGCGCTTCGGTCGGAAGTTGGCTTAGCTGGCTCGGTGGGCTGTTCTACACACATGAAACCGGCGACCATCCTGGATACATCAACGCCAACGAAGTCTCAAATGGGGCATACGTGGGTACGCTACTGTATCAAGCGACCCCGCAGACGTTCTCGGAGTATGCAGTCTTCGGTGACCTCACTTTTCATCTGACCGATCGCTTCGACGTGCAACTAGGCGGGCGGGGAAGCTGGAATGACCAAACCTACGACAACATCGCTAGCGGCCTCCTGACTGAAACGTTCTACGGTGTAGCCTCGCCGTATATTCAACCGGTGGCGCATTCGGCGGACCACGCCTTTACCTATCTCGTTACACCGGAATTCAAGATATCGCCCGATTTGATGGTGTATGCGCGCCTGGCTTCGGGATACAGAGTCGGAGGACCTAACACGCTGCCTCTTCCGGCCGGAACTCCAACTTCCTACAAGCCGGATACTACCCGGGACTACGAAGTAGGGATCAAGAGCGATATATTGGACCATCGACTCACCGTCGATGCGTCGCTCTACGATATAGACTGGCACGACATTCAATTAAACGTCTTCATACCCCCCTCAGTAGGCTACAACACAAATGGCGGCAGCGCGAAGAGCGAGGGCGTGGAGTTGTCGGTACAGGCTAGACCTGCAACTGGA
>Ga0105240_10012046_pt1 | contig 11985 bp, 7 predicted proteins | sample KBSC54metaG_FD_80426 | JGI IMG/M metagenome (GOLD analysis project Ga0105240, IMG submission 80426) | Corn rhizosphere microbial communities from Kellogg Biological Station, Michigan, USA - KBS C5-4 metaG | ecosystem: Host-associated > Plants > Roots > Rhizosphere > Soil | place: Michigan, USA...
AGTTTTATTGTACATTAGTTTTGTCCGGCCCAAGATGCCATCTTATAACTATAACCTTATGCTATTGAAACCAATTAATCTCGCTATTGTCGAGGACCATGCCTTGTTTAGAAAGACCTTAAAGAATTTTCTCTTAGCGCAGGACAGAATAAATGTCTCCATACAGGCCTCCAATATTTCCGACCTCTTGTATAAGTTGAAGACTGTCTCTGCCGATGTTCTCCTGATGGATATTTTTTTACCTGAATTGATCGGCAACGAGGTTCTAAAGGCCATTCGCAGTGAATATTCTGCCCTGAAGATCATCCTCCTATCCATGAGCACCGATATGGAGCTGATCAGCCATCTGCTCGAGGCGGGTATACATGGTTATATATCCAAGGCGGATGAACCCGAAGAGTTGTTGCAGGCCATCCGGGCAGTTGCGGAAAACCGGATATACAGGAACCGGATATTTACCGAAGCGTTGTACTGGAACAAGCAGAATAATATCAAGAGTCCTGTCGAAAAGCCATTTGTGCATTTCAATGAGCGGGAGAAAAAGATGCTGCAGCTGATATGGGCGGAGAAGACCAATAAAGAAATAGCAGATGACCTTTTTTTAGGTGTCCGCTCCGTGGAAAAGATCCGGCAGGACATGAAAGAAAAGATAGGGGTGCGGTCGACAGTAGGCCTGCTGAAGTATGCCATCCATCATCGGATCATAGGGGTCAACGCCAGACAGGAGAACCTGATATAATACCATTTTTACCGACCATATAAAATCGTCCCCACTCTTAGAAAAAGCAGTCCTTTAATTTTTGGAATGTAGATTTTTTACCATTCTGCCATTTTGGGAGGAAATATCCCCTTTTTTTAATCCGGTATTAATCCAATTATAAAGCAATTGTTAATGAGGGGTTAACCATAAAACCCTGAAAATGAAATTGTCCGCCCGGGGCATTCTCCCCAATTACCACTCATAGAAATACACGGGCGAGGAAATTTAGTGGAAATTAAAACTATCTATATTTGACACTTTCAAACTAATGGGATTCACCAAACTGATCTATTGATGCTCCGGCTACTACACCCATCGGCTCTGATGAAGGGCAATGCCCTTATTTCTGTAACTTTCTTTCTTTGCTCTTCCCTTATTCTGTCATCTTGCGGGCAGAAAACGGATGCAGAAAAAGCAAAGCCTCAGAGCAATCCTCCTGTCCTTGTGGATGTGATCGTAGCCAGCTCCCGCAACATACAAAATACAGTAGAGGCCAACGGCAGCGTGGTGGCCAATGAGTATGTAGAGCTGCATCCCGAGATCAGCGGGCGTATCGTCTATCTGAATGTGCCGGAGGGGGCGAATGTGGAAAAGGGCACCGTCATTGCGCGTATCAACGATGCGGACCTGCAGGCCACGTTGGCGAAGTCCAAAGTACAGCTGGACCTTTATCAGAAGACGGAGGAGCGGGATCGCAAGCTGCTGGAGATACAGGGGATCAACCAGGCCGACTATGATCTTGCGCTGAATAATGTCAACAGCACGAAAGCCGATATTGCCTATACGGAGGCGCAGATCGACAAGACCATCATAAGAGCTCCATTTGGCGGCATCGTAGGACTTCGCCAGGTGAGCCCTGGCGCCTATGCCACTCCGGCCACCGTCATTGCCACTGTGCAGCAGCTGGACAAGATAAAAGTAGATTTCACTCTCCCCGAACAATATACTTCCATCATTCGGAAGGGTACTTTAGTGGACATAGAGGTCGATGCCGCCAGCAAGGCCCGCCGGAAGGGGTTGATCATCGCCACGGAGCCGCAGATCAACCAGACCAGCCGTAATCTGAAGGTAAGGGCCATCCTGCAGGATGGGAAAGGGCATCCCGGCGCCTTTGTAAAAGTATATATCGATGCCGGCGCGGACAAACGGGCCATCATGGTGCCTACCAACTGCATCATCCCGGAAGACATGAACAATCAGCTGATCCTTGTAAAAGGCGGAAAGGCTCAATTTGTGAATGTGGAGACGGGCGTCAGGGAGGCCGATAATGTGGAGATCACCAAAGGTGTCAATAATGGCGATACTGTTGTCGTCACCGGAGTGCTTTTTGCCCGGCCCAAAGCTCCGCTGCGGATACGCAGTGTAAAGAACCTGGAAAAAACGACAGAAGCCACTCAATAAGTATGAATATTTCTGAATTATCTCTCAAGCGGCCGGTGCTGGCGACGGTGATGAACCTGATGATCATCCTGTTCGGTGTCGTGGGCTATAATTTCCTGGCCGTACGGGATTACCCTGCTATCGATCCTCCCATTATCACTGTCAATACCAACTATACAGGCGCGAACCCCGATATCATAGAAAGTCAGATCACGGAGCCGTTGGAAAAGCAGATCAATGGTATCCCGGGCATACGCACCATTTCTTCCACCAGCAGCCTGGGAAGCAGCTATATTACCGTGGAGTTCAATTTGGGCGTGGATCTCGAGGCAGCGGCCAGCGATGTACGTGATAAAGTAGGGCAGGCTCAGCGTGGTCTTCCGCTGGACATCGATGCGCCGCCGGTGGTCACCAAGGCCGATGCGAACAGCGACTTTATCCTTATTCTAGCCGTGCAGAGCCGTACCAAGAGCCTGATGGAGCTGTCCGACTACGCCGACAATGTATTACAACAGCAACTGCAGACCATTCCCCAGGTGAGCTCGGTGAACGTGTTCGGTGACAAAAGCTATTCGATGCGTATCTGGCTCGACCAGGACAGGATGAATGCTTATGGGATTGCGTACAATGATATTTCCACGGCCATGAGCACGGAGAATGTGGAATTGCCGCCCGGTAAGATCTATGGCAATAACACCGAGCTGACCATCAAGACGCTGGGCCGTCTGACCACGGAAAAGGATTTCCGGGATGTCATTTTACGAGAGGATAGCAGCGGTATCGTGAGATTGAGCGATGTGGCCAAGGTGGAATTAGGCCCGCAGAATGAAGAGCAGAGCTGGAAATACAATGGAGTGAATGCCGTGGGACTGGCCGTGATCCCACAGCCTGGCGCCAATAACATTGCTATCGCGGATGAGTTTTACAAACGGATGAACGAGATAAAGAACTCCAACAAGTCGGACATCGAGATGAGCGTGCTTATCGACAATACGAAGATCATCCGACAGTCGCTGGCTGAGGTAAAGGAGACGTTGATCATCGCCTTTGCACTCGTGGTGTTGGTGATCTTTTTCTTCTTCCGTAACTGGCTGATCGCTTTGCGACCCCTTATCGATATACCTATCTCCCTTATCGCGACCTTTTTTATCATGTATGTCGCGGGCTTTACCATCAATATCCTCACGCTGCTGGGGATCGTGCTGGCCACCGGACTGGTGGTGGATGATGGGATCGTGGTGACGGAAAACATCTTCCGCAAGCTGGAGCAGGGCCTTCCCATTCATAAGGCCGCCCTGGAAGGAAGTAAGGAGATATTCTTTGCTGTCATCAGCACCTCGCTGACGCTAGCCGTGGTGTTCATGCCCGTGGTCTTTTTGCAGGGCTTTGTAGGGCGGCTGTTCCGTGAGTTTGGAGTGGTGCTGGCAGCCGCTGTGCTGATATCGTCTTTTGTATCGCTGACGATAACGCCCGTATTGAATGTGTACCTGACGAGCAAGAAAACGGGACATGGCTGGTTTTATACAAAGACCGAACCCTTTTTCGCCGGGATGGAGAACGGCTATTTACGACTCTTGAAAGGGTTTATGAAGATACGATGGATGGCCTGGGTGATCATTGTTGTCTGTGGCGCCATGATCTGGGTGATCATGGAAAATATGCAAAGTGAGATAGCGCCCCTGGAAGACCGCAGCAGCGTGCGTTTCTCCGTCACATTGCCGGAAGGGGCCAGCTATAGCTATACGCAAAGTGTCACCGACCAGATAGCCAACTACCTGTACGACTCCATACCGGAACGGGATTTTGTCTTTGCCCGTACCCCGGCGGGGACATCCACCAATACATCCCAACCGCGTATCGGGCTGGTGCCGCCCGATCAGCGGCATCGCAGCCAAAATGAAATTGCCACCGAGCTGCAGGGGAAGATGAGACGGTTCAACGACGCCCGGGTCTTTGCCATCCAGGAACAGACCATTGCCGTGGGGTCGGGTTCCAAGACCAGTCTGCCTGTACAGTTCGTATTGCAGAACCAGGACCTCGACAAGCTGAAGAAAGTTATCCCTGAGTTCCTGGATGCGGCGCGCAAGGACCCTACTTTTTCGAACGTGGATGTAAACCTGAAATTTAATAAGCCCGAGCTGCAGATCAGCGTGGACAGAATGAAGATCAAGGACCTGGGTCTTTCCACCAATGATGTCATCTCCGCCATGCAGGCTGCCTTTAGCGGCGGCAGGCTTGCTTATTTTATCATGAATGGCTACCAGTATTATGTGATCGCGCAGGTGGAGAGAGGGGATAGGAACAAGCCCACGGATATCAGCAAGGTATATGTCCGTAATAAATACGGGGACAATATTCCTTTGGATGCCGTGGTCCATATCGAGAACAATAGTAATCCTTCGACCCTGTTCCATTTCAACCGGTATAAGGCCGCCACCATATCCGCCAGCCTGGCCGATGGCAAGACCATCGGAGACGGGATAAAGGCCATGCAGGGCATTGCCAACAAAATGCTGGACCCCAGCTTCCAGACAGCGCTTTCGGGTTCATCCCGTGACTATGCAGAGAGCTCTTCCAATATCGTATTTGCCTTTGTGCTGGCGCTGGCTCTTATCTACCTGGTGCTGTCCGCGCAGTTCGAGAGCTTTATCGACCCTATCACCATCATGCTGACGGTGCCGCTGGCGCTGGCCGGAGCATTATTGAGCCTGTGGATCTTTCACCAGACCCTGAATATCTTCTCCGAGATAGGCATGATCATGCTGATAGGGCTCGTGACGAAGAATGGGATCCTGATCGTGGAGTTTACCAATCAAAAGAGGGAACATGGCATGCCCCGGATGGAGGCCGTGATCGAGGCGGCATCGCAGCGTTTGCGTCCTATCCTGATGACCAGCCTGGCTACTTCACTGGGCGCCCTGCCGATAGCGCTCAGCCTTGGGGCTGCGGCCACGAGCCGTATCCCGCTGGGGATCGTGGTGGTAGGAGGTCTTATGTTCTCGCTGATATTGACCTTATTCATTATCCCGGCCGTGTATACCTATGTATCCGGCAAGCATAAAGCGCATTTGACGCAGGTGACCGATTAGGGGTGTCCGAACATCGACAAAATGAAACTATGATCAAGCACAGTCCGCTCATACTCTTGTTATTGGTGTTGCTGCCCTTAGCGGTGTTAAGGGCACAGACGGCGGGTAGGATCACCCTGACGGATGCCGTGACGATGGCCCTGAAGAATAATTTAGGTATTCAGATAGCAAAGAACAATGTCACGGTAGCGGGTATCAACAACGACTATGGTGTTGCCGGCGGGCTGCCATATGTCAATGCTTCGGCGGGGGACCAGGAGCAGGCGCAGAGCATCCGGCAATCCTTTGCCAATGACAGTTTGAATAAGAGCACCAACAATGCTTTTTCCAACAGTTTAACGGCCAGCCTCAATGCCAATCTGCTTCTGTTCAACGGCGAGAGGGTGGTGACGGCCAAAAAGAGACTGGCGACCATCGAGCGACAAAGCAAGCAGCAGATGAGTTCCCGGGCGGTGATCCTGATCAACAATGTCATGCTGAAATACTATGATATTGTGCGGCAGCAAAGCTATGCCAGGACTCTGCAACAGTCCATCGATGTCACCCGTCAGCGGCTGGACATTGTGAAAGCCCAGCAGAGCATAGGTGTTGCCAATAATGCGGACCTTTTTCAATCCCAGGTAGATCTCAACACTGCTGTTCAGAATCTCCAGGCCCAGCAGCTGGTGGTGGACCAGGGCAAGACCGACCTGCTTACGCTGATGACCCTGAACCCCGACTCCGCCATTGTGGTGGAAGACACGATCATAGTGGACAGCACCATACGTCTGGGCGCTATCCTGGATGCAGTGCAGAATGCCAACCCGGATGTGCTGGCTGCGGACGAGCAGATCACGATCAGTAAATTTATTGAAAAAGAGATAGGGGCGCAGCGGTACCCTTCACTTTATGTAAATGCGGGCTATAATCTTGTCAAGACGCATAATTCAAATGTAAACAAGGTCACGCCTTTGTCGAACCTGAATTACGGCCCTTATGCCGGGCTGACCCTGAATGTGCCCATCTTTAACGGAGGGGTATACAAGAGACAGGAAGATGTGGCGGATATCAACGTAAAGAATGCCCAGCTGCAAAAGGATACGCTGGTATTGAACTATACTTCCAATGCCGTCAAGAACTGGCAGGCCTATAATAATAATCTTAGTCAGCTGCAGAACGCCAGGGCCAATTACGATCTTTCGCAAAAGCTGCTGGACCTTGTGAAGCAGCGATTCCAATTGAGACAGGCGACGATCGTGGATTATAAGAATGCGCAGCAGAGTTTTGAGAATGCCGGGTATATACTGACCAATGTGAGTTTTGCCGCCAAGGCGGCCGAGGTGCAGTTGAGAAGGTATGCCAACCAGTTGACGCCTTAGAACAGGGTTTGTACGCCGTAGAGGACCTTTGTCTCATGATCCAGCAGCCATTTTTTGCGCCATAGACCGCCGGCATAGCCTACCAGGTCCCTTTTTGATCCGATGACGCGATGACAGGGGACGACGATGGCTACGTTGTTCCTGCCGTTGGCGCTGGCGGCGGCGCGGATGCTTTTGGGATCGCCCAGTCTGCGCGCCATATCCAGGTAGCTGATGGTCTTGCCGAAGGGTATCGAGGTCAGTTCGTTCCAGACCTTCTCCTGGAAGCTCGTGCCTTCCTGGTAGACGGGGAATTCGAAGACCCTGCGCTGACCCTGGAAATACTGTATCAGCTGTTCGATACATTGTATGATCATGGGGGGGACGGGGCCCTGCAGCTCACCGGGGCTTTCGATGGCCTTATCGAGGTTGTCGACATAGCTGATCTCGCTGATATAGGAGTCGGTTCCACCAATGCGAAGGAGGCCAAGGGGCGACTTGTAATAGGTGGTTGTTATCTCCAAGGTCGTTGCCATTGTAAGGGGTTTTTTTGACTCGGATCACCGATCATCAACTGTCAGAGGCGCGGGGGAATTAACCTATTTTCCAGCCGTTGGCTACCGTCCGCTCTGGCTGTAATAAAACTACTTCTTTTTTGTCAGTATACACACCCAGGACGAGACATTCACTGAAAAAATTAGCGATCTGTTTGGGAGGGAAATTGACCACTGCGATGACCTGGCGCCCGACGAGCTGCTGAAGATCATAGAGATCTGTGACCTGGGCCGAGGACATTTTCAGCCCCAGCCCGCCAAAGTCGATGGTCAGCTGGTAGGAGGGTCTGCGGGCCTTGGGGAATTCCCGGACTTCCAGGATGGTGCCAACACGTATATCAATTTTTTCGAAATCCTCCCATTGGATCGTGCTCATATTTTATCAAATTTTAGCTGTGATTATCAATTGTGTTTGCTGTAAATTACCGGATAATTTTTTAACGCGAAATTGCTTAGCACCCTTTTTATTATGAACGCGAAGCATCACGAACACCTTTAAAAAAATCAAAATGACCGTGAGTAAAGAGAAGAAACACAACCAGCATTCCCGTCGCGAATTCCTACGGGATGCTTCACTGGCAGCCACCGGATTCTTTATCGTCCCCCGTCATGTATTAGGAAAAGGATTTGTTGCGCCCAGCGACCGTTTGGCCATTGCGGCCATTGGCGCCGGCGGTAAGGGGGGAGATGACCTGAAGAATTTCTATGGCAGCGGTAAGGTAGATGTCGTAGCCCTTTGCGATGTGGACGACCGTCAGGCCGCGAACTCGATCAAGAAGTATGACAAGGCAAAATACTTTAAGGATTTTCGTGAGATGCTTTCGACGATGCATAAGAGCATCGATGCCGTATCTGTTTCTACGCCGGACAATACGCATGCGATAGCTGCGCTGACGGCCATGTCGATGGGGAAGCACGTGTATGTACAGAAGCCAATGACGCATGATATATATGAGGCACGTACGCTGACCGAGGCTGCCAAGCGGTACAAGGTGGTGACCCAGATGGGCAACCAGGGTTCTTCCAGCGATGGGGTAAGGCAGATGCAGGAATGGTATAATGCGGGGGTCATCGGGGATGCGGTAGCTATCCATGTATGGACCAACCGGCCGGTGTGGCCGCAGGGTTTTGGTCGTCCGAAGAGCACGGATGCGCCACCTGCCGAGCTGAACTGGGATCTGTGGGTGGGGCCTGCCAAATTCGAGGAATATCATAAGGAATATGTGCCTTTCAACTGGAGAGGTTTCTGGGCCTTTGGTACCGGTGCATTGGGGGATATGGGATGTCACCTGATAGACCCAGCCTTCAAGACCGTCGGACTGGGCTATCCGTCCGAGGTGGAGTGTAGTATAGTAGATATTTACGAGCAGATGTGGACCCCAAGTTATTATCCTGAAAGCTGCCCGCCCGCCAGTTCCTTAAAGTTGAAGTTCCCCGGAAAGGGTGGTAAGCCGGATGTGGACCTGTACTGGATGGACGGAGGATTGCGGCCTGAGCGTCCTGCCGAGCTGGGACCGGATGAGATGATGGGGGGAGATGACGGCGGCGGCGCCATTATCACGGGTACGAAGGGGAAGATCATGTGCGGAACATATGGCAGCAAGGCTACGTTATTGCCGACCTCCAAAACGAAGGAAGTGAATGTTCCGAAGACGTTGGCCCGGGTTCCGGAAGGGCACTATGTGCAGTGGGTGAATGCCTGTATCGCCGGCTATGGAAAGAATACGCTGAGCTCTCCTTTTGAATATGCCGGACCGCTGACCGAGACCATATTGATGGGCAATCTGGCGCTACGCAGCTGGAATGTGAAGGATGGCAAGAATTTCCCGGGAAGGAAGAAGCTGTTGTGGGATGCGCAGAATATGAAGGTCACGAATTTCGACGAGGCCAACCAGTTTGTGAAACGGGAATACAGGGAAGGATGGAAACTTCCGGTATAATATTGAAAAAACCCGCCAACTGGCGGGTTTTTTAGTCAGATAGTAATTTGGAAAGTTCAATTAGTTCTTTCTGCTTGTAGGCATTGCGTTCGTCGTCGAAGCATTTGCTGAACTCTTCCAGGGTGGTCTGTATAATACGATTGTGGGAAAGTGGTTTGAAGTAGGAGGCCACTGGCGGAACGGAGACGCGTTTGAAATAGCTATCCACGTCCTTATGGGAGAATACCTGTCCGCTCATCGGGTCGATGAAGAACTCGATGCGCTGTTGCGCGCTCAGTCTTTCCGGATTCTCGTCGTAGGTGGGCTTGATATAGGCCAGCACGAACTGACGGGGAATATTGATCGCCTTGACGGGGATGTCGAGCAATTCGCCCAGGAGCAGGTAGAGGATGCCATTGGCGATGGAATTGCCTCTTTTGGTCTCGATGAGCTTGTTGATGAGGAACTCGTCCGGCTGCTGGTAGGCTACTTCCGTCCCTTTGAGGCCATAGTAGCTGTACAGGATACTGGTCAGCACGTTGACTTGTTCGAGGGGGGTGAGATAGCTGTTCAGCTCCAGCCAGATATTGCGCCGGAGCTTTTCCACTTCCTGTAAGATGGGGGTGGTGACCAGGTCCGGGTATTGAAATTTGGCAACGAGGAGGGCGGCTGTCAGGAGGTCCTGGTAGCTGCTGTTCTTCCAGCGTATAAAATCTTCTGTCAGATCGTGGTAATGAAGTTTGTGTATCAGCAGTTCGATACGTTCCTGCACTTCTCCGCTGATGGTATTCTCCCACAGGTTCTCCAGGTTGGGAATGATACCTCTGCCATAGCTGACGATGCGGCTGCTCACGGAGTCGAACACATCCTGGTCGGGGTCGTCGATCAGGTGGAAAAGGGCTTTTATTTCTTTGGTTTCTTGCATGTAGATGTTTCTTCCCTGAAATACGGAATCAATTTCGTGGAAGTTTATAAGATTTTGATAAAATTCTTATCCACAAGCAGGCGCTAAGTGTTTATTACTAAACTCTTATTACCGGCGGGTAAGGGGCTCTTACAAATAACGACATGTCGTATTACAAAATTGCGTCGGTTTTCGACCTGTGTCGGTCAAAAACGGCTAATGATGGTCCTTCGGACGACCGGCCCGTGGTCGGTCAGCCTTTCTTTTTGCGGGGAACGCGTTTTGGGGGATTGGCCTTTACTTCTTCGATGATGGCTTTTACCTCCTCCAGGCTCAGATCGGCTGCGTTGTCCTGTTTCTCCTTTGGCAGCTTATAGTTCCTAAGTCCCTGTTTGATATAAGGACCATAGGGGCCTCGCAGCACCTGTATCTTTTCTTTTTCAAAGATCTTGATGGTGCGTTCTTCCTTGGCGGCTCTTTTTTCAACGATGATGGGAGTGGCCTCGTCGAAGGTGATGCTATAGGGATCGAATTCTTTCCCGAGGGAATAGAATTTCTTATCGTGTGCGATATAGGGACCGAACCTGCCGATGTTGACCACGACGTCGGAGTCTTCGAACTGACCGAGGTTACGGGGCAGACGGAAGAGTTCCATGGCTTCGTCGAAGCTGATGGTCTCGATGCTTTGGGTGTTCTTGAGCTTGGCGAAGCGGGGTTTTTCCTCGTCGCTGACGTCTCCGATCTGTACCATGGGGCCATAGCGGCCCATGCGGGCGATGACTTTTTTGCCACTGGCGGGATCGAGGCCCAGCTCTCTTTCTCCTTTGATCCTTTCCGCCGTCTCAATGGTGTTGTCTACATCTTTTTTAAAAGGGTTGTAGAAATCATCGATCATTTTGTTCCATTGGATCTTACCCTGGGCCACTTCATCGAACTCTTCTTCGATGCGGGCCGTAAAGTGGTAGTCCATGATGTCGTCGAAATATTGTTTCAGGAAGTCGGTGACTACCAGACCCAGGTCGGTTGGGAACAGTTTCGACTTTTCCGCACCTGTGTTCTCCTGTTCTGCCAGCTTCTCCACGTTATCGTCTTTTAGACGGAAGATCCTGAATTCTCTTTTTACGCCTTCCTTGTCTCTTTTTTCCACATAGCCTCTTTTAAGGATGGTGGAGATGGTAGGAGCATAAGTAGAGGGACGACCGATGCCCAGCTCTTCCAGCTTCTTTACCAGGGAGGCCTCCGTATAGCGGGGCAGTGGCCGGGTGAAGCGTTCGACGGCGCGCATTTCCTTCAGCGGGAGTTTTTGTTGTACGGCGAGCGGAGGAAGCATGCCTTCCTGTCCGTCCTCTTCGGTGATCTCGTCTTCGTCCCTGTCTTCCATATATACTTTCAGGAAGCCGTCGAATTTCAGCACTTCTCCGCTGGCCGTCAATTCTTCCTTGTTGGTAGAGACCTGGATCTTTGCGATGGTCTTTTCCAGCTCGGCGTCTGCCATCTGGCTGGCCATGGTCCTTTTCCAGATGAGTTCGTACAACCGGCGGCAGTCGGCGTCTTCCACGGTGAGACTATCCATATAAGTGGGGCGGATAGCTTCGTGCGCCTCCTGGGCGGATTCATTTTTATTCTTGTACTTACGGGCCTGTATGTATTTCTTACCGTACTGACTGTCTATTTGTTTGGTGATCGCGTCCATAGCCGTCTCGCTGAGGTTGACGCTGTCGGTACGCATATAGGTGATCTTACCGCTCTCATACAGCTTTTGCGCCAGGAGCATGGTGCGGCTGACGCCATAACCCAGCTTGCGGCTGGCTTCCTGTTGGAGGGTAGATGTCGTGAATGGCGCTGCGGGTGTTTTTTTGCCCGGCTTGACCTGGATGTCCGTGACCGTATAATCGGCGCCTTTGCAGCCATTGAGGAAGGTCTCCGCATTCTCTGCTGAAGCTTGTTTCTTCCCTTCCGCCGTAAAGGTCACCTGTTTGCCGGCAAGGTCTTTGGCAGTAAAAAGTGCTTCTATCTTAAAGGAGCTGATGGGGATAAAGGCG
>Ga0105240_10012050_pt1 | contig 11982 bp, 9 predicted proteins | sample KBSC54metaG_FD_80426 | JGI IMG/M metagenome (GOLD analysis project Ga0105240, IMG submission 80426) | Corn rhizosphere microbial communities from Kellogg Biological Station, Michigan, USA - KBS C5-4 metaG | ecosystem: Host-associated > Plants > Roots > Rhizosphere > Soil | place: Michigan, USA...
ATGACTCTTGGTGCGTTCACTGGCTATTTCAGAAAACGCGATAGCAACAAAAACACCCTTTACCCATATAACCAGTACAAAGGCCATTTCGTCTTGGGAGTTATCTATTCCAAATGCGACGATGTGGCAGACGAACGCAAGCAATTTACCCTCGACGATCTTCCCAAAATCCCGTCGGTTGTCAAAGCGTTCCATTTTTTTGCGCAACCGAAATTTCGGATAGCTTCGTCTCGCCCCGGTAGCGGGAATACCAAAAACATTGGGTCGGTGGTGAAGATCGATCAACTTGTAAATGGGACGGGGCCGTTTTCGTCTTTAGGCGAGGAAGTTTATGACGATTACTGGATGTTTTATTTGACGCGGGATATGGCTCAAGCTTTGACCGTATCCCGACCATACACAAACCTGAAATCTTATCTCGAATACAAAGAGCGTGGCGTTGATACCCTTCGAGCACACGAGAAGGAAATCGCAAAATTTGCAGAAGACGAAACCGGAAAAACCGACGAGGAAAGCGAATGAGCAAGCCACCTTTCGTTCCTCCTCTCAAGTGCCAAGGTATCAAAACCAAGTTGGTTGCCGAAATCCACAGGCTTGCCCGAACTCAGGACTTCGAACGGTGGGTAGAGCCTTTTTGCGGCTCTTGTGTGGTTGCTTTAAACGTCCAGCCAAAAAAGGCACTTCTTAGCGATACGAATATCCACATCATTCACCTTTATCAAGAAATTCAAAATGGAAATCTTACCCCTGCTTTGGCCAAGTCATTTCTTGAAAAAGAAGGCAATAGGCTGCGCTCGGAGGGGGAGCCTTACTTTTATGCAGTCCGTGAACGTTTTAACAAGTCCCCGACCTCTTTGGACTTCCTTTTCCTCAACCGGTCTTGTTTCAATGGCGTGATGAGGTTCAACCGCTCTGGAAAATTCAACGTTCCATATGGTCACAAACCGGAACGGTTCGCACAGGCATACATAACAAAAATTACGAATCAAATACGGCGAATCTCAGAAGTCATCTCCTCCTGCGATTGGACATTTGCCCCAGTAGATTTCCGACAAACACTAGCATTGGCCAAGCCGGGCGACTTAATTTACGTTGACCCGCCCTATGCTGGTCGTCATGTTGATTATTTTAACTCATGGTCGGAAGCGGACGAGATTAATCTGGCGAAGGCCCTCAAAGAATTGCCGTGCACCTTTGTGCTGTCGACATGGCACAGTAACGAATTCAGAAAGAACACACTCATAGAAAAGAACTGGAATGATCCACAGTTCCATATTTTGTTGCGTGAGCACTATTACCATGTTGGCTCTACCGAAAACCTGAGACATCCCATGATTGAGGCGCTCATCACTAATTTCCCGGTGGATGTTAATCGTCCAGAGCCCAAAGAAGCGGAACAGCTGGCGTTCTTTGAAAGGTCTGTCGCGGAAACGTGAATCTTTACGCATCGAACGAATCGATGTCATCGTATTCCCAAATCGCGTCGATAATATCGTCACTGTGGCCAACCGAGGTTACGAAGATGAGATTGTAACGACGGCCATAAGATTTTGGAACGCAACTCGTTCGGCAAAGGTGTCGGAAAATAGTGAAAAACTTCGGAAAGTTAGGGTGAATTACCCCGAGATTTTTGTTGTTTTGTGTGTGTTTTACAGACCGTATCCGCCCGTAGTTGAAAAAATGTTTTCGTCGATCCAAAAATGGGGTTCGTTCGTTCGATTCTCCCACACTGTTTTTGCCCTGCCCTTCGCGCTGGCAGCCATGGCCGTCGCGGCGCGCGACAATCGCGGGTGGCCCGGTGGGAAAACCTTCGGGCTTATCCTGGCGGCAATGGTTTGCGCGCGGACGTGCGCGATGGCGTTCAACCGCATTGTGGACCGCAAATTCGACGCGTTGAATCCGCGCACCGCGAATCGCCACTTGCCCGCCGGGAAAATAAGCCTGGCGAGCGCGATTTTACTGTGCCTGTTTTCCGCCGCCGGATTGGTCGTCGCCAGTTTTTTTCTCAATCGGCTTTGTTTCTATCTCTCGCCGGTGGCGCTGGGCATCATTTGTTTTTATTCGCTCACCAAGCGTTTCACGGATTACACGCATGTGTTCCTCGGAATTTCTCTCGCGCTCGCACCCGTGGGCGCGTGGCTGGCGGTGAAAGGCGCGAACATCACGCTGCTGGAAATCGTCCAGATGCTCACGCTGGCTGTCTCCGTCGTGCTCTGGCTGGTCGGCTTCGATATTATTTATGCGTTGCAGGATTATGAATTTGACCGCACGCACGGGTTGCATTCGCTGGTGGTGGCGTGGGGACCGAAGAACGCCCTGCACGCCGCGTTCCTCGCGCACATGGTGATGTGCGGTTTGCTGCTCGCGTTCGGCGTGCTCGCGTTCGGCGTGCGGCCGCTCGCTTACCTGGTTGGATGGTTCATCATGGTGGGCTGCCTGGTGCTGGAACATTGGATTGCCCGCCGCCGGAGCCTGAACTGGATCAACGTCGCTTTCTTCCGTCTCAACGCCGTCGTTAGCGCGGTTTTTTTTGTGGTGACGGTCGCCGAGGTTTTGTTCCAAGGCGGATTTTGGCGTTAGTCTAGGGCGCTGAAGTCCTGGGCGTGAATTGCCCGGTGCCCTGGTCCAAATAACGCACGCCGTTTACTTCACTGATCTGCAAGGTCTGCGTCCATTCTCCGGTTGGCAGCGTGGCGTGAGCGCGCAATTCCTTCTTTTCGACCTTGGGCGACGCGGCGTCGGACGAATTCAGCGCCTCGGATAAAATGCGGCCGTCCATGGTTCGCGGCGGTTTTATTCCGAGGATGTTCAAAATGGTCGGCGCCACATCCACATTGCCGGAAGGAATCTCGTCGAAAAAGCCCTGCCGAAAATCCGGGCCCGAGGCCACGAGGGTGTTGTGCATGTCAAACGGGCTCAGGCTCGCATGCGTCCCTTTTTGCGTGATCGCGGTAAGGTTCGAGCCTTGCGACTCGGAAATGACTTCGCCCGGCGCGCCGTAGTTGTTCGAGGCCGCGCTCCAGCGGAAGGAAAACACGATGTCCGGCGCTTCGCGGGAATGAATCATGGCGTCGTCGAGCGGGAACGTTCCGGGCTGTGCATGCGCCGTGAAAATCGTGCCGACCGCATCATCGGTTTGCAGCGCCTTGACCAGTCCAGCGATTGTTTTCGCGTCGTGCCCGGTGACATACAGCAGCGCCGATCCGCCCAAGCCAACCAGCAGCACGTCGCCGGGGGCTGGCGGGCCTTCGAATTGACGGAATACCTTGAACCCGGCCCGGTTCAGATGCGCAACCATGTTGACATTGCTCGAGATCGTCGAGAATCCATGGTCGGAGACGACGAAAATATCCGTCGTGTCATAGACGCCTCGCGTCTTGAGCGCGGCCACGACCAGGGAGAGTGTGTAATCCGAATTGCGAATGGCATTTAGCGACTGCGGCGAGCCGACCCCGGTCCCGTGCTGGGTATTGTCCGGTTCCGCCATCCACAAGACGGAAAACGGAGGCACGCCCTTTTTCCAAAGCAGCTCGGTGAGCGAGCGGGCAGTCCAGACATCGCGGTTCGTTTTCGTTGTGCCCCGATCGGAGAAGGGGCCGAGAGCGTGAACAATGCCGGCCAGCACGTTGGTGGGCAGCGTTTCACCCTGATACAAAACAACGTTCGTGGAATTATCCAGCCGCTCGAAATGGTCCTGGAGCAACACCACCGGTAGTTCCCGCGATCAAGGTGTGGTAACCTTGTCGTTGCAAAATCTGGGCGACGGTGGGGACGCCGACATAACCTCCCTCTCGATCCCCCTTTTGCATGGCCGCCAGCGAATCGGTGCCGAAAGGCCGCAGCGGATCGATGTCGGGCCGAAATTCGCGATTGGCAATCACGCGGCTATGTTCGGGATAAGCACCGGTTGCCAGGGCGGTCCCGTTCACCTCGGTTGAACTCACATAGACCGGGTGGTTGTGCGCGAAAAAAACGCCCCGGCTCGCCAATGCGTAGAGAGTGGGGGTATTCGTCCCGTTAATGAAGTCCGGCCGCATCCCATCCCACACCACCAGCACCACGTGTTTCTCCAGATCTTCGGCGCGGCCGGAAACGAATAGGCCCAAGCACAAAAAGAATATCGGCAGAATTTTGCGCATCGGTTGATAGAGTTTCGCCATAGAGCGGCACGGGTCAATCAAAAATCCGGAGGTTACAGAAACGTAACTTCCTCGGCCACCGGGCACTGCGTTTATCGGGCTCCCCTGATTTTCTTTTAACCTGTTGAGGCTCATTGGTCCCGGCGATTGTTCAAGGAGTTTGGCACATAAATCTTTTCATTTTGGCGCTTTCGTGGTTTTCTCCGGGGCCAAAGGCGTGTTATTCTGAGGGGCGTTTTATTGGATCCGAAAAAAGGCCGGCGCGCCGGTCGGGGCTGTGCCGGGGAAAGACCTAAGGATGACGGTTCTTTTAACGGTAGCGTTAACCTTCGTTTTTGTGGGTATTATTTGCGCCGAATTAGGCTAGGATAACGTTAATGTATAGCGGAGTCCGTTTCGATTGTTGAATGTTTGTTTACCCAAAAAAGTATGATGTGATCGTGGTCGGTGCCGGGCATGCCGGCGTCGAAGCCGCGCTGGCGGCGGCGCGCATGGGTTGCTCGACATTGTTGCTGACGATCAATGCGGACACGATCGGGCAGATGTCGTGCAACCCGGCGATTGGCGGTTTGGCCAAGGGTCACCTCACTCGGGAGATTGATGCTTTGGGTGGCGAGATGGGTAAGGCGACCGACATGACGGGGCTCCAGTTCCGGATGCTGAATACGAAGAAGGGCCCGGCGGTCTGGGCTCCGCGCGCGCAATGCGATAAGAAGGCGTATCAATTCCGCCTGAAGTGGGTATGCGAGCGCGAGCCGAATTTGGATGTCAAACAAGGGCAGACGTCCAGGATTCTCCACCAGGACGGCCAAGTCTTCGGCGTCGAGACGACCCTGGAGGTTCAGTATCACGGGAAAGCCGTCATTGTGACGACGGGCACCTTCCTTCGGGGGCTGATGCACATCGGTTCAAATCAACAGGCTGGAGGCAGGGCTGGGGAATCCGCAGCAATGAGTTTGTCCGGTTCCCTAAAGGAACTAGGCTTGGAATTGGGACGCCTGAAAACCGGCACCCCGCCCCGGCTGCTTCGGCGATCCATCGATTTTTCCAAAACCGAGGTCCAGCCTGGCGATGAGCCGGTTCCCTATTTTACCTATTGGAAGGACGATTTGTTCCACGTGGAACATTCCGGGACCAACCCCAAGGATTTTGGCCACTCGAATGGGAAATACCCCCCGGGGTCGGTGCTCGATAAGATTGACGGCCAGCTTCCGTGTTACGTCACTTGGACCACCGATAAGACGGCCGAGATCATTCGAGCCAACATCCATAAGTCGCCCATGTATTCCGGCGTTATCGAGGGGATTGGTCCGCGGTATTGTCCCTCAATCGAGGATAAGATCGTCAAGTTCCCAGAAAAGCTGCGCCAGCAGATATTCCTGGAGCCAGAGGGTATCGCGACGGATGAAATCTACGTCAACGGCTTTTCGACCTGTCTGCCGTTTGAGGTTCAGGTGGAGATGGTCAGGACGATTATTGGCTGTGAGCAGGCTGAGATCATGCGCCCGGCTTATGCGGTCGAATATGATTTCGCGTTTCCAACTCAATTGCATTCCTCACTGGAGACGCAGGTCTGTCAGAATCTTTATCTCGCCGGCCAGATCAACGGCACCTCTGGCTATGAGGAGGCCGGTGCACAAGGTCTGATGGCCGGGATGAATGCCGCGCTCCGCGTTCAAGGAAAAGCTCCTGTCGTGCTGCGCCGGGACCAGGCTTATATAGGCGTGCTGATCGACGACCTCGTCACCAAGGGAACGGTTGAGCCCTACCGGATGTTCACTTCGCGCGCGGAATATCGTCTCGTGCTCCGCCAGGATAACGCAGACGCCCGGCTCTGCGAAATCGGCTACGCGGCGGGCTTATTGCCGCAGCGCAACTACGACAAGTTCAAGGCCAAGGAAGCCGCTATAAATTTGGAACTGGCGCGACTGAAACGAACCCGGAATGGGACTGAATTGCTGGAACAAAAGCTTCGCCGCCCGGAAATCAGGTACCGGGATTTACCGGATCAGAATGGAGATTTGTCGTCGGAAGTTGTTGAGCAAGTGGAGATTGCGATTAAATACGCAGGCTATATTGAACGGCAGCAAACCGATATTGATAAGTTTAAGAGTTTGGAAAGTAAACAAATCCCGGGATCATTTGACTATTCGACGGTGCCGAGTCTGCGCAGTGAAGCGCGCCAGAAACTCACGAAGCTTCGGCCGGCGACTTTAGGGCAGGCCTCTCGGATTTCCGGAGTTTCGCCCGCGGATATCAGTATCCTGACCGTTTGGCTGAAGCGCGCGACGGCGGGGAGCGAGACAGTTCCGCCGGAGGATCTCGGCGGCCCGGCTCCGGCGGATGTGGAAAACTGAGGGTCTGGATCCCAGTTTGGCCGCCAAGAGCTTTCCATTATCCCTCGGAGACGCTTTATAGAAACTTTCACTTATCCTGAAGCGACCCGAGGAGATTAGCAGGCCACAAGGCGTTTGTTATTAAAACGTTGTGCCTCTTTATCCTGCCCTACAGTCCCAATCGGCCCAATTCAGCTTCCAGCGCGGCTTGGAACTGTTGGACGTCGGCGGCGGCGGGGCGATAGCCCGCCTGTTGGGGAGCCAGGCCGAGTCGCCCGGTTTGATCAATGTACCAATCCGCGGTCTTGCCGTCGCTGAAGGTCACTTTGCCGCTGACCACCGCACCGACCCGGGTTAGCTGGTCTACGACCACCGAAACGCCCCCGGTCGCAGCCGTGGGCGCGGGGGGATTCTGAGCCGCCGGATTCAACGGCGAGGATGGCGGCGTGGCGGCGAGTGTCGGGGCGGGCGCGGCCGGTTTGGGCGGCTCGATATCTTTGGGCGTGAGCTTCAGGTCATCCACGAGGAAGCGGACATCCATGTAAGTCATACGCACACCGAAATCGGCAGCGAGGCGGTTTTGGATTTCGGAGAGTTTCATTCCCTCGGCGATCCAACCTGCTACTTTTTTTCTTTGCGTGTCGTCCAGAGTCATAAGTATCCGTGGAAATCTCGAATCGTTTAATTCTTCGTGGAGGCATTGTAGTGCAGCCTGGGAAAAACACAGTTCATTTTTTGAAGCGGTGATTTTGGACCGCCGCCATCACAAAACTTTTTGCGAACCTCCTGTCTCTGCCGTCCCAAATAAATCGACTCGCAGCAGGTTTTTCTCGCACGGCAACGGACAAATTTTCGCGCATCGCCGGGAAAATTTTTCCAGTTTGCGGGAATCACCCCATTGAGAGAGGCCTCGCGCTGAAGTCCCTTAAAGCAAGAGTGTTATTCCACATGGTTTAACGCGCGGGAGCGGGTCTCCCGAAACATGAATGCAGATGCATCAAACCAAATTACGCTATGTCTTACGCGCCCGTCGGCTCTGAACTGATAGTGACAAACGGCAATTTTTCTCGTGACGAACGTGTTCCATTTCCCAAGGCAATTTCCAAACGACCCCGGCGCTCGACTTCCGATCCCGTTGTTCCCAAATCAAAAAGCGGCCCGCCACCCTCGAATTATCCGGTCATCGTTCACTGTCATCTTTGCTGGGATTGGGTTTGGCAACGCCCGCAGCAATTCCTCTCGCGCCTGAGCGCGCATCACAAAATTTTATTTGTGGAAACAATCGGCCCGGACCCGCAGTTGTCCTCGCCGACCGCGCGATTCTGGGTGGCGCCGAATTTTCCGAACATCACGATCCTGCGGCTGCAATTCCCGGCCTGGCGCTGGTCGGATGGCGCGTATGTGGATCGCGAACGCCGCCGGCTGGTGAAGGATTTTCTGGCGCAGCCCGGCGCGGATCAATTCGAGGATGCGGTGCAATGGTTTTACGATCCGATGGCGGTGCCGTCGTTCCTCGGGCAGATGGACGAAATCGGCACGGTCTACGATTGCATGGACGAGTTGTCCAAATTCCGCGGTGCGCCGCCGCAAATCCGCGCGCGCGAAAGGCGTTTGCTCGCGGAAGCCGACGTCGTCTTCGCCGGCGGGTGCAAACTTTGGCAATCGAAGAAATTGCTGAACGACAATTGCCATTTTTACGGGTGCGGCGTGGACGTGACGCATTTCGGCAAGGCGCGCGATCCGAACACGAAAATCCCGGATGATATTGCCGCTCTTCGGACTCCCGTGCTCGGTTATTTCGGGGTGATCGACGAGCGCATGGACTACGAGCTTTTGGTGAAACTCGCGGAAGCGAACCCAGACTGGTCCATCGCGATGGTCGGCCCGACCATCAAAGTGGACCAGGTCCCGCAACGGCCCAACCTGCATTGGCTCGGCCAGAAAAACTACACGGAATTGCCGGCTTACTGCAAAGCGTTCGATGTTTGCATGATGCCGTTCGCGTTGAACGAGGCCACGGAATTCATCAATCCCACGAAGGCGCTCGAATACATGGCAACGGGCCGGCCGATCGTGAGTTCCGCGGTGGCGGACGTGGTCACGAATTTCGGGGCGGTGGTGAAAATCGCGCGCTCGCACGAACAGTTCATTTCTCTTTGCCGCGAGGCGATCGAGAAACCGGACACGGAAGCGATCGCCGCCGGCCTGGCACAGGCGGCCGATAATTCCTGGGACAGCATTGTTGTGCAGTTGGAGAACCACATTGCAAAAGCCATTGGCCAGAAACAAACCGACAAGGCAATCGCATGAAGAATGGAAACGGCAATGGACACAGCAACGGCAACGGAAACGGCCACTCGCATCCGGCGAAAGTCGCGGCCTTCGATTACCTGATCGTCGGCGCGGGTTACGCGGGCAGCGTGCTGGCCGAGCGCCTCGCGCGCGGATCGGGCAAACACGTATTGCTCATCGACCGCCGCCCGCACATCGCGGGCAACGCTTACGATTGTTTCGATGACGCGGGCGTTCTCATTCACAAATACGGCCCGCACATTTTCCATACGAACTCGAAGGAAGTCTTCGAGTATCTCTCGCGCTTCACCGACTGGCGGCAATACCAGCATCGCGTGCTCGCGCACGTGGAGGGCCAGCTCGTTCCCATACCCATCAACCTCGATACGATCAACAAGCTCTACGGCCTGAATTTGAATTCGTTTCAAATGGAGGAATTTCTCGCGAGCCGCGCGGAAAAAATCGAGTGCGCCCGCACGTCGGAAGACGTGGTGGTGGGCAAGGTCGGCCGGGAGCTTTACGAAAAATTCTTCCGCGGCTACACGCGCAAACAGTGGGGGCTGGATCCGTCCGAGCTCGACGCACAGGTCACCGCGCGCGTGCCCACGCGCACGAACCGCGACGACCGTTATTTCACGGACACCTACCAGGCGATGCCCAAACACGGGTTCACGCGCATGTTCGAAAACATGCTCGACCACCCGAATATTCACCTGCTGTTGAACACGGATTACCGCGCCGTCCGCGACATCATCACGCATCGCGAGGTGATTTTCTGCGGGCCGGTGGATGAGTTCTTCGATTTTCGGTTCGGCAAACTTCCGTATCGCTGCCTGGAATTCAAACACGAGACTTTGAACTGCGCGCAATACCAGCCGGTCGCCGTGGTCAATTACCCGAACGATTATGCCTACACGCGCGTGACGGAATTCAAGCATCTCACCGGCCAGGAACATTCCAAGACCAGCATCGTTTACGAATTTCCGAAAGCCGATGGCGACGAATATTATCCGATCCCGCGCCGCGAAAACGCCGAGTTGTATCAGAAATACCAGGCGCTCGCGGAACAGGCAGGCGTCCATTTCGTCGGGCGGTTGGGCACGTACAAATATTACAACATGGACCAGGTCGTGGCGCAGGCGCTGACGCTTTATGCGAAGCTGGAGCACATGACGCGCGCCGAGGCGGCCAGCCTGGAGAGCGCGCCGACGATTACGAGCGTCACGTTCCCGCGCCTGGTCAAACCACGGCGGGTGCGACGCCCGGCAGTGGCCGTCAATTCCTAAAATCCTCTTGGCGGCATGAAATGGAAAGAGGCCAACTCGGACGTCGAAGCCTTGCCGCGGGCGCCGCTTTTCCAGAGTTTTTTCGCCGGCGGCTTCGAATGTTCGACGCACCGCCTGCGCAATGACCGGCGGCTTGATCTCGTGGCCGCCACTCACCATGACCAATTCGCCCTGGCGGATTATCAGCGTCTCAAAAAAGAAAATCTTCGCGTCGCGCGCGAAGGCCTGCGCTGGCATCTCGTCGAGTCAACACGGGGCCAGTACGATTTTTCAACGGCGTTGCCCATCGTGCGCGCCGCCCGGGCGACGGGCACCCAGGTCATTTGGGACTTGTGCCATTTTGGCTGGCCGGATCATCTCGATATTTTCAAGCCGGACTTTGTTGCGGCGCTGGCGGCTTATGGCACGGCATTCGCGAAATGGCTGCGCAGCGAAACGGACGGGCAGGGTTTTTTTGTTCCGGTCAACGAGATCTCTTATTTTTCCTGGGCCGCGGGCGATGAAGGCTCGATTTTTCCGTTTGCCACGGGCCGCGGCTTCGAACTGAAAACGCAACTCGTCCGTGCGGCGATCGCGGCGATGGACGCGATCTGGAGCGTGATGCCGGAGGCTCGCTTCGTGCACGTCGATCCCATCATTCACGTGGTGGCGGCGTTGAAACGGCCGGAAGACAAACCCGCCGCCGAAGCCTACCGCCTCTCGCAATTTCAATCCTGGGACATGCTGAGCGGACGTCTCTGGCCGGAACTGGGCGGCCACGAAAAGTATCTCGATATCGTGGGAGCGAATTTTTATCCGCACAACCAATGGTTCTATAATCTCAAAGGCTTCCAAAGCATCCGCCGGTTCACACCGGTGTCGCGGCGGCACCCGTCGTATCGGCCGTTCCGCGAAATGTTGGGGGAATTGTACGAGCGTTATCATCGGCCGATGATCATCGCGGAGACCGGCTCGGAGAACCGCATTCGCGCAGGATGGCTTCGGTACATTTGCAGCGAGACCCGGGCGGCGATCGAGGCCGGCGTGCCGGTCCACGGCATGTGTCTTTACCCCATTTTAAATCATCCCGGCTGGAACGATAATCGTCATTGCCACAATGGGCTGTGGGATTATCCCGACGCGAACGGGGATCGGAAAATTTACGAGCCGCTCGCGCGCGAGCTGGAGCATTGGCAAAAGGTTTTTGAAAACAACGAGGCCGCCGCTGAGCGGGCGGAGGCGCTGGAGACTGCCTGGGGATGAATGCAGCGATTGAAAATCAATTCCGAATGACGAATGACGAATGGCGCGGGCATTCCGTCCGGGGGGGTTGCGGCCATTCGTCATTCGCCATTTGTCATTAACCATGCCCACGCAATTTCTTTATCCGCGTCCAGAATATCCCCGGCCCGACCGGCAGCGCGGAACGGTCGAGGGCGATGATTGGCTGAATCTCAACGGGCCGTGGCAATTCCGCTTCGACGGGGACGGGCGCGGCCTGGATGAACTTTGGTTCACGCCGGACCCGACCGAATGGCGCGAACAAATCATCGTGCCGTTCTGCTGGGAATCCCTGGCGGCGTGGGGCGAAGGCGATGCCGCGGGGAACGACAATTATTACGCCACGCGCGTCTTTCGCAATCCCATCGAGGTCACGCGGCAAAACCATCGCTCGGCCACGCGCTACGAAATCGGCTGGTACCGGCGGCTCGTGGAAATTCCGCAGACCGACGCCTGGAAAAACAAGCGGGTCATTCTCACGATCGGCGCCGCGGATTTCTTTTCGGATTGCTGGTGCAACGGAAAACACCTGGGCCATCACGAGGGCGGATACACTCCGTTTGAATTCGACCTTACCGATGCGCTCGTGGAGAAGGACGGCAAACGGACCGCGCTGATTGTCCTGCGCGTCGAGGACCCGATGGACAACCGCGAGCAACCGGTGGGCAA
>Ga0105240_10012051_pt1 | contig 11982 bp, 9 predicted proteins | sample KBSC54metaG_FD_80426 | JGI IMG/M metagenome (GOLD analysis project Ga0105240, IMG submission 80426) | Corn rhizosphere microbial communities from Kellogg Biological Station, Michigan, USA - KBS C5-4 metaG | ecosystem: Host-associated > Plants > Roots > Rhizosphere > Soil | place: Michigan, USA...
CATCGGTGATCAGGATGGATTGCGCGGCGGGGTCGTGCTCGGCCTGGGACAGCAGGTCGGCGGCGATCCAGCCCGGCCTGTTCGTCCCGTCGGCGACGACGACGATCTCCGAGGGACCGGCGAGGGCATCGATGCCGACCACGCCGTAAACCCGCCGCTTGGCGGCGGTGACGAAGGCGTTGCCGGGGCCCACGATCTTGTCGACCGGGAGGATCGGCCCGGCGCCGTAGGCGAGCGCCGCCACGGCCTGCGCGCCGCCGACGCGCCAGATCTCCGTGACGCCGGCTTCGCGGGCGGCCGCCAGCACCGCCGGCTGCAGCTTTCCGGGCGGCGTGACCATGGCGATGCGCCCAACGCCCGCGACTGCGGCCGGCACGGCATTCATCAGCACCGTCGAGGGATAGGCCGCCCGGCCGCCCGGCACATAGATCCCCACCGCGTCCAGGGGCGTCCAGCGCCAGCCGAGCTCGACGCCGGCTTCGTCCGTGAACCGCTGATCCGCCGGCCGCTGCCTTTCGTGATAGGCGCGTATGCGCCGGGCGGCGAAGGCGATCGCCTGGCGCACCTCGGCTGGACAGGCCGCGGCGCCGGCCTCTATCTCCTCGGGGCTGACCCGGATCGTCGTCTCATTCAGCTCGACGCCGTCGAACTGACGGGCAAGCCGCAGAAGCGCCGCCAGGCCCTCGGACTTCACGGCGTGCAGCACATCGCGCACCACGGCGTCCACCTCTTCGGGCGTGTCGCGGCGTTCGTCGACGAAGGCCGCGAAGGCGGTCTCGAAGTCCGGGTCTGTGAAGCGGAAGCGGCGCATGGCGCGCCTCCTTTAGCCGCCGTGCGGCCGCAGCGCCATCGCGCGCGCCGTTCAGAGTTCGTGCGCCGGCTTGCGCGAGGTCGGCCAGGGCGTCGAGACGTCCGCCAGGACCGCCTCGACGCATTCGACCGTGGCCCGCAGGTCGCCGCCGCCCGCGAAGCTGAGCGTGATCACCCCGCCTGGGGCATCGCCGGGGGTGAAGGTCATGGCCAGCAGTTCCAGCACCGCCTCGCGCGCCCCGCGGCGAATCTTGCGGGTCTGGACACTGAGGACGCCGCCCAGCTGCAGGCCGGCGCGCACCCGCTCCCCGCGGCCCGCCTCCCAACGGTACCGATTGAAGCCGATGGTCAGCCGGCGCCCCTTGGCCTCATAGGCGATGTCGCCGACCTTCAGCACCGCGTCCTGCATGGCCGCGGAGATGACCTCGAGGTCCTCCGGATCCTGCGCCAGCAGCTTAAGGGCATTCGGATCGGCCATGTCCGGCTATTCGTCCTCGCCGCCGCCCTGGATGCGCCGGATCTGCGCGCCGCAGGCGCTGAGCTTCTCCTCGAGCCGCTCGAAGCCGCGGTCGAGGTGATAGACCCGGTTGACCATGGTTTCGCCCTGCGCCGCGAGGCCCGCGATGACCAGGCTGACCGAGGCGCGGAGGTCGGTGGCCATTACCTGGGCGCCGCGCAGCGCTGCGACGCCGCGCACCCGCGCCTCGCCGCCGGAAATGCTGATGTCGGCCCCAAGCCGGGCGAGCTCAGGGGCGTGCATGAAGCGGTTCTCGAAGATCGTCTCCCGGATCACGCTCTCGCCGTCGGCGAGCGTCATCAGGGCCATGAATTGCGCCTGCAGGTCGGTCGCGAAGCCGGGATAGGGCGCGGTGTCGATTTCCACGGGCTTCAGGAGCGCCCCGTTGCGCTTCACGGTCAGGCCGTCGTTGTGCGGCGTCACCTCGACGCCGGCCTCGGCCATCTTGTCGAGCAGGGCCTCGATGAAATCGCTGCGGGTCCGGGTCAGACGCACCTCACCGCCGGCCATGGCGGCGGCCACCGCGTAGGTCCCGGTCTCGATCCGATCGGGCATCACGGCATGGGTGGCCCCGTGCAGCGATCCGACACCCTGGATCTGGATGGTCGAGGTGCCCGCGCCGGCGACCTTCGCGCCCATCTTGTTGAGGCAGTCGGCCAGATCGACCATCTCCGGCTCGCGCGCGGCGCCGGTGATCTCGGTGTCGCCCTGGGCCAGCACCGCCGCCAGGATGGCGTGTTCGGTGGCGCCGACCGAATTGATCGTGAAGTCGATGCGGCCGCCCTTCAGGCCGCGGGGCGCCTGGGCATAGACATAGCCTTCGTTGAGGTCGATCTGGGCGCCCAGCGCCGCCAGGGCTTGCAGATGCAGGTCCACGGGGCGGGCCCCGATCGTGCAGCCGCCAGGTAGCGAAACCTTCGCATGGCCCTCGCGCGCCAGCAGCGGTCCGAGCACATTGAACGAGGCCCGCATCTGACGGACCAGGTCATAGGGCGCAATGGCGCTGACGATCTCGCGCGTGGTGAGCAGGGTCTCCGGGCCGTCGTCGCCTTCGCTCTCGACGACCTCGGTCCCCAGTCGTTGCAGCAGCTTGCCCATGAACCGCGTGTCGGCGAGGCGCGGCATGTTGGTCAGCCGCAGAGGTTCGACAGTCAGGAGGCTCGCCGCCATCAGCTTGATGGCCGAGTTCTTGGCGCCGCTGATCGGGATTTCGCCCTGCAGCCGCGCGCCGCCGGTAATGGCGATGCGGTCCAATCCCAATCCTTCGAAACGGCCGCGCTTTTTCGCAAGGCGCGGGGGCCAGCCGAGAGACTGATATCTAGCCTGCCGGCGGCCCCGCGCAAAGGGCGGCTTCAGTCCTGTCTTGGAGGTCTCAAAGGGCCGGCCCCGGAGGACTTGGCATCGCTGCCGGACTTTCGCCGGCGCAGGTTCGCGCGCAGCGCCTGGGCAAGCTTCGCCTCACGCGCATCGGGCTTCGTCTTGGCGGGATCCGGGGGTTTCGCCATGTCCTCTGGGTGCGGCGAGGCGTCCTCATCGTCAAGCCCGAGGGCGGCGGATTGGGGCTTCACGCCGCGCGCGACGTTGGCTATAGCCCCCGCCTCGCCTTTCGCCGCCGTAGCTCAGTGGTAGAGCGCATCCTTGGTAAGGCTGAGGTCGGCAGTTCAATCCTGCCCGGCGGCACCATGTTTCCCCAAGCCGGCAGGCTTGGGGAGACGCCCCGACCTTCATGAAAGGTCAGGCCCTTCCGGGACGCAGCCCCGGGACGGCGAGCCGCCCCGGGATTGCAGCCTCAGAAGCGGTAGGTAACGCCGAAGTTGGCGACCACCGGGTCAAGCAGCACCTTCGCGCGCACCGGAGCCGCGCCGAGGAAGCCCTTGGCCACCGTACCGACGAAGGCTTTCTTCACATCGACGAAGCCGCCGAGATGATCGGTGAACATCAGGTCCGCGCCTGCCTGTAGCAGGGTGCCGACGCTGCTCTTGGCCGAGACGTCGGTGAGCACGGCGTCCTTGGTCTTGAACACCACCAGGAACGAGGCGCCAGCCCCCACATAAGGCTGGAGGCGCCCATCGCGGTTGAAGTGGTACTGCACGGTCAGACCGGCGGGGCCGCCGGTGATCTTGCCGGCCGTGCCGAGCCCGGTGAGGCTGCCGGCCGCCTGGACCTTGAAGTTCGGCGGCGCGCCGCCGGCGAAGGCGACGGCCACGTTCGGCGTCACGAAGTAGCCGAGCTCGCCCTCGACGGTCCAACGGCCCTTGATCTGGACATCGGCGCCCGGAACGGCGGAGCCGCCAGCTTCCATGGAGGTTTTTTCCACGGGATGGACAAAGGCGGGCCCCACGTGGACGAACCAGCGGTCCATCGTCTCCGCGTGCGCCGGCGCCACGACCGCCATGCCGAGGACAGCGGCCGCAGCCGCAGCTTTGATTGAATACATACCCATCACCCGTGTTCTTGTTTATCTGGGACGAGTATTTATCCGGTAAACCTTAATAAAGGCTGATCCAGAACCTTATTGCTTCCCTAACCTGTCTTACCTGTTCCTGAATCAGGCAAACGCGAATTTCCGGCATCTGCCACCTATGAGTTCAGAGAATTCGATCCCCGGGGACGTGCACCGTTACTTAAGGTCATGTAGACATCGTTCGGCAACGAAGACTCAGCCGCAGGGAGGCGGCGGGACCGATGTCGGATCGCAATGCACCGTCGGATGGGCCCGGCCGAATCCTGATCGTCGACGACGTCGAGGACAATCGCGCGGTGCTGGGCCGGCGCTTCCAGAAGCGTGGATTCGAGATCGCCGAGGCGCATAGCGGCCAGGCGGCGCTGGATGCGATCGCCGGCGGATCCTTCGATGCTGTCCTGCTCGACGTGATGATGCCGGACATGGACGGCATGGAGGTGCTGAAGCGCATCCGCCTGCACCATACCGAACTGGCGCTGCCGGTGATCATGGTCACCGGACGCTCGGAGAGCCAGAACGTCGTCGAGGCTCTCTCGGCGGGGGCCAACGACTACATCGTCAAGCCGGTGGATTTCGCGGTCGCCTTGCTGCGCGTCAGCACCCAGATCGGCCGCCGGCGCGCCGAAGAGCAGCTGCGCCTGGCCAATGAGGCGTTGAGTCACGCCAACTCCGACCTCGAACGGCGTATCGCCGAGCGCACGCAGGAGCTCGTCGACGCAAACGGACAGTTACGCGCCGCTATGGAGCAGGCGCAGGCCGCCAACCGGGCGAAGGACGAATTCCTGGCCAGCATGAGCCATGAGCTGCGGACGCCGCTGAACGGGCTCTTGCCGATGGCGGCGCTGCTCAGCCAGTCGGAACTGAGCGAGTCCCAGAGCGCCATGGTGGGGATCATCAAGACCTCCGCCGACGCCATGTTCGATCTGATCAGCGACCTGCTCGACACGCTCGATCTGAATGTGCGCGGCATCGAGCTGTCGCCGACGCGCATGGAGCTGGAGGGGGCGGTCCGCGAGGCAGCCGAGCGTCCCTCGTCGCGCGCGGCGCAGAAGGGATTGACGCTCACGCTGGACGTCGAGCCCTCGGCCAAAGGTCACGTCGAAGCCGATTGCCATCGGTTCAAGCAGGTGGTCACCAAACTGCTCGACAACGCCGTGAAGTTCACCGAGGCGGGAGAGATCGCCCTATCCCTCACACGGCCGCAGGCGACGCCCGATCGCATCGTCCTGGAGGTTCGCGACACCGGCGTCGGCTTTGACGACGCGACGGCGGAGCGGCTGTTCAAGCCATTCGAACAATCGGACGGATCTCTTACCCGTCGCTTCGGCGGCGCGGGCGTGGGCCTCGCCATCATCCACCGGATCGTGGAGCTGATGGGCGGAGCCATCGCCGCCGAGGGCAAGCCCGGATCCGGCGCGGTCTTCCGCGTGGAGTTGCCGCTGCCCGCCGTGGGCTGAACCGGCCGTTTACATCGCGCACCGCGTTCGGAGCGACCGTGTCTTGGCCGCCCGAGACGATGCAGCCCTCAAGCCGTGGCGCGCAGCGCCTCGGGCTCGCTGTTGATCAGTTCGAATTCCGCGAAGCCCTGGTCATAAGCGGCCTTCAGCCGCGTCACTGCGTCGGAGATGTTCTGCGGCGTGTGATTGGCCATCACTTGCATGCGGAACCGCGCCTGGCCCTTGGGCACGGCGGGGAACTCCACCAGGTTGGCGATCAGACCCTCCTCGGGCAGCCTGCGGGCGACGAGCCGAGCGAGCGCTTCGGAGCCCATCTTGACGCAGACGATGGCCGATGGGTCGCCATAGACCTCGAACCCGGCTTCCACGAGCTGGCCGCGCAGGCTGAGGATGTTCGCCATCAGCTTCTGGCGCAGCTTCAGGCCCTCGTCGCTTTCGATGATCTCGAAGGCCTTCAGCACGGTCGCCGCCTGCATGGGGGAGAGCGCGTTGGAGAAGGTGCAAGGCGGGCTGTAGAACCGCAGATACTCCTTCACCTGCCGATTGCGACAGGCGACGAAGCCGCCGTTGGATCCAAAGGTCTTGGAGAAGCTGCCCATGACCAGGTCGACCTTGCCCAACATGCCCTGCATGCCGATGTGGCCGCGGCCGTCCTCGCCCAGGTTGCCCATGTCGTGGGCGACATCGACGACCAGGGTGGCATTGAATTCGTGACAGAGCTCCTGCAGCGCCGCGATGTCCGGCGTGTCGGAGTCCATGGAGAACAGGCCTTCGGTGATCACCATGATGCCGTTCTCGACATCCTTGGCGCGGATCTTCTCGAGCCATTTGCGGCATTCGCCGACCTGGTTGTGGCGGAACAGGTAGATGTTCTTGGTGGCGGCGTTGGCGCCCTCCTGCAGGCAGGTGTGGGCCAGCGCGTCCATCACGATGTGGTCGCCGCTGCGCACCAGGCCCTTGATCACGCCGTAGCCTGCCGCCCAGCCCGTGGGGAAGAGGATCGCTTCAGGCATGCCGCAGAACTCGGCGATCTTTCGCTCGAGCAGCACGGAGTATGAGGTGTTGCCGACCAGCGCGGCGGACCCGGCGCTATGGACCCCGAAGACCTCGATCACCTCCTGGGCGACCTTCTTGATTTCAGGATGCGCCGACATGCTCAGATAATCCTGCGAGGCGAAGTTGACGCCCTGGATCTTCTGGCCGGAATCATCGCGCGCGGCGCAGACCGTGGACGGCCCATCGTCCGTCGAGCGCGAGAAGGGCCAAAGCCCCTGCTGCCGCCGCAGGTTCTGCCACTTGTAGAAGCCTTCGATGCGATCCTGAAGATCAGTACCGCGCGGGTATCGAAAGTCCCGCATGCTGCCACTCAAGGCGCCAGAGCTCGCGAATGCACCGAATGCTTTTTGCATAATAGTCCCCACCACCCTTGTTTTCAGGGTTCTAGGCTATTGTGCCGCTCATGTGTTAGCTTCGCGTGTACTATGTATTGAGTGAATCTTTCTCCTTTAAGTTAACATCACCGAGAGTGTTCGAGTTAACCTTAGCGCACTCTCGCCTATTCGTTGAGCCGACAGCAAGTAGCTGCAACCTTCGCGCTTAGCGCCTCATGTCGCGGCGCGCGCCCTGGTCGCCCGGAGGGAGGCCACAACGCATGATGGCGTCGGGCTGGCTCGCCCGACGCCATCGTGAATGTGAATGAAGGTCTGGAGCCCGCGCGGGGCGGCTCTTGCTCCGCCGCCCTCAGGCCGCCGCGAGGCAGGCCTTGATCTTGCCCAGCAGGCGCGGCAGATCGACCGGCTTGGTGTCGAAGTCGGCGCAACCGACCTCGACGCTGCGCGCGCGATCGCTGGCGAGCGCATGGGCGGTCAGGGCTATGATCGGGATCGAGCTTGTCGAGGGCCGCCCCTTGATCAGGCCGGTCGCTTCCCAGCCATCCATCTCCCCCAAGGCGACATCCATCAGGATGAGCGCAGGCTCCTCCTCCTCGGCCATCCGAACGCCGCTCGGGCCGTCGGGCGCACAGCAGACGTTGAAGCCGTGGCGGGCCAGGCGCCGGGTCAGCATGTCCCGGTTCAGTTCGTTGTCTTCGACGAGCAGGATCTTGGTCATGGCTGGGTTCCGGAGGCGATTGTCAGGCCGCGCTGCTGAGCGGGACGTCGAAGTCCATGTCTGCCTTGGGGCTCGCCTTGCGGGCCCGCCGCGCACTCATCGGGGCCACGGGCAGGCTGACGATGAAGCAACTGCCCGAGCCAAGCGTGCTGGTCGCCTCGATGTTGCCGCCCATCAGGCGGCAGAGCGCCATGCTGAGGGAGAGGCCAAGACCGGTGTCGCCGTATTTGCTCGCGGTGGCGTCGTGCGCCACGGTGAAGGTCTCGAAGAGCCGTGGCAACATCTCCGGAGCGATGCCGATTCCGGTGTCCTGGATCTGGATCAGGATACGGTGCGACGGCCGGCCGGGCTCCCGCGAGGCCGTGACGCTGACCGAGCCCTCACTGGTAAATTTCACGGCATTGCTGAGGATCTGGTCCAGGGCCTGGCTGACCCGCTGACCGTCCCATTTCGCCGTGCCGAGGTTGGCGGCGAGGTTGATCTTCATCTTCACGCCCTTGGCGCGCGCCTTCGCGGCGTGGACGCTGCACAGGTTGCCGAGGAAATCGCCGACCGCGACCTCCTCGTGTGTGAGTTCCATCTTACCGGCCTCGATCTTGGCGAGATCGAGCACTTCGTTGACCAGGCTGAGCAGGTGCTGCCCGGCGTGGTGGATCTTGTTGAGATCTTCGGCCGAGCCATCGTCCGGCTCGTCGGCGGCTTCCTCCAGAAGCATCTGGCTGTAGCCGATGACCGCGTTCAGCGGCGTGCGCAACTCGTGGCTCATATTGGCCACGAACTCGGCCTTGGCGAGACCGGCGCGCTCGGCTTCGGCAGTGGCACGACGCAGCTCCGTGGCGGTGGCGAGGTGGCCTCGCATCTCCTCCTCCAGCTCCGCTCCGGAGGCGAGGATCCGCGCGTAATAGAGCGCCATCATGCTGACGTAGCCTGACGCGGCCAACGTCGAGACGATGCCGAGGCCCTGCAGCGCTTCGAGCGGCGTGTCTTCATGTGGCGGCGGCAGGAAGCGGTAGATCGCGGCAAACGCCAGGAAGTTGATCGTGAACTGCGCCAGCGCCCACAGCCTGAGCCGCGGATTTGAGCCGAGATAGAAGAAGGTCAGCAGTGGAATGCTGAGCACCCACGGTAAGGTCGGCGAACTGACTCCGCCGTAGAAATAGCAACTCCACAGGATGCAGAAGATCAGGTTCTGCACCGAGATGAAGGCCAGGAGATTGTAGTGTCCGAAGGCCCGCAGAAGGAACGGGAACGCCCAGAAGGCCGTGATCGAGACGCCCAGGACCGCCACCTGATATCCCGGCGAGGGGTCCAGGAAGAACAGCGCGCCAGGCACCACATTTCCGAGGAACGGGCCGCACAGGTGGCTGATCAGGAACATGCGCGACTGCTGCCGTGTCTCGCGCTGAGCGGCCAGCTTCGGCGGAATGAACCAGTCGATCGCTCTGTCCAGGAGGCTCGTCGCCTGCTGCGGTGCTGTGGCCATAGCTGTTCGCCCCAAGCGGTGTCGGCGGCCGCGTTTCAAGCAGGCGTTCGCCAGGCACGTCGACCAATCGATTCCCTCTCTGGTTAAATTCCCTCTGATTAAGATCGCGTTATTCGAATGATCCCTCCACCCCGTGCACCAGTTCTTAAGGGGTGGTCATGGTTACTCGACAGAACAACCGCAACATCGAGATCGAGCGAGGCCCGAAATTGGAAACGGTGCTGAAACTGATCGACTGGTTCGTGCCGGAGAAGGCGAAGGCTGAGCGCTCCGAGCTTGGTCTCGCGCGCAACTTCGTTTTCACGCACCTGTTCGGGCCGCTGCTCGCCCAGTCGATCAGCCTGTTCCTCTATCTGACCGATCCGAAGCCGGGCTTCGCCGTCTGGACGATGATCATCAGCATCTGGAGCTTCTGGACCCTCCCGCTGATCTTGCGGATGACGAGGAACCTTCAGCTTGTGGCGCTGATGTCGGTGCAATTGCTGGCCTTCGCCTCGCTGTTCGGCTCGTTCCACTACGGCGGCGTGAGCTCGCCGCTGTTGCCGTGGCTGCTCATCTCCCTGCTCCTTGGTTTCTTCTATCTCAGCGACCGGCCCTTGCTGGTCGTCGGCATGTTCGCCGCCGACGTAATGATCTTCGTCACCGCCTACTTCGTGCACGGAGGGTTCGATCAGCGTGTGCCCATGAGCCAGCTGACCACGGTGGGCTGGATCTCGATCTTCTCTGCCACCGTCTACATGTCCTGGATGGCCATCTATTACGTGGGCACGATCGCGCTCAGATCGGACCTGGAACGTGAAGCACAGCGGCACCGCGCCACCGGCGTCAGGCTGCGACAGGCCAAGGACCACGCCGAGCAGGCCAACCTGGCGCGCTCGATCTTCCTGGCCAAGATGAGCCATGAGCTGCGCACGCCGCTGAATGCGGTGATCGGCTATAGCGAGCTGTTGCTGGAGAACGGCCAGGACAAGGGCGTCGATCCCCAAAAGCTTCAGGACCTCGGCCGGATCAATGCCGCCGGCCGCCATCTGCTGGCCCTGGTCACCGACGTGCTGGATCTGTCGCAGATCGAATCGAATTCGGTGCAGCTTTCCGTCGAGACCTTCGACCTGGAGCAATTGCTCGACGACGTGGTCAGTACGCTGCGGCCGCTGGTTCTACAAAATGGCAACGAGATGAGGGTTGTGCACGGAAGCCTGCTCGGGACCGTGACGACCGACCAGACCAAGTTGCGCCAGGTCGTGCTGAACCTGCTCAGCAACGCCGCCAAGTTCACCCGTGACGGATCGATCACCCTCGAGGCCCATCGCGACGATAAGGCCGGCGGCGATTGGATCGAAATCCGCCTGATCGATACGGGTATCGGCATTGCCGAGAACGACCTTCCCAAGCTGTTCCGCGACTTCGCCCAGGTCGGCGACGACTGCGGCCAGACCTACGGCGGCACCGGCCTGGGCCTGGCTGTCAGCCAGAAGCTCTGCGGCTTGATGGGCGGGGCGATTTCGGTGACCAGCGAACTGGGCAAGGGTTCCACCTTCGCCGTGCGGCTTCCAGCGGTGCTGAAGATCGACGAGCAAGCCGCCGGCGACGCCGCGATCGCAGCCTAGTCGCCACTCCGGCGGTTAATCGCCGATCCGCTCGCAGATCGCGGAGATCAACTGCTCCGGCACGATCGGCTTGGCGATGTGAAGGTCCGCGCCGGCCTCGCGCGCGGCGGCCACATGCTCCATGAGAGCGTTGGCGGTCACCGCCAGGATCGGCGTGCGAGGGCGCACCCCCGCCACTTCGAAGGCGCGGATCTCGCGAATGGCCGTGAGGCCGTCCATGACCGGCATCTGCAGGTCCATGAGCACGACGTCGAACTCGGATTCACGGAAGGCGTCTACGGCCTCCGCGCCGTTTTCCACCGCCAGCAACTCGACGTCGATCTGGCGCAGCACGATCTCGACCACCGCGCGGTTGACGGGGTGGTCTTCGGCGAGCAGGACGCGCAGACGACGGTTTGGCACAGCGGGCACTGTCGGTTTTCGCTCTCACGCCTCATGGCGCCAACCGAAGCTACCCCGAAGGGGGTAACCAACCGGTCAATGCTGCGCCAATCGGCCAATTGGTTAACCGACCAAGGTTATTCTTGCTTAAGGTCGATCGCCTAAAGCAGGCGTGAGGCAATCCTGCTCGAGCTCACATTCGAGAGCGCCATGACGTCACAAGCCCTACCCCCGCGCCTGCTGGTCGTGGACGATATCGAGGACAACCGGATCATCCTGCGCCGTCGGTTCACGCGTCTCGGCTATGAAGTCATGGAGGCCGAGGATGGCGAGCGGGCGCTCGCCATGGCCGCGACCTACCCGTTCGACGTGGTGCTGCTCGACGTGATGATGCCCGGGATCGACGGCCTCGAAGTGCTGCGTCGGCTGCGCACCACCCATACCGAAGCGATGTTGCCGATCATCATGGTCACCGCCAAGGCCGCCAGCGAAGATGTGGTGGAAGCCCTGCTGATGGGCGCCAACGACTACATCACCAAGCCGGTCGACATGGAGGTCGCCGCGGCGCGGGTCGAGATGCAGCTTCGCCGCAAACGCGCCGAGGATCGCGCCCAGGCCGGTTATGGCGAACTCGAGCAGTTGCTCTCTGGTCTGACCCAAGCCGTGTCGCAGGTGCAGAACCGGGCGGCCGTTCTCGACAAAGCCGGCCCGGAGAGCGAGGGCAGCCTTTCGGCCGTCCTCAACGCGGCGCGGGTGCTGATGCGCGTGTGTGATGCGCCGGAGCTGAAACAGACGATCGGGGTCATCGAAGGCGCCCGGACGAGCCTCAGCGACCTTATGTCGGATGCTTTCCGGCCCGACACTGGCGATCGCCGCAAGGACGATCCCAACCGCCGCATCCAGGTGCTCTCGGCCGATTGCGACCCGGCCCGTCACGAGGCGAGTCGTCGGACCTTCGCGGAGTCGGATGCCGCCATCGAGATCAGCGAAGCGTCGTGCGGCAAGGACGCGGTTGTGGCCGCCAAGGCCGGCCGCTTCGATCTGATCCTGATAAACGTGGACATGGCCGATGGCTTGGCCAGCATCCGCAAGATCCGCCGGGCGGAAGCCACGGCCAAGGAGCGTCGCCGCCCCATCCTGGCGCTGTCGGAGCA
>Ga0105240_10012052_pt1 | contig 11982 bp, 5 predicted proteins | sample KBSC54metaG_FD_80426 | JGI IMG/M metagenome (GOLD analysis project Ga0105240, IMG submission 80426) | Corn rhizosphere microbial communities from Kellogg Biological Station, Michigan, USA - KBS C5-4 metaG | ecosystem: Host-associated > Plants > Roots > Rhizosphere > Soil | place: Michigan, USA...
CTTGACGTTGAAGCCATTCGCCACGATCCAACCCGCGGCGTTAATCCCGACCGCCTCCGTCAGTCGCACGTCCGGGTCGCGATCGAAGACGTAGAACTGCAGATTCAACATCCGGCCATTGACATACAGAAAGGCACGGTGCGTCGACTGGCCGCTCACCAGGGAATCGGACCAGCCGACGATCTCGCCGGTATTGTTGATGCTGTCGGCCTTGCTGTTCCAACCGGGAATGCTGGCGAGGTTGCCGAGATCCTTCATCTTGCCCGCGCGCCACAGGAATGCGTGGCTGGCTACCCCGCAATCCGAGCAGGGCTGATTCGCACTGTTCCGCGCCGGTATGGCCGTGGTCGAGGTTCCGACGACCTCATCGAGATCGTTGATGCCATCGCCTTCACTGTCGTCCGAGCCGTTGCCCGACAGGGCCAGTGCGCCCAGATCCCGGTTTTCTCCCGGGCCGGTGTACAAGAACGCGTGCTGACCATACGAGACCGCCGTGTTGGGATCGGTGCCCTCTCCGGCTTCTGACACTCCAGTCACATGGCCGAGATTGTTGACGGCGATGGACGAGCTGGTGCCATACCCGGGCGGTTCGGGATATTCCCAGAGCACACCGATGATGTCTTCCTGGTGATCCGGGCCGACCCACCGGACGGCGAGGTTGTCCTCGTGGCCGTTGTTGATGTTGCCGGCGACGTCGCCGTTGTTGCCAATGGCGTTTGCCATGCCCAGCGTTCCTCCAGTCGGCAGCACCATCACGCCGCCGTTTGGAGTCCACTCCAAAGGAAAGATTCCGGTCACATTGATCTGCTCGCCGGCGACCTGCTCATGGTCGTTGATGCCCCAGGCGTACAGGGTGCCAGGCTCACCACCCAACTCCACGACTGTGCCGTTGCGATGGTAGTAGACGAAGGGTTTGTCGTCGGAGGATCCGACCACGTCACCATAGCGATTGATTCCCGTTGCGACAACATTGCCGGGAGTGCTCGCCAACGGGCGCAATTCAATACTGGTGAAACTCGGCGTCCCGGTCCCGGCTGCCGCGGCCGCGGACGCCAGGCAAAGCGCTGCGCCCACGTAAGAAAACTGTGCCTTCATGGCTGCTCCCTCGAACGGTTCGGCGCGATCGGGTCGCTGTTGTGAAGCCGGGACCGTTATATGTTTGATTCCGGATCAGCTTACCTGACCGATTCAGACAGCTCAATGGAAAGATATGTCGAGGTTGCGCTCGAGCTCTCGGGCTCGAAGGGTCTCGCGGGCGACGCTGTTGGTTTGATGTGGGTGTCGACTCAGACCCGGTCGGCGTAGATCAGGCGCCCCGGCCCGAGGGTGGCGATGATTTCCCCCAAGCTGGAGTTGGCAACGGCCAAGCATCCTTGGCTGCGCCCGAGCATGCCCGCATGATCGATCATGGTCTCACTCACGTACCAGGCACCATGGACGACGATTGCCCGCGAGGCGGCGTTGCTGTTGGTTGAGTCGAGTCCGTCGAGATGGATCGAGTGGCCATGGGCGCCGACATACAAGGAGCCGGTCCGGTAAGCTCCAGCGGATGTCGCGTTCGAGTGGGGCTCGTTAGAAAAGCGCTCGAGCCAGCCGGTATGCGCCGGATCCGACCCCCGGCCGTGCGCAACCAGGCGTGATCTCACGCTGCCGTCGGCGAGGCTCACCAGGTGAAATCGTGCGGTACGTGAGGGAAGCGAGAAGTCCGCCACACCGATGAAGTCCCGGTGCGCGATGCTGCCGCGGTGGCGCTCCAAGGCCTCCAGGGCTCGCTGCAGTAGTCCGGGGGCGATCTTGCCGTTGTCGGGTCCCGCGGGTCCCGGAGTGGCCCGGCCACGGGCTCCTGATGCCAAGGCCCTCGGCACCACTGCTGCCGATGCCATCGCTCCCGAGGACAGGGCAGCGAAACAGCTTTCAACAAAAAAACGGCGGGAAAATACCAAGACCGTCTGCTCCGCTGCAGTTAAGCTTGATTCGACCCCGATTTTCGGGGGAAGTTCATGGGAATGTCCAGGGACGGGCACGACTGAGCGACTCACCCCCACTGGGGGATTTCGTACCCCCATCTGTCGTATAGGAATGAGCGCGAGGATGGTCCAGCGCTCGCAAGGGAGGGGGGACAGTCTATGGAAACTCAACCGGCCCGCGCCGCTCGGGCGCGGCTGTCTTACGCTGCGCGCATTCTGGTCTTGCTGGGATTGTCGTGGGGGCTCGCCTGCGTTCCGGCACAGGCACAGAGACTGGTGTTCGCTCATTACATGGTGACGAACCAGGATTACCAGGGAAACACCGATCCCACGCAGGAGGCCAAGATCGCCGCCTATGAGCGCGAGATCCAACAGGCACAGGCCGCCGGTATCGACGGCTTTGCCCTGAATGTCGGCGGCTGGCTCAACCAGAACTACTACATCATCTATTCGGCCCAGATATTCGAGGCCGCGGCCCGGCTCAACAGCGGCTTCAAGCTCATGTTCTCGGCCGATATGTGTTGTGGCAACGGCATGAGCGATGTCGAGGACATGGTCCGCCGGTTCGCGAATGATCCGCGCTACTCGCAGGTGTATTTCAAATACAACGGCAAGTTCGTGTTGACCACCTTTTCCGGAGACAACATGGGAACTTCCTTCTGGCGGCAGGTGAGATCCGACCTGGCCACGGGCGGCAATCCATCGACCACTCCAGAGCCCAACGCGCTCGCCGAAGTCAGTGGGCCGCCGAGCAATGCGGCACTCGACATTTTCCTCGTGCCCGCTTTCTTCTGGGGCGGTGAGATTCCAACCCTATCTTCGGTGAGCCAAGGATTCTCGCAATGGAGCTCCACCATTGACGGCTCTTTCTATTGGGGAATTGCCGGTGTGCCCGGGTCCGGCGGATCCCTCGACCAGGTTCCGAGCAGCGAGGACTATGCCTCGGTCGTACACAACGGCGGCAAGCTGTACATGGCGCCGATCTGCCTGCAGTTCTGGGGCGCGAACGCCGATCGCTACTACGAATATAGCGGGGCGGCCGGCATGCGCAGGATGTGGATGGACGCCATCAACGTGTCGCACCCGGACTGGGTGGAAATCATCACCTGGAACGACTTCATCGAGGGCTCGTATGTCAGTCCCATCGACGATCCCAACAAATACCCGTTTGCCAACTTCCTGGACACCACGGGCGTGCCGAGCTCGACGCTCGGTTACTTCCACAGTCACCAGGGCGCGACCGCGCTGCTGCCTTATTTCATTCAGTGGTACAAGACTGGCGTGCAGCCGACGATCAGCAACGATTCGATCTATTGGTTCTATCGCACCCAGTCGATGAGCTTCAATGCCGGCACTCCGGCGGTATCCTCGGGTACCAATTACGGCCCCATGGCGGATGTGATCTATGTGACCGCGAATCTTCCGGCACCCGCCGTGCTCAAAGTCACCTCGGGCTCACAGGTTTCGACGTTCAATCTGCCTGCGGGCAGCTCGGATGTGCAGGCACCCTTCACGGTCGGGACGACGCCGACGTTCGAGTTGGATCGCGGCGCGGTCGCCGTCATTCCCGCGACGACCGGCACTGACGCGATCAGTGCGTCGCCCCAATACAATGATTACTATTACTCCACCGGATTCGTGAACGGCGCACCGTTCAACGCGCCGCCCAGTGCGCCCACGGGCCTGGCGGCATCCGGCGGCAACCACGTTGTGACTCTCTCGTGGCAGCCCAGTGTCGGCTCGGTTCCGATCACCTATAACCTTTTTCGGGGACTCGCGGCGGGCGCGGAGAGCGCCACCCCCATCGCTACCGGTATCACCGGGACGAGTTTCAGTGATACGGGCGTGACCAACGGAACAACCTATTTCTACGTCATCGACGCGGTCAACAGCCTGGGCACGAGTGGCGGCTCCAACGAGGTTTCGGCAACGCCGGCCGCACCGACACCGCCCTCTGTCCCAACAGGTCTGAGCGCAACCGGCGCAGTCAGCCAGGTCAGCCTCTCGTGGAGTGCCAGCACTGGCACAGCGCCAATGACCTACAATGTTTTCCGCGGCACTTCGGCGGGTGGCGAGGGCGCTACTGCCGTAGCAACGGGCCTGACGAGCACGTCTTTCAAGGACGTCGGCCTTGCGACTGGTACGACGTACTACTACAAAGTCTCTGCGACCAACGCCGCCGCGACCAGCGCGCAGTCCAGCGAGGCTTCGGCAACAACCTTGACCGCCGTCCTGCAGATCAATACGGGCGGGGGTGCGGCAACGCCATTCATCGCTGACGCCGGCTTCAGCAGCGGTAATGAGTTCTCGAGCACCGCGACCATCGATATCTCGGGAGTTGCCAGTCCAGCCCCACAAGCCGTGTATCAGGACGTACGTTGGGCGCCCTCGTTCAACTACACCATCACGGGCCTGACGGCCGGGTCCTCGTACCTGGTGCGCTTACATTTCTGCGAGCTGAGCTTCACCGCCGCCGGTCAGCGAGTGTTCAATGTCGCCATCAACGGTACGAGCGTGCTGTCGAGCTTCGACATCATTGCGGCCGCAGGGGCGCAGAATAAAGCGGTGATCAAAGAGGTGACCAGCGCCGCCGACTCGGCGGGGCGGATCACCATCGCATTCAGCCGAGGCTCCGCGGACAATCCGGAAATCGCGGCTCTCGAGATCTACGGTGCCGGCTCCAACGGACCTCCAGCCATTCCTCCCACCCCGACCGGACTGACGGCGACGGCGGGATCCGCGCAGGTGTCGTTGTCCTGGAACGCGAGCGCGGGAGCCACGAGCTACAGTGTCTATCGAGGCACGACCTCCAACGGTGAGGGAAACAGTGCGCTTGCCAGCGGCCTCAGTGGTACGTCCTACACGGATACCGGTCTCGCGAACGGTACGCCTTATTTCTACAAGGTCGCCGCGGTCAACGGCGCCGGTACGTCCGCGCAGTCAACGGAAGTCTCGGCTACCCCGACCGGCAGCACCGGGACCGGCTCGCCCGACCTGGTCGTCTCGAGTTTGACCTGGATACCTACGAATCCTGACGCGGGCGATCATGTTGGGCTCACGGCGGTCGTGACCAACCAGGGGACGGCAGCAACACCCGCCGGCACCATCGTCGGCGTGGGCTTCTACGTCGACGGAAATACCGGGGCAGCGAATGTGTGGGAGGACACGGATACCAGCTCGCTCGCGCCTGGTGCATCCATCACGCTCACCGCGACCGGCGGAGCCGCCGGCGCCAACTACTGGACCGCCACAGCAGGTACGCACACCATCATGGCATGGGTCGACGATGTGAATCGCATTGCCGAGAGTAACGAGAACAACAACAAGCTGACGGAGACGGTCAGCGTCGGCTCCTCGACCTCATCGACTCCGGTGGTGCGGATCGATGCCGGCAGCGGCAGTGCGGCAGCCCCGTTCTCCGCCGACGGAGATTTCAACACCGGCAACGAGTTCAGCAGCGCGGCGGCAATAGATCTTTCTGCGGCGGCCAACCCCGCACCCGCCACCGTCTACCAGACCTGTCGGTGGGCTCCGTCGTTCAGCTATGTCATCCCGGGATTACAGGCGGGTACGGCGTACACCATACGACTGCACTTTGCGGAGTTGACCTGGACGTCCGCGGGAGAACGGACATTCAACGTGGCCATCAACGGCACTACTGTGCTGAGTGGGTTCGATGTCTTTGCCGCATCCGGAGGCGCGAACAAGGCGATCACCGAACAGTTCACCACCACGGCAAACGCGTCCGGCCAGATTACCATCGCATTTACCCGGGCAGGTGCCGACAATCCGATGGTGAGCGGTATCGAGATCCTCCATTGAGCTGGATCTCGAGGTGACCCGACTGGTCCGCCCTCCGGCGTATTTTCCGGAGGGCGGGCCCGTTTCAGAGCGAGCGGCGCAGAGTCAGTCCGCCGCCGCGTCCATTCCACATCGGATTCTGTTCTACCGAGCCTGCCCCGTTGGAAACGTGCGCATACTCGTAGTGCGCCTCCAATTCCAGCCGCGGTGTGATCTGAAACTGCACACCGCCTCCAGCGCGTAGGAATGCGTTGATCCCTGTGCCCCCGGCGGGGAATTGCTCACTGCCCGGCGTGTAGAGAATCTCGGCGGCCCCTTCGAAAAACAAGCTTGCATACCGGCTCTGGTACGCATAAATCCGGGCCGCGCCGCCGAAAGTGATTCCCGTCGTCCGGCTGTTCTCGTCCATCAGCCAGGGCGCATCCATGCGTTCGCCTTCAGAATGAAACAGACCGAGTCGGCCCTGGAGCTCCAGCAGGCTTCCCAGGCGCCAGGAGCGTCCCAGGTCGATGGTTTCCACCTCGACGTCGTAGTAGGACTGTGCTGTGACATAGTACGAAGTGCTGATCCAATTCGCAGTTCCCGTCAAGGGGAACATTCGTGCCAGCACTCCCGGGGAGGTCGGGGCGGCCGGTGACTGCGACCCGTCACCGGGTGCCGCGTATGCGATTGTCGGCAGTGTTGTGGAGCATAGGAGCAGTGCGCTCAACAAGGTCCCATGGTATCGGCTCCAGCCGGCGCTTGGACGAGTCACTCGTGTTGAACGCCTGTAATGAGCGGAAAGGCCAGCACGATTGAGACTATAGTTCTCAAATCCTTCTCCCGGGTATCTGACGCGATTTGGAGTCAGCCGCGATAGGGGCTCTCCACGGGCGCCGGAGAATGAGACCTCGCGCCGCAAAAGACCATGACCCACGTCGTTTTTTCGCCTGTTCCCCGCTCTGGGGCGAAAGTCATGGAGGCTTCATCCATCTGCTGTAGGATTGCATCAGGCATGCAATTTGCGTGTTTGGGGTAAATCGTTGCAGAGCATGGTTGATGAAGGCCGGCATCGAGCTTAGTCAAGCCGGGTCGCGCTCTGGCGCCTCCCTGACCGACCACGTGAAGTCACCGGCGGTCGGATTGTGGCATACGCTGCTGCGTGTCTTCGCCGTGCTGAATGTGGTCCTTTGGCTGTCATCCGCTATCTCCGCCGGCCGCGGAATGGCTGCAACCCATGTCAGGGCGGACGGCGCTTTCCACATGCAGCTCTTTCTGTCCGCCGTCTATGTGTTGGGGTGTGCCTTTCGCTCCTGGCTGCCCGTGTATGACATTCCGCGGCTCGTTCTCGTCGACTCCAGGCTGTCGAGCATCCTCGTCGGCCGGTCGGTCGCGACCATTGCCGAACTGTGCTTCGCCGCCCAATGGGCCTTGATACTGAACCAGGTGGCGGTAGCGGTGGGAAGCCCATTTGGGCAGGCGGTGTCGTTGGCAATCGTACCGCTCATCGTGATCGCCCAGGCATGCTGTTGGTACGCTGTGCTCACCACCGCACAGCGCGGTCACATCTTCGAGAATTCGCTCTGGGGCATATCGGCTGCGCTGGTAGTGGCCAGCCTGTTGGTGATCGGTCCACACCGACTCATGGCGCTGCATCCGGCAATGATCACCTGGTGCGTTGGCGGCATCGTCTACGTCGGGTTCATGTTCTTGTTCGATGTCCCGATGTACTGGTCGCGCTGGCGCGCCGATCAAGCCGACAGGCGTCAATACCTGAGCCTCTCCCAGGGGTTGGCAGATGTACGCCAGCGCTGGGTAGTCACCCGCCGCTGGGAGGACTGGAAGAGCGAGGTGTTGTGGATGTCGCTCTATTTCACCATTGCGGTGTGGGTCAGTATCTCGCTGGTCTCTGCGTCGGTGGCACTCGGCTCCGCCGTCCAGGCTACACCGTAGTCGCTCAGGGTTTGACCACGAGGATCATGGCGGCACACGCCACGAACAGTGGCACTGCCATCCAAACGAGCCAACGCTTCATGAGGATGAGGCGATCTAAAGTCTCGTCCTGAAGGGCTCGCCGTCGGTTTGATTGTAGAAAAGCGTGAAACGCTGGCGAGGCGAGGTGCCCTTCGTCACCCATCACGGCGAAGAATGGAATGCGGGGATTCCCGAAGCTGCGCCAAATGTCGGGGTGGTGCCGCCTGATATGGATCTGGATTCGGGTGATGATCACGAGGTTGCCGAGGCAGCACAGACACAGGAGCACGAATGAAGCGAAAAAAAGCTCTCTGCCGGGTGTCATGAGTTATGGGATGAAGGTCCGCTGTTGGCATCGACCGATCGGGGTCGGGGGCTCGATCCGGCCCCCGACACTCCACTATACCTAAAATGGCCAGCAGCTTCCCCACTTACAGCTCTGCCGATATCCAACCGTGCCATTGAATGAAATGCTGGATGATGCAGGACCCGCTCCGAGCGACCCGTTCACCCCGCTCGTGCTCAGATACGTAGACACCGACTGGCCATAAAAATTGCCGCTCACGTTGACTCCCCACCCGGTCGGGTCACCGGACGAATACGAGCTGTACGGATATCTATATTGGGGTTTGGGGGCTGCGCCTGTGCTGGCTGACGTACCGAATCCAATGCCACATCCGCCGTAGTTACTCATGCCGGAGGTGGTGATCGACCAATCGAATTTACACCCGAAGCCGTCGAAGGCGCTGATCGAGCCCTGCCATCCAATGGCTGAGCTCAGCCACGGCGGCGGTCCCGAGTCAGAGCCCGAGGAGGGGGCAACACCGTTATTACCCGCCATGAACTGGTTCCACGCATTCTGTGGATTGTTGTTCGGGTCATTCGGGCACGGATCGTCGGCGCTGGGCGGCGGTGGGCAGGGCGTCCAGCCTACGATGTAGTCCCCCGGAATGGTCTGCGCCTGCTCACAGCTCAAGCCGGGATAGGGCGCATCCGCGTCGCAGTCGTAGTACCAGGTGCCCTGACGACAGATTCCGGTGAGTCCCAGGAAGTCGACAAAATCCATGGGGTCGCCGTTTGCATAGGCGTAGTTATTCAACCCTCCGGACTCGCCCATCGGATCGCGATTCAACCAACGTGCGTGAGCGGGGTCGTAGGCACGATTGAGAGTAAAATCAAGACCGCTGGCGGCGTGATGGAAATACCCCGCGTAGCCGATATCCGAGGCGATGTTGCCGCTGACCAGCGTTGAATTGCCGTAAGGATCATAAGCGTACTGGGCAGCAATGACCCCACTGGCTGTCACGAGCTGAGTGACGCTCCCCTGCGCATCCGTCACGTAGTAGTACGGGGTCCCGTTGGAAATGATGCCCTGACTGAAGTATTGCGTGCTGACCGGCGAGCCGGATTGCGTATTGTCGTGCGCCAGGCAGCGGGCCGATCCGCACCAGAGGTAGGAATGATCGGCCACGACGGTGCCATTGGTGGTATCGACCATCCGCACCATATGCCCCGCGCCGTCGTAGCTGAAAGTGCTCGTAGTGGCGCCCGTCGTCGTGCTGATGAGGCGATTGGCGGCGTCCCAGACGTAGGTATTCCCGCCCAGTGAAGTAGGACTGCCATTGGCGTCGTAGGCCCCTGAGCTGATCTCGTTGACCGAGTTGTATGTCAGGATTTGCTGCGTGCCGTTGGTTGTAATGGAGGTCAGGTTGGAAGCCGAATCGTACCCGTACGCAAACTGCGGTGCCGAGGCGCTGCCGATCGTTCCCGAGGTAAGGCGATTGATGGCATCGTAGCCGTAGGCCGTGGTTTGGGCCGTGGGAGCCGTGACAGACTGACTGGTGAGGCGATCGGCGGCATTGTATGTATAGCCGTACTGCGCCAGTGAGGCTCCGCCCTGGGTTGTGGCGGTCAGTTGCTGCAGCAACTCGTCGCCCTGGGGTCCGAAGTAGCTCAGTGCGAATGTAGGACCTTGCGTGGAGCTGATCCCAGTGGCACGGCTCGTCGCGTCCGCGTAGCTGACGGTGAACGTATCCAGGGGATTGCTGGCCGAGGTGATCCGGCCCAAGTTGTCATAGGCGGTCGTCTGAGCAACACCGTTGATTTGAAATCCGACCGTGCGGCCCAAGGCATCGTAGGAATAAGTCTGGGTGTCGGTGCCCGAGCTCCCCGCGATCGGACTGACGATCGATTGTAGTTGCGTCGCGCCGAGCACGGGGCTCGAGCTGACCGGATAGTAATTGTAGGTCGTGGTGCCGATCCCGTCCGTCATGCTCAGCACCCGGTTGTATGCGGGATCGTACGTAAATGATACCGCGGGCGTCGACTGCCTGCCGCTGTAGCCGATCGTCGCGACCGTATTGTCGGTGTTATAGGTGTAAGCGGTAATCTGACCCAGTGTGTCGGTAATCAGGGCAGGTAGGCCGATACTGCTCTCGTAGGTGAAGGTGAGGGACGATCCATCAGGGAACTGCTTGCTGACCGGCCTGCCTTCGACATCCAGTGTCACCATCGTGGTATGTCCGTTGGCATCCGTCAGGGAGGCGATCGCACCCGCCAGGTTGTAGCCTACCTGGCTGACATTCCCGAGGGAGTCGGTGCTCCTGAGCCACTGACGAGCCGCGTCATATTGATAACTCGTGGTGTGTCCGAGCCGGTCGGTGGAGGAGGCCAGGTCCAACAGATTGTAGGTGTACCGGCTCGTGGTGCCGTCCGGGTAGGTCTTGACGGTGAGCCGGTCCGCCGCATCGTAGGTAAAACGAACCGTTGCCCCGGCGGGATCGGTCGTGGAAGCCACCCGGCCTACCGAGTCATAAGTGGACAAATAGGTGGCGCCGGTGAGCGGCAGCCGTGTGCTCGTCATGCGGCCATTGGCGTCGTAAGTGTAAGTCGTGACATGTCCCAGCGCGTCGGTGAGGCGCGTAACCTGCCCATCATTGTTGTACGTGATTCGGGTGACCTTGCCGTTGGCACCCGTGATGGTGACGGGCCGGTGCTGGCTGTTGTAGGTTCGCGTCTCCAGAAGCTGATTGCCGCCATTGGTGGTGTTCGAGGTGGTCAGCCGATCGATGCCGTTGGCGGCATAGGTGTAGGTGATTTGTCGGCCCACCGGGTCTGTGTACCGAGTCAGGTTACCTTGCGGGTCATATACGAAGGTTTGCAGTTGAGTGGTGCCGTTGTCCAGCACCCGGCCGATGACGCTGGGGAGACTGCTCGCTCCCTGCGTAACCGTGCCGCTGCTGGTCACTCCGGAGTAAATGCTGGCGCACGTGCTCCCGGTCGATTGCCCCGGATAGTTGTACCAGACGCGGTTCTCCAGCGGCTCCTTGTCACTCTCGGGGATTCGGGATGCGCTCGTGGGGACGCTGCCCTGGGGGTCGTGCAACCAGTGAGTCACGTGTGCCAGGCTGTAATTCAAGCTGGTTCCAGTCGAGGCCAGGGCGTATTGATTGGCGTCGAAGGTGAACGTGTTGCGGTAGTGCAGGTAGGCGTTGCAGGTGTTCATTCCGCTGGGAATGAGACTCGCGTTTTTCATCACGCCGTTGGTGCTGTCGCCCGCATCCACCCCCTGGTCGTATTCCACGTAGCTCGTGCGGCCCAGCGGATCGGTAGTTTTCAGGAAGCGGGTGCTGCTCAACGCCGCGTTCGTGGTGGCATCGCCGAATTGGAAAGTCGTTGCTCCGTACGGCGTGGTCAGGGTGTTGATGAAGTCCGGATCGCTTCCCTGCCCATAGGTGTAGCTCGAAGTGATGCCGAGAACGTCCGTGATGCTGGCGAGCTGCCCGCTGGAGTTGTACGTAAAGCTCGCGGACCGGCCGAACGGATCGGTGATCCGGGTGACGACCAGGGGGCTGCTCGACAGCCCATACGTCAAGGTCGTGACCTGTCCGACCGCGTCCGTAACGGTCGTGATACGCATCTGGCTGTCGTAGGTCAGGGTGACCGTGTTCCCCGCGGAATCCCCCAACGCCGTCATCATGAATTGACCACTGACATTCGGATTGGCCTGGTTGAAGTCTTCGAAAGAGCCATCCGGAAAGGTCAGCGTGAAGCTGAGGGTGTTGTTGTTGCTGTCGACGGCGCGGGTCAGGGTCGTGTGGCTATACGGCCCGGCATAGGCCGTCGTCGCGCTGGTACTGCTGAATGTGAACGGCTCACTCCCGCCGCCGCGCTGATACAGGAGTGCCGACGCGTTGCTCTTGACGCTGTCGGTGATGTAGCTGAGCCAGTTGAATGTCCACTTGGGTCCGAAGTTAGTGTA
>Ga0105240_10012055_pt1 | contig 11979 bp, 11 predicted proteins | sample KBSC54metaG_FD_80426 | JGI IMG/M metagenome (GOLD analysis project Ga0105240, IMG submission 80426) | Corn rhizosphere microbial communities from Kellogg Biological Station, Michigan, USA - KBS C5-4 metaG | ecosystem: Host-associated > Plants > Roots > Rhizosphere > Soil | place: Michigan, USA...
ATATAAAAAATATCCGCAAAACTGAACTGGTGTTTAAGAACGGTATCGGGTTTGATTCGCAGAAGATTTTTGATTCTGTTAAGGGCCATGTGGGGATGAATTAAGAACAATTTATTCTAAAAAAAGGAAAGCCGCTTCAGTACATGAAGCGGCTTTCCTTTTTGATATTTTCTATCGATTATCTTCTTCTGCCAAAAACGCGCAGTAACATTAAGAACAGGTTGATAAAATCAAGGTACAAAGTTAAACCACCCATTAATGCCATTTTTTTAGCTGATGCATCACCATATTCAAGGCCGGCACCAATACGTTTTAGTTTTTGTACATCATAAGCTGTAAGGCCCACAAATACAGCCACACCTACATAAGCGATGATCATATCTAAACCGCTGCTGTGCATAAACATGTTCACAAGGCTGGCAATTACTATTCCTATCAGCAACATCACCATGATCGAACCAAATTTTGTGAGGTCCTGGTGTGTTGTATAACCGGCGATGGCCATTACGCCAAATAATAAAGATGCGGTTAAAAATACGCTTACTACTGATCCTGCTGTATAAATTAACAGGATAAAGCTTAAGCTCATGCCTGTTACGGCTGCATAAGCCACAAATAACAGCGCAAGAATTGGGTAAGATATTTTATTAAGCCCAAAACGAATTAAAAGCACAAACGCCAGCGGTGCAAACATAACAACGTATGCAAATGTAGAAAGCTGGTTTGTGGTAGTATCAATCATTAATTGTAATAGTGATGGCGTGGTAGCAAAAGCATAAGCGCAAAATGCAGATACACCTAAGGCTATAAACATCCATAAAAATACATTGGCAAGAAATTTACGAGACGAATCTGCCTCGTTAATTTGTATTACGTTTTCGTAAACGTAGTTTGGATTATTATTTTCCATTTTTTATTTATTCAATTTAATAATATACGAATTTACTCTATAAATACGAGATTTGAGACATGAGATGAAAGAAATAGTTTAAATGTTACAATCTCACTACCCCGATCTAATTTAAGCGCTTTGTTAACTGTTCTTCAACTTTTTTAAATAGCTGCAATGGTTTTAATGCCCGCCAGTTCAAGTCGTCCAATTCGCCGCCAAAATTGATGTAATAATCAATATTGTTGCGCTTAAACTCCTCGATAACATGCGGCCTGAAATTGATGCCGGCAATCCAGCCATCCTCCACATCCTGAAACCACTCTTCGTAGTAACAATCGTCGGATGAGTGGAAGTTCAGCACATTTTCACCTATCAGGATAAATTGGGTGATCCCGTTGTCAACCATCAATTCAATGATCTCGCGCTTTAGTAGCATAATATCGTTATTGATCGCGTCGTTCCACTCACCTATAAATTCAATTATGGCGTATGATCGGTCGTAGTCGGCATATAATACTTTCATGTATAAAGTATTTGAGCCGAACGAATCCCATTGCGGGTGCAGCAGAAAATTATAAACCTGTTTATCAAATTCAAACTCACTGTACTGCGTAGCATAAAAAGGCGAGTACTCGTCCTCTGCTGCTATGTAGTCATCCCGCCACTTATAATATGGTTCTATTTCGTGCATTTTCTCAATTCAAAATTAAAAAGTCAAAATTAAAAAGCCGTTAAGGCTATCTATTTTGATTGTAAAAATCTACCGCTTTCCTTACGCTGCCGTTTTTCTTCAGCAGCTCGGCGGCGGTTGCTTCGTCCACCCCAATTTCGGCCATTACCATTTTGGTGCCGCGATCTACCAGTTTATTGTTTGACAGCTGCATATCCACCATTTTATTACCCTTAACCCTGCCCAGCCTGATCATAACCGCGGTGGTTAGCATGTTCAATACCAACTTTTGCGCGGTACCGGCTTTCATACGGGTACTGCCGGTTAAAAACTCGGGGCCGGTAACTACTTCTACGGGATAATTGGCTTCGGCGGCCACAGGGCTGCCGCTATTACAAACAACGCAGCCGGTAACTATTTTATTTTGATTAGCGGCCTTTAATCCGCCGATAACGTATGGCGTAGTGCCCGATGCTGCTATGCCCACTACCACATCTTTATCATTAATATCAAATGCCGAAAGGTCCTTCCATGCTTGTTCGGTATCATCCTCGGCAAACTCTACCGCTTTGCGGATAGCACCGTCGCCACCGGCAATAATGCCGACCACCCAGTCAAACGGCACACCAAACGTCGGCGGGCATTCTGAGGCGTCGACCACACCCAAACGGCCGCTGGTACCGGCGCCTATATAAAACAAGCGCCCGCCGGCTTTCATGCGTTCGGCAACTATCGTTGCCAGCTTTTCTATTTGCGGCAGCGCTTTATTTACCGATACCGCAACCGTCTGGTCTTCCTTATTAATATTTTGAAGGATCTCCAATACGCTCATCTGCTCCAGGTGGTCGTAATGCGACTCTTTTTCGGTAGTGGTTTGCATTTTAATTAATTTTTGGCAAAAATCGGTAAAATATTTGAGAGTGATTAATTATTGGCTATTACTCTTAACAACATTTACAAAATGGCGTAAAGCTCTCGCAGCAAATCAGTAACTTTGTTTGATCATTATTTATGAAAAAAGCGACGGCGATAATCTTCAGGTCTGTTATACTTGTTTTGGCAGGTATCGCCATTGGCTTGGTCATAAGTGGTGATCATATTGGCGAGCATATCGATTTTGACCAAAGCAAGGTATCCAAGGTTTTAGACCTGGTAAGGCATAACTATGTCGACTCGGTAAATGTGGACAGCATTGAAGGCTCAACCGTTAATAACCTGTTGCAAAACCTTGATCCGCATTCGGTTTACTTGCCGGCGCAGCAGGCAACGTCTATCAACGAACGTCTTGAGGGTGGTTTTACCGGCATAGGTGTAGAATATATTTTGCTGCGCGATACGTTGGTTATCACCCAGGCAAATTATGACGGGCCGGCTTATAAAGCAGGCATCAGGCCCGGCGATAAAGTGATAGGGGTGGACCATCAAAATTTTGCAGGGACACACCTTACCGTCGCAAAGGTAGGCAAGGCCTTTAGGGGCGCAAAAGATTCGCAATTGCTAATGGCTATTATCCCGGCAGGCAGCAAGCTCACCAAATTTTATAATGTAAAACGCGACCATGTTGATCTGAGCAGCCTTGACGCGGCTTACATGCTCAACCCAACCACGGGCTATATTAAAATAAGCAAATTCGCATCGACCACTGATGCTGATTTCAGGAAATCATTGGGTAAACTAAAAACAAACGGACTGAAAAAACTGGTGCTGGATATCCGCGGTAATGGCGGCGGGTATCTGAATACTGCAACAGCGCTTGCTGATGAGTTTTTGACCAAAAAACAACTGATAGTTTATACCAAAGGTGTGCACGAACCACGTACCGATTATTTCGCTACCGATTCGGGTAATTTCCAGCAAGGAAAGCTGGCTTTGCTGATCGATGAATATTCGGCATCGGCAAGTGAGATTTTGGCAGGTGCCCTGCAAGATCTGGACCGCGCGGTTATCGTCGGCCGCCGGTCGTTTGGTAAAGGCTTGGTGCAGGAGCAGTTCCCGTTTGGCGATGGCTCCGCGATAAACCTGACAGTAGCGCGATATTATACACCATCGGGTCGTTCCATTCAAAAATCATACAGCCAGGGGGTTGATATGTATAGAAATGAGCTGGCACAACGGATGCAAAAGGGTGAGTTGTTTTCTGAAGAAAGTAATTTAAAGGATAGCGCTTTTAACAAACCGGGCAGCTTCCATACCGCGTTGGGCCGTAAGGTATTTAGCGGCGGCGGTATTATGCCGGATATTTTTGTCCCTGAAGATACCGCACAAAATACGTATGTGGCACGTGTATTAAGCAGCAAACAACTTTTTTCGGCCTATGTGATTGATCATATGCAACCCGTTCTGGGTAAATACAATGCCGATGATTTTTGTAACCATTACACGGTTACTGATGCCGACTTTGGCAACTTTATTCTATACTCGTCACATACCGTAAAAGATATGGACGCGAAAGAGGTATTTGTAGCCAAAGAGAACATCAAAACGCTGCTTAAAGCCTATGCCGCACGTTTTAAATGGGGCGACGAAGCCTACTTTAAAACCGTAAATGCCAATGACCCCGCGTTAAAAAAAGCGGTGGAAAGCCTGAATTAATTTGCAGATGTGTGAATATGCAGATGTGCAGATAAATTAAACGGATCATACGATTATCATATGCACATTTTCACATCTGCATATCCGCACATCAACCTACTTTTGCCTGAACCAAACCTGTATAGGCGCGCCGCTGAAGTCGAAGTTTTCTCTTAGCTTATTTTCTATAAAGCGATAGTACGGCTCTTTAACGTATTGCGGCAGGTTGCAAAAGAATGCGAACATTGGCGATGAGCCTGCAATTTGAGTAATGTATTTTATTTTAACGTATTTGCCTTTTAACGATGGCGGCGGATAATGCTCAATGATCGGCAGCATTACCTCGTTCAATTTAGAGGTAGAGATCTTACGGGCGCGGTTTTCATAAACCTGGTTTGCCACGTCTATCACTTTTAGTACCCGTTGTTTTTCGGTAACCGATGTAAAGACGATAGGCACATCCGTAAACGGCGCTATTTTCTGGCGGATCATCTCTTCAAAAACCTTGGTGGTTTTATTATTCTTTTCGATCAGATCCCACTTATTTACTACGATCATCACGCCTTTTTTATTCTTCTCGGCCAGGTGGAAAATATTGATATCCTGCGACTCGATACCTTCAACAGCGTCGATCATCAGGATAACTACGTCAGCTTCTTCCAAAGCCTTAATGGTACGCATAACCGAGTAAAATTCGATGTTTTCTTTAACCTTGGTTTTTTTACGCATCCCGGCAGTGTCTATCAGCATAAAATCATGACCGTACTGGTTATAATGGATATGGATAGAATCTCGCGTGGTGCCGGCTATGGGGGTTACAATGTTACGGTCTTTACCAATTAAAGAGTTGATGATGGATGATTTGCCCACGTTAGGCCTGCCTACAATAGCATATTTGGGGCGGGTGTTCTCTTCCAGTTTTTCTTCGTCGAAATGTTTCACCACTTCATCCAGCAATTCGCCAGTGCCTGATCCGGTCATGGATGAGATATTATAGATCTCGCCCAAACCCAAGCTGTAAAACACCGTAGCGTCCGACTGCTGGCTGTTGTTATCCACCTTGTTAACCACTACAAATACAGGCTTTTTACCTTTGCGTAGTATGGTTGCTATTTCGTCGTCCAAATCGGTAATGCCTGTAGTAACATCCACCAAAAACAAAATGACAGATGCCTCTTCAATAGCGATAACCACCTGCTCGCGGATGGCGGCTTCAAACACATCGTTTGAGTTGGCTACATAACCACCGGTATCAATAACGGTAAACTCGTGGTGTGTCCACTCGGATGTGCCGTAATGACGGTCGCGGGTTACGCCGCTAAAATCGTCCACAATGGCTTTGCGGGTTTCAGTTAAACGGTTATATAAGGTCGACTTGCCTACATTGGGGCGGCCAACTATGGCTACTATGTTACTCATGTTTTTATTAGATGCAAGAATCAAGAGACAAGAATCAAGGCATTTGCAGCCCTGATATTTCTTAATTCTAATATACGTTTATTATAAATTAATGTGTCTTGAATCTTAAATCCTGATTCTTGACTCTCTTACTCGTACCCGAATTTTTTAAGATAATTTTTTTTGCTGCGCCAGTCGGGTATAACTTTTACAAACATTTCCAGGAAGATCTTCCGCTGAAAAAAGTCTTCCATATCCCTGCGGGCATAGGTGCCTACAATTTTAAGCATTTTGCCGCCTTCGCCAATGATGATGTTCTTTTGGCTGTCGCGCTCTACAATGATCTCGGCGCTGATGCGGTGCAGCTTTTCACCCTCAATAAAGGCGGTCACAATTACCTCGGCACTGTACGGGATCTCTTTTTTATATTGTTTCAGGATTTGAGCACGGATCATCTCTGAAGCAAAGAACCTGTCGTTCCGGTCTGTCAGCGCGTCCTTTTCGTAATAGGCCGGATGCTCGGGTAAGTGCTCAATTACAAAATTCATTACTGCGATAACGTTGTGGCCATGCAGGGCAGATATGGCAAAAACCGCTTTAGGGTTCAGTTTTTCCTGCCAGTACTCGATCTTCTTCTTTACCGTTTCTTCATCGCTCTGGTCTATCTTATTGATCAGTACCAACAGCGGCGCTTGTGATCCGGCCAGTTTTTTAATTACGTCCTCTTCGTCGTACTCCTCGTAAATGTCGGTAACCAGCAAGATCAGGTCGGCATCTTCTATCGAGCCTTCCACCTGGTGCATCATGCGCTCATGCAGTTCATAATGCGGTTTAATGATGCCGGGGGTATCTGAGAAAACGATCTGGTAATCGTCTGTATTAACAATACCCAGGATACGGTGACGGGTAGTTTGAGCCTTAGGGGTTATGATAGACATTTTTTCGCCTACAAGCGCGTTCATCAAAGTTGACTTACCCGCGTTTGGCTTACCAATTATGCTTACAAAACCTGCTTTATGACCCATTGAAAAATAATTAAAATAATATTTGGACTGCAAAGAAACGAATTATATCTTTGCAGTCCAATTAAAAGGAGGCACAAATTGCTTTTTTACAATTGGAAACAACATTTCGGGTGTTATGACCGTTATGTAATACCAACAAAAATAGTGCGGGATGGAGCAGTTGGTAGCTCGTCGGGCTCATAACCCGAAGGTCGTAGGTTCGAGTCCTGCTCCCGCTACCGAAACAATACAGGAAGCCTTTAGAGATAATCTAAGGGCTTTTTTGTTTGGAAAAAGTTGCGAAAAAGGTACACAATGAGGTACACAGGTTATTCTTTCGAGGTACACAATAAAACACATGTAAGTTGCTGTAAACCAATTATTAGTATTGATTCTCTGATTTGTCAATTTTTAAATCAGTAAATTATGGTACACAACATGAGTATGTTATTCTTTCTTTACAAGTCTAAAACTAACAGTAAAGGAACAGCACCAATCTTTTGTCGGGTCACACTCGAAGGAAAAAGAAAACAGTTTTCGACAGGTCTTTATTTAAATGGCCAATTCTGGAATGGTCAACTTCAAAAGGCCAGGGGATCATCTAATGATGCCCAACAAGTAAATAGTAAACTCGATGCAATTCGTGGATTGATTTACAAAGCATATGAAACACTTTTAAAAGATCAAGATTACTTCTCTGTTGATGATCTTTACAATCGTTACAGGGGCACCGACAAAGAGTATAAAACGTTATTACAAGTGTTTAAATTTCATAATCAAAACATGAAAGCCTTGATCGGGAAAGATTACGTGCAAGCGACTTATGACAAATTTGTTGTTATACAAAGCCATATTCAAGACTTTATAGTTGAGCAGTATCAAACCGCTGATTATCCATTGTCAAAAATTAAGCTCAACTTTCTCGCAGATTTAGATCACTATTTAAAGGTTAACAAGGACCACAATCAAAATACTATTAACAAAACTATAGAACGATTAAAGAAAGTAATGAAGATTGCTGTTGGTAACGGATGGGTATCATCTGATCCTTTTTTGCTATACCAAAAGAAAAAGTTTACCAAACAAGTAGTATTTCTTAGCAAGGCTGAATTGAAGAAACTAGAAGATTACAAGTTTTCCCAAGAGCGATTAACAGCAGTTCAAGATTGTTTTATATTTTCTTGTTATACAGGCTTAGCCTATAACGAGGCCGCATTGTTAAATACCAATCATCTGCAATTCGATGAAAGCGGGACAATATGGATCGACATGATAAGGCAGAAAACGCAACGTCCGATTTTAGTTCCATTATTACCTAAAGCATTAGATATCCTCAAAAAATATGGCTATCCCGAAACGAATGGGTCATTACTTCCTATTATTTCAAATCAAAAAATGAATTCTTACCTTAAAGAAATCGCGGACATTGTAGGTTTCGACAAGAATTTAACACATCATACAGCGCGTAAAACCTTTGCTTCAACCGTCCTTTTGAACAATGATATCCCTTTAGAAGTAGTGTCGTTTTTACTTGGGCACAGTAAAACAACAACCACTGAGCATCATTACGCTAAGATCGTGAAAGAAACCGTGTTGCGTCATATCAATAAACTGACTAAAAAAACAGCATGATTCTCTAAGCAAGGTAGGTAACTATCTTGCTTTTTTTTATACTCGCAGTAATTATGGGACGTGCATTCACTTTACAACCAGATCTACATCTATTAAATAAATTCAATTACGATATAGTATCATCATTGGAAATAGAAGCTATTGAAACCGAAGAAAAACGAGTAGCTACAGAGTTGAGGTTTAGAATCTTAGTAGAAAAATACTGTATACCTGAACATTACGACACGTTATTGTATATATGTTTAATTGAAAGCAATGATGCAGATATTAAATATCAACACGCATATTCTACCTATAAACAAGTGAAGCGGGTAAAAGAGTTAGCTCAGTTTTTAAGAGTCATTAATCCAGCTAATAAACATAAAGCGGACAAGCTAAAACTCACAAGCTTGACCATGAAGGCAGAAATCGTTGACCAATCCCTCATTAATTGGATCGGTAAAGCTATTGTGGCAAAGCTGACAGTCGAGCCTTTTAGCAATATTGTATTGGGAGAAGGAATTTGGGAACTTTTGGAATACAACAGTCCAGATCCAAGTGCAAATAGTCTTTCATTGAACTTTGACGCGATGGAAGTGATTGCGACAAAAATTATCAGAGAACCTGGTAAGAGAGAGCGTAATATACACTTAACTAGTTTTCTTTTTAACGTTTGGCATTTTTTGGATAGCGAAACAAATTTAACAACTGAGGATGGAGTAAGGTTTTCTGCAGCCCAACTAAACTTTTTGTTTGACGTTGCAGAATTGTTCGAGTGGATAAAAGCAGACAATATTGAATCAGATCCTAAAGACTACATTTATACACTACTTAAAAACAGAATAAACCAACTAACAAATTGATTTATAAGGCTATAGTTTAGTCGCGTTTTCAATCGTTGCTATTTCCTTCAGACTTCTTGTTTCTGCTGAATTTTGACTTGTCATCAAAACAAATGACATATGAACAATGCAAAATTCAAACAAACCAACGGAGCGCCAGCAACAATTTGCCACGGCACCAAGAGCAATCAATGAGTTCAATTTCCCGACAACCGGTTATTATTTTATCAGGGGTGTAAGAGAAAAGGAAGATTACCATGGCAACATTTACCCTACCGCCAGCACTAATTGGAAAAAGTCGGAGAATGACTTGTGGGAAGATACCGTTCCGGGCAATAACTTCCCTTTGCGATTAGATTACCTATATGGTCCTCATTGTACAAGACCTGATTTTAGTTACTTAGAGTTAAAACATAAGGTTATTCATATCAAATCGGTGGTTGTTAGTTATGTTAAAATCAACAAGGGAACTGTTTCCAGGGTTATAGTAGATTGGGAGATTACCGGCTTTAATGACCTTTTTGATGCAGCACCTTTACTAAATTTATTTAATCCTATTGTTCTTTTAGCAGAGGAGGAAAAACATAGAAACGATGAATTGATCAATTCATTAGTTCAGTTTGAAGGGGATGGTGATATTGCGCATAATGAGGTCGTACATGATGAAATATATGAGGACCCAGCAGAGGAGGTAATTTGCAACGAAATTTCCGACGACACTTCGTTAAAAGATAATTCAAATGATGATCAGGAATTTTTAATCATTGACTAAATCCGATATGAAAGCTAGAATATTTCAACCTTATCTAATACGGGTTAATGAAGATCAAAAAAGATTTACAGATGTACCTGAACTTCATCCTATAAAGAATAATACAATTGTTGACAAGACAATAACGGGGTTTGGCGCGACTTACAGCGAGATCTCTTATAAACTGAGGAATAGCATCATTGTCATGCCCAACATCGCTATAGTAGAAGCTAAAAGCATAAAGCACCAAGAAGAGTTCAACACAATCGGAGTGTGGGGCGATGTTACCAGTTATACTTTAAAAAAATATTTAAACAATGGGCGATATCCTAAAAAGATTCTTGTTACCCCTGAATCCTATAAAAGAGTAAAGTTGGCGATAACTGAATGTGGAGGTGATCCCTTTAAAGATTATTTTATGCTCATAGACGAATCGCATAAGCTAACTAAAGATGTAGGATACCGGGACAGAATAGTTGAACCGATGGATGATTTTTTCTTGTTTGAAAAGAAAGCGATGATATCGGCTACGCCTTTATTACCAAGTGATCCCAGATTTGTTGCCAATAACTTCAGATTTATCAAAGTTGATCCACAATACGATTATCAACAACCTTTAGAAGTAATTCATGTCGACAATATCATTAACGCAGTAAAAAGATATCTAAACGACAACTCACCCTCGAAGTGCTTTATATTCTTTAACAGCATTAATGGCGTCAAAAGCCTTATCGAAAAACTTCCTGCTTTAAATCAAGCTAAGATATATTGTTCCAGGGAAAGTGTAGATAAACTCAGGGAAAATGGCTTTATCAATGCGCATTCAGAATTGAAAGATTTTTCAAGGTTCAACTTTTTTACCAGTAGTTTCTACAATGGTTTAGATATTGAATTACCTATCAAACCACATGTCCTTTTGATAACCGAAACGAAATCACCACAAACAATAATTGACCCGTTAACTGATGCCATACAAATTTTGGGGAGGTTTAGAACAGGCTTTCTAAAAGCTACACACATTTATAATACCGATTGGAAAATATCAGCATTAGAGCCGGAGGATGCCACAAACTGGCTAGATGCCCAAAAAAGAACTTATGAAGTTATCGACGCACTCAGAATTGCTAATCCTCAGTCACTAAAAGAAGAATTCCAGAGCAATATTTATGTTCAAACTTTATTACGCTTACCCTATCGTCAATTTTTGAGTAAAGAAACACTCGACCATTACAAAGTAGATAATTACCTTTCCGATGAACGGGTTAAAGGGTACTACATAAGCGCTAAACTAGTAGAAAATTCTTATCGGCAAAAAGGCCAAAGCGCCTTGAAAGTAACATTTAAGAACTACGTTTTAATAGATAAAAAAGACTATTTAAAAGTCAGAGGTGGTAAACGATATTCTATCGATAACAATCGCCGGCTAGCTACTACGTTAAATCTTTTAAAAGGTCATGAACAAAGTGACGAATATAAAGAGGCAATCAGGGAATATAGCCTGAAACTACCATTAATGCTTGATGCCTTTAAAAAGCTTGGTTTTGCGCTAATGGAAAAACACGAATTTAAAAAAGCAGCTATTAAAAAAGAGTTACTAAGAGCAGATCTCGCAAGCCGCCGAAATATTTACCCTGTCTTTGACGCGATACATGGCGCCTTTAGCTCAGGGTACTTCGTAGATAATGTCAGAATTGTAGCAAAAATCAGTGCGATATATCATGAACTCTCTATTACGGAATCTGTGAAACCCAATACTATCCTCCACTTCTTTCAATGTCAACCCCATAGTAAGAAAATCAAGGGAGACACGAAAAGAGGTTATATAATTGGCAAGCCAAAACAGTTAGGACATCCTGATTACGAAAGGTCATAGGTTACATAAAATGTAAAACGGGTATACATAGAACACAAAATTGATTATGTAACCCTGAATGCAAAGTCTGTACAACCATCTTCACCAAGATTTGGATTATAAATAGAATAGTCGATTTCAGTTTCAGCTTTAAAAATCCAGGTAAAGTTGTCACTGATCTTGACTATTCTTCGTTCATATTTATCCTTGTATATTTCGGTACAATCTATAAGATGTCCTTTTTCAACTAGCTTAACATATTGGGCATGTACTGTCCTATAGGTTAAACCTAGGTGTTTGGCAATTTGGGGGATGACCTCGGTAAACATACAGGTTAATTCATCCCCTATGTAAAATTGTCTTATACAGATGAGCATCGCTTTTTCAT